>Ga0209203_1000301_pt1 | contig 43948 bp, 25 predicted proteins | sample AD_UKC109_MetaG_FD_184423 | JGI IMG/M metagenome (GOLD analysis project Ga0209203, IMG submission 184423) | Active sludge microbial communities of municipal wastewater-treating anaerobic digesters from Hong Kong - AD_UKC109_MetaG (SPAdes)... | ecosystem: Engineered > Bioreactor > Anaerobic >... | reverse complement strand
AGTTGACGAATCAATGATTTGGACAAAAACCCTTGAGTTGGATGAAGGCGATTACCAATATAAATACTTTATTAACGAAGGTTGGTCGCCAGGCGATCCTGTGGGCGATCGTTACATATCGATTATCGATAATATTATATTTGACGATACTTGGGATTACAGTCCTGCTACGCATGGTTATCCCGTAATCTTATCTAAAGAACCATCCGATCTCGATGTTGAACTGTATGGTTCTGGAAACAGATTGCAGGATGAATCGGTTCAGATTAGAACCGGCGCAGCGTTTGGGTATGAGTTTTCTGAGTGGACAGGTATCGTTGATGATGTTTCCCTTCTAGATAACCCATTCTCCTCCACTGCAAATTTCACAATGCCTTTCAGAGAGGTGGCGTATACAGCCAATTTTACTGCATCAGCAGGTTACGACTTGTCATTTACCGTTACCAATGAAACACCGAGCCCTCTCGATGCGGTTGAGGTGAATTTACGGTATAGGGGTGCTGGGGGTAAATCCAAAAGCGATCTGGTAAACAGGGGAAATGCAGGGTTTCAACTTTCAACAGATTTAATTGATTATGATGTAAACTCTTCCTTTGAAACAAAATCTGAATCAACTCTCGAACAACCTCTCGTTTTTGATAAAAACGGCATGGTTGTAGATGCGGTGCCTGATAAATCGGTTGTGAGAAGCGACTCGAAAAGCAGTAAATCGTGCTCATTTAACTACGACCTTTTTGTGGGAGCGGTTAGAATTATTACCGATTCAAATGAGGAAATCATCTCTAGCGTTGACTACCTGTCTGGTCCTCCCACCGATTATGGATTTGATATGCCCGAAGGAGGTACAACCGAAAATTTGTTTGGATTGGTTGTTTACGATATGTTAATTCCGGGTACTCAAACCAAGGTTTGGGTAAATAACGATTTTAGCTGGTTGTATGTACCTAATCAGGTAATACTGGATAATTATGAATCCTATGGTCCAGTTTATCTCGAGAACACCTATAACGAGTATGTGGATTTTTGCGGTTACGAATTTTCCTTCAACACTACTCCAACAGTAAGTGCTGGACATTTCGGTGACCATAACTTTAGGATTTTACCTTACGGCCTTTGCTCCATCTATACTGATGCAAGTGGATTGGCAAGCCTGAATACTGAAGGTGGAAACTACTTTTATTCCATAAAAAAGGCTGGTTACCAAACCCAAACCGGAACCACTACTTTGTCGGCATCGAATAATATTCCGGTTACGCTTGTTCAAATTTTTGAAGGAGGAATTGGTACCATCGATGATCCCTTCCTCGTTTCCTCAGCCGAACAGCTAAATTCGGTTCGTGATTATATTGGTCATGATTATGCCGAACTATACTTCAAACAAACTGTTGACATTAATCTGGGGGTTTCGCCATGGATTGACGTGGATGGCTGGGAACCAATTGGTTCCCAGAATTATCCGTTTGCCGCACACTACGATGGTGGTAGCTATAGTATATCAGGTTTAACCATTAACCGGCCAACCCAACGTGAAGTGGGCCTGTTTGGTTGGGCAAGTGGCGCAACCCTTAAAAATATTTCATTAATCAATGTTAACATTGCCGCTGATTGGAGGATTGGTGCATTGGTGGGACACATTGATGGCAGTGGTGTTATCGACAGCGTATCGTGCTCCGGATCAATTACTGGTTCAACTCACGTGGGAGGGCTGGCTGGTAGAGTTTGGGAAAGTTCAGTTTCAAATTCCTACTCGCATGTTGACGTAACCCAAATTCCGGGTGTTTCAACTACAACTCAGCAAGCCGCTGGTCTTGTAGGGAGAATGTATACTGGCTCAATTGAAAACTGTTTTGCAACAGGAAATGTGTCTGGAGCACCCACTGGTTACTGGAATGGAGGTTTGGTTGGAATAAATTCTGCTGGTAGCCATATAGTTAATTCATACTCAACGGGTAGTGTTAATGGTAGCCAGTATGTTGGTGGGCTTGTTGGTGCTACAACAGATTCTTCGTCAATTGTAAATTGTTATACTGTGTCGTATATTCCCGATTCTATTAATTCAGGTGGACTTGTTGGTGGCGTTTACGATGAGATTTATGTAGTGAACAATAGCTACTGGAATGTTGAAACTTCATGCCAGGCCGAGAGCCCGGTAGGAGAAGGAAAATCGACCCTTGAGATGATTGCCCAATCAACTTATAGCGGATGGGACTTTGCAACTATTTGGAACATTAATGAAGGTGTAACATATCCGTATCTTCGCCTTCAGAGCGAAATAGGAACTTTTAATTATCCCATTGAACTGATTCCTCCCACAAACTTTATGGCTGTTGCAGGGAGTGGATCTATCAGCCTAAGTTGGAATGCACCATCACTAGGAGCCCCTACGGGTTATAAAATTTACCGCGATGGCTCGTTAGTTTATACAGCATCGAACGCTGAGCTTAGCTACAACGATGTTGGATTAACAAACTTTGTTTATTACACCTACTACGTTACGGCAGTATACGCTGGTGGTGAATCGAATCCTACCGTTAGCCAAACTACGTTCCCCAACACTGGGTTTGATGGTGGCGATGGCAGTGAACTCAATCCTTTCGTAATATCAAATGCCGATCAGCTACATACCGTTAGGCTTTACCCTTCATCCCATTTCCTACAAGTTGCCGATATCGATTTGGGCGTTTCTCCCTGGAACGAGAACGAGGGTTGGGATCCAATAGGAAACGATGAAGAATTATTTACTGGTACATACTATGGTGGAGGCTACTCGGTAAGCAATCTTACCATTAACAGGCCCGATGGAGTACGTATAGGTCTGTTTGGCAATGCTGAAAATGCAATGTTCAGTAATATTCATCTTGAAAATGTTGATATAGTTGGATTATCACAATTGGGGTCACTGGTTGGCCATGCTTACACTTGCACCATCGATACTTGTTCTGCTTCAGGAAGTATTAATGCAGAGGGCTCTACAATTGGAGGAATTGCAGGCTTCATTGGAGAGTTTTCGAGCCTTACTCAAAGCTATTCCGATGTAAAAATTATTGCTAAGTATAACTCAGTAGGTGGTCTCGTAGGTGTAAGTTTAAATAGTTCAATAGCTGATTCCTACTCTGCAGGTTATATTGGAGCAGAAGGTTATGTTGGAGGATTAGTTGGGTATTGTCAGGATCAGGCAAGTGTGACAAATTGCTATTCAGTAGGTTTTGTGGCAGGTGTAAGTGAGGTTGGCGGGCTAGTTGGAAGTGCTGATGCTCCCGAGCTTGTTGTAAATTGCTTCTGGGATATTCCTTCCAGCGGACAGTACGATTCGCCTGCCGGAACAGGTTTGTTTACAAACGATATGCTGTTACAGTCGAACTTTACAGGATGGGATTTCTCAACTATTTGGAGTATAAACGAGGGGGTTACCTATCCTTACCTTCAGTGGCAAGTTTCAGCCGGTGCGCATAATAACCCTACAGATAACTATTCTGATATTGATGGAAATACTTATTCCACAATTGTAATTGGAGAGCAAGAATGGTTTGCTGAGAACCTAAAAGTGACACGTTTCCAGAATGGTACGTCAATTCTTAATGGCCAGGAACTAGGAGAGGTGCTTACCGATACTACATACTATTTTGCTTACGATAACAATCCTGACAATATTGCAACCTATGGGTTGCTTTACTCAGGTTACGTAGCAACCGATATTTTATATAATGTTTGTCCTGCAGGCTGGGCTGTTCCAACAAACGAGCAGTGGAAGGTGATGGAGATGCAGCTTGGTATGAGCTGGGAGGAAACCAATAACTGGGGTATAAGTAATGGGCATGGAACCGATGAGGGAGGAAAACTAAAAGCAACGGGATTAGATTACTGGGCTTTACCAAACGTTGGAGCGACCAACGAGATCGGATTTAACGCATTGCCAGGCGGAGGATGGTATACCTCATTCCAGGAAGAAGGAGCAACAGCTAGATTCGTTACATCTACAAAAAGTAATGGAACTCCAATACAAAGGCTTTATAGTTTTAATCATCCCAGAACATTTAAAACGGCACAGCAACCTGAGGCCGCAAGTAGTATTCGTTGTATTAAAATTCGTTACGACCAATCCGAACCTCAGGTTGTAACTGGTTCTGTTACCTCGGTACAGGCTTCCACGGCAACTATTGACGCAGAAGTAGTTGATGCAGGAAATGCTTCGGTTGTGGCAAGGGGTATTGCTTACTCACGGTATACCGATATGCCAGAGGTTGAAACTCAGGTAGGTGGTATGTTTACTTCCAACGGAGCTGGTACTGGAGCGTTTTCGGCAGAAATTAAAGGTTTACTACCAAACATAACCTATTACGCTAGAGCCTACGCTGTAAATGCAAAAGGTATAAGTTTTGGAGAAACAGTAGAGTTTACAACTCAACCAGCAACGTTGCCGAATGTTTCGTATCCTGTTGTTGACTCGATTAAGCAAACTTCGATTTATTTACATGCAGAGGTGACTGATGTTGGCGATAGCGATGTTACGTTCCGCGGTTTCGTTTGGAGCACATCCGATTACCCAATATCCGATAATAATAAAATTATTGTTGGAAGTGGTTTGGGTGTATTCGAAGGGGTAATTGAAGGCCTTACTCCAAACACATTGTATTACCTAAGGTCCTTTGCCACAAACTCATCAGGGACATTTTATTCCAACAAAATATACCGATTTACCGTAACAAATACCCCCTTACCTACTCTTAGCGAACCATTGGTTGAAAATATCACGGCATCCAGTGCAACTGTAGCTGCAACAATTACCGATGATGGAGGTTACAGTATTCTAGATAAAGGGGTGAAATACTCATGGCCGGATGGCTCTGAAGAAATAAGCTTAGGAAGCGGATTGGGCGAGATTAACATTAGTTTAACCGACCTGTTGCCAAGTACAAGTTATACAGTACAAGCATACGCTACCAATGAAAATGGAAAGGCTTACGGGCCTCAGGTTTCCTTCACTACTCGTTTCAACACTTACGAAGAGGCGCTTGCATACCTAGATTACCATGCTTATCCATTGTTGCACATAATTGCAGTGGGTGAAGGCAATCACTCAGATTTTGGAGTGAAGTCTTTCGATATAATTAGCGATTTAATGGGTAACGACATGGTATCTGGCTATTCAGGTTATCAATGGTTTTTAAAAAACTATATGTATGAAAGCCATTTAAGCAAGAATGCTAAAACTACAATGGATGTTTGGAAGCGCTTGTACCTACTAGTTGATCAGGTTAACTTTGTGATCGATAATATTGACTTGGCAACAGGGCCTATCGAAGAGAAGAATAGCATCAAAGCTCAGGCATACTCACTACGAGCCTTTGCGCATTTCTACCTAGTTCAACTCTTCTCCCCAGCATATAGCAATAATTCGAATGCTCCAGGAATACCATACATCACGGGAGGAGGAAAGGGATCGATTCCACCAGTAATTTCATTTAATGATGATGTTAATGATTCTGAATTGCAGCAGTATGTTGATGCTGTTGAAATGTATTATATTGAAAATTCAAAAAATAACCAAAAATCTGGTACAGCCATTCTTCAAAGAGGCACTGTTAGCGATGTGTACAATCAGCTTCAAATTGATTTGGACAACGCCATAACTCTTTTCCAGAGTGGAGTAGCAAGAGTAAATATTCAGCATGTTGATCTGTCCGTAGCGCATGGACTAAGGGCTAGGGTTGCACTTGCCATGGAGGATTGGATTAACGCCTCCAATAATGCCGATGCAGCAATACTTGCTGCGGAAACTGATGGCAAGGCACTTTATATTACTTCAAACTATAATTCCGACGGCTTTAACTCTGTTCTTGGTAGCGAATGGATGTGGGGAACAGAGAAAACTGAAGAAAACGCCACCATGTACGCTTCTTTCTTTGCACACATGGATGCTACCGTTTTGAGTTACGCTCAATTAGGCCTACAAAAAAAGATTACCCTTAACCTTTATAACTCATTCCCCGCTTCCGATGTTAGAAAATCTCTTTTCATAGAGCCGGGAACAGGCAGCGAGCCATTAGTTGACCTAAACCAAATGAAGTTTATCGATCAGGGAGGCTTTACGGGCGATTACCTCTACATGAGGCTGTCGGAGATGTACCTCATAAAAGCCGAAGCCTTGGCTCATCAGGTCGATCAGTACGCAAACGCACAGTCAACTCTTTACTCGCTAGTTAGCCAACGCGATAACAGTTACGTGCAATCAACAAATACTGCGGAAGCGCTAGTTGACGAAGTGTTACTGCACCGCCGGATGGAACTGTGGGGCGAAGGGTATGGGTTTACCGACTTGAAGAGGCTTCAGAAACCATTAAACAGGCCAATTGGTGTAGGAAACCACGATCTTGCAATCTGTTATGTTGCCAATGTTACCGCAAATAGCGATAGCATGGTTTGGCGAATTCCATACCATAGCTATTTGGATATTACTATAAACGGCGAAGGCAATGTTGATGTTGAGGGTCAACCCTACGTTTCACCTCTCCTTATTGCCGATAACTCAACCGTAATTTTACAGGCTTCTCCTGCTGATTTGTTTGCTGGCTGGTCAGTTGATGGCGAACCCGTTAGTGTAGACCCAATATTTGAACTAAACATTTTAAATACCGATGTTGTAGTTACTGCGGATTTCGTTGTTAAGTATGAGCTTCTGTTGGCATCAAATCCTAATGATATTGGGGCAACCATTACAGGTGCTGGTAGCTACGAGGAAGGTTTGCTGGTTACTATTGTTGCAGATGATGTGCCCGGATATCAGTTTACAGGATGGACAGGAACCCCAGATGACCTTGCTTTACTATCAAGCACATCCGAAGCAACAGCAACTTTCACTATGCCACCCAGAGCCGTTAGTTACGTTGCCAATTATACACCTGTCGATTATACTTTCTCAACCCTAATTAATCCAGAAGCGTATGGGTCAGTTACTGTTTCCCCTATTCAGGATTATTACCATGTTGGCGATTCGATAACTGTAACGGCTTCTCCAGTTGAGGATTACGAGTTTGACAATTGGACTGAAGGGGTTACTCCGGTTAGTGTAGATACCGTTTATAAATTTGCAATGCCACCTCGCGATCTTGTGCTTACGGCAAACTTTAAGTTAAGCGAGTATAATCTATCAGTTGTTGTTGCACCTACAGCTTCGGGAACAGTAACTAAGGATCCACTTAAAGAATTCTACAACGCAGGGAATACAGTTAATTTAACTGCTGTTCCTACCCAGGGTTATCGTTTCTTAAAATGGACAGAGGCTGGGACAACGATTAGTACAAGCCCAAATTATGAGGTTGTAATGCCATCGAGGGATGTGTATTTAACCGCAAACTTTGAGGCAACCCCACAGCGAACTCTCTCTTTAATTGTAAATCCTGAAGATGCTGGTACAGTTACCGGTGCAGGGACTTTCTATGAGGGTGCGGAGGTTGTAGTTACAGCAACTCCAAACCCAGGATACCTATTCGTGGGCTGGAAGCAAGCCAATGTATTGGTAAGCGAACTGCCTGATTATGTATTCAATATTCCTACTACTAATATCACACTTACTGCGCAATTTGAGGTAGAGTTGGATCCTGTTAACCAAACTATTTTGCTTGCCGAAGGTTGGAATATTTTTTCAACATACCTAACCTTAGAGAATGCCAGCATGATGAACATTGTACAGCCATTAATTACCGAGAACATTCTTGTTAAAGTTCAGGATCAAACAGGTAATTCTATCGAAAAGGTTGGTGAACAGTGGATTGATAATATTGGTGATCTTGATTTGAACCAAGGTTACAAGGTTAAGGTTACTCAGGATACTGCCATTACACTTTCCGGTGTTTATGAGGGAGGGGGAATGAGTTGGTCGTTTGTAACTGGATGGAACTTGGGCGGATTTACCAGTAATCTTCCGGTTAACGCTACTGTTGCTTTTTCTGATGCAGTAAACGAAGAGGCACTTCAGAAGGCTCAATCCCAAACTGGAGCAGCCTATGAGAAATTACCAGCTTTTGGCTGGGTTAACAGGATAGGAAACCTTAAACCAGGAGAGGGTTACCGTGTTAGGGTCAGTAAAGATTGGACAACTCCAAATGCTTTGTCATCAATTGCACCCGAACAATTTGAAAACTGCGTGTTTAAACCTGTTTGGGGAGGTTATGGATACGACCATCATAATATTTTCATTCAGAGCGCAACGCTTAACGGATACACGCTTCCAGCAGGAACTCAAATTGGGGTTTTCGATGGCGACAGATGTGTGGGAGTGACAATTGTTGACGAGAAAACATCATTCCCTATCAATTTGGTTGCTGTTCAGGACGACCCATTCACCACAGAAATTGATGGTTTTATTTCAGGAAACGATTTTGAAATTAAATTGTGGGATAACCAATCCCGAAGTTTTGTTGCTCACATTGAATTTTATCAATATGGTGAGAATGAAATGAAGTTTAAACCTGGAGGAACCACTGTGGTCGATTTAAGAGCAGCTACTACAGTTACCGATGTAAATACAGAAACTTTTGCTCATGGGTTAGGACAAATATTTCCAAATCCAACAAAAAACAGTACTACTATATCATTCAGCCTAAACAGAACCGATGAGGTTAGGATTAGAGTTTTCAATCTTTTAGGCGAGTGCGTTTCAACGCTTGTAAATAAAAAGTTTTACAGAGGGCATCACCAGGTTGAATGGAACCCTGTAAAGGAGAAACTCCCACCAGGTATATACTTGATAAGGATGGAAGTAAACAACCTGGTTCAAACAAGCAAAGTGGTGTTTAGCCATTAATTTATATAAAGTTTGCAAGCGATGAAAAAAGCAAAAATGAATCAAATAAAATTCCATATCATGAAAAGATTGTTAATAATCCTATCAATTATAGTAGCAGGAAGCGCTTCATTTGCTCAAACCCACTTCACACCTGTTTGGACGGGAAATGGTCTCGACCACATGAATATTTATATTACCTCCATTACTGTGAATGGAGTTAGCGTAATTCCCGGTAGCGAAATTGGTGTATTCGATGGAGATATTTGTGTTGGTGCAGCCGTTCGACCGACTGTTATAAACAATTTCATCGAGGTTCGAGTATCAAAAGATGACCCAACAACTGGCGGTGTTGATGGCTATACTCCTGGAAACCCAATTTCATTTCGTATTTACGACTTGGGCCTGGCGCAGGAGCATTTAACCGTTAAGGCAACATACTCATCTGGAACAGGTTTTTTTGAACCCGGAGCTACTGTTATGGTAGCTTTAAGCGTTAGCGTAAATCGTAAACCTATTGCTATTGTTAGTCAAAGTCAGGCTGTGAATGAAGGGGTTAATGTAACATTTAACGGTGCCAATTCTTCCGATCCCGATGGTGACGCATTAACCTATAAATGGACTGTCTCACCACAAATTGAGGGTCTCAATTTATCGTCTTCAACGCTGATTTTTGTTGCTCCTGAAGTTGTTGCGCATACGAATTATACCATAAGCTTAATAGTGAACGATGGAAAACTCGACTCTGACATTGCTTACACCAGTCTTTATGTGAGAAATGTTAATAAACCACCAGTAATTACTGGTCAAAATCCAGTTGAAACTAACGAGGATCAACCTTTTACGCTAAATCTTGATATGGTAATCTTTTCTGATCCAGATCCAAATCAATCACACTCATTAATTGTTTTTCCAGGTAACAACTACATGTTAAGCGGGCTAACTATTACCCCATTGCCTAATTTCTTTGGCACGCTTAGCGTGCCCATTAAGGTGACCGATGGTGTGAATCAGAGTAGTACCTTTAATTTTCAAATTACAGTAAATCAAGTAAATAGTCCTCCAAAATTTACGTCATCACCTGTTAAAAATGTTGTTCAGGGTACAGTTTATATGTACTACATTACAGCAACCGATGCCGATGATGATGCCCTTGTTATTAGCTCGGAAGGTTCACCAAGTTGGCTTACCCTTGAAACAGGTGAAGCCAATGGCGCTGCAACTCTCTTAGGCATTCCCCAAGTGGAAAATGTTGGTGAACATGCTGTAACATTACAATTAACCGATAATGTGATTGAAACTCCAGTTAGCCAGTCGTTTACTATTACTGTTCAGCCAGCCTCAGCAGCACCCGTGCTGGAAACCACATTGCTGAACAATGCCTACGAGGGATTAGCCTACACCTCTCCGTTGAAATTCTACGATTCTGATAGCGATTCTCTCATTGTGTCACTCCAGAATGCTCCTGCATGGCTGAGTGTTTCGGGTGCTGTTGGCGGCATTGCAAAGTTGAAGTTCACCGATCAGTATGCCGAGGTTAACCTTGTGGGAAACCCTCCGATTTCATCGGCTGGTACTTTCTCGATTAACATACTATTCAATGATAAGCAGCATAATAGGTCGAAGAGCCTTCCTCTTTCTGTTCTGGTTACAAACACACCTCCAACAGCAAACAACGTGCTGGTTAATACCAACGAGGACGAGGAAGCGCTTGTGGTGTTGCAGGGTAACGACACTGAAACCCCTTCTGGTTTAGTTTACGAACTTCTCTCACAGCCTTTGCATGGAACGCTTGAACAGGTTTCTTCGCGAATATTCATTTACACTCCAGTTGAAAACTATTTTGGTGACGATGAGTTTAAATATAGAGTGAAAGAATCGGGAGTAAACCCACTCCAGAACGATGCTACCGTTTACATTACCGTTGATTATGTTAATGATGCTCCCCAAATTGCTGCAAACACACGAAATTTTAATACTCTTGAAGATCTGCCAGTTATTGTTGAAGGAATTTCTTATACCGATTCTGTTGATGGGGAATTCGCATCAGCGATGGAGTTAGTTGCTAACTACGGTCCATTCAATGGAACTTTCGATCTTTTGTCCAGCACGTATACTCCTAATCCAGGGTTTTATGGAACCGATTTGGTTTACATCGCTGCTCGTGAAGTTGAGCCCGATGGGCTTGAATCGGAACAGCTTATCCTTTGGTTCGAGGTTGCAATGTCGAACGAGCCAGCCTATGTTTCAATACCCGATATTGTTCTCGATGAGGACTCACAAATTACTTTTATCCCTGTTGTATCCGACCGAGAGTCGGATATTGAGAACCTAGAATACAATATAATTGCAGAACCTTCGCATGGTGAACTTGTAATTAACGACTTGGCATTTACCTATACTCCCGAACCCGATTGGTATGGTACCGATTACGTTGTTTTTCAGGCAAAAGATTTTCATGGAGATTGGACTCCCGACCTCGAAATAGTAATTACTGTAACACCTGTGAATGATGCGCCCGTTGCAGTTCAGGGGGTTGTTGATGCTCAGGGGCTTAATTCTGTTACAATTGATTTCACTCCTTTTGTGAGCGATATTGATAATTCGCTCGAAGAAATTTCGGTTGAGTTTATAGTTACAAATGAGTCTGGGGACGGAATGGGAATGCAGCCAAGTACAATTGTACAAACCGGCAACAACATGACATTCACCTACACTTCTCAGCACGATGCAAATCAGGATTATATTCTATACCGTGTGTTTGATCAGGATAGCACTTCGCTACCCGAAGTTATTACAATTAACAATCTGGCAGGATCATCAAAAAAATCAAGAGCTGAAATATTCATTTCAAAGGGTGATTACCTAGATGTTACCTGGGGTGATACAGTAAATGTTACATTTACAATGGTAGTTGGGGGTGATAATTCGGCTCCGCCGGAACTTGTTGTTACCAATGCCGATGAGTTGAATGGAACCCTTTTCAATATTCAACTATTCAGGTATAACCCTTCCTCTCCGTTGGTGCTGTATCGTGCCAGGTACGCTGCTCCTTCAAAAGCTAGCGATGGGAAACCCTCTGGAAATGCCACTGATGTTATCTTCGACCGAGTTGGATTTAAAGGAGCGAAGGGAAAGGGTACAATGGCAGCCGAGTCTAATGCCGATTCCATATCGATAGGTAATTTAGCAAAGAAAGTGCCCGTTACCATTCAACAAATTTCTAACCAAACCATAGTTGAGGGTGAGGTTGCTAGTGTGAACATTGAATACACCGATCCTGATACACCCGACGAAGAAATTACCTGGAGTATCGAAACTGGTTTAGAGGGAACCCTGTCAAACTTCAACTTGATTGAAACAGGAAAGGTTGAGTTAAACCTTACGCCTCCTGAAAATTTCTTTGGCAACATGGTTGTGGCCGTTTCTGCTACCGACGATACAACCAAAACAAGCAGGGAATTCATGCTAAAGGTTGAGGGATTGAATTTAGCCCCCGAAATTTTTATGGTCGATAGTATGGTTTTCCTCCGAAATTCACAAATTACAGCAGGTTTATTGGTTACTGATAGGGAAACACCTGCATCAGAACTTGAAATAGGTTATGTGCCGGAACCTGAAAATGCTGTTGAGCAGATTGTATTCTCGCAGGGAGATTTGATTATTACTCCTGCTGAGAATTATAGTAGCAATTTCTTGGTGAATATCTCTGCCTACGATGGGGTGAACACAACCAATCACCAAGTTAAGTTCAAGTATAAAGCATCCAACATAATGCCATCGCTTTCTCCAATTAACGCGTTAGCAACAGAAGAAGATACACCTATTGAGTTGATAATTACCCCAACCGATAAGGATGCCTCCGATATGCTTGAGGTGTGGGTTGAAGTGAGTGATCAGGAACTTGTGAACCAAGAGGGGGTGAGTGTATCGCCTTCTCAGGCAGTTACGAATACACAACGTAGTATAACTTTTACTCCTCAGGCTAATAGGTTCGGTCAAACCGATGTTACTGTTTACGTAACTGATGGCCTTAAAACGGTTGCTCAGCAGTTTGTATTGGAGGTGCTGCCGGTAAACGATCCTCCTTTACTAATTGATATAGAAGATGTAGAAATAGCAACAAATCAAGAATTCGTTCTTTCGTTAAGCGCAACCGATATTGATTCTTATATCTTTACATACTCTGCTGAATCTAGTAATTCAGATATTGATATCGAGGTTGTTGACAACCTGCTTACAATCAATGTGCTAAATGGCTATGAGGGTGAAACCGAATTCACGGTAACAGTTGCCGACGATTCGCTGGCAACCAGCTCGCAGGTTGTAATGCTAACAGTTGGGGAAGCAACTGCGTTACCATTAGTTGATGGAATTAGCTTTTGTATATATCCTAACCCTACAAAAAGTATATTGTATTTAAAGGGGTTCGAGAAGCATTCATCAAATATAAGTTTGAAGGTTTACAATTTACAAGGGCAGCTGATTTCTGCAAAACAGTTTTTCGGTATTGATACTCCAGCACTCGATGTTTCATCATTTACACCAGGTATTTACCTGTTGGAGGTGGCTGTTAATGGAGAGGTTGAGGTTGTGAAGTTTTTAAAGCAGTAAATAAAATAAAACTAAACGGGGGTTGATCCTTGTCAGCCCCCGTTTAGTTTTATTTTAAACCTGAGCATTTTACCCAGCCCACGAATCCCTGTCCAAACTTCGGTACTGAATTGCCTCGGCAACATGTTCGGGTTTTATAATTTCGCTCAATTCCAAATCGGCTATGGTACGAGAAACTTTCAGAATTCTATCGTATGCTCTGGCCGATAAACCTAGTCGTTCCATAGCGTTCTTAAGGAGTGAATTTCCAGCCTCATCAAGCTGGCAGAATCGTTTAATTTGCTTGCTTGACATTTGCGCGTTGCAGTGTATCTCCTTCCACTCAATGAACCGTTCTTCCTGAATCTTTCGGGCTTGAATAACCCTTTCCCTAACTTTCTCCGATGATTCGGACTGGGGAGTTTCTGCCAGCTTGTCGAACGGAACGGGAACAACCTCAACATGAATGTCGATACGATCGAGCAGCGGGCCGGAGATTTTATTTAAATACTTCTGAACAACCCCGGGCGAGCAAACGCACTCCTTGTCGGGATGGTTGTAGTAGCCACAGGGGCAAGGGTTCATCGATGCTACAAGCATGAACGACGCAGGGTATTCTACTGAGAACTTTGCTCGTGAAATGGTAATCACCCTATCCTCAAGAGGCTGGCGCATTACCTCCAGAACTGTCCGTTTGAACTCAGGAAGTTCATCAAGAAAAAGCACACCGTTGTGCGCAAGCGAAATTTCACCAGGTTGAGGATAGGTTCCGCCTCCAACTAATGCCACATCGGAAATAGTGTGGTGAGGACTGCGGAAGGGACGGCGTGTCATCAATGATGTGTCCTTGTCAATTTTTCCGGCAACTGAATGAATCTTGGTGGTTTCCAACGCTTCACGAAGCGTGAGGGGAGGAATGATGGTGGGTAAGCGCTTAGCCAGCATGGTTTTTCCTGCACCTGGAGGTCCAATCATAATCAAATTATGCCCGCCAGCTGCAGCTACTTCAAAGGCACGTTTTACGTTTTCTTGCCCTTTTACGTCGCTAAATTCAACTTCATACTCGTTTGCGTGAGTAAAGAATTCAGTGCGAGTATCAACCACAGTGGGTTCGAGTTCACTTTTCTGGTTGAAAAAATCAATAACTTCCGTTAAATTTTCTACACCGTAAACATCGAGATTGTTTACAACTGCCGCTTCGCGGGCATTTTGCTTTGGAATTATTAGCCCCTTAAAACCTTCCTCGCGTGCCTGAATAGCAATGGGGAGAACTCCTTTTATGGGGTTTACCGAACCATCAAGCGAGAGTTCTCCCATAATTACGTATTCACCAAGTAACTTGCTGCTTATGTTCTCGTTTGCAGCCAGAATACCAATGGCCAGTGGTAAATCGTAAGCAGCACCCTCTTTACGGATATCCGCGGGAGCCATATTTATAACCACGCGCTTTTTGGGCATTTTCAGTTCGTTCGACTCCAGAGCAGTGGCAATACGCTGCTGACTTTCGCGCACGGCGCTGTCGGGCAAGCCTACCAAAAAGAAGTTGATGCCTTTACCAACGCTTACCTCAATAGTTATGGTTGTTGCTTTAATTCCGTGTACTGCGCTTCCGTATGTTTTAACTAGCATTTTTAAATAAAATTTTGATATAAAGGATTAAAGATATAAAAAAGCCGGTAAGAAAGTTACTACCGGCTGACTGTTTGAAGTTTTTTTAAATATTTTCCATTAAATTGTGGACTTAAAGTTTACTCTTTAACAAAGTTTTCCGAACAAGTTTTGTTATTCCGTTCAAGTGAAATGCTATGCATTCCCTTTGAAAGTTTAGAGACGTTTATTTTAAATGACTTTCCTTTATGCTTCTCTTTATACACAATGTTCCCGTACATGTTAACTATGGTAATATTATACTCTGGATTGTTTATATTATTTTCAATTGCTTCCTCATCAGTAACATCAACATCAATGTGGTTAGACGTAGGGTTTGGTGAAATGGTCATTCTTAAAGGATCTACAACCTGAAAGTAGAATTGTTCCTCTGTAGCACCGCATGTATTATAAGCATTAGCGTAAATGAAACCCTGTCCGGCGCTTGCTCCTGCTTTAAAAGTTGCTCTATTAATCCATCCAACAAAGTTGGTGAGTGGGCCGGTGTACGACCAGTCAATCTGAGAAACACCCTGGTAGGAATAGGGGTCGTAATTTGAGTTTTCAATTAAAGCCATTCCTCTTTCTCTAAGTTGTAAAAGATCTTCGCTAATTATTGAAAAAGATGGCTTACCAACCCATACCTCTTTTGTTGTTGTTCCATGGTTATAATTACTGCTTTTTACATTTACTTTTATCCATCCGTATCCGGAAGTAGTTGAATTAATAGCTTTTAGCATTATCGATCTTGTTCCTTGACCGCTGATATATGCTAAGTTGTTACTATAAGTCCATTCGAAAGTAGTATTAGCAGGATAACTTTGTACGCTATATGTCTGATTACTTGAACAAATAATATTTGAGCCAACAATTATACCGGGTAAAAGTCTATAGTTTGCGCAACCCCAGTTAGATACAACATTACACTGATCATTAAAAGCTCTGACACATATTTTGGTATTTGTACTTGTTCGTAAAGTTGCAGTTGTTCCTGTTCCAGAAATAACCCCGCTAGTTGTTGACCATTCATACCGGTTTGCTGGATCAACTGGTGTAACTGATATTTGAGATGTTCCGGCATATATATAAGAAGTCTGCAAAGTTGGTTGCCCAACTTCAATGGTTCTTACAGGATGTGCATTTACAATTGCACTTTCAATTAAATTAAAATTTCCATTATCATTACTAAAATCACCTAGATAATAAGAGCCATCTTGAGAACCGTACCAACCCCAGTTGCAATAAAAAGCACCATTACTATCAAATCCATCTAATACCCATGTATGTCCCCCATCAGTACTGCCACCACTGTAGATAACAGGCCAACCATTCATAAGTTGATTCTGAAGTAAATTTTTCCAACTAGAAGAACTCCAGTACACCCTCCATTTAACTTCAATGTCATCTGAGAATCCGAAATAGTTTTTAATTCCATCTTTGGCTCTGTTCGGCAGAGAAGAGGAAGTTTCACCATATTTCATTTCACATGCAATGCCACAATGATAGACTAACAAAGCATTGTGATCATCTGGGAATAATGAATCCATTTGTGCCCATTGGTAATTAGCATTTTCAAAATCAGCTTCGAGAAGAGTTGATACAGGGGAAAGCCAAGAAGGGGTCCACCAATAAGAATGCGAACCAGTTTCATTAACTTTGCAACTCCAATACTTTAATACTTGTGCCATAGCTACAGCTACACAACCGGCAGCACAATGGTCTCCATTTGAATTGTAAGTAGGACAAAATCTGTTATATCCTTTTTTTTGTCCCCATTTTGTTTCAATAAGAGGACCAGTTGACAACTTATCTTTTTCGGGTGAATAATCAGTTATTGGGACATCATACTTTTTCCATAAATAATCTATTTCTTTACTTGTTTCTTTTCCTTTTTTTCGGATGTCTATACATTCAATTTTGTATTTTTCCAGCAGATAAATTAATCCTGGAGGTGCTTTTTCATAAGAAAAATTACCATTTAAACTTCTTCCAAGAATTGGTGTCATCGATTTTTCAGCAGACACAATGACAACACCCTCTTTGTTAATGTTAATAATATAATAGAGTATACCAAAATCATCACTCTTAATGGGTATTGTTTCATTAATTTTATATTCTTTACTTTTAGCTTGTTTAAGTTCTTTGTATGCATTGATAGCTACTCGTTCAATTGTTCTAATGTCTACTTCTTGACCTTGGGAGAAGTAGTTACAGCATAATATTATTATAATTGATATTATTCTATTTTTCATTGTTTTTTTCTATTTTAATCTGTTAAAAAAATCTTCAATTTTCCCATCTAATATTATTTGATTTAATCCTGTTGTATCAAGTGTTCCTGATGGTGATAAGAACATTTCGTTATCCTTTACTCTCCAAAACTCAATATAAGGATCTTTGTCAAGCATATATTTCCAAATTGTGTCAGGTGGAAGAGAGTATGAATTATAAGTTTCGATCCATTTGATAAAGTCATTGAATCTAAAGTTAATAAATGCATCGTGTATGTAATCACCATTAACATCTATAATATAATCATTTGTTAATCTTGTCCGTCTAAGATTTATTGTGTCTGAGCCAACAACAGTGTATCTTAGATCTGTATATAATCCTCTAATTAATTGATTGTCTCTTAAACCTACTGTTACGAAATCGTAGTAATCGCCTTTAGTAATAAAAAGTGAAACTCCTTGGTAATCATTTTCATTTTTATTGTCACACCCCCCTAAAAACAATGCAATGAGGGATACAATGCTAAGTGCAGTTCTTTTTTTCATTTTACTTTATTAAAAGATTAGTACTTTGCTGAGGATTTAATGATAACTTGGTTATTAAGGATTTGATTATAGAAGTCCTTAAGTAATAAAAAAGTAAGCATTTAATATAATAATTTATCTTTAACTGCTTTTCTAATAAGATGTTTGATTAAAACTTGTATCTTGACAATTATAATTTTGTACTATAAATTTTCTATTATTTTTTTTGCAAGTTCTGCAAATTCTTCTTGTGAAAGTTTAACCCTTGGCTTCGAGAAGCTGATATCAGATTCGCTATTCAACGGCACAAGGTGAATATGGGCATGAGGAACTTCCAATCCAAGAACAGCAAGGCCAATGCGCTTACATGGAACAACCTTCTCAATTGCCTTAGCAATGGGCTTTGCAAAAACCATCATGTGAGCAAGCGTGTCGTCATCTACATCAAATATGTAGTCGGTTTCCTTTTTTGGAATAACGAGCACATGGCCTTTTACAAGCGGGTTAATATCTAAAAAGGCAAAGCAACGGTCATCCTCGGCAACTTTGTGCGAGGGAATTTCGCCTGCTGCAATTTTTGAGAAGATGGTAGCCATAACAGTTCGGTTTAACGTGAAATATCAACAATTTCGAAGCTAACGGTTCCTGAAGGGATTTGAACCTCAACCACGTCGCCCACCTTTTTGCCAAGCAGCGCTTTGGCAATGGGTGTGTTTACCGAAAGTTTGCCTTCTTTCAGGTTAGCTTCGGTTTCGGCAACCAGCGTGTATTCCATAACTGCCTTTGTGGCAGTATTCTTTATTTTTACTTTGTTAAGGATTTGTACCTTTGAGGTGTCAATCTTCGATTCGTCAATAACCCTTGCGTTTGCAATGGTGTCCTCAAGTTTGGCAATTTTCATTTCAAGCATCCCCTGGGCTTCCTTGGCAGCATCGTACTCAGCATTTTCCGACAGGTCGCCCTTGTCGCGCGCTTCAGCTATCATTTGTGAAATGGCAGGCCGTTCAACGAACCTAAGTTGGTCGAGTTCCGACCTAAGTTTTTGGAGCCCTTCCTCTGTTAAGTAAACTACCTTTGACATATCTTTTTGTTGTGATTAGGGTAAATAAAAAAGAATCCCGACAAATCGGAACTCTTTTACAGTTACAAATATAGGTCTTATAAATTAAAAAAGCAACTAGTTTAAATTAATTAACAGGTTACGTAAAGTACTTGGGTTTCATTACCTCTGTGTATATTACAGCATCCTTCGCACTGAAGTTTTTTACAAATGTGCTGGCGTTCTCTTTGTTGAATGTTGCTTGTTCCTCCTCGGTAAGAGCATCGCCAATAGCTGTTGAACTTATGCTGTTCTCTTCGGAGTTGTAATCGTATTCTCCAATACTATCTAGAAAATTTTCTGCATTGTCAATGGCTCCTTCGGTTTTATCTATTGGCTCCAAGTTCTCAATCGATTCAACCTCGCTTTTTTTATCGGTGCTGTCAAGAAAAGTTAACTGTTTTTTGTCATCAATCTGAATTTCTTCTACAATTGGCTCTTCAACAAGGGGTACTGGCTCAGAAAACTCCTCTTTTTCATCGGTTACACCCATCTCCTTGAGTATATCCTGTAACTTAAGAAAAGTGGCATCTTCCTTCTCTTCAGCGGCAATAAATTCGCTATCAGCAATGCTTTTGTCTATGCTTGCTGAGGTTGCAGCCTTCTGTTGCTGTGCCGTTTTTTTCTTTTTTTGCGCAACGGCATTTATTACCGCTAGGGCAATGGCGATTACAATATAAATTATGCTATCAAGATCCATTGTTACAGCTACTTTTTTTCCAAAACATTAACCTTTGCCAAAAGGTTTTATTGGGTTTGTTGCGTTTTCGGTCGTCTTTCTGGTTTTGTTTCATTCTCTCCTGAACATCAGGAGTTTGCTTGTTAATGTGTTCCCTTTGCATCCTTTTCTGTGCAGTTAACGACTTCTTCTTCTGCTTTTCAATTGGGCGATTGGCCTTTCGTTCCAGCCTGGCAGTTTTCCGGTTGGCTCTGCGAGCCTCCCTTTTCCTTTTGCGCTCGTTTCGTGCAAATTCTTTCTGGTTTCCAACCAAATTTCCTTCAAGCCCCGAAGGGTATATCTTTTTTCCGCAAGAACTTTCGCCCAACCCAACAACTAGAAATGAGAAAAGGATGCAAATAATCCTAACTTTCCCAAATATAATGCTTTTCATTCTTAAATCAACCATTTACCTATCCCAAAATTTTTTCTATCCAATATTAATCATGCAAATTCGTTATCTTTGTGGTATGAAAAACGCAGCAAAGTTAACTTTTATTGGATTCCTGGCAGGTTTTATTCTGCTGTTTTCTTCGTGTATTGAGGAGGAGCCGGTTATTGTACCAGATGTTTACGTTAGTTTTTCAATAAATCTCGATTTGCCGGATTATAACGCATTGAATTCTGTTAACAACTCTGTTAAGGTACTAAACGAAGGGTACGCAAAGAGTGGAGTAATTATATATCGCTACTCGTTGGATGAGTTTTATGCTTTTGATGCTACATGCCCGCAGCATATTAGTGTGGTAACTTCTGTAAATCTCGATGATTCCGGAGCTGCGGGTTCTGCAACCTGCCCGCATTGCAATACTATATACTATTTCCCAAGTTTGGGCTACCCAAGTAGCGGATACCCTCTAAAACGCTACAGGGCAACTTTATCAGGAAGGATTCTAACGGTTACAAACTAAGCTTATCGTCAATCATTCTGTTGTTGTACTGCTGGATAAGTGCCTTCAGCGTATTCTCGATTTCTCTGAATTTCTCAGTATTGCTTGGAAGAATGTTATTCTGTAACAGGCTGTCGGATTTGAAGTTAAACGCACTTGCCGATTTTTCTCCGTCAAAAAGCAGAAGTGTATCGCCCTTAATAAACTGGTAGGTTGAGTTTGTGTAGCTTATGGCAAATGGTGTAGAATTTCTGTCGAAAACGTTTCGCCCAAAGGCGAAGAATGGTTCGTTGAAATTGAGGTAGCCAAGCACCGACGGAAGAATGTCGATGTGCTGAGCCACAGTTTTGCTAATTCCATTCAGCTCCCCGTTTGGCCTGTGAAAAATCAGTGGTGATGTGTAAATGCCCAGGTTGGTTTTGTATTCGGGGAAGTAGGGCTCGTTGGGATGATCGGCAGTAATTACGAAAAGCGTATTGTCGTACCAGGGCATCCTGCTGGCGGTTTCAAAGAATTCTTTAAGGGCGAAATCGGTGTAGCCAACGCACTGGTGTATTGGAAGTTTCCCTTTTGGGAACACACCCTCATACTTTTCGGGAACCCGGAATGGATGGTGCGATGAAACGGAAAAGATTGCTGTAAAGAATGGTTCGGGTAGCTCATCAATTTTTTGAGCGAAGAACTGGAAAAACTCCTCATCCCATATACCCCACATCCCATCAAAATCTTCGGGCTTACCGTATTCGGTCATTCCGTAGTAATCATCAAAGCCTGCCATTCTGGTAAAAGCCTGCAAACCCATTGACCCGTTAGGCGCACCGTGAAAAAATGAGGTGTGGTAGCCTTTCGGTTTTAGAAGTGTTGCAAAGCTGTTTACCTTATTTGAAGAGTAGGGAGTAAGAACAAATGGTTCAACCATCATTGGAATGGAGGTGAGAACCGAGGGCAGCACATCAATTGATTTCCGTCCGTTCGAGAACGAGTAGCGGAACATTAAGCTTTGCTGAATGAGCGAATCGAGGAACGGTGTGTAACCTTTATAGCCGAATTCGGCTAAATGCTGGTTGTAACTTCCAATGTACTCCCGACCTACGCTCTCCAAAATAATTACCACAACGTTAAGCGGCTTGAATGGTTCTGTTATTTGTGGGGAGTGAATGGGAGAGTAGTAGCGGTTTAGTTCAGTATCCGACTGGAAGAATTCAACCCTCTGTAGTGGTTTTATACCCAACGTTCGATAGATGGAGAAAGGAGTGTTCAGAACTATAGCCGTTTCGAGCGGTTCGTTAACATACTCTCCAGCATTCGAGAGGGTTATGGGGCGTGTGCTGTGTCGGAAACCTCCCCGTAGCCCGCCAACCATCAACCCCGATGCAAGAATAAGAATCAGAGCCCCATTTACAAAGTACACCACATGCGACTGCCAGCCTTTTAAGAGCCAATTCCTATACGATTTCCTGTAAGTGAATGTGAGAATGCTGGTTAGCAAAATCCATATGATAAAGATGTACCAGTAATCTGTCAGGAATTTCCCAATAAGCTGAAAAAAGTTTGTTTCGTTTTCAAATTCTCGAAAAACGGTTGCGGTTGTTCGCCGAAGAGTGAATTGAAAGTAAATAAAATCGGCACAGTTGGCTCCAAGTGCAATGCTGTTGGTAACAATAAAAATATACTTAAGAATTGTTTGGTATATGCGGTTGTACCTAAAAGCAAAAGGCATAAGCATTGCCATAAGGTACAGAAGGTTTGTGTAGAATATTGCCGATGTGTCAAATTTCAAACCTCCCAGAAGCATGGTAAGGAGGCTGGAAATTGTTACCAGCTTAAAGTAGCTGGCGTTGAAAAGGTAAAAACCAATTCGGCATAATGTAAACAGAATGAATACAATAAATATATTCTGAATTGCAGCTACGTAAATATTACCTTTCAAATGTAGTGTTTGGAAATACTGTTTTAAATCTTTAACCATTTCCAGATAAGTAATAGGTTTATGGGAAGAATATGTAGGGCAGTGAAAAATATTGTTACTTTGGGGCTAACCTGTAAAGAATTATTCCAATCACTGCGTACAGTAAGCTGGGTATCCATACCGAAACAAACGGAGGTATATTGCCGCCCACGGCAAACATGGTTGAGAATCGCATGAATAGGATAAAACTGAAGCTGAGCGCAAGTCCCAGTCCGATGTGGAGCCCAATACCACCCCGGATTTTTCGCGATGAAAGCGATACACCTATGAGCGTTAGAATAAATGTAGCAAAGGGGTAGGCTATGCGGTTATACTTTTCAATGAGGAAGAAGTCAACATTGTCGGTGCCCTGTAATTTCTGCTGCTCAATGAACTCGTCTAACTCAAACATGTTCATTGATTCAACAACATTTACCCTTCTGGTAAAATCGGCGGGAGTAACATAAATGCTCGAATCAATTCTCTTTCCGGTAATAACCTCTTCTCCCTCCTCGCTAAAATTGCGAATGTAGTAATTGTTAATGTTCCATTTATTTATTGTTGTGTCCCATTTAACGAATTCGCTAATTAGTTTCGATTTCAGCTCGCCATCAACGTATTTCTCCATGGAGAATTTGTACCCAATGCTACTATATGTATTGTATGACTGCATGTAGATGAATATTCCAGGACGAACCTGCCGGTGAATGTTTCGGTCGGTGTTTCGTACCGGTTTTTTTATGTAGGTGTTCTCAAAATCAAGCCGAACCCTGTTGGCTGGTGGAATTACAAAGTTCGATAGCATGAAAGAGAATACTGCAATTATTGCTGCCGAAAGGAAGTACGGGAACATCATTCGCTTAAAACTCACCCCGGCGCTAAGTATGGCTATTATTTCAGTGTTGTATGCCATTTTTGAGGTGAAGAAAATTACCGCAATGAACGTAAAGAGTGAGCTGAATAGGTTGGCGAAGTAGGGGATAAAGTTCATGTAGTAGTCGAATACTATAGCATTTAAGGGGGCGCCTTTCTCCATGAAATCGTCCATCTTTTCGGCTACGTCAAAAACAACTGCAATGCCAACTATCAGCAGAATTGCGTAGAAGTAGGTTCCGATAAACTTCCGGATGATGTATATGTCTATCAGTTTTAAACCCAGTTTTCTCATAATCGAACGGTTACCTTTTTAACTAGCTGGCTCTTCCAGCTTTTGAAATTGCCTTCTAAAATTTGTTTTCTTGCTTCGGTTACCAGCCAAAGGTAAAAACCTAAATTGTGCAAGCTGGCAATTTGTGGCCCAAGCATCTCACCCGAAACGAAAAGGTGGCGGAGGTATGCCCGGCTATAGCGGCTATCAACAAACGACGTGCCTAACGGGTCGATTGGTGAAAAATCGTGCTGCCACTTTTGGTTTTTAATGTTTATAATTCCTTCGCTGGTGAAAAGCATCCCGTTTCGTCCGTTTCGTGTGGGCATAACGCAGTCGAACATATCAACCCCGCGTTCAATGCTCTCCAGGATGTTCTCGGGTGTACCAACTCCCATTAAGTAACGTGGTTTTTCTTTTGGTAGTATTTCGTTCACAACTTCTACCATTTGGTACATTATCTCTGCGGGTTCACCAACCGAAAGCCCTCCAATGGCAATGCCGTTCGATTCCTGGTTCGCAACGAATTCGGCCGCCTGCATACGCAATTCGGGATAAACGCAACCCTGAACAATGGGGAAAAGGTTCTGGTTGTACCCGTAAAGCGGTTCGGTTTCGTTGAATCGCTTAATGCATCGGGTAAGCCAATCCTCGGTTAATGCAAGCGATTTTTTTGCGTAGTCGAAGGTTGCTGTGCCCGGGGGGCACTCATCGAAAGCCATAATTATGTCAGCTCCAATAACTCTTTGGATATCCATAACACCTTCGGGGCTGAAGAAGTGCTTCGATCCGTCGATGTGTGAACGAAAGTGTGCACCTTCGGGGGTTAGCTTGCGGTTATCGGCCAGTGAAAAAACCTGGTAACCTCCGCTGTCGGTTAGTATGGGCCTGTCCCACGAAATGAACTTATGCAGGCCTCCTGCCGATTTCAGAACATCAATTCCGGGGCGAAGGAAAAGGTGGTACGTGTTCCCTAGAATTATTTTTGCATCGGTATCGCTCTCCAAATCGCTGTGGTGAACTCCCTTTACGCTGCCCACAGTGCCTACCGGCATGAAAATGGGGGTAGGAATCTCTCCATGATCAGTTGTGATAACACCTGCTCGTGCTGAAGAATTAGGGTCGGTGCCTTGAACTTTAAAAAACATTGATAGCATGATAATTTGCACGCAAAGATAGTAGAAAAAGTTTGTTCGATACGAACAAAAACTTCCGTTTCTCTCATGGAGAATGGTTATATTTGCGCTTTAAAAATTCTTAAAACCAATTCGCTATGAAATTTTTTATCGATACTGCAAACCTCGAACAAATAAAAGAGGCTAACGATTTAGGCGTTCTCGATGGTGTAACCACAAATCCTTCGCTCATGGCTAAGGAGGGCATAAAAGGCGAGGCAAACATAAAAAAACACTACGTTGATATTTGTAACATTGTGAAGGGTGGCGATGTTTCGGCTGAGGTAATTGCCACCGATTATGAGGGAATGATTCGCGAGGGAAGGGAACTTGCCCTGCTGCATCCGCAAATTGTGGTTAAAGTTCCGTGTATTAAGGAGGGAATTAAGGCCATTAAGTATTTCTCTGATAATGGAATTAGAACGAACTGCACGCTGGTTTTTTCTGTTGGACAAGCGCTGTTAGCCGCAAAAGCTGGTGCAACCTACGTTTCTCCTTTTATTGGCAGGCTCGACGATGTTTCAACCGATGGTGTTGAACTCATTCGCCAAATTGTTGATGTTTACTCCTACTACGAGTATGGAACTCAGGTGCTAGCTGCTTCAATTCGTCATACTATGCATATTATTCAGTGCCTTGAGGCTGGAGCCGATGTGGCAACTTGCCCGCTTTCTGCAATTTTAGGGTTAGTGAACCATCCTCTAACTGATATTGGACTGGAAAAATTCCTGGCCGATTACAAAAAGGTTAACGGATAAACATATTGAGTTGGCTCGCCGAGCCATAATAATTGCCTTATGCTAATAAAAATATACCCCGAAAACCCGAACCTTCGACAGGTAGAACTTGTGGTTGACATACTTCGCAAGGGAGGAATTGTTATTTACCCAACCGACACGGTTTACGGGCTTGGATGCGATATTATGAATCCTAAGGCAGTTGAGAGGATTATTAAGATAAAGGGCATCAAACCTAAGGATGCCCATTTTTCTTTTATATGCAGCGACTTAAGCCATATTTCCGATTTTGCGAAGGTTGATAACGCAACCTTTCGCTTGCTTAAGAGAAATCTCCCCGGCCCATTTACTTTTATTCTCCCAGGTTACAATAAGGTTCCCGATTACTTTATTAGCAAGCGTAAAACGGTTGGTATCCGAATTCCCGACAACCCAATCCCCATTGAGATAGTTAAAATGCTTGGCAACCCAATAATGACAACCTCAATTAAGGACAGCGATGAGTTGCTGGAGTACACAACCGATCCGGAACTTATCTACGAAAACTACTCGGAGATTGTTGATGCACTAGTTGATGGGGGTTTTGGTGATAACACTCCCTCAACGGTGGTCGATTGCACCGAAATGGAACCCACAATTCTTCGCGAAGGCAAAGGTGTTCTGGCTTAGCTTTGCTAAGCAATCTTATACTTATAGCTTGCGTTAAACCTACCTTTAGAAATAGCGAATAGTTTGCTTTTCAGTAGCTGCCGGCGAATAGGCGAGACCTTGTCGGTAAATAGAATCCCGTCGAGGTGGTCGTACTCGTGCTGGATAATGCGGGCAGCAATGCCAGAGTACTCTTCTTCGTGTTCAACGAATTTTTCGTCAACGTAACGAATAACGATTGTATCAGGTCGCTCAACGTCTTCTCGGAGGTTTGGGATGCTGAGGCAACCCTCGCTGTACTGCGCAGTTTCGGGTGAACGGGAAACAATTTGTGCATTTATGAATACTTTTCGGAAACCATCCATTTCGGGATGTTCGTCGGCCATTGGCGTTGCGTCAATAACAAATAACCTTATCGAAAGTCCAACTTGTGGGGCAGCTAACCCAACCCCATCCGATTTCTCCATGGTTTCGAACATGTCGGCAATGAGCCCGCTAATATTCGGATAATCGGGGCTTATGTCGGTTGCTATTTTTCGTAGCACAGGCGATCCGTAAATGTAAACTGGTTTTGTCATTGTCTGTTTCCTTTCTTTAAATCGATGCTTTCCAAATACGATTGTAAAATTATGGTTGCACTAATCGTATCAACCAATGGTTTGTTTCTTCTGTCCATCTTTTTCAATCCTCCATCAATCATGGCCTGGTGGGCTAACTTCGATGTGAACCTTTCGTCAACCAGTTCAACGGCAATGTTTGGAAAAAGTTTCCTAATACGGTTTACTACTGGTTGTACCCATTTAACAGCTTCGGAGGGTTGATTGTTCAGCTGGGTAGGCATACCAATTATAAAAATTTCAACGGTTTCTTTTCTGCAGTAATCCTCAAGAAACTCGAAAAGTTTTCCGGTTGGGACGGTGGTTAGCCCGTTTGCAATTATTTTAAGAGGATCGGTAACTGCAAGACCTGTTCTTTTTTTGCCAACATCAATCGCAAGTATTCGTGCCAAAATATGCTAGGTGTTTTTGGTTCCTTTTAATGACAGATTGTCAATGAAGTTTTCTTTTGTAATGCTCTCAAGGGAGATGCTCTCCCCGTTTTCAAGAATCACGAACCCTTTCCCTGCCTTTTCCACTTTAATCACCTTTTGTAGATTCACAAATACCTTTGGTTTCACCTCAACGAATCCTTTATCCTGTATTAGCTGAGAAAAATTTTCTAGACATAATGAGCAGGAAACGATACTTGAGTTTGCCATGTAGAAACTTGCCCCATTATTTGTAATTTTAATGGTGTACACCTGTGAAAGATCGATTGTGTGGAAAGAGTTTTTTTGAGGGATAACAATTTTATTTGGAACTAGCCCCTTGAGGTTTTCGAAGAGAACTGAATATCTGGCTCGGGTGCTTGTTTTCTTTTTTAGTAAATTTTGAGCCTTCTCAATCGCGTTTGCCAGCTCGTCAATATCAATTGGTTTTAGGATGTAATCAACCGCGCTGTACTTGAATGCTCTTATAGCGTACTGGTTGTATGCGGTAATAAAAATAATTTCGAAGTTGTGTTCAGGAATATGTTCAAGAAGATCGAAACCAGAGCCTTGCGGCATTTGGATGTCAAGGAAAACCAGGTCGGGTTTTTGCGAGTCAACAATTTTTATGGCTTCCTGAACTGAACGTGCTGTACCCACTATCTGAATGTCGTAGCAGCACTGTTTAAGGAGCAGTTCGAGGGTACGAATTGCTGCGATTTCATCGTCAACAAGCACAACTTTTAACATGAGAATAGAATATGATGCTGCAAAGGTACAAAAAACCTGTGAAGGATGTTTATTTAATGCTATTTTGCCTCGCCCTCAGATAAGTTGTATGGAATTTGAATATGAACCTTTGTTCCCGAAGCTACGCCATCAGAACTGTAAAGATCGGTAAAATGGATGTTGAATTTTTCCTTGTAGAGGGTGTTCAGCAGCTCAATACGTTGGGAGGTAATTTTATAACCGAGCGACTTATGCTCCACTTCATTTTTGGCCCTGAGGGCCATTGCTCTTTCCCGCCCAACTCCGTTATCCTCAATGGTGCAGGTCATTGTTTCGTTCGTTCGGGAGATGATTACATTCACAAATCCATTTTGTGATTCCTTTAACATAATTCCATGCCATATTGCATTCTCAACGAAAGGTTGAATAAGTAAAGTGGGAACCTTTTGCTCAAGCACATCGTTATCAGCTACCTCAATTGAATAGGTAAACTTTCCTTCAAGTCTAAGCGATTCAAGCTCCAGGTATAGGGTAAGAGCTTCAAGCTCTTTTTTTAGAGGGATGATAGATTCCTGTGAGTTGTCAAGAGTAATGCGCATAAGCCTTGCAAATTTTGTCAGGTACTTGTGTGAGCTAATCGAATCCTTCTCAAGGATGAAAAGTTGGATTGAATTCAGGGTGTTAAAAATGAAGTGAGGATTCATTTGCTGCCTGAGCGACTGCTGTTTGTACTCATTTGCGCTGTTTATCAGGGTGTTCTGTTTCTTGAGGGTTTTTATTCGGTATAGGTAAATAACAAAAATGAACCCGGAGAAAACGAGGGTTGACAGAAATATAAACCAAAAGGTTTGCCAGTAAGGAGGTGCGATAGTTACACCAATACTATCGGAGTTGCTCCAAGCCCCATCGGCATTTTGAGTTTGAACTTCGAAGGTGTATTTGCCGTGTGGAACTTTTGAGAAAATTGCGTTGCTATTATTTGTGCAAACCCAAGATGAATCGATACCTAACATACGGTATCGGAACTGCATCTTCCCCATGCTTTTGTAGGTTAACCCATAAAATTCGAATGAAAGAAAGCTATGGTAGTACGAAAGTTTCAACGATTTATTTCTTGTATCAACAGTTTTATTATTTACACGAACTTCGTTAATTGTACACTTAGGTTTAATGGGGTTCGGAAGAAGGTTTTTAGTGTTAAAAACCGATAAGCCTTTGCTGGTTCCAACGTATACCAGTGAACCTTTTATGTGTATGTCGTTAATATCGTTTGTTGGTAATCCTTGCGATGTGGTAATATTTTGTATTTCGAGCTTGTCTCTATCAATTTTTTTTATCCAGCTAATCCCATTGTTAGTGGCCAACCAGTAATTGTCGTTATTTACCACAATTTTTTTAATGGTGTTGCTTGCCAATCCATCCGATTTTGTGTACTGAGTAATTTTATCTCCCTCCTTTATAATTAAGCCAATACCTTTGGTTCCAATTAGCAACCTGTTGGAATTGTCGAATGTGATGTAGTTTGAAGGTTGTGACAGGGAAGGGCTCTCCTCGCCTAGATACCTGTAAAATTTATTTTCATAAACCCATATTCCGTTGGAGCAACACATCCACAAAACTCCTGATGAGTCTAAGGCAATCGAGTATATTAGTCCTGAGAATTCGTTATTCAATCTAGAGTCGTATGTAAACCTATTCCCATCAAACTTTTTTAGACCCCAATTGCTGGCAATCCAGTATCCATTGTCATGAGCAGGTAGCATTTGACGAGGATGCGTTCCGGAGAGCAAAGATGACGTAGGGTGATATGTTTTAACGGTTTCTCCCCTTATCAGGTTCAAATAATAGCTGGAACCCACCCAAACATCAGAAGATGTTGTGTCAATTCCAATAAACCTAATAGGAACTTGCGTTGTGGTTTTAGGCGCAATAATATAATTTCGAATGCCGTCATCTTTTATCTCACTTACTACTCCATGTTCGTAGCCAGCGTAAATTGCTTTTCTGTTCGAAAAAACGGCATTCACCCTGTTCTTTGGTAATCCGTTGCTTTCGTTATAGGTTCGTATGTTTATATTTGGGCAATAGAAAACCCCATGCGATAGGCTTGTGAACCAGTAACCACCCTCTCTATCAAGAAGAACAGATGTTATCTTAATGTTATCGAACAGGTATAAGTCGGGATTGCAACTGAAGTCAGCGTTCTTAAAACAGTAAACTCCTCCATCAATTGGAGCAACCCATAAATTATTGTTCTTATCAATGCTTGCCCAAATAATATCCTGACTAAAATGTTTCCTTTCAATAATTTCCGAGCCTTTAATTCTATACATAAATCCCTGGTCTGCCATTAAGTATGTTTTATCTTTTCCTGGTAGAAAAAAGAAATGGTAATTCATGTATATTTTGCCATAAAGTTCTTTACAAGTAAAACGGAAGGGTTGCTCCTCATCGACAAAAATAATATCGTAAGTTGGTGCATTTGATGGGTTTGATATAAGGAAAGTGCTATCGTTCATTTTTTCAACAACAATTTCTCCTTCCTGGTGAATACCTCCCAGTTTTTTAAAAAGCCCCTCGCTGCTTACTACGGCTCTGCCATACCTTCGTAACGATATGTGAACATTTTCAGCAGAATCAACATAAAATGAGTTCTTCAGGTTTCCACGCGAAGTGGTTATGTTTTCTTTAATTTTTGAGTTGAATGGGTATAGCTTAATACCGCCTTGCTCATAGTATGTGAGGCTGCCGTTGCCGGATAAGAACCAAATTCGACCAGTATAGTCAATGTAAAGTTCGTATATCGAGGCTTCAGTTAAACCATCTTCAATTCCGAAATTTTTAAACCTGTTTCCGTTGAACTGGCTAACTCCACTGCTTGTTGCAAGCCAAATGAAACCTAAGGAATCTTGCACAACGTGGTAAACCTCGTTTGAGGGTAGGCCTTCGTCAACAGTAAATTGTTTAGAGAAAGGAGATGGACTAATGCCTTGTGCGGCAGTACGATGCGTGCAAAAAAATGTGATATTCAGGATTATTGCCAGCTTGATCAGTGCTAGCAGGTATGATTTGTGAAAAGTTATATAAATGATATAATTTTTCAATAGTAGCTTGTTGGTTGGTTAAATGCTAAGTTAGTAATGAAAATTAAATCTACAATCTGAAAAATAAAAAGGCACCGAAATTGATAGGTGCCCTTTTATATTATTTAAAACGTAAAGAATTAGTATTCCATATGAGATAAACGTAGGTAGGAGTTGTATCTCCAACGAGCGTTTTCTTCAGCTGCTTTAAATAGTTCGCCAGCTTGCTCGGGGAAAGATTTTTGGAGAGATGTGTAACGAACTTCACTCTTCAAGTAATCCTGGAATTTATTCCAATCGGGCTCTTTCGAGTCAATTTGGAACGGATTCTTTCCCTCGGTTTCAAGTCTTGGGTCGAAACGATAAAGATGCCAGTATCCGGCCTCAACTGCAAGTTTGGCTTGAAGTTGAGATTGGCCCATGCCATTACGTAATCCGTGGTTAATACATGGAGCGTAAGCGATTACTAAACTTGGCCCTGGGTACGATTCGGCTTCTTTCAAGGCTTTGAAGTACTGGTTTTGGCTTGCGCCCATGGCAACTTGCGCAACGTAAACGTAACCGTAACTCATGGCCATCATGCCCAGATCCTTCTTGCGGATTTTCTTGCCCGATGCAGCGAACTTTGCAACGGCAGCAACAGGGGTCGATTTAGAGGCTTGTCCACCAGTGTTCGAGTAAACCTCGGTGTCAAGAACCAGCAGGTTAATATCCTCGCCTGAGGCGATAACGTGGTCGAGCCCGCCGTATCCGATATCGTACGCCCAACCATCGCCACCAAATACCCAAACAGATTTTTTGATGAAGTATTGTTTAAGGGCGAGTAGTTCTTTGGCCAGGTTGTCGTTCTCCTTCTCAAGGGCAGTAACAAGTTTTGCCGATGCTTCTTTTGAGCCCTCAGCGTTCTCCTTATTCTCAAGCCACATTCTCATGGCGTCCTTGGTGGTTTCGTTGTATCCGTTAGCCAAACCCTTCTGGATTCTTTCAGCAATTCTTTCTCTTAGTTTGCTTACTCCCGTAGCTATTCCAAGGCCGTACTCGGCGTTATCTTCAAAAAGCGAGTTAGCCCAGGCAACACCATGTCCGTCTTTGTTTGCACGGTACGGTGTGGAAGGTGCAGAACCTCCGTAAATTGAAGAGCAACCTGTTGCGTTAGCAACAATCATCCTATCGCCATAAAGTTGTGTGATGGCTTTGATGTAAGGAGTCTCTCCACAACCGGCGCAAGCGCCACTAAACTCGAATAGGGGTTGAGCAAACTGGCTGTTTTTAACGCTCTTCTCTTTCTCAAGAACGGTATCCTTGTAGCCAACTTTTTTATCCATGTATGCAAAACGCTCGGCTTCTGAAAGTTGGGTTTCAAGGGGTTTCATTTCAAGGGCTTTGGTTTTAGCCGGACAAACATCAACGCAGTTACCGCAACCGGTACAGTCGAGTACGCTTACCTGCATGCGGAAGTTGTACTCCTTGGTTCCCCCGGTTCCCTTAACGGTTTTAGTTCCTTCAGGAGCATTCGATAGTTCCTCGTCGGTTAAAAGGAACGGACGAATAGCTGCATGGGGACAAACGTATGCACACTGGTTACACTGGATACAGTTTTCTGGAATCCATTCGGGTACGTTTACTGCAATTCCTCGTTTTTCGTACTCTGTTGTTCCAGCGGGAAATGTTCCATCCTCACGCCCAATAAATGCGCTTACAGGCAAGTCGTCACCCATTAGGTTGTTAATCGGGTTTACAACGTTGTTAATGAAATCTGGAGCGTTGGGGTTGGAATGTGGTTTCTCAGCCTCAAGTTTAACCCATTCGGATGGTACCTCAACTTTAACAACTTCTCCGCCTTTATCAATAGCGGCATAGTTCATTTTTACAATATCTTCGCCCTTGCGTCCAAAGCTCTTATCAACAGCATGCTTCATCTCCTTAACGGCTAAATCGTAGGGTATTACCTCCGAGATTTTGAAGAATGCGCTCTGCATGATTGTGTTGGTTCTGTTGCCAAGACCAATTTCCTCCGCAATTTGAGTGGCATTTATTATGTAAAAGTTAACTTCTTTTTGAGCAAGTACTCGTTTAATCGAGTTTGGTAGCTTCTCTTTGGTTTCCTCCACATCCCAAATGCTGTTAAGAAGGAAAGTGCCACCTTTGCGGATACCTCTTAGCATATCGTACTTGTTCAAATATGCTGGTACGTGGCAGGCCACAAAGTCGGGAGTATTTACCAGGTATGGGGAACGGATTGGTTGATCGCCAAAGCGAAGGTGCGATGTTGTTACGCCACCCGATTTTTTTGAGTCGTATGAGAAGTAAGCCTGGCAGTACTTGTCGGTATTCTCGCCAATAATTTTAATGGAGTTTTTGTTGGCACCAACGGTTCCATCAGAACCTAGCCCGTAGAATTTGCCCTGGAAGGTTCCCTTGGGGGCAAGGCTAATCTCTTCGCCTAATGGTAACGATTTAAAGGTTACATCGTCAACAATACCTACTGTAAATTGGTTCTTAGGCTCTTTCATTTTTAGGTTGTCGAACACTGCAATTATTTGAGCAGGGGTTGTATCCTTTGAACTTAAACCGTAACGACCGCCTACAATAATAGGAGCATTTTCTTTTCCGTAGAAAAGGTCTTTTATGTCGAGGTATAGAGGATCGCCATTTGCGCCTGGTTCCTTGGTTCTGTCGAGTACCGCAATTCGTTTTACGCTTTTTGGGAAAGCTTTAAAGAAGTGCTTTGCAGAGAAAGGACGGTAAAGGTGAACAGCAATTAACCCCACTTTTTCTCCCTTTGCTATAAGGTGGTCAACAGTTTCTTTAATGGTGTCGGTAACTGAGCCCATTGCAACAATAATGTTCTCTGCATTGGGGTCGCCGTAGTAGTCGAACAGGTCGTATTTTCTTCCGGTTAAATCGGATAGTTGTTTCATGTACCCTTCAACAATTTCAGGAAGCGCATCGTAGTACTTGTTGGCAGCTTCGCGGGTTTGGAAGTAAATATCAGGATTTTGTGCGGTACCACGGGTTACCGGATGCTCAGGGTTCAGTGCCCTGTCGCGGAATTGCTGTAGCGCTTCGTAGTCAACCATTTTGGCAAGATCCTCGGTTTCAAGTACTTCAATTTTCTGGATCTCATGTGATGTGCGGAAACCATCGAAGAAATGTACGAATGGAACTCTCGACTTAATAGAAGAAAGGTGTGCAACTGCTGCGAGATCCATAACCTCCTGAACACCACCGGTGGCGAGTAGTGCAAAACCGGTTTGGCGGGTGCTCATTACGTCGCTGTGGTCACCAAAAATTGAGAGCGCCTGAGCGGCTAAGCTGCGAGCAGATACGTGAAAAACACCTGGAAGTAGCTCGCCGGCAATTTTGTACATGTTTGGAATCATCAGGAGTAATCCCTGAGAAGCGGTGAATGTTGAAGTGAGTGCTCCTGCTTGCAACGAACCGTGAACAGCACCTGAAGCGCCAGCTTCCGACTGCATTTCGGTTACCTTAACGGTTTCTCCGAAAATGTTCTTCCTTCCAAATGCAGCCCACTCATCGATGTACTCAGCCATGGTTGATGATGGGGTGATTGGGTAAATGGCGGCAACCTCGCTGAACATATACGCGATGTGCGATGCTGCATAGTTCCCGTCACAGGTAATAAACTTCTTTTTGTTTGCCATTTTGTGTTTATTTTATTGGTAATAAATGTGTTGCGGTGATATTAAGCCAAACAAAGATAACGAAAAAAGATGAATTACGAAATGTTGTTAAGCACTTAACAGGAGGGCTAAAATATTCTATCGTTTGCATACAGAGCTTTTTATAACCCTTGTGGAGTTTAATGTGCAAAATTACAGGGTGTTATGTTTCTTTACGGATTGTGTGCAAATTTTTATAGTTGAAGCATGGTTTTTTATTTGGGTTGATAATAACGGTTTGTTTTAATATATTCGCATGTTTATACGCTTAAATAACTCATGCTGCATTTAAAAGCAGCCTGAGTTGCTTTTAGTTAACTCCTCTTTTTGTCAAAATATTAATAGTAAGTACTATGCAAAAGAAATTTAAGATTGGTTTGGTTAAGGAAACCAAAACACCTCCCGACAGGCGAGTAGCGTTGCCTCCGGCACAAGCCGTTGAACTTATGAAACGTTTCCCAAACGTTGAAGTGGTAGTTCAGCCCAGCGAATTACGATGCTTTAAGGACTTGGAATATACCGAATCCGGGATTCCTCTTCAAAACGATTTGAGCGATTGTGATTTACTTATTGGTGTTAAGGAGGTGAAAATTGAAGCCTTAATCCCGAATAAATCATACCTGTTTTTTGCGCATGTTGCAAAAAAACAGCCGCATAATCAGAAGTTAATTAAGGCGATTGCCGAAAAGGGCATTACCCTTCTCGACCATGAGTACATTACAAACCAGAAAGGAGAACGTTTGGTTGCGTTTGGCCGCTGGGCAGGAATTGTTGGTGCCTACAATGCGATGAGGGCAAGAGGAATACGTACCGATAGGTACAATCTTCGTCCGGCGCATGAGTGCCACGACTATAAGGACATGATGTCGGGGTTGAAGAATGTGAAGCTTCTTCCTAAAAAAATTCTGGTGTCTGGAGGAGGAAGAGTTGCCGGTGGTGCTTTGGAGGTATTTAGGGCAATTGGCGTTAAGGAGGTTTCTCCGGAAGAGTACCTTACAAAAACTTATACCGAGCCGGTTCTTTGCCGTATTGATCCTTGGCACTACGCCAAGCGGAAGGATGGCCAACCGTTCGACTGGGACCATTGGGTGAAGCACCCCATGGAATATGAGTCGGCTTTCTTGCCCTACACAAAGGTTACCGATATTTTTGTGGCTTGCCACTACTGGGATTTCCGTTCGCCGCACTTCTTTACCAAGGAGGACATGCGCTCGCCCGACTTTAAAATTACCGTAATTGCCGATGTTAGCTGCGATGTTCCGGGACCAATCCCTTCAACATTACGTGCCACAACCATCGCCGACCCATTCTACGGTTACAACCCCGCTCTTGAGAGGGAAGAGGTTGCTTTCACAAGCAAGAAGAACGTAACCATGATGACGGTTGATAACTTGCCGGGTGAGCTACCACGCGATGCCAGCGAAGATTTTGGAAAAACATTGGTTGAAATGGTTATCCCTCATTTCCTTGGAAACGATGAGGAGGGTGTGGTGAAACGTGCAACCATTCTGAAGGACGGAAAGTTAACCGAAATCTACAGCTATTTGCAGGAATATTTAGACGGAAAGTAGGAAGAGAAATAACCAATGATTAATGAATAATGAAGGATGGACGTTGGTTCATCCTTTTTTTCATGGTTGTTGAGCATGTCGAAACAACCAAATGCTATGTTAAGCTTTTATGAATTAGCTTAAAGTCAGCCAGGGCAATGGCTGTAATTGCTTCCATAACAACTGGAACCCGAAGCGCAATGCAGGCATCGTGACGGCCAGCAATTTCTAGTTCCTCCATCTCCCCCGATTCAAAACCGTAGGTTTTTTGCTTCTTTCCAATGCTCGAGGTTGGTTTAACAGCAACCCTGAACACCAACTCGTTGCCGTTGGTTATTCCTCCCACAATCCCTCCTGCATTGTTTGTGCCAGTTTTTCCCGAAGCACTGAGAATCGAATCGTTGTGCTGTGAGCCAAGCATTTTTGCGGATTCAAAGCCCGACCCAAATTCAATCCCCTTAATTGCCGGAACGGCAAATGCTAGGTGCGAAATAACCGATTCAACAGAATCGAAGAAGGGTTCGCCCCAGCCAACCGGTATCCCGTTTGCCCTGCACTCAACAATTCCGCCAATGGAGTCGTTTTGTTCCAAAACTTTTTCAACAGCCCACTCAATGTTGGAGCTTCCACCAGCTTCTTTTAAGCTGGCTGAAATTTCAACAGGAGAAACAATTTTTTTGGCTACTACACCAGCGGCAACCAGCGCAAGGGTTAGTCGGCCCGAGAAGTGTCCGCCTCCCCGGGGATCATTAAAACCCCCGAACTTTTTCTGTGCCACAAAATCGGCATGGCCTGGCCGGGGAGTTTGTGTGAAATGATTGTATTCGTTTGCTCTTGAGTTTTCGTTACTAAAAAGAATTGTAAGCGGCGACCCGGTAGCATGCTCTTTGTAGAGGCCCGATACAATTTCGGGTAAGTCGTTTTCAACTCGCGGCGTAGTTCCCATTGCACCCGACTTGCGGCGGTGGAGATCTGTTGAAAAATCGTTAACTGACAAGGAAATCCCTGCAGGAATGCCATCGATGGTAACACCAATTGCTGATCCATGCGACTCGCCAAATAATGTAATGCGAAATATTCTTCCGAATGAGTTCATTGTCTTTTTTCTGTTTGGAAAGGTGACACTTATTTCAACCCTCAGTTTGGTAAAAGTAAATAAAATATACGAAACTAATTTGTGCCTAGCCGTTTGTTGCTTGTCCGCTTTGGTAGGTGGGTATATTTAATTCGAGATTCTTTTCATGCTTTTCATGGGATTGATTATCTTTCGTGATCTTAATGAAACCTACAGAAGTTTAATAATACAAAGGAATAGAGGGTTTTATATGATTTGCCAGAAAACTTTAATCGCATATTCTTGCAATGAATTAAGTTACCCTCCTTTTCTTGCTGAAAAATATGTTGAACCTAAATAACGTGAGTTCGAACTAAGAAATACATTTTTTCGATTGCTGCTATATCTCAACCTGTTCAAAAACAATAAGGTAATAAGGTAGTATCTCAACTAAGGATAGAATCTTTACTAAAGTTCGTAATGAAAAATAAGGTTTTTTAGTCGATATCAACCTTATTTCTCTTCAAACAACCTTAGTAACATTATAAAAGAGACAAAACAGAACCTTACTACCTTATTAACCAGCAATTAAAATTTGCTCTTACATCGAACTCACGTTAAATAGTAAATGAAAACAGAATGACTTTGAATTTTGCAAATAATATTAAGTTTGTTACCAGGTTCCTTCTAGGAAATATTAGGGAGTTCGATCTTTCACATCGTATCTATTCCTCCATTAATCTCATAATTTCCTTTATGGGTCTTGTTGGATTGCTTCTTTTCTCGCTTGCATCGAGAGTGCATGACACCTCTTTTTTCGTTGCTCTTGATGTTGGTTTTACCGCCATTTTTTCTTTCCTGTACTATCTGTCAAGATTTCGAAAGCGCGTTTACCCGTTCTTCTTTATTGGGATTGTGCTGGTGTTCAGTACGCTGGTTTACATAATCTCGGGTGGGAAGGGCAGTGATGCTATTTACGTGTATATCCTGGTTTATATGATTTTCATTGCAATACTTGATAAGTCGAAATATTTGCTGGTTACCATTCTTGTGTTAACAAGTATAGCCGGTTTGGTTTTTATCGATAGCTACCTTCCACACTTCCTTGAAAATCATGTGAAGAGTCAAGCGGGGCAATATTACTTCCTTTTCCCCATGATTATGATTTTTTCAGGTTCTATTATAGTTGTTATAAAAATGAACTATAATGAGAAGAATATCCTGCTTCAGAGGCAAAAAGATGAAATTGAAGATCTTTACCAAAATGTTACCGATAGCGTTCGCTATGCAACCCAAATACAGCAGGCAATAATTCCATCGAGGGAAACAGTTTCATCAATTATTCCAAACTCCTTTGTGCTTTTTCTTCCTAAGGATATGGTGAGCGGAGATTTTTACTGGGTTGCCGAGGTAGAAGGGAAAAAAATTGTTGTTGCGGCTGATTGTACTGGACACGGAGTGCCAGGAGCCTTCATGAGCATGCTGGGCGTTTCGTTGCTGAATGAGATTGTTGTGAACAAAAAAATTCTTCAAACCCACGAGATGCTGAACAAACTTCGCGAGAGCGTGAAGAAAAATCTTACCGAAAGCACAAAGGACGGGATGGATATTGCTGTGGTAGTGATTGATGAGGAGAGGATGAAGCTGCAATTCTCAGGAGCAAATTCACCCCTGATTATGATTCGAAGCGGAGAACTTTCTGAGATAAAAGGCGACAGGCAGCCAATTGGAAAATATTTAAAAGAGCGGGAATTTACTTCCCATGAAATTGATATTCAGAAGGATGATGTGTTGTATATGTTCTCCGACGGGTACCGCGATCAGGTAGGTGGAGCAAGAAAAGGGAAGTTTATGTTTGGTAATTTTAAACAGCTGCTAGTATCAATACATTCAAAACCAATGGATGAGCAGCACGAAATTCTGCTGAAAACATTCAACGATTGGAAGAACTTTGTTAAAACCGATGCGATTAGCTTGAATGAAGTTCGCGAATTATTGATGAACAGCGAAATAAGCGAGCAGCAACGAAAAATGGCCTTCGAAAAGCTTCATAGCATTCAGAAAGATATTATGACAAGAAGGGATGTTTCATTCAAGGAGATAGGTGAAATGTCGAGAAGTCGGGTTCGCGATGAGCTAATTGAACTATACGTAAAGTTTGTTTGGAAGGATAACGCTCAAATAGATGATGTGATGGTGCTTGGATTTAAAATTTGAAAAAATATTAAAAAAACTTCATCATTACGAATCCCGATGCAAAATCGGGATGAAGTAATCTTTGAATTAGATAAAAATAGATTACCTTCGGTGAGATCGCCTGTCTGCCTACAAAGGCAGGCTCGCAAAGACGCTTTACATTATATATTGTTATGTAAGTTTACTAATATTCATAAATTATTATTTAGTGTTTTCTTTGAGTCCCTGTCTACCCTGACTGCCGTTAGGCAGGCGACAGGTAGATTAGAGCCTTAGTGGCTCATATATGCCACAAAACCACTAATTCACTAAGAAACACAAAGACAGCATTCTATCTTCTAAACCGCATAATTCTTGGGAAAAACATTGAGATAAGAAAGAACAGTACCAGAAAAACCAAAACTATGCTTCCGATTTTTCCTAAAAAGCCATTCCCCCAGAAAGGGAGTAAACTTTTCAGCGTGAACTTTTTGATGTAGGGCTCCGGCGGATTCCACTCCGGTAAAACTTCCTGCGGAACAATTACATCCCAGCTACCCACCACAAAAATTGGCATCAGGAAGCTGTATGAAACCTGATCGTGAAACTGATTCTGGTTGAACAGCCCGCTACGCCAGGTTCCTAAGTTGTTGAAGAATAGTTTTATGTAGTACGGTTTGTTCCAAATAAAATTGGAATTTTTGGTTTTGTGTTCCAAAACCTGTTTGGCAGCAGATTCAAGGTTGGGTGAAATATTGTAGGTGTTTTCGTTCATTGTCCCAAAATCGAAATTGTGGTTCAGGAAAACAGGCTGGCCGGCGTGGATATTCGTGGAGATTCGTTGAACGTTGGGCTCGTTCCCAATTTTTGCTCCCTTGCAGTAAATTGCCCCGATGGCAAAGTCGGGTTTGGTGGTTTGCCCGGTTGCAGTTTTAACGTAAATAGGCGAGTTGTCGGGAATTACTTCCAGAATAAACGAAAGATCGCCGTATCGAAAATCGCGGTGCTCCTTGTCCAAATCTTTCAGGTAAATGAATTTTTGGTTGCTTCCGTACCAGTAACCCGGATATTTGGTTGTTTCCTTCTCCGAGTCGGAAATTGTAACCGGAATGTCCCTGTCGGGACGAATGTCAACGTTCACATCAAACTCGGTGAGCCAAAGTTGCATCTCGAAAATTCGGCTTTTCAAGCCGAGCGAATCGTCAACAATTGCTTTGCGGTAAACCTTGTAGGGTTTGGGTTCGCTACCTGAACTAAGACTAAGAAATTGCCCGGCAGCGCCTTTTTCCATTTCGTACAATCGCACATCCTGAATGCTGATTTTTACATCGGGAAGCCCGTAGTAGGTGTGATCGGGGTCGAAGTGCGCCGAAACGCCGTCGAAATGTTTTAGCCGTAAACCAATATTTTCATGTGTAAGAATTTCGTCGAAAAACTTGATGGCTTTCAGATGAACCTGAGGGCCTTCGAAATTGCTTGTTGTGCCGCCGGTGCTACTTGCCTGATACTGAATTTTCTGCTGATTCTCTTCGCCTTCAATAATTGAATTTGCAACTTTTCCTGCAACCAAATTTTTGTACTCGTTAATGTAGGTTTGAAATTCAGGGTTTTGTTGCTGTGAGGCCGATTTAAAACTTATAATGAAAGCTGCAATGTAAATTACCACAGCTACTGTAAAACCAAAAACCAGCTTTCTATTCATTTATTAATTTTTCAGAAAAAATTGATGTTAAACCCTGAATCCCATTACGAGTATGTCATCAATTTGTTCGTAATCTTGCATCCAGGTTGTAATGAATTCTTCCAGATTCTTTTTCTGTTCTGCCATAGTTAAATGGCTGTTGCTAACGAGCAGATTTTTGAATTCATTTATTTTTACCTTGTCACCCTTGGCTCCACCAACCTGATCGGCGTAACCATCGGAGAAAATGTAGTAGCAATCACCTTTCAAGGTTTCAATCAGGTGATTTTCGAATGGAAATTCTTTGATGTGAACACCAATCGGGTTACGTGTTCCTTTAACAACAGTTAAATCGCCTTTACGAATTTGATAAAGAGGATTGCCGGCACCGGCAAATTGTATGGTTTTATCACTTTCGTCCCAAATACATAACGCCATATCCATTCCATCCTTCGATTCAGATTTGTACGACGATTGGTGAAGCACGTCCTTCGCCTTTTCGCGGAGAATTTCCAGAACTTCCGAGGCCGATTCTGGAAGCCCGTTCCCAAGAATTTCGTTGAGTAGCGTTGTTCCCAACATACTCATAAAAGCACCCGGAACTCCGTGGCCGGTGCAGTCAACAGCAGTGATTAGTATTTTGCTGTCGAATTTTCTGAAGAAGAAGAAATCGCCGCTAACGATATCCTTCGGCTTAAACAGGATAAACGAATCGGGGAAAAGGTTTTGCAACTCCTCCTCAGAGGACAGAACGGCATTCTGTATTCTTCGGGCGTAGGTAATGCTGTCGGTTATCTGCTGGTTTTTGCGTTCAATCTCCATTTTTTGTGCTGCAAGCAGCAGGTTGTCGTGCTTTTTTGTACGGTAGAGTTGGTAAACCAGTATCGAAAGAATTACTAACAGCAATAAACCTGTTGTTAAAGAAAAAATAAAAATATTTTTTCGGCTCAGTTCAGCTGCATTCTTCTCGAGTTTAATGCTTTGAATTGCAATTTGTTGTTCTTTTTTTTCAGTTTCGTACTTGGTTTGCATGTCGGCCAGCTGCAGGTGTTTCTCAGCATTAAAAACTGAATCTTTTAGAACAACAAATTTGTTGAGGTTGGCCAGCGATTTTTTTAGGTTTCCAATCCGCTCGTACGCTTTTGCCAGCTGCATGTAGTTACTAACCATATCCTCAACCAGCTCAATTTCAATGGCAAGAGCCTGTCCTTTCTCAAGATGCTCAACGGCTTTTGTAAAATCATTATTGCCAAGGTAGAAGTTTCCAAGAAGCATTTCAACTTCTGAAATTCCTCTTTTATTATTTATTGATTCTAAAAGATTTAGTGATTCAGAAAGGTTCTGTAGCGCTTTTTGTTGTACGTTTTTTTTCTCCCAATATTTACCCAAGTCGCGTTTAACTAATGCGGTTCCGTAGGCATTTTTGTTTTTTTGAAATATATCTATAGCTTGCGAGTAGTATATCCATGCCGAGTCGGGAAGATTGTTTTCCAGGTGAAGGTTCCCCAGTGCTAAAAGGCAGAATGCTTCTCCTGAAGTGGCTTTGAGTGTTCGGAATCGTGCTAACGATTCGCGGCAAATTGTTTCAATTTCATCGAAACGACCCCATGCTTCATTGATATACACTTCAACCATAAGCGAGTATGCAATGCCAGAGTTATCGTTGAGTTTTGTAAAAATATTTTCAGCTGTTTTAATTGTCTGCAGCGCATCACGGTAGTGGCCCCAGTACTTTTGTGTCAGAGCAAGTGTATGCAAAGTCCAGGCGTATAGAGTGGAATCATTTAACTCAAAGTAAAGTTCAGCTGATTTAATAAGGAAAGGTTCAGCAAAGCGGTAGTTTCCAATATTGTAGTAGTTTGCTCCTAGAATTTTGGCTGTGTTGGCCAATTGTACTTTTGAGGTGTCGGATACCGCTATTTTTATTGAATTCTCAAACTCAATTAAGGCAGATTTAGGATCATCTTTTAATGCCTCTATAGACTTAATTTTTTGCTGGATTAATTCTATATCCTGAGCATATGAAAAGCCAAAACAAATCAATGCCATTGAAACAATGGAAAGAAATTTCCCGATTATATTGAGAGATTCCTTCATCGAATTGATGTTTTTTATGATTTTGATTGTTATCCCAAATATACTAAAAGTTCAGGATTCTTTATGCTAACTTTTTTAAAATGAATAAAAAGATAGAATGGGAAGATTAGCTTAATTCTAGCAAATTCGTAATTCTCTCAACTTCAGCTTTTGCGTCTTCGAGCGAGCGAACCTTTTTGATTGTTACGATGGGATGCTTTTTTGAATCGTAAAGAATTATGCTGAAGTTTTTATCTTTTAAATCGAGAGTCCGATTGCTCATGCTGTAGGTGCGCCAGGTAATGTTTGATTTTTTAAAATCAATTTTCATGTCTGGTTTTATATCAATCCAATTTCCAACGGAAATAAATCCAAACAGATTGTTTAAAAACTTTATCCTTTTTTTCTCAAAATCAATTATTGTACTTGTTGATGTGAAAGCGAGGAATATACCAAGAAGGATAAAAATTATACCATTCAACGAGTAAAAACTTGCGATGATTCCAATTAATGCAAGAAATAACCCTGAAGCCGAAAATGTTGGTCCGAATGCTTTACCGTGTGAATTTTTTTCTATCATTGATTACTCTGATTTTTGATGTTGAGAAAGTAAAGGTAGGAATTATTTCTGTTTGTTTAAAAAAGCAATAACCCTTGCTTGTTAACAAGAGCAAGGGTTTTTACTATACCTCAACTATTATAAACTCTTAAGTTTATAATGCATTATCATCCGTCTGACCGCTCAAAGCG
>Ga0209203_1000298_pt1 | contig 44225 bp, 43 predicted proteins | sample AD_UKC109_MetaG_FD_184423 | JGI IMG/M metagenome (GOLD analysis project Ga0209203, IMG submission 184423) | Active sludge microbial communities of municipal wastewater-treating anaerobic digesters from Hong Kong - AD_UKC109_MetaG (SPAdes)... | ecosystem: Engineered > Bioreactor > Anaerobic >... | reverse complement strand
ACTGGCGGGCGAGGATTTCGCGAAGCTGGCGGCCGAGTTTTCCAACGCGCCGGACGCGCTGCAAGGTGGCGCACTCGGCTGGCGGCCGACCAGCAGTGTGCCGGCGCTGTTCATCGAGGCGCTGCAAAGCCGCGACTACCCGGTCGTGCAGGGTTGCGTGCTGTTTTTCAGCCTCGGCTACGTGGTGGTCAACCTGCTGGTCGATCTGCTGTACGCGGCGGTCGATCCGCGCATCCGCCTGGGGACGCAATGAGGTCGCCGGTCGCCGTCATCGGGCTGGTCTTGTTGGCGCTGATCGCCGTATGCGCGATCTTCGGTCCGTGGCTGGCTCCGCACGATCCCGACGCGCAGGATCTGGATCATCCGTGCGCCGGTCCGTCGGGCGCGCATTGGCTGGGGCAGGACGAACTGGGACGCGACCTGGCCTCGCGGCTGATCGTCGGGGCGCGCGCGTCGGCGCTGGTCGGTTTGATCGTCGTGTCGATCTCGGTGTGCGTCGGCGTGCTGATCGGCCTGCTGGCCGGCTACCTGGGCGGCGCGGTCGATCAACTGGTGATGCGCGTGGTCGACATCCTGCTGGCCTTCCCCGGCATCCTGCTGGCCATCGCCGTCGCGGGCATCCTCGGGCCGAGCCTGTTCAACATCATCCTCGCCCTGTCGATCCTGGGTTGGACCGGCTTCGCGCGCCTGGTGCGCGGGCAGGTGCTCTCGTTGCGCGAGCGCGAGTTCGTGCTGGCGGCCAAGGCCTACGGGGCGAGCCCGGCGCGCATCATGTGGAAACACGTGCTGCCCAACGTGTTGGCCCCGGTGGTGGTGCAGGCGACCTTCGGCATGGCCGGGGTGATCCTCGCCGAAGCCAGCCTGTCGTTTCTCGGCCTGGGCCCACAGGACATTCCCACCTGGGGGGCGATGCTCAACAGCGGCGTCGATTTCCTGCTGTTCGCGCCGCACCTGTCGCTGATCCCCGGGGTGGCGATCATGCTGACCGTGCTGGCCTTCAACTTCCTCGGCGACGCCCTGCGCGACCGCTTCGATCCCCGTGCGCAACCGTGGTTGTGACGGCCCATCCCTTTTTTGTTCCCCCTGGAAATAATTTTTCTTGACTTTGGTTTGCGGCGATCTACGATACCAACAATTTGCGGCGGCAAAATGCGCCGTGAGGCGAGGAGGGAAACGGTCTTGCCGGATCTTGACGAACCATCATCGCGACGACCCAAGCGGGTCGCGGTCATCCACAACATCGACTTCGAAGGCCAAGGAACGCCGACGAGCGGACCGGGCCTTTTTTCCTTGGCCGCCGACGCCGAGGTCGCGCGCACCGCGCGGCACATCGCCGACATGCTCGAAGACGCGGGGCTGGAAACCGTCCTGCTGCAGGTGAACGATTCGCTGGCCGGCCTGCTGCCCCGCCTGCGCGAGGAGCGCATCGACGTCGTGTTCAACCTCGTCGAAACGCTGGGCGGCGAAGCGGCGCGCGAGGCCGAGCTGCCCATGATGCTCGAAGCGGCGGGCATCCCCTTTACCGGCAACGGTGCGGCGGCGCTGCAACTGGCGCACGCCAAGGATCGCAGCAAGCAACTGCTGGCCGCCCATCGCCTGCCCACGCCGCGGGGCATCTGCGTGCGCAGCCCGCGCGACCTGCCCCGCGACGCGGCCGGCCTGCCGCCGTTTCCGCTGTTCATCAAACCGGCGCGGGTCGACGCCTCGATCGGCATCGGGCAGCAATCGCTGGTCCGTGACCGCGACGAGTTGAAAAGGCAGGCGACCTGGCTGCATCGCCACGTGCCCGGGCCGATGCTCATCGAGGAGTACCTGCCGGGGCCGGAAATCAACGTGGCGATCTTCCCCAATCCGTTCACCGGACGGGCGGTGCCCACGATCATCGATTTCAGTGCGTGCCCGCCGGAGCTGGTCCCGATCGTCACCTACGACTGCAAGTGGCTGCCTGAGAGCCCGGAGTACGCCGCCCGGTCCACGCCCTGCGTCGACCAACTGGCGCCCGAACTGCGCCGCGACGTGCTACGCATCGCCCGCGCCGCGTTCCTGGTCGTGGGCGGCGCCAGCTACGGCCGCGTCGATCTGCGGCTGGACCGCGACGGCCGCCCGAAGATCATGGACATCAATCCCAACCCCGACCTGGACCACGAAGCCGGATTGTCGGTCGCCGCCAATTCGGTGGGCTTGGATTATCAAACGCTGTTGTTGCAAATCACCGACGATGCACTAAGGAAACAAGCCGATGTATCTGCGTCCTATCTTGCCAAAAGATCGCGAGCCTTTGGCCGCTTTGCTGCGGCGTATTGACAACTTCACCGCCGAAGAGGTGGAGGTCGCGCTCGAACTGATCGACGAGGCGATCGCCCGCCCCGAATCCGGCTACCGCTGCCTGGTCGCCCTGGGCCTGGGCGGCGAGGATGAAACGCTGCTGGGCTACACCTGCTTCGGCCAGACCCCGATGACCGAAAGCACTTACGATCTGTATTGGATCGTCGTGGACGCCGCGCACCGCGACAAGGGCATCGGCCATCACCTGCTGCAGGCGCTGTACGAAACCCTCGCGCACCTGGGCGCGCGCCTGATCCGCGTGGAAACCTCGTCGATGGAGTCCTACCGCGGCTCGCTGCGCTTCTACGAAAAAGAGGGGTTCACCACCGCCGGGCGCATCCCCTCGTTTTACAAGGACGGCGACGACCTGATCGTCATGTACTACCTGCTGCCCGCGTAGCGCGTCCGCACCGTTGCCGCTCCTCCTTGAGCTCGCGGTCGATCGTGACTATGGTGTAATCACACAATCGTAATCCGTGAAAAGGGAGGAACCATGATCGCCGTCACCGGAGCATCCGGAAAGCTGGGCCGCCTGGTCATCGAAGGACTCTTGGAGAAAATCGCGCCCGAAAAAATCGTCGCCGTCGTGCGCAATCCCGAAAAGGTCAAGGACTTCGCCGCGCGCGGCGTGCAGGTGCGCCACGGCGATTATTCGTCGCCCGAAACGCTGCCGCCCGCTCTGGCCGGGGTCGAGCGTCTGCTGCTGATTTCCTCCAGCGAAGTCGGCCGGCGCGCGGCGCAACACGGCGCGGTCGTCGACGCCGCCAAAGGGGCGAACGTCAAGTTGATCGCCTACACGAGCATCCTGCGCGCGGACACCAGCGCCCTGCTGCTGGCCGGCGAGCACAAGGCGACCGAAAAGATGATTCGCGCGACCGGACTGCCCTTCGCGTTTTTGCGCAACGGCTGGTACATCGAGAATTACACCGAAAACCTGGCGCCCGTGTTGACGCATGGCGCGCTGCCGGGCGCATCGGGTGACGGACGCGTTGCGGCGGCTACCCGCGCCGATTTCGCCGCGGCGGCGGTCGCCGTGCTCACCGGCGAGAATCACGAGAATAAAATCTACGAACTCGCCGGCGACCAGGGATTCTCGATGAGCGAATTCGTCGCGGCGGTGTCGGCCTGGGCCGGCAAACCGATTGTCTATCAGGAGCTGCCGCCGGAGGTTTACAAGCAGATGCTCGTCGGGGCCGGGCTGCCCGAGCCGTTCGCGGCCATTCTGGTCGACGCGAGCGCCGGCGTCGCCAAGGGCGAACTCGACAGCGACCGGCGCGACCTGCACGACCTGCTCGGCCGCGACACGCAAACGCTCGCCGACGTGCTGGCGGCGCTGCCCAAGCCCTGATGGGCCACCAATCTAATTAAGGGACACCATACTTAATTATCTTCTCTAATTAAGGGACACCATACTTAATTATTTTGCACTTATTTTACTCTCGCCCCTGTTTTTTGCCGTAAGGCACCGTCCGAACTTTTCCTGATAAAATGGACGAATCGTTCGCTGCCGATTTGCCGCCCAGCACGTTTGTGTTTATAAAACTAGCCAACTTTACTCACTATTAATGGTCCGATGATAAACTGAGCAAGGTCAAACAATGGCTTGACGCTAACCGGACGGTCGCCTAGTACGTCGATATACGCGAAGGCGCTATCCCGGCGGCATGCTGAGGCATTAGCACCAAACCGGCGCGAACCGAACTGAATTCCACGTATCGCGCTGTGACAAACAAGTGAGGATAATCCTTAAAAAGCGAGAAATGCTGCTCTTAAAGCATAAGTGATTATTTTTATTATATAATGACATATTTATATATTTCGTAAATAATTAAGTATGGTGTCCCTTAAATAAAGATGTCTGCATTTTGTCCTTGACCAAAGGCGCTCGTGCGTTCAGATTACGCGTCCAATTGGGAAAGGACGACCATGAGCGCCGATCAGCCCGCGCGGATGCCCGAAAAAATCCGCAACATCGCCATCATCGCCCACGTGGATCACGGCAAGACCACGTTGGTGGATAAAATGCTCGCGCAGTCCGGCAGCTTCCGGCGCGGCGAGGGCAACATCGAACAGGCGCTGGATTCGGGCGAACTCGAACGCGAGCGCGGCATCACCATTTTGTCCAAGTGCACCTCGCTGGATTACGACGAGTTGCACATCAACGTGGTGGACACCCCCGGCCACGCCGATTTCGGCGGCGAGGTCGAGCGCGTGATGCGCATGGTCGATTCCGTGCTGCTGCTGGTCGACGCCTTCGAGGGGCCGATGCCGCAAACGCGGTTCGTCACCAAAAAGGCGCTGGCGCGCGGCCTACGACCGATCGTGGTGATCAACAAGATCGACCGCCCCGGCTGCGATCCGCACGCCGCCGCCGACGCGGTGCTCGACCTGTTCATCTCGCTGGACGCCACCGAGGAGCAGTGCGATTTTCCTCTCGTCTACGCCTCGGCCAAGCTGGGCTACGCGGTGAACGATCTGCGCGACGAGCCGGTCGACCTCGCGCCGCTGTTCGCCGCCATCCGCGACCATGCGCCGCCGCCGGTGGTCGACCGCGACGACGTGCCCGCGCTGCAGGTGATCACCTTCAACCACGACGAATACCTGGGCAGCATGGCCATCGGCCGCGTGGAATCGGGCGTCTTCTGCCCCGGCGACCGCGCGTTGCTGGTGCACCGCGACGGCGGGCGCGACGTGTTTCGCATCGCCAACGTCCTGGGCTTTCGCGGGCTGCACCGCTTCGAGATGGACAAGGCCGTCGCCGGCGATATCGTCGCGCTGACCGGCATGGCCGAGTTGAACGTCGGCGAGACGATCACCTCGGTCGACAATCCCAAGGTGCTGCCGCTGCTGGAGGTCGACGCCCCGACGGTCAGCATGACCTTCATGGCCAACACCTCGCCCACCGTGGGCAAGGAAGGCAAGTTCGTCACCAGCGCCAAGCTGCGCGAGCGGCTGGAGCGCGAAATGAAATCCAACGTCTCACTGCGCATTGCGCCGACCGACACGACCGACGCCTTCGTCGTCAGCGGACGCGGCGAGCTGCATCTGTCGGTGCTGATCGAAACGATGCGCCGCGAGGGCTACGAGTTCATGGTCTCGCGCCCCAAGGTCGTGCTGCGCGAGGAAAACGGCCGGTCGCTCGAACCCTACGAGATCGTCATCGTCGACGTCGAAACGCCGCACGCCGGGCCGGTCATCGAGTCGCTGGGCCAACGCTTCGGGCGCATCACCAACCTGCGCGAGGTGGGCATGGGCCGCTCGCGCATCGAGTTCGTCATCCCCACGCGCGGACTGATCGGCTACCGCGCCAAATTCCTCACCCTGACCCACGGCACCGGCGTGCTCAACGCGGTCTTCCACGAATACGCCGCCTGGGCCGGGGAAATCAAAGACCGGACGAACGGCGCGCTGATCGTCCTCGAACCGTGCACGACGGTCACCTTCGCCTTGTGGAAGCTCGAAGACCGCGGCGTGTTTTTCGTCGGGCCGGGCGAGAAGGTCTACGCCGGGCAGGTCATCGGCGCGCACACGCGCGGCAACGATCTGGTGATCAACCCGGGTCGCGCCAAGAAACTGACCAACATCCGCGCGGCGGGCAGCGACGAAAAGAACTTCCTCAAACCGCATCGCGTGCTGACCATCGAAGAGGCGATCGAGTTCATCAACGACGACGAGCTGGTCGAATTCACGCCGCAATCGATCCGCCTGCGCAAACGCATCCTCGATCACAACGACCGCAAAAAGGCCGAGTACGTAGTCAACGGTTGAGCGCTCGATCTTTGTGGTTTGCCCCGCGCGAAAAATCCCGTAATGATAGACGCCGCAATTTCGGAGGACGTTCCGTTGGTCCAGAGGCGTCGCGCCATCGACAAGCTGATCGCCGCCAAGCCAGCCATGCCGCCGCTGAGCAAGCTGTACGTCGAGCCGACGGCGCACTGTAACCTCACCTGCCGCACCTGCATCCGCAACAGTTGGACCGAACCGCCCGGCGAAATGGACATGGCCGTGTTCGCGAACCTGCTGGACGGCATGCGCCGCGCGTCGACGCTGCACACGGTCGCTTTCTGGGGCTTCGGCGAGCCGCTGCTGCATCCGCGCATCGCCGAGATGGTCGCGGCGGTCAGGCAACTGGGCCTGAACACCGAGATGATCACCAACGGCTTGCTGCTGGACGAAGCGCGCGCGACGGCGCTGACCGAAGCGGGGCTGGACACCCTGGTCGTTTCCGTCGACGGCGCACAGGGCGCGATGCTCGGCGAGATCCGGCCCGGGGCCGACCTGGGAGCCATCGACCGCAACGTCATGCGGCTCATGTCGTTGCCGCGCCGGCCGAAGCTGGGCCTCGAGTTCGTCGCCATGCGGCGCAATCTCGCCGAGCTGCCGCACCTGCCGGAATTGGCGCGGCGCTGGGGCGCCGAGTTCATCATCGTGTCGAACCTGCTGCCGCCCACCGCCGAAATGAAAAACGAAATCCTCTACTGGCTGGCGTCGCAGAGCCTGTCGCCGAGCACCCGCCACGGCGCGAATCCGGAAATCCGCCTCGCGGCCATCGACACCCGGCCTGATCAGGCCGAGCCGATCCGCGCGGTCGCCCCGGACGTCTCCGGTCGCCCCTGGCCGCCGTCGATGGACAACGGGCTGGCCGGCAGTTGCCCCTTCGTCGAGGAGGGCGCGGCGACGATCGGTTGGGACGGCGCGGTCGGCCCGTGCATCGCGCTGATGCACTCGCACACCTGCTACGTGCTCGATCGGAAAAAATCGATCCGCCGCTACGCGGTCGGCAACATCGCCGAGCGGGACCTGAGCGACATCTGGAACGATCCGGGGTTCGTCGCCTTCCGCCGGCGGGTGCTCGATTTCGAGTTCTCGCCCTGCGTCAGTTGCGGCGGCTGCGAGATGGCCGAAGCCAACGAGGAAGACTGCTTCGGCAACCCCTTCCCCACCTGCGGCGATTGCCTGTGGGCCAAGGGCGTGCTGTTGTGCCCGTGAACACGCCGATTTGAATCAAAAAAAAGTTCTTCTTAACTTGCATTTAAATCGCGCCGATGCAAATTGGTAGATGAAACGAGCAGGATTGCATCCGCAGCAAACAACCAAATAGAAAATAACGACTCGTTGGAGAAAATATGACCTCCGCCGATGGAAATCTGTTTTTAATCATGGGAACGATCTGCGTTTTCGGCGCAGCTTTCGTCGTCTTCGTCTTTTATCTGCTCTTCCGTTGGAAGATCATCACCAAAATCGCCATCGGCACGATGATGCCCGTGGTCGTGGTCGCGTACTGTCCCCCTTTTAGCAAGACAGAATTAGGCGGCTTTTAGGGAGAGGTGCGCCGCTTCGACCTCGCACGGCGTCCGGTAGTCGATCGCCGAGTGGATCCGTTGTTCGTTGTACCAATGCACGTAGTGGTCGATCGCCTCGTGCGCCTCGGCCCAGGTGTCGTAACTGTTGGGCCAGATTTCCTCCTCCTTGATTGTGCGGATGACCCGCTCGACATAGGCGTTATCGTCGGGCGCGTTGTAGCCGGTGTACTGGCCGCGCACGCCGGCCTGCGCCAGGAATTCCACGAAGCGCTTCGAGCACGGTTGCGCGCCGTTGTCGCTACGTAGCGTCAGCCGCGCCGCTTGTTCCTTGTTCACGATCCCCTGCGCCTCCAGCGCCTGGCGCAGCGCGCTGACCCATTCGCCGGCGCGGCAGCGGCGATCCAGCGTCCAGCCGACGATTTTACGGCTGAAGCAGTCGATCACCACGATCAGGTAAAGCGGCGATAGATCGCTGAGCACAAAGCTCGTCATGTCAATCTGCCAACCGCGATTGGGTGCGTCCGGGCGCATCCTCTCGACGTGCCGGGGACGGCCCGGCTTGAAGCGCAATTTCGGCTGCGCCAGCCCCTGCTCGCGCATGATCCGCGCGACGGTCTTGCGGTTGATCGTCAGGCCGAAACGCCTTCGCAAAAGGGCCCGAATGCGCCGATGGCCGTATTTCTCGTGCCGTCTTTCCTCGCACAACGAGCGGATTTTTTGCCGTAAGACAGCGTCGGCCGACACCGGGCGGGAGCGCGTTTGAGGCGTCTTGTCCCGCGCCGGTCCGAGCCAGCGACCCAGCGTCGCGACCGGATGATCCAGCGCGCGGGCCACGCGGCGCAGGCTGCAATTTTGTTGCTGCATCGCCATGGCCGAGTCCCTCAAAGTTTCGTTTTTTTTAGCTGGCGAATGGCCAGGGCCTGGTCGCCCGCCAACTGTTCGAGCTCGCCGATGCGCTTTTCCAGCACGGCGACCCGCGGATTCTCCAGACCGACCGGACGCGCGATGCCCGCGCGCAGCAGGTCGAGGGCGCGGTCGCGCAGCTTGTAGGCGTAGGTGCTGCTGATTTGCCACTTGCGGCAGATCTCCGCGTGCGAGAGCTTGCCGGCAATCAGGTCCAGCGCGATTTCGTACTTTTGCTCGTCGGTGAATTTGCGTTCCTTGGACATCGATACCCCCCGGTGATGCGGCGCTCGCGTCGGCGGCTCCGGTCGGCCTCCGGCCTCCCTCCGCCCGCCGACGCGATTCAACCGAACATCACTCTATCAGGTGTCTCGCCTTTTGTGGGGGACAGTATACTTTGCCCTACTTCGCTCTCGCTATGCTCGAGCTTCGTAGGGCATCCTACGTAGCACCGAACTTTTTCAAAAAAGTTCGAGAGCGTAGTAGGATGGAGGAAACGTTACTGGTATCGAAATGCCGGTACTTTTCGGTGGGAAGGGACGCTTTCTAAGTAGCTGAATATAAAGGAATATTCAAGATTGCTATTCCAGGCTTACTGTTTGGCCTTCTGCCGACCCGCATGGCTGCTGATTCGCCATAGCATTTTTTGTTGTGCCGGTTGCTGTTGAATCCTCCCGAAAGGCTCGTCCATTCCACCTGCTCCGGAAAGCGATTTCGACCCTCAGAACATCGCGCATTTAGTTTGCCCGGTTTTCGTTAGGGGGGTACTATGGCATTGGTTTTGCTTAAAGGGACTGTCGTCCTAAGATGACGGGATCGCCAAATGAATTTCAAACGGCTCAAGTGGCTTCTGTTTTTCTCGTTCCTGCTGTTGACGAGTTTGCCACTGCTTTCTCTTGGGTACGGAAACATGGTCAACAGCGAAGCAATGCTCCGAGACCGCTCCGCTTTGCATCTGCAAAGCATCGTTGAGAAGAGCGCGCAGCTTCTTCAAGGTTTTCTTTCCGAGCGCGTTAACGACCTTCGCCTCCTGGCTAATTTTCTCCTTCCTCTGAAATTGGACGGGCAAACGACCTTGGCCGAAGAGCGCTTGGCCATGGTTATGCAGCAATACGGAGTATATAAGGGTTTTTTGCTACTGGATTCAAACGGCAAGGCACTTGCTTCCATAAATGAGGAGTATTTTGGCCCGGGAAATTTCAACGAGATGAAATGGTTTCAGGATGCAATTGCCGGGAAGGACCAATTTGAAACCGTTGTTCTTAACGACCCGAAACAGCGCGCTGCTCTCCAATTATCAACTCCGGTTTTCCTTCATAAGACAGATAAAACCAAAGCCGTTTTAGTCTCCCTTGTCGATCTAACGCCTATTGAAAGACGTCTTTCAGAAACCATGATTGAGAAAACCGGGGAGGCATATCTCGTTGATCATCTTGGCCGGTTCCTCACCTCGACTCGCTTCGGCGTCAAGCCCATGAGCCACCGAATCGACCTGGTTGAGTACCGCCAACTTTGCGGGGAAGGATCCGTTTGTCGAAGGTTGGACTACCGAGGAGTATCTGTCTTATCCACCGCAATGACATTGCCGGACACAAAATGGACCGTCATCGTCGAACAGGACTGGAAAGAGATATCCCAGCAGTTGTCCGACATTCGTAGGCGCTTCTTGTTTTGGGGGTTTATTTTCGTTGCCGTTGAAATGATGGTCGCCTATTTCATTTCATCTCAAATTGCTCGAATGCTTGAACGATCTTATCAAAATGAAAAAGAGTTGGAATCGCAGGTTCTTCAACAAGAAAAACTAGTGACGATGGGGTTGTTAACCGCAGGGATGGCGCACGAGTTAAATACCCCAATCGCGAATGCTCTTGTCTATACTCAAATGCTCATTGAAGAAATGTCGAACCGTCAGGTGAGCAGTGAAAGCCTCGAGAAGCTCCAAACAATTGAAGAAGAGATTCACCAAATAAGCCGCATTGTGAGGAATCTCCTCGAGTTCTCTCGACGACCTCAAAAAGGCGAAGAGCACACTGACGTCGCCGCTCTCCTCAGCCGTTTACTTGAAATTGCAAAAATCAATGAAACCTACCCGGATGTGAAAATCATCGTTGATCACCAAAACAATTTGCCCCCTGCCCACGCTGATCCGAGCATTTTGAAACAGGTTTTTGGAAACCTCATTGCCAATGCCCTGGATGCCATGCCGGAAGGCGGGACGCTTCGAATAACCACACGATTGGTCAAGGAATTAAAAAAAATAAAAGTGGATGTCACCGATACCGGTCGCGGAATCCCTGCCGAAGATATTGACAAAGTGTTCCAACCCTTCTTCACGACGAAGTCAAAAAAAGACGGCATGGGGCTGGGACTTTTCGTCGGCTACGGGATGATTCGGAGACTCGGTGGGAATATCAAGGTGATCAGTAACCAGAGGAAAGAGACGGCGGCTGAGAACACGTCATCGGGGACCACTTTTACTGTCGAGTTGCCGATTTTGGATATGGCCTCAACCGGGCACGGGTTACAAGAAGACAAGGAAGGACAGGCATGAGCGATTTATATGATTTCAACATTCTTGTCATTGAGGACGACCAAAAAATGCGTAATGCCCTTCAAATGATTCTGAGCAAGGAGGGCTATCAAGTCGAAGCGCTCGAAAGCGCCGAAGAGGCGCTTGAGCGGATCAGGGTTCGCACATACGACCTTCTTATTTCCGATATCAAGTTGCCAGGATTGGACGGCATGGAATTGCTGACGGCCGTTCGCAACTTCAATCCGAACACAAGTATTATCATGATTACCGCCTATGCCACCGTAGACCAGGCCGTCATAGCCATGAAAGCGGGCGCTGAAGACTACATTTCAAAACCATTCAACCTCGAAGAAATCAAAATTGTCGTGCGCAAAGTGCGCGAGCGGCAAGAGCTTATCAAACAGAACAGGTTTCTTCACCGACAACTCGAACGAAAGTACCATTTCGAGAACATCATCGCCTCCAGCGAGAAGATGACGGATCTGTTCAGGACGATCCAGAAAATCAAGGACTCCAAGTCCACTATCCTGATTACGGGAGAAACGGGCACCGGCAAGGAATTGATTGCCAAAGCCATTCATTTCAACAGCAACCGTGCCGAGCATCCATTCTTGCCCGTCAACTGCGGCGCCCTTTCCGACACCCTGCTGGAAAGCGAATTGTTCGGTTATGTAAAAGGTGCTTTTACTGGTGCAACGCGTGACAAGCGGGGAATATTTGAGACAGCCAATGGCGGGACGGTCTTTCTGGATGAAATCGGGGATGTAAGTCCTGCGATGCAACAAAACCTTCTCCGCGTCCTTGATAGCGGCGAGATACAACCGGTCGGTTCGACGAATCGCACCTTGGTTAATGTCCGAATAATCGCTGCCACAAACAAGGACCTTGCTTTGATGGTAAAGCAGGGCGAATTCCGAGAGGATTTGTTCTACCGGTTGAATGTTGTTGGTCTTCGTCTGCCACCCTTGCGGGAGCGCCGCGAGGACATTGGTCTTCTCGCCGTCTATTTTCTCAAAAAGTACACTGAAGAAAACAACAAGCCGATGGGCGGTTTCTCGCCGGAAGCTTTACGATTGATGGAGCAATATCCATGGCCCGGCAATGTCCGGGAACTGGAAAACATCATTGAACGTGCCGTTCTATTGGAAACTGGGGATGTGATTAATCCGGATAGTTTACCAACGGACATACGGAATCCTGTAGTAGGAGACCTCCCTTCTCATGAAGAACTCCTAAGCTTAGAGCAATTGGTCCGTGCACGAATTATTGAGACCCTCCAGAAGACTGGCAACAACAAAGCCCGTGCTGCGGAGATCCTCGGCATCGATCGGACGACCTTGTGGCGAATGATCCGTAGAATGGAAATCCCTGAAACGGAGACTTGAGCACTCATATTTTCCAGTCGAAATTCATGAATCCCTAGACTCATTGTCTCGTTGCTAAATGCAACGGTCGCGTTGCTCAATGCAACGCTCTCCAGCCAGCCTCAAACCGACAAGCTATTTCTGAATCAACGTGGCCACGCCAAATATTCGTAAATTCAGAGCAATAGCCGTTTCCACAAGGCAAATGCGTTTTGGCCCAGGACTTGCTCATCAACTCTTTGAATTTTCGCGGAGGTCTGAAAGATGGGTGATTATTATTTTGGCAACCTGAGAGACTGGTGGCAGGTGATGGAGAAACTCGATCACCTCAAAGCAAAGAAAAAGCTTGGGCAACACCAGGAAGATCTGATCGGAATCCTGCGTTACAAGGACAACTGGCGGCTTCGCGAGACGGTCCTGGAGTACATCAAGGACATTGAAAGTCCTTCGGACGATCTCATTGACCAAGTACTGCAGATTCTCTTGGACGACAGTGTTTACTATGAGCTTCGTGTTCTAGCCGCCAGTGCCTTGGGAGTTCTGGCGACTCGCATCAAGAAGACGTCGGAAAAACAGCGGCGCATCACAATCGGTGAAATAGCGGAAAAGGCCAAAGGGCTTTTGCAGCAACCGCAAGCTCCCATTTTACATGATGCTGTGCGTTCCACCCTGTCGCAAATCGGCCATCAATAAGAAAGGAGCGCATCGTGCAGATCTGTGTTCCAAAAGAAATTTTACAGGAAGAGGATCGCGTCGCTGTCATTCCTGAAACCGTGTCGAAATACATCAAAATGGGTTTTGACGTTGCCGTCGAAACCGGCGCGGGGGAAGGCGCATATTTTTCGGACGAAGCTTATGAGCAAGCTGGCGCAAAAATCGTTGCCGATGTTCGAGAACTATATGCCATGTCGAATCTCATCCTCAAAGTGAAACAGCCCGAAACCCATCCCACATTGAAACTTCACGAAGTCGATATGATGCCGGAAGGATGCACGCTGATCACGTTCCTGCATCCTGCCGCTCCGCAGTGTCACGCCATGGTTCGTATGTTGCGAGACCGAAAAATTACTTCTTTCACCATGGATGGCATTCCCAGAATTTCCCGAGCTCAGCAGATGGACGCTCTGACTTCAATGAGCACGGTAACCGGTTACAAATCGGTCCTTCTGGCGGCCAATCTCATGCCTCGCTTCGTTCCGATGATCGGAACCGCTATCGGGGCGGTCAATCCCGCAAAGTTCCTCATAGTGGGAACCGGCGTTGTCGGTCTTCAAGCAATAGCGACGGCCAAACGTCTGGGCGGTATCGTCCGTGCCATCGACATACGTGTCCAAGCACAAAAAGAAGCCGGCAGTCTGGGCGCCAAACTGGTTGATTTCCAAGTTCCACCAGACCTCGCCATCGGTGAGGGTGGATACGCGAAAGCACTCCCCAAGGATTGGCTAGATAAAGAGCGCGAGAAGCTTCTACCTGAAGTCGCCGAAGCGGACTGTGTGATTCTGTGCGCGCTTGTGCCTGGGGAAGTTGCTCCGATTCTGGTCACGGAATCCATGCTGGAACGTATGAAGCCCGGCTCCGTCATTATTGATGTGTCCGTCGATCAAGGCGGAAACTGCGGAAGCACGGTAAAGGGCGCGGTCGTAGAAAAAAAGTGCGGAGTCAAAATATCCGGCATTCAAAATATCCCCGGACAGATGGCTGTTCATGCTAGCTGGCTGTACGCGAACAACATCCTCCATTTCGTCGAGAATATGTACAAGAAAGGGCTGCACGTTCCCGATTTTGACGACGAAATCGTCCACCACTCCCTTGTTACCCATCAAGGCAAAATCCTTTTTGCGGGCGCCTTGAAGGCAATGGGAGAGGCGTAGAGCCGGAGGATGTCATGACTGATTTTGTCATCATGGTCGGCGTTTTCGTTGTTTCGTTTGGAATTGGATATCTCCTGATTTCCAAGATTCCGCCGTTACTTCACACACCGCTCATGTCAATGACCAACGCGATCTCGGCGGTCACCATTCTTGGCGCATTGATCCTTTTCTCGCAGCCGATGGACCGTCTGAATCTGACTCTAGGTGCGACGGCAATTCTCGCCGCCGCATTCAACCTTGTCGGGGGGTTCGTCATCACAGACCGGATGCTGGGGATGTTTCGTAAGAAATCCGTTCCAGCCGCAGCGTCTGATGAGTAGAGCCTCCTGACAGGAAAAAGGTGCCCGTATGTTGATCGATCTGGGAATCATCGCATTACTCGTCATCGGGATCCGTCTTTTCCGGGAACCCGCTGGGGCCAGGGTTGGCAACTTCTTAAACATTTTTGCCATGGGTGCGGCAGGCGCGGTGGTCCTTTTCCGTCACCCTATGGACCATGGAGCGCTGGTTCTTTTGGTGTTTTTGACCGGCTCTGCAATCGGAACAATTGTCGCCGTAAAAGTCACGATGATTCAGATTCCGGCAATGGTTGCCTTCCAACACGGGGCTGGCGGTATCGCAGCGTTCTTGATTTCGTTTGTCGAACTCTCACGCACCGGTACGGAGTTAACCTCGGTGAGTACGGCTTCCGGAATCATCGGGATCATTGTCGGTGCGGCTACCTTCAGCGGAAGCATGGTCGCCAGCGGCAAACTCGCCAATCGGTTCTCCCAAAAGCCCGTGGTCCTACGTTCCCATTCCATGATTCTTCAGATCATTGCTTATTTCATTATTGCAACAAGCATCGTTGCTTGGGAGTTCGATCTGCCCTATCGCCCTTACCTCCTGGCGATACTGATCGTTCTTTCCGCCGCTGCCGGAATTGTCTTTTCCATCCGCATCGGCGGAGCCGACATGCCTGTGCTTATTTCATTCCTGAATGCGACTGCGGGATTCGCTGCGGCCTTTTGCGGGATCGTCATTCAGAACAGATTGCTGATCGCCTGCGGCGCGACCGTGGCGGCCTCCGGGTCGATTCTGACGCTGGTCATGTGTCGGGCCATGAACCGATCCCTCTGGAGTATCTTTCTGGGGACCGCAGCAACAATCACAAGCAGAATTTCAGTATCACCCTCACCGCTGTTCGAATCGTCAACGTCTTCAGTTCAAGACGACCGAGACCCATTCACACAGGCCATCGATGTCCTGAAGCGCGCCAAGAAAATTATTGTCATTCCGGGCTACGGCATGGCTCTTGCCCAAGCACAATTCGATGTTGTCGCTTTAGCCGGTCAACTGGAAACGATGGAGAAGACCGTCCGGTTTGCGATTCACCCTGTCGCTGGGCGTATGCCAGGGCACATGAACGTCCTTTTGGCAGAAGCTGATGTGGATTACGAGAAACTGATCGTCGACCTGGGCGTCATTAATCCTGAATTTCCACAGACCGATGCCGTCCTGATTGTGGGGGCGTGTGATGTCATCAATCCCGCTGCTGTGACCCAACAAGGCACTCCAATATCGGGAATGCCGATCCTCATGGCGCATGATGCGAAGCACATCATCGTGTGCAACTTGGACGCCACTCCGGGTTACTCGGGCGTCGAAAATCCTTTGTACACCATGTCAAACGCGACGCTTCTTTTTGGCGACGCCAAAACGAGCATAGAGAAACTCCGCGAACTTCTGTTTGGAGACGAGCATGTGGCTCCGTCATTTGATGCGGCAGATCAATCTGCCTGATCCAGCCATGGTATGCGGGCTGGTGTGTCCTGGCATTTGTCAAAAAGAGCCGGTCGGCCGCCAGGGCATCGGCAATGAAAACGGGGGTGAATGAAATGGCTAAGACAAACAGGCAACCGAAGACCGAAGGCCGTCGTAACTCGACCGTCATCAGAAGAAGAAAAGCTTCAGGGCTATGTATGAACTGCGACCATTTACAGGACTGTATGTATCTTGCTGAGGCCGTCCATCCGGTGACTTTTTGCGAGATGCATGAGTCGCACAGTCACTCTGAATCCTCCTCCTCGATTGCAGAAAGCGCATCCGCTGATCCGAAGAGCGAGGAGCAGGTTCTTGGCCTGTGCGTCAATTGCGATAATCGTGACACCTGCACGCTGCCCGCTCGTAAAGACGGCGCTTGGCACTGTGAAGAGTATCTGTGAGTAAACATTGGTCGCCAAGTCCTTCTTTGCTTTGTGAAGTCGTGGCAACTGCTCGGGCCCGATTGAAAAACAAACGAGCGTGCGAAGGGAGCGAGGCAACATGTATCCGAACGTCGATGCGTTCATATCCTGGTTGACTCAGCATAATCCGGGCGAACCGGAATTTCACCAGGCCGTGCATGAGGTCGTGGAGTCCATCTGGCCCGTATTGGAAACGAACCCGAAGTACCAAAAGGCCAACATCCTGGAACGTATTGTTGAGCCGGAGCGCGTGGTGATGTTCCGAGTCCCTTGGGTGGACGATTCGGGAAATGTGCGTGTCAACAAAGGCTATCGCGTCGAGATGAACAGTGCGATCGGCCCCTATAAGGGCGGGCTGCGTTTCCACCCTAATGTGAACCTCAGCCGCATGAAATTCCTGGCGTTCGAACAGACATTTAAGAACAGTCTCACGACTCTTCCAATGGGCGGGGGCAAAGGAGGAGCCGACTTTGATCCAAGGGACAAGACCGACGGCGAGGTAATGCGTTTTTGCCAATCCTTCATGATGGAACTGTTTCGTCATATCGGTCTGAATACCGACGTGCCTGCGGGAGACATCGGCGTTGGTGGGCGCGAGATCGGTTTTCTTTTCGGTATGTACAAGAAACTGCGTAATGAATTTTCCGGTGTTCTTACCGGCAAAGGTCTCAAATGCGGTGGTTCGCTCATGCGTCCGGAGGCCACCGGCTATGGCGTTGCCTATTTTGTACAAGAGATGCTCAAGGCAAAAGGCGAATCCATCGAGGGAAAGACCGTGACGATCTCCGGATACGGCAACGTTGGGAGCTTTCTCGTTGAAAAAATTAATACCCTGGGCGGCAAGGTGATTACCATTGGGGACGAATTCGGTTACGTGCTTGATCGCGAGGGTATCGCAGGCGAGAAACTGGATTTTCTGAAGCCGCTCTGGACGATCTACCGCCGACCCGCCAAAGACTACGCTGACCAATTCGGTCTTAAATGGGTGCCTCAACGACGACCGTGGGAGGTGCCTTGCGATATCGCTATTCCTACCGCCACGGAAAACGAACTGAATGGCACTGACGCGGAAATGCTTTTGCATAACGGCGTCCGATGTGTTGTTGAAGCGGCTAATATGCCATGCACTGCGGATGCGGTTCAGATGTTCATCGACAGCAAGATTCTTTACGCCCCCGGCAAAGCCGCCAATGCGGGCGGCGTGGCTACTTCCGGTTTGGAAATGAGTCAGAACAGTCTGCGGCTATCCTGGCCGAGAGATGAAGTTGATAACCGGTTGCGGCAAATCATGACGCAAATTCACGAGGAGTGCGTTCGACATGGGCGAGAAAACGGCAGCATCAATTATCTTAGAGGCTCGAACATCGCGGGATTCCTCAAGGTTGCCGATGCCATGTTGGAGCAAGGGGTTGTATAGGTGGATTTTTTCCCAAATCTCCGCAGCAAAGGAAAGGCATCCATGACGCGTCTCGATTTGGATCACCGCCGTCTTCGAGCTTTAAGTCGGATGCCAGGTGATTCTGGTCGATACAATTCAATCGCCCCATGTTCAAAACATCCGCGAACCGCCCGCGGCGCGTCAGGTGTACGCCATCCCATGAATTCACTCAGGCTTTGGATTGAATCTCGGTCCCAACGCAAAAAAGGAATGCCGAGAAAATGACGTTAAGGTCGGCCAATGATCGAAAAGGCAACGGATGGTCGCTTCCGCGCTCGACCGCCAAGGCCGAAAAGTCGTCGCCGACAGTGAAGAAAAGGTCGAAGATATTTATCACCGAAAAAGATTTTGATGCCCTAAACTCTCTTCTTCAATCAGGAATCATCTACAAGCGGGATAGCGAGTTCATTGAGGATTTGGAGATGGAACTTGCCAGGGCGGTTATCGTCGATACGGCGAACATTCCAGATGACGTAATCACCATGAACTCCACTTTTTGTCTGCGAAATCTGGATAACGATCAAGTCCAGACTTTTACTCTCGTTTATCCCCAGCACGCTGACATCTCACAGGGGAAATTGTCCATATTGGCACCCGTGGGAATTGCCGTTCTTGGATACCGCGTCGGTGACGTCATCGAATGGAAAGTGCCTTCAGGGCATCGAAGGTTTCGGGTTGAAAGCGTCCAAACCGGGGTGAACGCGGCGGAGAGCAAGGGAGAATCCAAATGAACGCAGAAGTAATCAAGATCATTAATCGGCACACCGGAAAAATCGGGGAACTTCACGCGATATTGCAGGACATACAACGTATGTTTGGGTACTTATCGGAACAGGCGTTGAAAACTGTTGCTGAGAAAACGAACCGGTCAATGGTAGACATTTACGGATTTGCCAGATCTTATGACTTGTTCAAATTCAAACCCGAATCCGACAGCTTCAGCAAAGACCAAAGCCTTTTTCCCCAACCAAGAGAATCGGTCCTGTGCCCGTATTGCAACCACAGTTTGATGGATGACAGCATCGCCATAGACAATGCCCCTTCAGTCAAGATTACATGTTCTTTCGGCTTCGAAGAACATGGTTGGTTGCGATTATCATCCCGTCCCGAATCGCTCTCGATTTCATCCGAATATAAGTTGCCGGACGAAGGTGAAATTAACTTCTTCTGTCCACACTGTCACAATGAGATTGTCGCATCGGAAACTTGCCGAGAGTGTGGAGCGCCCATGCTTCCGGTGGTGCAAGAAGGGCGCTTTGCGAATCGTTGTCTACGAGTTGACAGGCACAAGGCAATTCAACTCGATGGCTTTCTAAAGAGGCCAAATCATGAAGCCATAAGTCAGGAAGTCAAGCAATGAGGGAAAACAGATCGCCCATCTACATCACCCATGAAGACATGAAAAAGCTGAGGGCCCTGCTTTCCTCGGCAACGATTCCGGAAAGAGATCAGGAATGCATCGCGGAACTTGAGGAAGAGTTGGACAAGGCCATAATTGTCGAATCCAAAGACATTCCAAGGCAAGTGATTACAATGAATTCCAAGTTTTGCCTGCGAAGTCTGGAAGACGATAAGCTGCATGTGCTTACCCTGGTCTATCCCCACGAAGCGGATATTTCAAAAGGGAAATTGTCCATTTTGGCTCCTGTTGGCGTAGCCGTAATCGGCTATCGAGTTTGCGACATTATCGAATGGGAAATTCCGAAAGGGGCAATTCGTTTGCGAGTGGAGAGCATCATTTATCAACCCGAAGCAGATCTCCAAAAGCAGAAAGGTTCGCAAAAAGTTGTCTCTGATAAGGAATCCCTTATTGCGTAATGGGAAGTACGAAGGGTGATCTGCAATAGAAATGGCGGAAATGCAAATGTCGACCTTGCTTGTGGCATTCCTGATATTCATCTGCAGGGTAATCGATCAGGCAATGGGCACCCTGAGGGTTCTCTATGCGGTCGGAGGGAAAAAGTACACTGCAGGTATTATTGGAGCCGTGGAGGTCAGCATTTATCTTTGGGCCATTAGTGCCGTGGTAAGCAATATCGGCAATATAATGAATTTTTTAGCATATGGCCTTGGTTTTGGCACGGGTACGGTTCTCGGCGTTGTTCTTGAGCGGAGAATTGCACCGGGAAATCTTCGAATCAGTGTTGTCACAAAGCGCGTTGTTGGTCCGATGGCGACCCGATTGCGCACCATAGGCTTTGGGGCTACCGAATCCATGGGCAAAGGCAAGGATGGACAGGTAAACATTATTACCTCCGTGATACTGCGGCGTCAGTTACCTCTGTATCTGGAGACAGTTCATGAAATTGATGAAAGCGCGTTCGTAACGTCGGATCAAATCTATGAGGTGCGTAACGGCTACCTGGCTTCCTTAAAAAACAAATAGTTCTTCGAAAAAGGAACGAAAGAGGAATCTGGTATGCCAACGATAAAAATAAAGTTCAGAGATACGGTGAAAGTGAAAAGGGGGAACTCATGATTCGGATGAACGGTTTTCTTCATCGGGACCGCCTGGCTGCGATCATCGATCACTGGATAATGGCTCGCCCCGAACTAATGCAGGAAGTCGGTGATCTAAAATGGGCCGTCAATTTCAACGCGTATGTAAGCATGGCTATTCTCAATGCGTTCGCCCAAACAGCATTTGCCAAGCTCTATGGTGACGAAGTGTTTTTCGTGCGAGCACAAACGAAAGGACAAATGAAAGACTTGCTAATTCAGAATCCGCCGGAAAGCACAACGAGAATCGAGGAAATGATCGATCATTATCGGCGGTATCCACAAGACTTCTATCGAGAAACACCGGTAAATGGCCTTGTTTATTTCCGAAACGAAAACGACAGTCGTCTCTTGGGCACGGCGCGAGTAAAACGTTTTCGAAGGATCGCGGAAAAAGGCGGGCGCTATCTGATTGACTTCATTTTTCAAGAAATCAAAACGCAGGCTGATGCCTTGGCAGCTGAACGAGCCGAACGTCAAGGTATTCCCGTAGAGCAGTTGAATACTTCGAATGAGGAGCAAATCAGCGAATTCATCCACGCTGAAAGACGTATCCTTAAGGCCATTCGACTTGGCCAGATAGCCAGTCCGCCTCCTGTGCTGCCGATCAACGACATCCTCGGTCTCAAGGTCGTGATTGAAGGGGTTGATATTGACAAGGCTATCGACCAAATCGGGCAATGCCCCAACATATCGCTTCAAGAGCAGGAGAAGCTTGTCGGCAATTACAACGCAACCAATCTGATTGTGCGATTTCGCTGGCCGCGAGAGGAGATGCTAAAAAGATCTCCTTCCGGGGAAATACAATCGGCTTTCAGGAAACGAGGCTGCTCACGTGATACGACCAAAGCTTATAAAAAATTCATTGAAAGCGCAGAGGACGAGGTGACGATTGAGGTAAGCCTGATTTCTTATGAAGAAATGCTGGAGTCGGAAATCGGCCGTTCCATGCACGAAGAAAGGATTTTGGCACAAAGACAGAACCAGCAGTATCAAGGTTCATTGACCCGCAATATTGAGTATCTGATGGACTATCTTTTCCGATTTGCCTTATCGACCACCAAGGAACTGAATGAAGTGCCCATTCAACTGTGGGTGCGATATATGCCAGATTACATTGATCACATACTCCGCCGACTATACAATTCCTCGGAGGAGATAGATTATTTCCAAGCTTTTATTCAGAATAGTGAGTCGCCAAAAAGAGAGGAATAATCAGGTCTGCTTGCAGAAACAGGAGGGAAAAGCGGTGGATATTACAAAGCGTTCGTTTATGTCTTTTCTGTGGCGATTCATAGCTATTTTTCTTTGCCTCCTTTTTCACATCGGACTTATATCGTGCTCAACATCGGAAAAGCCTTTAAATTCAAAAGCAGTTGAAAGGGCCGGTGGCAAGTACATTCCAAAGGCGGACATTGAAAAAATGACCAAGGTCGCTGACCAAAGGATTTACGTGCCTGTTTATGCGCACATATATTATGGCGGCGACATGATTTACGATTTAACTACGACTCTGAGCATCCGCAATACGGATAGCAAGCATCCAATTTATATTTCATCTGCCCGTTACTACAACACTCCAGGCAATCTCATACGTGATTTTCTTGAGTCGTCAGTTCTGCTCCCACCTATGGCTACCCTCGATTACGTTGTCAGCGAACGAGAACGCACGGGAGGATCGGGCGCCAATTTTGTCGTTGAGTGGTTCTCAACGGACCAGGTCTCTGAACCGATTGTGGAGTCGGTAATGATCGGGACCTCAGGACAACAAGGAATTTCATTTGTAAGCGAAGGAAAAGTAGTCAAATAATGTCGCCCCAAAATCCATTGTCTTGATCCTTCTTTCAAATATCTAGCTGCGAACGAGCAACTATCCGCGAATCATGACCAGAAGCATCTTGAACGGTTTACTGGCCTTCAACGCATGAGGAACATTAGCGGGCATCAGCACCGACTGGCCTTTGATCGCCTTCACCGCCTTGGTTCCGATGGTCAGATCCGCTTCACCATCGAGGACCATGACCAGGGCGTCAAAAGGGGCGGTGTGCTCGCTTAAACCCTCTCCTTCATCGAAGGCAAACAGGGTCAAGGTTCCCGCAGCGTTTTTCACGATGGTCCGGCTTACGACTGAGCCTTTCCCGTATTCAACCAGATCGTCGAGTACCACAGCCGTGGCCGGTGGAATCGAGGGTGCGTTATTGGTCATGGATCACTCCGTTTTTGTTTGTGCGCTCTTGGCGAAGAAGGACAGCCAGACAGCCCGGACCAAGAACAGGAAGAGAGCGATGGCCCCGGCGGCGAACACGAGATCGGGCGGAATGCGCATCCAGTTGAGCGTTTCGATGACCGGACCGGATGCGATCTCCGGGCTGCGGGCGTACCACATGCCGTATTTGACGGCGTAGTAGAATTGATAGAACCCGGACGGGATCAAGGAAAAGACGGTCATCGCCGCCAGCCCGCCGTTAAGCCCCCAAAAACTCCACTTGAGAAGTTTGTCGGACCAGGAAGCGCGGGTAACGATGTGGCGCACCGCAAAAAGCATCAGCGAGATGGCCAGCAAGCCATACACACCGAAAAGCGCGGTATGGGCATGGATTGGAGTGGTGTTGATGCCCTGGGAATAATACAGAACGATGGGTGGGTTGATCAGAAATCCGAAGACACCCGCTCCGACCAGGTTCCAGAAGGCCACGGATATAAAGAAATAGATAGGCCATTTGTAGGCGTAGTTTTCTCCACCGGCCTTGATCGTTTTCAGGTTGTGGACAACCTCGAAACCCAGCAGGGAAAGGGGTACGACCTCCAATGCCGAGAACACAGCGCCCAGCGCGACGACTGCCACAGGCGAGCCGCTCCAATAAAGATGATGGAAGGTGCCGATCACGCCGCTTCCCAGATACAGGAAAATCGAAAAGTAGATGGTCATCAGTGCGAACCGTTTGCTCACCGCGCCGATGTGCGAAAGCAGGAAAGCCATAATCACGGTGGCGAAGACTTCGAAGAATCCTTCGACCCATAGATGGACAACCCACCAGCGCCAGTATTCCGCGTCGGAAACGTGGCTCCCTTTGCCGTACATCAGTCCCGCCATGTAAAAAAGCGGAATGCTGATGGAACTGTAAAGCAGCAGGTGGGTAAGACCGCCCGCGTCCTCTTCTTTTTTGAGTGCCGGAAGGATCGCCCGGAGAACAAGAACCAGCCAGATAAGCATACCGACAATCAGCAGGAGTTGCCAGACGCGGCCCAATTCGATGTACTCGTAACCTTGGTGCCCTAGGTAAAATCCATCACCACCGAACACTCCGGCCACCGACAGCCATGTGCCCGACAACGAACCGAGAACTACGACAACGACAGCGCCGAAAAGAACCCAAACCAGCAGACTCTGCTTCTTCGGCTCACGCCCGACGAAGGGTCCTATAAATAGACCGGCGGCCAGAAAGCAGGTGGCGATGAAGAAAATGCCCAACTGGAGATGCCATGTCCGCGCAGCGGCGTAAGGGAGGATGTTGGCCAGCGGGATGCCGAAAAAGTAGGTTCCTTCCACCGCGAAATGTCCGGTGGTGGCGCCCATCGCGATCTGAATAATGAACAAGGCGATGGCTGTGATGAAATACGGCAGTGTCGCTTTTTGACTGGCGGTAGGTGTCGGCTCGGGAAAGTCGGTCAGCAGCTTGGCTTCATATGTATCTTCACGCAGGTAACGCTGGTACAAAAAGAGCGAGACTGCGATTGCGAGAATCAACAGGATCACGCTCACAATTGACCAGATAACGTTTTCCGGCATGGAGCGATTTCCGACGAGAGGATCGAAGGGCCAGTTGTTCGTATAGGTATGATCGGTCCCGGGTTTGATCGTGCCCGCTGCCCACGAAAGCCATGCGAAGAAACTCGTGACCTGGCGTCCCTGTTCGGCGGTTTTCACGATGCCGGGCTGAAGTCCCATGTCCTCGTTACCGTTCTGGAAAAGAGACGTATAATAACCAACCAGAGCATCAAAGGCTTCCGCCTGGTAAGGCGTAAACGTGAGCGTGCCGCCTGCGTATCGGTTGGTTTTAATCTCTTTGGTCGCCAAGGCGCTTAGGTTGGCCTGCACGACTGAATCAAGAGCGTCGAAATCTGGTTGTGAAAAATTTCTTGCTTCAGAGGGTTCCAAACCGTGATGGCGAGCCGCAATGTAAAGTCCCATCCGATGCAGAAAATCGGCTGACCAGTCAGGGGCTAGATAAGAACCGTGCCCCCAGATCGTTCCAATATTCTGGCCTCCACGACTGAAGTAGTAGTTCTGCCCATCCATAACGTCCTTGCCGGCGAAAACGACTTGGCCGGTCTCCGATTTGACGATTTCAGGGATCGGTGGCTTTTCCTTATGGATCAGCCATCCGCCAAAAATCAGGACGCCGAAAGTAAGGACCAATAAGAAAAGAAGAACTGCCCGTACCTTGTTGTTGAACATCCCTAACCCCCTATGATAATGAAAAGTTCCGTTCCATTAAAATTGACAAGGTCAGAGGACCTGGTCAATCGTGGTTTCATCGAGAATCCTCTCGAATCCTTCGATGACGGGTTTCCACTTGTCCTGGATTCTGCACATTTCATCTTCTTGGCACCGGTAAAGACCGAGAAAGCACTTCCTGAAACTTGACAGATCCATGAACGGAGTCACCACGGCTCTCAGATGGATTTCCCCAGCGGGCTTGGCCAACATAAATCCACCTTTGCTTCCGCGAACAGACGAAAGCAGTTCGTTTCGAACCAACGTATTGAGGATTCGAGACAAATATTGACGAGGAATCTCCATCTTTTCCGCAATCGTCTGCGACAGTACAGGCTTTTCCGGCTCCTGTTTGGCCAAAAAAACCATCGCCCGTAAGGCGTATGTCGCGGATTGGGTCAGCATCCGAACTCCTTGAGCGTGAGTTTGATTATCAACCAATAATACTTCATGATCGAGATGTCAAGAATGGTTGCATTTCAGCCTCGTCCCATCCCCACCTTTTCATCGGACCATTTTGTCGGCGAAGGTTGAAAATCTATTCGCCACGGTGAATTCCACCTCGTTGCCCAACGCCTTGAAATGCTCGCGGCCGCAGTCGATTTTTGCTTGCTCGGATGCGCTGGTAATCTTTGACAGCCCCCACATCCTTCTGATATCGTTATGCCCATCCAGCGCCGCACGGCTTGTGCGGCCTTGCTTGTTCATGGGTCGGGGGGACGATGGCGACCAGCGGGGCCTGGAGCGACTGGTAGGGTCTAAGACGCCAACAGCTACTCATTCGCATCTGAACCTTCTTTGAAGTTGCCTTCAATCAGCCATTCCAGTAGCATGTGTGCGATTTCCCTTTCTTTTTCCTTCGGCTCGCCTGTGGCGGCTGCGAAAGTGCGGTTTTTAGAGAGGATTCGGCTTGGCGGAAAAGCACCAGTCACTGTTCGACGATAGCCTGCTCCTGGCCCACTGGGCGGGTGAATACGACGCTTTCAAGGGCTCGGAGCAAGCTGCCCGGCTTCTCGAACGCCTGAAAAACTGGGCGGCGAAAGACTTTCAGAAGGAAACTGCCGCTGAGAGTTCCTTCATCGACACGTTCTTCAAAAAGACCTGGGGCTACATCGGTTCCGGCGAGGGCGCGGCGGAAGCTGGATTTTCAGTGTATCCTCGATTTCCGGTTTCCGGCGCAGGTCAGACCGGCGGTACGGGCGAAGCGGACTCCGCTCTGGGCTGGTTCGGACGTAAGGCCGATGGCATTGCTGAAACCCCACAGGTGCTTTGCGAATTCAAAGACGTGCGCTCCGGCCTCGACGCTCCACAAAAGCGAAAGGGCAACGAGCGCTCGCCGGTTAAGCAGTGCGCCGATTACCTCCGTTTCGCCAACGACCCCGTTCATCCCAGCGCCGTCATCCGCCCTACCTGGGGAATTGTCACCGACATGAACGAGTTCCGCCTTTACGCCCGCAAGACCATGCCCGCCCAGTATCAGCGGTTCGTGATTGCGCGGCGTGAAGACGATCCCGATGTGGAAACCGTTGCTCTTCTCGACGACTCCGAGGAAGCCGCGTTTCAGCGATTTCTTTTCTGGAAGCTTTTCCAGTCGGGCATGCTGCTTACGACAGGCGGCCCTTCGCCCCTGGAAAAACTGCTGGCCGATCAGTTCGTTCACGAGAAGGCTATCGAGAATGCGTTCTATCTTGAGTACCGGGCTTACCGTGAAAGTATATTCAAGGCGCTCGTGGAGGCGAATCCCGATTTCCACGGCACGCGTGGCAAGCTGGTGCGGCTGGCGCAGCGGTTTCTGGACCGCTGTTTGTTCATCCTGTTTTGCGAAGACATGGGGCAAACGCTCAAGTACCCGCCGAACCTGCTGCGGGACCTGCTGATCGCCCTCAGCCAGGACAAATACTACCGCGGAGGCGACAACGCGGCGTGGGAGCGAGTCAAAACGCTGTTCGAATCCATGCGCGACGGCTCGCCCTTCTACGACAAGCCCATCAACCGCTTCAACGGCGGCCTGTTCGAATCGTATCCGGACTTGGAAAATCTGAGGATTCCGACCCGCGTCTTCTGCGCCAAGGGTCAGGGCGAAAGCCCCGAATCGATCCGCCGTCACAAAGACACGCTGCTGTATTTCTCGACGAGCTACAATTTCGGCACGAAAACGACCACCCGCGAGCGGTCCATCGATCTGTACACCCTCGGGCGCATCTTCGAGCAGTCCATCACCGAACTGGAGTTCATGGAGGCCGAGGCCGAAGGGCGCGAATCCATCGCCAATTTGTCGAAGCGAAAGCGGGACGGCGTTTACTACACGCCGGAATGGGTGACGCACTACATCGTCGAGGAAACAGTGGGCGCCCGGCTCCAGGATATTCGTGGTGAAATCGGGTTGTCGGCCTTGCCCGAAATCACCAAGGATCACATCGACCAATGGCGGGCGTTCCTCAAGGACAAGCGTCGCACCGCGCCTACACACGTTCAGGACTATCTCAAACTGCTTGACCGGTACGCAAAAGCGCTGGACGACATCAAGGTCGTCGACCCGGCCTGCGGGTCCGGCGCTTTTTTGATCCAGGCCTTCAACCGACTTCTGGAAGAGAGGCAATGGATCGCGGGCGAAAAGGAGCGCATCACCGGCGAGCGCTCCCTGTTCGACATGGAAGAACTCATGCGGATGGTGCTGTCCCGCAACATCTACGGCGTGGACATCAACCCCGAATCCGTGGAGATCACGCGCCTCGCCCTTTGGCTGCGCACCGCACTGCCGGATCGCCCTCTCACGGTTCTGGAGGACAACATCCGTTGCGGCAATAGCCTGATCGGCAGCGATTTCTATCACGAGAAGCAGCCGGACCTCTTTTCCGAATCCGCGAAAGAGCGGATCAACGTCTTCGATTGGGAAATGGCGTTTCCGGATATTTTCAAGAAGGGCGGCTTCGACTGCGTCATCGGCAATCCGCCGTATGTGAAGCTTCAGCACTTCCGAAATATTCAACCGGATGTTGCCGAGTATTTGTTGACCGCTCGAAATCAAGACGGCTCCCGAATTTACGAATGCACAAAGCAGTCTAACTTCGACTTGTACTTGCCGTTTATCGAGAAGGGCTTTCGGCTGCTGAACAAGAAAGGCCGAATGGGCTTCATCGCCCCCAATCTATGGGTCGTAAGCGATTACGGCAAAAGCCTATGCGAAACGGTGTTCGACGAGAGGCGCCTTGATAAATGGGTCGATTTTAAGAGCTATCAGGTATTCGATGAAGCCATGACCTACACCGCGCTCCAATTCTATTGCGGGTCGCCGGTGGAAAGTATTCGATGCATCTTCGCGCCCGATGGAAAGGAACAACTCGTTGGAAGGCGATGGGATACCGATTCCGATTCGTTCGCATACGACGACTTATCAAGGAGTGGGCCTTGGGTATTCGTGCCCAAAAAGGAGGAAGCATTCCTTGAAAAACTCAATCGGGATTGCACCGAATTAGGAGCCATCCCTGGGCTAGTCGTCGGTTTTCGTGGAATTGAATCCGGAGCAGACAGCATCTACTATATGGAGCGGATCGGTACAAATCGATATTTTTCCAGAGCAATGGAGCACGAAGTTAGTATTGAAGATTCGATAATGAAGCCCCTAATTTCTGGGCCATCAGCAAAACGATATGTCTTCCCGACTCCGGAACTTTATGCTCTTTTTCCATTTGACGTACCAAAAAATCCCAATCGGCTGTTTTCGGAAGTGGAAATGGAGGATCACTTTCCGCTTGCATGGCAATACCTCCGGGGTCATGAGAAGAACCTTCGGGCAAGAGAAAATGGAAAAATGGATCGTGACAATGGTTGGTGGGATTATTGTTACCATAAGAATCATGACAAACAGGAAGCAAGGAAGCTTGGCATCGCCCAAACAGTCAAATGCATGCAGGTTTTTTACGACAACAGCGGAGAGATGTTCTTCAACAATGTACGTGTTGGCGGCATCCTGGTTCCGGACGACTCCGATGCCTGGTTTCTTCTTGGAGTGTTAAATGCGCCGGTTGCCGATTTCGTATTTCGCCGGATATCCAAGGCCAAATCCGGCGGTTACTTCGAAGCCAACAAGCAATTTTTACAGCCGCTTCCAATTCCACCGGCCACTCCTGAACAGAAGCAGCAGGTCGGCGAACTGGCGAAGCGTCTTCAGGAACTCCACACCGCGCGACGTGACAAGCTCTTGCAGATCGACCAACGGCTTTCCAGTGACCAGACCGCCGAGGACAAGGATTTCAAGAAAGCGCTGAAGCCGGATTTGGCGCACATCGACATGCGCCTGTATGCGGGAGCCGCGCTTTCGGTGGAGCATTCGAGCGGCGAGCTTCGCTTTCTCGTCGGCGGCGTTCCGGTGATCAAGGATGTCTTTGTTGACGAAGATGCGGCTGACTTCCTTGCCGCCCAGTGGCGGCACATTGCCCGCACAACCAGCGTCACCGAAAAGTTCACCGCCAAAAAGCTGGTTGGCGTTCTGGAAAAGGTCCGCAAAACTGAAAATACGGCCCTTTGCAACCAGGTCATTCGGCTCGATCGGGAAATCCGCACTCTGGACGAGGAAATCGAAGCCGCCGAAACCGCAATGAATACATTAGCCTACAGCCTTTACGATTTGACCGAAGAAGAGCGGAAGATGGTGGAGGCAGATCAGTGATGACCTACACCGCCGATTCCGATTAAGCCCAAATGGTTTACCAACTTGGTAAATTAAACTTGACATAGGCGTTCCATGCAGATAGATTATAAGTCGAGGAAGCTGGAAAAGGCATTCCTCAAGAAGGCGCAAGCTGTAAAGGAGTGGGGTGGTCAGAACGCCCAGAAGTTGCTCCAGAGGCATACGGAACTGCAAGCGGCGAACAATCTGGAAATTTTCAGCACACTGCCTGGGACGGGGTTCCACTCCTTGAAAGGCGACCGCAAGGATCAATTCGCCTGTTACGGGAAATACCCCTTTCGGCTTGTTTTTGAAGCGGAACACGACCCAGTGCCTCGAAAGACCGATGGGGGAGTCGATCTGAGTTTGGTGACGCAAATACGCATTCTAGAAGTGGTGGACTACCATGGCGACTGAACAAAACGAAGTGTTCCTGCCGGATTACGCGATTCCGCCGGGCGAGACTTTGTCAGAAACTCTCGAAGCCCTGAGCATGACGCAAAAGGAGTTCGCGGTTCGAGCAGGCATTTCAGAGAAACACATCGTAGCAATTCTCAAAGGCGACGGACCAATAACGCCCGAAACGGCGTTAAAGTTAGAAAGGGTTCTGGGAGTTCCCGCAAGCTTCTGGAACAACCTGGAAAGAAACTACAGGGACACCTTGGCTCGCCTTGAAGAGGAAGAACGTCTCCTGCGGGAAGTTGCATGGTTGGACGAAGTTCCAGTGAGCACACTTGCAAAACGAGGCTTGATTACGAGGCACACGAACAAGGTCAAGACGTTACAAGAGGTGCTCGCTTTTTACGGCGTCAATTCTCCCGACAAGTGGCGAGAACTTTGGGGGAACCTCCGTTTCGCCGCCAGACAAAGTCCGGCATTTGAAAATGACCCCGGTGCCGTAACAGCATGGATGCGCATGGGAGAGCTTGTTGCGCAGAAGATCGAATGTGCTCCTTATGATCAGGATCGATTTTTCGAGGCGCTTGCGAAAGTCCGAGGCCTAACGAAACACTCCCCCAAGGATTTCCAACCCAAGGTGAACCAATGGTGTGCTGAAGCGGGAGTAGCGATCACCTTCGTGAAAGAGGTGCCGGGTATCCGTCTGAGCGGCATCACGCGATGGCTAGATCCCAAAAAGGCATTGATCCAGCTAAGCTTGCGATACAAAAGAGACGATCAGCTATGGTTCACGTTCTTTCATGAAGCCGGGCATATCCTAAAGCACGGGAAGAAAGACATGTTCCTAGAGAATGACGATGGCCAGGATATGGAAAAGGAAATGGAAGCGGATAAGTTCGCTGCGGACTTTTTAATTCCGCCACGAGACTGGACGCGCTTCACGACCGGACGAAGCCTTTTTTCCAAAGCCGATATTGGGAAGTTCGCGAGTGAGATTGGGATTTCCCCTGGTATTGTTGTGGGAAGACTTCAACACGAGAAAAAAATTCCCTTTACGCACTGCAATGATCTTAAAGTGAAACTTGCCTGGGTATCTGGCGACTAGCCGTAATTCGAAATATCTTTTCAAATGCTCAATTTCTCGATCCACCTGTACGCCGTGTCGCCTGGGCAGGCGATTTTGCCAAAGTCCCGATGACCGTAGAACCCATTCGGCCCCAAGCCCAGCGTGGCCATCAGATGATTCGCCAATGCGAAGAACGCCTGCTCCTGCGCCTCCGTGGGCTCGCCGCCTAGGTGACCTGGTCCTGCGAAATCGCCGACCAGCATGACGCCGATGGAGCGAGCGTTCTGCCCTTTGCAATGCCAAACCACGTCGGTAAGTTCGTTGCACAGGTAGATCGAGCCGTCATCGTCGATGCAGTGGTGGTAGCAGATGTGCGGGCAGCCGCCGGCCGAGATGTGGTTGCCGGGACTGATGTGGTAGTTGTTGATCCCGAAGACGTCGCGGTTGCCGGACGGGTCGGCGTGGCCGAGGCTCTGGTGCAGGATCACGCGGTCGATCTTTTCCAGGTTGCGCTTCTGCGGCCAGCGCGGACGGGCCGGGTTCCACGGCAAACTTTCAACGAGCCTGATAATATTTGGAGCCCCCATCACGCGCTCTTCCGATCAACAACGGCGGCGCGGATCTCATTCAACCGCTCGTGGACGTGCTCCTTGTCTGCCCGGTATGCGCAGCATTCGCCGTGGTCAACGCGCTCGCGGATTTCATCGAGCGACTCGCTGGTCTTCTCTTTCCACGCCCGATCATTGCCGAGCATGATCTTGAGAAGCTCGTCATTTTTCTTCGTTATCCAGCGTATGAGGAAGGTAAACATTGCGCCGTAGCCCGCCATCGCGCCAGCGACGATTCCGACCATCTCAAGCAGATGACTTTCCATACTGTTCTCCTTCACGCGATCCCCAAGATCGCTTTCTCAAAGTATTCGAGCATCAAGGTGGTTTTTTGTTCAGTGGTCAGAGCCGACCATTCCCCGGACGTGGTCGCGCCGATCTCTTTCACGCGGGTTTGGCGGATCAGTTCCTCGACGGAAACCGGCGTCACCTCACGGGGCACAACCACGAGTTCGCCGGTGCCGACATCCCGCGTGATTCGCACTGCGATCTTGTAGACGGCACGATAGGTCTCATCGCTCACCTGGATCACGTGCCAACCCTCAGTGGATGCAGCACCGACCCGCGTCTTTCCTAGGTCCAGCATTTCCTGATCGGTCGGTATTTCGGCCAAAGGCCGCAGGCGCGTCCGGATCAACAGGTTGCCCACGTCGTCGAATACGAATTTCACCGGCATGGTTTCATCCTCCTCACACGTAGCCGCCGAGATCGGGGCTTGCGAGAATCATCACGTAGAAATTGGCGCGGCCGCCCTTGTAGGTGCTCGCGTCGAAGATGCCGTCCCAGGTCGCGTGGGCGTAGGCGATCCAGAGGTCGCCGTCGTAATCGTCGGCGAGGATTCTCCACCCCTGGGAACCGCTGTCCTGGCTGCCGCCCGGCACGTAGACCATCGCCGCGCCGCTGCCGGTTTCCTGGTCCGACCAACCCGTCTGCGAGAAATCGATGCCCAGTTCTGTGTAGACCTGCGACACGTTCATGCGGAAGTTGCCGTAGGCCGTGCCGCCCGCTGTCGCGCCCCAGGTCCCTTTGTCGTTGCCGTTGGGCATGAAATTGGGATCGTTGTAGAGCGAGTAGCGCGACGTGGAGAGGACCGTCAGAATCCGGTCCCGGAAATCCGCGCTGCTGTCAATCTTCCGGTACTCGGCCAAGGTGCCGCTGGAGTTTGCGCCGACGGACGTGCTCGTCGTGAAGTACACGTAGTCGGCGTTCACGGCGTGAACGACCCGTTTGTACGTGGCGGCCTCGGACAAATTCCAGAAGGTGACGATCATGTCCGGTTCGAACACGGCCGCAAACGTTGCATCCACCATCCGGCAATAGCCGCGCGTCTGGCCGTCGTAGGTCGTCGTGCCGCACCCGGCGACCTTGCCGATGGCGAGCACTCCCTCCCAGGCCATGCTGACGCCGCCCAGCATGGTGACGCCGGTGTCGTAGAAATCCTGGGCGTGCCGGAAGATGTTGCGGCGATCCGGCAGGCTGATCATGTCGCGCTTGTCGGAGACGACCTCCACGTCGCTGCTCGAAGCCCGGCACTTGTACAGATGGACGCCGTTCCAACCGGACTGGGACATGACCGAATTGCCCAGGGAATTGATCGAGCAGTACCAGGTGCCTTCCGTTTCCATGCTGTCGGACCATTGATCGCCAACGGTCACCAGCTTGCCGTTGAGGAGAACCGTTCCGGCGGCGATGTGCAGGGACATGCCGTTCACACTCAGGACATCGCATCCGGTCAACACGCCGTCGCCGTGGATGCGGTCGCGCATGTCGTTGATTTCGGTCTGGCGATAGTACCGGGCGTCGTGGTCGCCGTTGGTGCCGCCGGTGTCGGGCATGTTGGTCAGGTCTGCGTGGGCAATCTTCTCCTGGAGCGCGGCCGTCTTGATGGTGCCATCATTATTTAGGGACACGTCTAACCGGGCGTCCAGATCGGGCATGCTGCCCCGAGCGTCTTCCACCTCGTCCATGACCTGGTCGAGCAATCCGACCCGACGATAGGAGCCGTCGTTGTTGAGCGACACGTCCAGGCGAGTATCGAGACTGGCCGCCGAGCCGCGCGCTTGCTCCACCTCGGCCATCACCTGGTCAAGGAAGCCGACGCGCTTGTATGCGCCGTTTTCGCCCAGCGAGACATCAAGCCGAGCATCGAGCGAAGCCATGCTGCCTCTCGCGGCGATCACCTCCTGGGCCAGGGCGACCAGTTCCGTGAAACCCTGGGGCGTCAGTTCCATCACACGGGTCCAGGTAATGACCGAGCCGTCCGGCACGCCGCCAGCGTGGACAAACACCCGCAGCCCGGGCGAGGCGTTCATGTAGGGCGCACTGCTTGGCGTGATGGAAACGAGTAGGGCCATTTTCGCGCCGAAGACGATCCGCCATGCGTCGGCCTCGTCGTCCCATTCGCAGTTGTATTTGAAGTGGGTGATGAAGTTGAGGATGTCGGTGTAGCGCACCGCGCTTGCCGGAAGGAAGCAGTAAGCCAGCGGTATGCAGTTTTCGGGCACATTCGGCGGCGTCGGCGTATGGCTCGGCTCGCCCTGAATAATGGCGTACATCGCCACGGGGGGCGGCACGGAGCGCAAATAGCGGTGCTCGCAGACCACCAGGTCCCAACGCGGGTCAGACGAGCCGTTTACCGGGATTGGAGCCGCGTTAATAATCGGCTCAGTCTCCTCGATCCGGCAATAATCGTTCGTGACGAGCACACCACGGCGGATCGTGATCGTCGTCTGCGGCGGGTCGGTTCCGAGCGTCACCTCGAAGCCCTGCTTGACGCCGGGATCGATGATGCCTTCCCAGCGCCGATTCAGGAGTTCGGTGTCCTCGGGGTCGCGGTATTGAAAAGAGATTTTCTGGGTCATGGCAAATTCCATCCATCAAAGGCGTTGGCCTCATCAAAATTTTCACCGTCGTCGTACACGTCCAGCGGCAGTTCGATTTGGTAGACGGCGCGGGCGTGGGCCGGGCGGTTGCGGTCCACCTCGCGATAAAGCTCGTCCTGGGTGACGGTGATCGGCGTGCCCGCATCCCATAGCCGCAGCACAAATTCCGCCCAGTAACGTCGGGTGATCGTCCAGACTTCGGTCACCTGCGCACCGAAACCCAAGTCCTGCAGCATCCGGAGCACGTGGGGCTTGGTGCCGACCTTTTGCTTGTGGGCGGCCGCCTGGAATATTCGTTGCCGATAGGCGGCGTCCGTTTCGCTTTCGAAGCGCCGCGTTTCGCGCTCCTCGCCCAAGGTTTCCAGGTGCTCGCCCTCGGCGGTCTCGACGGCGTGCTGGGCCCGCATGGAGACGATCTCGCCTTTGGAGGCGTCGAGCGTTTCCCCCTGGATGTTGACAAGATGCCAGGTCGTCGATCCGGCGGGATCGACCGCGCCCTTCTTTTTCAAAAAGCCGGGCAGAATCCACCAGAGGTATTTGCCGATCTTGCTCATGCCACGGCTCCTTCGAACCGGATCGAGAGCGTGCGGATCGTGGGCAGTTCGTCGGCGTCCACATCGATATCCTCGGTGGGCGAAACGAACCGGACGTCGTACACGCCGTCCACGCTCATGACGATCTCGACCAGCTGGTTGAAGACAACCTTCTCACCCACGCCGAGGGACTCGATCCACGGGTAAGCCGGATCGCCCTGCGGATTGAAGTACGCCTGCAGGCGCTTTCTTACCTCGGCCTCGATGGTCGTGGTGAGCACCCACCGTCTGGGTACGATGGCGAAGTCGAGGTCGACCTCGATCTCATCGGGCGCGAGGACAAGCGCGTCCACGCAAAGCGGGCGGTTCTCATCGATGATGGCTTGCACGTCGTCGATGAGACTTTGCGACGGCATGCCGCCCGCGCCGAGGATGTAGACATTGACCGTTCCCTGGCCGCGCGGGTGCTGCGAGTTGACGAACGCGCTGGTGACCCGGGCATCGGAGAGCGCCCAGGAGATGTAGGCCCGCTCCGTGCTGCCCTGGGTCAGTTCTTCCCATGCCAGAAAGCAGCGCGCCCGTAGCGAGGCGTCGGTTTCCTCGTCGGTGCCTTCGCTCGTGATCCAGTCGGCGCGATTCTCGACGCGATCCACGCCTCGTATATGGATGGCGGTTTTCTGGATCGATCCAGGGCCGACGTTATGCGCCGCACCGGGCTGCTCGGCTATTACGGCCGCTTCGATTTCGGTGGTTCCCGTCGCCAGGATCGCCTCGTCCTTGGTGAAAAACCGATAGGCCTTGCCTTCCTGGTCCTTGAGTGTCGAGACGATTGTGCCCGCAGGAATGACGATGTTTTCGTTCTTGGGAACCGACCGGCAGAAAAACACGATGCCCTCGGTCGCCTTGGCCGGGTGCCGCGTGACGCCGAACTCCTTGGCCTTGAGGTCGAGCCAGTAGCCCGTGGCCGTGGCGATGAATCCCGCCTTGAGGCAGGCGAGTGTCAGGTCGCCCAGGTCCGCGATGGCCGCGCCGAGGATTTCCACGAGGGTGCGGACGATGGAGCCGACGTTGAAATTGGTGAGCTTCGTGCGGGCCGCGATCTTGGCCAGCATGTCGGCGACGATCTGGTCGTAGGTGCGGATGATCATTGCGCCGCCTCCCGCGTGAAGATCCGCGACACTTCGTCCAACCCGTATTGCCAGACGAAGTTGAGCGGCACGATCTGGCCGTCGGAAATCGCCGAAGCCCGGATGGATACGGAAAGCTCTGTGTCGGAGTAGCGCTCCATATCGACCTGGACCGTTTCCGGCAGCAGGCGCGGCGCGACAGAAGGATCATTGATCAGGGCATCGCGCACAGCCCGCTCGACATGACGGACGAATCCGGCCTTGTAGCTCTCGCCGAAAAGCCGCCCGATGCCCGCGCCGTATTCCGGATGGCCGAAAAGGTCCTTGGGCAGAGTCTCAAGGAGATCGGTGATGTCCTGGAGAAGGCAAACTCGCCCGTTCGGCGTCAGCGCCAGGTCGCCGGTGATCGAGATGGCCAGATCGCCATCCTCATCGAGCAGCAGATCGCATCCGAGGTTGGGATAGCCGTACCCGGTCACCACGGTCGGTTGATCCACAGGCGCGGCGTTTTCCATGTAGTTGTCGAAGAAGGCCTCGACCGGGTTGCCGCAGCACAGGGCGTAAAGGATGACCTGGATATCGCCGGTCGTCCCGCTCGCCTGCGACATGGCCCGATAGCCCGCGCCATCGAGCAGATCGGCCTCGGTGGCCCAGGTGCTGCCGAAGCGCGAGATGCGAAGCCGCGCGGCCTGCTGGCTGATTCCCGGCTGAAGCTCAATCGCTCCCACGCCGGTAATGCCGCCATCGACGCGGACGTGCGCCAGCACGAGATCGAGCGCCCCGAACTTGAACAGGCCGACGACCTCCGGCGACTGGCTCGGAGCGCCGAGAATCACGGCGGCCCATCCGAAGGGAAGCGCCGGTCCGAGAGTGATCGTAGCGTCGATGTCCACGACCAGACTGAAATCTCCCTGCAGCATGACGGCCCGGCCCGCCCCAGCCATTCCCAGCTGAAACATGGAGCCGTTGACGGCATGGAGATTGAGGCGGCCGCCCACGATGGAAACCGTGTTGGCGCCCTCGGTGTAGGGAATCCAGGCCGCCGGATCGAGAGTCGCGTTACTGAAGGTATCGATGAATCCCATCTCACACCCCCAGGAAGTCGGCCAACGGCCCGAAGTCCGCGCCGCCAGCAAGCAGGCAAGCCCCGAACACGAAGGAGTCGGCGGACAGCGGGAAGGAGTCGTCGGCCTCGCTGATCGCGTCGTACAAACCTGGGAAGCCGGTGGACGATTCGACCTTGAGGACGAACAGCCCGGTGAGTGTGAGAATCGCCATGATGCGCTCGATAAGGTCGGTGATCATCTGGGCAATCTGACGCAGCTTCTGGGCCTTCTTGTTGAGGATTTCTGCGAGTTCCTGGAGCAGCGCCAGGAAGCCGTCGGCCACCCGCAACAGGCCGATGATCTTCTGGATCAACGCATCGAGGTCGTCCAGAAACGGAATGATTTCTGCGAGGGTCAGGTTCGCCCAGTCCGGTGCGGTAGGCTTGCGGTTGTTGCCCGAGGCGGCCGAGCCGGTCATGGCGACCGGCGATCCCTTGGCAAAGTCCTGGGGCAGCGGATCGGTCAGCACAAAGGTTCGGGTCTTTTTGTCGATGGACTTGATGTAGGTGAACACCGGCAGCGCCACGGTCAGCGGCCCGATGACGATCCAGTCGTCCTCGGCAAAGCCGGTCACGTCCTTGACCACGATGCTGCGGTCGCCCTTCTTGGCGTCGGCATCGAGGATGGTGACGACGAACCGGTCCCAGGCGTCCTCGAAAACCTTGATGCCCAGCAGTTCGCCGATGGCACGCAAAAGCATGAGAAAACCTTCGAGGGACGGCGTGCCCGCCACGAGGAAGATCGCGCCGATTTCCGCGTTGTCGGAAAAGATCGGCCGCTCCAGGTCGCCCATGTCGTCAATGGACTGCTTCCAACGGGCTTGCCAACCGGGCCAGCCATAAGCGACGGCGGTTGTGGCAAGAGGCAGATCCTCGGGCTTCACGTCGCCCTCCCGGATTTCCGCACCGTGGGCCTCGCCCTCGGCCATCGCCTGTTTGATCTTGTCCCAATCGAAGGAGCGCACCTGATAAAAGGGCCAGCCCGCGCAGTCGTAATAGAAATAGATGCCGGTATGGAGAATGTCGGACATCGTTTCTTCGAGTAGGGTGATCAGTTCCTGGATCAGGGCTCGCAGCGGATCGGTCACATCCACCAGCAGGTCGGCCAGCATCTCGATGGCCGAGGCGATGGTCTCGGCGGCGGTGCCGATCTGCTCGCAGACGATTCCCACCTGCTCGGTCGCATCGGCGACCGGCCCCGGAAACAGGCTCTGCAGATTGAACTCAGCCCACTGATTCATCGCGTCCATTCGCTCCCTGAAAATACCGAACCGTTTTCGCCATGCCCTCGATGCGCTTTGCCTCCTGTTCCACCAAGCCCTGGCGGATCAGTTCCACCAGCTGCGCGATCCGTTTGAGCCGCTTGACCATTCCCGGCTCCCTGGCTTTCTCCCATCCCATCACGGCACCGCGAAAAACTGGCGCGTCGAAAGCGACGCGGTAATGGCCGACAGCAGCGCGCTGACTGCAGCGGCGACGGCGGTGTTGAAGGTCCCCAGCGCCGTGGCGATCTGCGAGCCGATGACTGGGTTGGGTCCGGAGAACGCCCCGGCCAGGATCCCCAGCGCCGTATTGATCGCCGTGGTGTAGGTGGTGAAAGCCGTGGAGAAGGCTGTGCCGTTGATCATCGGAGCCGAGGCGCCGGGGATGAACACGCCGCCCCAGCAGTTGATCATGGGCGGCGGGCTTCCGATCTGGATCGCGGCGGGAGCCGGAACGCCCATCGCGTTGGCGACCATGATGTCCAGGTTGCCGCCGACCAGGACCTGCTTGGATTTGGCCACGGCCTCGAAATCCGCACCCAGCACCTTGGTCTTGCGGTCGGAGCCGACGGTGACGCTTTGAAGTCCCTCGACGTCGACAGTCTGCCCGCCCTCGACCCGCTGGACGTGGTTGCCCATGACCTCAGCCTTGGTCGCGGCGGATTTGAGTTTGAGGAAGTTCTCATCGTCGGGATCGTCGAACGTGGCCGCGTCGTCGAGCACGCCGTGGACCGCCGTTTCACCTTTTTCCAGAACACGCAGCGACTTACCTTTGACGGTTTCTGTCGCCTTGCGGCCCACCGTGGTGTTGCGATTTTCGCCGATGGTTTCATTCATCGACCCGTCTACGGATCGCGCCTCGGAGCCGGTAACCGTGGTCTTGAGGTTATAGCCGTTGACGATGATCTCGCCGGTGTGGGGCTTGAGCTTGATGCACTGGCCCACGCGGTCGGTGATGACGACCATTCCGACCTTGGCCCCGACCGGCGTGCGGTTGTTGAGCAGCACAGCGCCGTCGACGAAGGGATTGGTGGGATCGCCACCCCAGAAAGCGACCGAGACTTCGCTGTCCACTTCCGGCAAGGCGAAAATACCCCAACCGTCCATCGCCATCGGCGATTTCACGGGGATGTAGGGCAGCGCCAGCACTTCGTCGTTGTCGCCCGGGATTTCCACGTCGACGCGGTAATCGTCCTCGTAGACCTTGGTCACTACGCCCTGCAGCGACAGGCGCATGTGCGCCCGCAGGTCCGGAGCCAGATTCTCGACGAGGTTTTTGATTTCCTGCTCAAGACTCATCGATGCGCTCCATTTTGAGAAAGGTCCGGCTGCCGCCCTTGGGGGCGAGAAAATGCCGAACGGCCATGACGTAGTAGTTCGCGGCCTCGCCCAGGCGGTCGGTCACCGAAACGACCATCGAGTGGCGCACCGGCATGCCGACGGTGAGCAGCGTGGACTGCCCCAGCGTTTTCAAATCCAGGTCGAGGATGTTTTGCCCATAGACGAATTCGAAGGACGGCTCCTGCTCGAGGTCGCGGGGCTCCCAGCGAAACGCCCCGGTCTCGTCGATGAAGAAATCGTGCGGCAGGCCCGTGCGGTCGTTGACCATCTTGACCGCCTGCCAGACCGTGTTGCGGTAAAGCGGCAGCCGGTCGAGAACGTTCTCGATCTCGGTGATCTTGGAAACGTCGATGTCCAAATCGCCAACCATCTTGCGCAGGATCGAGGTGGGCGTTTCGTCCTGGAAGGTGACCGTCAGTTTGGTCTCGAACAGACTGCGCATGGCGTCCGCGCCGAAGACCGTCAATTTCTTCTTGGGCAGGACATCGACAACCGTGCCGGTGAAGATCGTCTCAAGGTCGAAGCCCTTGTAACCGTGGCGCACGACCAGGGGTGCGTCCTTTTCCACCTGGGCAACCAGATCGCCGGGCAGATCGGGCAACACGATCTCGCACGCATCGGCAGTCGGTTCGCGGGAAGACCAGACCGACATTCCGGCGACGGCGGTCAGCGTAAGATCGCCGATGACGACTTCCGTTTTGGGTCCGAGGTAATGGATGGATTGCGGCTGCATCATTCGTCCCCAGGCCTGCCGGGTCCGCTGCCGCCCATGGCGTCCTGCTTGCCCGCGTTGAAGGCATCGCGCATGGCGGAATCCTCGGAGCTATGTCCTGCCGCGTCATCCGCGCCGCTGGAGTCGGAACCGTCGCCTCCGGAATCACCGCCCGATCCGCTTCCGCCGCCGCTGTCTCCGGAGCCGCCGCCCGATCCACCACCGCCGCTTCCGCCGCGATCATCGACGGCCGCCTCGATGGGTTCGAATTCGGTCAGGGAAACGGTCACCTCCAATTGGTCCGTTCCTTCGGCGTCGGCGATCTCCAGACCCTTGAAAAGCACGGTCTGGATGCGGCAGGCGTCGGTGAGCGGACTCTGGATCGAGAAGACGCGCGGCAGCGAATCGGCGTTGTCGCGCTTGCGAAAGGCGTCCTGGAGGACGGCGTATTTATCCAGGGCGGTTTTGCCGTCGTCATCGGAATAGAGTTTCAATCCGATACTGATTTCGCTGTCCTGGTAACCGACCGCCTGCTTGATTTTCCCGGAGCGGCCGGGCGCCTCGACCTCGTCGATTCGCACTTCCTGGCGCACACGCATCTGGCCGTGGGGCACCGGAAACTCGAACAGCACCTTGGCGATGTCCGGCGTGCCGTCGGATTTGACGTCGCCCAGCTTCACGTAGGTCGGCCCGTCGTTGGTGTACTCATCCGGCATAGGCCGCCCCCCATCGCCGGTTGAGCCGAGCAAAGAGTTCCTCAAGGCGCGCTTCCAGGTCGTCCACGGCTTCGGCCGCGCTGCCCACGTTGATGACGATGGCTCCGCGCTCGACCACCAGTGAATTGCCGGAAGAGGCAGGCGCAGACTGGAAGCGCTGGCGCGGCGCGGGCATTTCGATGGCTCCCGGCGCGAGGGTCACTTCCTTGAGCACGCCCTCGACGCCGCGCACCGGCGTGTCGGATTCCTGGACCAGGCCCTTGGTGAAGGTCGGAAAGAACGCTTTGCCCGAGGCGGTCAGATCGGACAGCGGGCCGCTTTTCGCGTCGGAGCCGGGCAGCAAGTCCCGAATCCATCCGAGCACCTTCGTGACGCCGCTTTTCAGCGACTCCCAAGTCGCCAGGATGCCGTCCTTGAAGGCGGTGATCAGGCCGACGCCCGCGTCGTAGAAGATCGTCCCCAGGCCGGTGAACCAACCGACGATGGCACCGAAATAACCCTTGATCCCCTCCCACACGTCGACAAACATCTGCTTGATCGTCGTCCACGCGCCGGACCAGTCGCCGGTAAGAATCTGCATCCCCGCTTTGAAGATGCCGCTAATCAGCGCCCAGCCGATCCGGACTAAATTGGCGATCATGTTCCAGACCGTGGCGATGGTGAGTTTTACAAAGGACCAGGCGGCCACGGTGACGGTCTTGATCACGCCCCAGGCCATGACCAGGTAGCCTTTGAGGAAGGCGATGGCCGGAACCAGGTAGGCGTAGACGACCTTGCCGAAGCCCACGAGATAGGTGCGGACCAGGGGCCAGACATCGGCGGTGTAGGCTTTGACCGATTGCCACGCGCTGGTGAGCGTGCCGACGAAATACCCGACACCATAGGCGACCGAGATCAGCACCGGCATGAACGTGGCCTTCAAAGCCGCGCCCACGCGGGCGACCATATTTCGGAAGGTCTCGCTCTTCTTGTAGAGCAGGTAGATGCCCGCTCCGAGGGCGACGACGCCCAGGATCACGAGGCCAACGGGATTCAGGAACAAGGACATCAGCGCCCGGCCCACAGCCATGACGCCGGTTTTCAATACGGTCATCAGGCCGCCCGCCTTGGCGACCGCTGCGCTCAGGGAAAGGATCGAACTGATCGTTCCGGCGAAACTGCCCGCCAGCCACAACGCCCCGCCGCCAAGCACCAGGATGGCGGTGGAGGCCAGCGCCAGGGTGCCGACGACCTTGACCAGCGTGGGATGATGTTCGGCGAAGGCTTTGAAGCCCTTGGCCGCTCGCCCGAGCCAGGTTGCGGCGGATCGCAAAGCCGGAAGCATGGCGTCACCCAATACGAGGGCGGCGTTTTTCACGTTGTTCCAGGCGATCTTGGCCTGCGCGCCGAAGGCATCCTCCTGCTGCGCGACCATCCCCATCGCCGTACCCGATGCACCGGCGGCTGCGGTCAGGTCTTTGAGTGCGCCTTCCTGCCCGATCAGAAGCTGAATGGCGCGCCCGGCCTCGTCGCCGAAGACCTTTTGGATTTCGGCCATCTCCTTGACCGACAATCCGCCGTCGGCATACCGGCTCGACAGCTGCGCAACGATGTCGCTCATGGGCAGCAGACGCCCCGTTGCGTCCTCGACCTTCATGCCCAGTTCGGAAGCGGCCTTCGGAAGCTGGCGCAATACGGCGGAAAGAGCGGTGCCCGCTTGCTCAGCGGGAAGTCCCCGTGTCTGGAGCAGGCCCACCGAGGCCGCCGTTTCCTGAATGGTGAGTCCGGCGTTGCTGGCCGTGCCCATGACGGCTTTGAGAGCCGCGCCCAGTTCAGGCAGCGTGGTCTTCGCGCCCTTCACGACGGCGGCGAAGGTATCCATGATCGCGTTGGCCCGCTCGCCGATGGGCAAAGTCGCCAGCTGGGTCTGGCCGAAGGTATTGAGCGCCTTGGCCATCATCGCCGAGGACTCGGCCGCGTCCGCGCGTGTGGCAGAAGCCAGCGCCATCGTCTGCATGGCCACGTCGTTGACCTGGTTGACGGTCAGACCCGCCGAAGCCAGGTCGTACATGGCGTCGGTCACTTCCTTGGCCGACTGCGTGTGGCTGCTCGACCATTCCAGCGCGACCTGTTTCGCCTCCAGCATGCCGGTCTTCATGTCCTGAATGGAGCCGTCCATCGGCAGTGTCGAAACCGAGGAGAGGTTGGCCAGCGACTCCTCGAGACGCATGGCGGGCGCAACAGCACCGGCGAGGGCCGACCCGAGAGCCACGCCCGCGCCGAGCATCTTCATGCCCACCGATTTCATCTGCTCACCGGCGCGCTTAAAATTCTCCACCGAGCCGGTCGCCTTCTTCAGGACGGACGAAAGCTCATCCGAGCCGACGAGTCGGACTTTGATCTGGTGGAGAATTCCCTGGCCGGTGGACATGGGTTAAGCCTTCGGCGCGTACTTGATGATCAGGGGGATCAGCGCGGCCAGTTCCTTCAGGACCTCCGCGAGATCGATGGCGATCTTCGCGGCCTCGTCCCGGTCGATCTTGTCGTCGGCGAGAGCCTGCTTGAAGTCGTTCACCAGTTTCATGATGTCGGTCACGATTCCCATGGGTCACCTCCGTTTGTTGGATGCTTTGGGCCGGTTCTTCCGGGCGGCCTTTTCTTCGAGGTCCGCGAGGTACTGCACGCTGGCCAGCGCGTCGATCACCTCCTCGAAGGACATGGCGTCCACCTCGGAAAAGCGCCATCCGAACCGGTCGCAGATATGGGCGCGGGCCTGTGAAAACCAGGAGGTCTCGACCTCCCGCCGCGCCCGGTTCAGACGTTTTTTAGGGTCACCCCGTCGGTCACGAAGCCGAGGCCCTTTTGAA
>Ga0209203_1000297_pt1 | contig 44312 bp, 41 predicted proteins | sample AD_UKC109_MetaG_FD_184423 | JGI IMG/M metagenome (GOLD analysis project Ga0209203, IMG submission 184423) | Active sludge microbial communities of municipal wastewater-treating anaerobic digesters from Hong Kong - AD_UKC109_MetaG (SPAdes)... | ecosystem: Engineered > Bioreactor > Anaerobic >... | reverse complement strand
TGAAAGATGACAAATTCTTTATCTTCGCCACAATACAAGGCACTTCTCCGGAAGAATGGGCCATTAAGGTTCCTTCTGCGGCTTTTTTGTTTACATAGTCAACCGTCTTGCCGGCAAGATAATTGAGTTGATCAAGATTTTCCTTGTCTTCTTTGATAACATGATCCATATTCGGTTCTTCTACCAAAAGGACCGTTTCGAACAAAAGTTTGCGTCCTTCCTGGATGTATTGTCCCAATGAATGAAGATCGGTTGTAAAATTGGCGCTGGCCACAAACAGTCCTTCGCCGTTCTTTCCTTCCGATTCGCCGAAAAGCTGTTTCCACCATTCGGCGAGACTGGCCAGTTTCGGTTCGTAGGAAACCAACATTTCCACTGATTTGCCGCTCCTGTATAGCCAGTTTCTGATCGCCACATACAAGTGAACGTCATTGGCGAACACATCTGCTTTTTTGTATTCCTTTTTGGCCGCCTTGGCGCCTTTCATTATTTCGGCGATTTTGATTCCGGCGCAAGCTAACGGGAAAAGTCCGACCGGGGTCAGAACACTGTAGCGGCCTCCGATATTTGATGGCACGACAAAACTTTCGTAGCCCTCTTTGCTGGCCATTTTTCTCAGGGCGCCCTTTTCCTTGTCGGTTGTGACAACGATCCTTTCCTTGGCGCCATCAATTCCGTATTTTGTCTCGAGAAGTTCTTTCAAAGCCCGGAAAGCGATAGCGGTTTCCGTAGTGGTACCCGATTTGGAAATCACATTGACGGCGAAATTGCGATCTTTGAGATATATGAGCAAATCGGAAATGTATTCTGAAGACAGGTTTTGTCCGGCAAAGATTATCTCCAGTCTTTTACGGTTTTCAAAATAAGGTTTCAACATATCCAAGGCGGCTCTGGTGCCGAGATAAGACCCTCCGATGCCGATAACAACCAAGATTTTTGCCATCTTGCGAATCTTTTTGGCCACCAGTTGTATTCTGGCGATTTCTTCTTTGTCCTGATTAACCGGAAGATCCAGCCAGCCGAGAAAATCGTTTCCGGCGCCGGTTTTTTGTTCTAATGTCTTTCTGGCAGCGGTGATTTCTTTTTGCAGGGATTTTATCTCTGTATCGGAAACGAAAGCCGATAAGTAACTTCTGTCAAGTTCAAGGATTTTTTCCATATTCTTACCTCCAAACGAATCAAATGTTATTATATCATAGCAAACCCGCGATGGAAAGATTTAGAAGACGAATAAAAGCGGCTTTCATTCGCCGCCCTTTTGATATTTGGCAATCCACTCCGGTAACGTTTTTTCAAAAGGTTTGAATCCGGTCGAAAGCTGGATGTCCACGTATTTTCCGCGTTTGTGTTTGCGCGTGCTTTTGTAACTGAGACTCAATTTGTTTCCCTCGTTTATTTTCAGAACCTGTACTTCGATTTCATCGCCCGTTTTTAGGAAATCTTCAATGTTTCTCACAAAACCGTCGGTGATTTCCGATATATGAACGAGCCCGTCGTATTGGTCATCGATCTTGACAAAAGCGCCGTATGGCTTGATCCCGGTGACTTTGCCTCTGACGATGTCTCCTTCTTTCATACACAACACCTCTTGAAATTACCAAACAAGTATAACATATTATTGTGATGCTTGCAAAAGAAAAGACATGGTTCAACCCATGTCATATGAATGAATCACTTGGCGTTGTTGTGCGCCACCGAACTGGCTGCCGCCGCCGCAATAGCACCGATGATGTCGTCAAGAAAAGTGTGGCATTTGTCGGTTTCTTTTCCCTCGCGGTCGAGCTTACCGATGATTCCCGGTTTTGTCTTGTCGACATAACCGAAGTTGGTGAGTCCGATCGAACCGTAGAGATTGCAGATGGAAAGAACAAGAATCTCGTCGATTCCGAATAGCGGATTGTCATCGTTGACAAGCGACTCCAACGGCTCTGACAGTTTTCCCTGCTCGGCCAGCTTGTCGAGTTCGACTCCGGTAAGAACAGCGTTTTGGACTTCCCTTTTGGCAAGCACCCGGTAAACGGCATCCTCGCAAACCTGTCGGTTCAGATTTTCTATATACGGGGCCTGCAGGTCATAAACAATATCCGTGATGTCGGATATCTTCACGCCTCTTTCCTGCAATAAACTGATGCAGTGGTCGTGGATCGTCTTGGAATCTGGTTCCATGCCAATCTATCCTTTCTTCAAACGGTGGCTTCGACGCCGATGACGCCGGGCACCCTTTCAAGCAATGTGTCTTCGACCAGTTCTTTCAGGGTGTCTTCGAATCCGGCGCATCCGACACAGGCTCCGGTAAGCCTGACATAGACTATGCCATCCTCGAATTTAATATATTCGATATCGCCGCCGTCCCTGTTGATATAGGGTCTGATCACATTGATCACTTCCTGGACTTCGGCGATTATTTCTTCGTAAGTCATGTTATCCTCTTCTTTTCTCGTTTATTCGTCCCGTTTTTTCTTGGGGTCGTAATTGGGATTTTTTAAAATAAAATAAGCGCAGTTCATCGGACAAGATTCCGCAAGATAATCGGGAATCGTCCTGTAACTGTTGGTTTTTTCTTCGAGAGCGAATCCTTTTAAACGTAAAATGCCGGCCGAATAATCGCCGACGACATACGGATAAATATCGAAAGCGTCGGTATAGCGCTTGTTGAAATCATCCATTATAAAGGCGTCCCGGTGGTTTTTAATCATTTCGAAATTTCCGTGTTCGGTTTCAATCATGCCCTATCCCTCCAGTATTTTATTTTACCACATTCTCAAAAAATATGAAGTAAAAACACTTGGCAAAGAAAAAAGGCCGAAGCCTTTTTCATAACATCATGAATACTTCGTTTTCCAACAACACGACGGCTTCGCAGATTATGGCCTTCTCTTCGCCAACCGGCCCGATGCCTTCATAGGTGGTCGCCTTGATGGAAATCCGCTCCACCTGCACTTCCATGATTCTGGCGATGTTGGCTCGCATGTCGTCGATCAAAGGACGCAATTTGGGATTTTCCAGGGAAATCATGCAATCGAGATTGATGACTTCGTATCCTTTCTTTTTGATGTAGTCGTATACTTCCTTCAAAATAAGGCCGGAGTCATATCCTTTATACACCGGATTATCGCTAGGAAAAAATTTGCCAAGATCTCCGAGGGCCAGAGCTCCCAGAAGCGATTCGGCGATCGCATGCATCAGGCAGTCGGCGTCCGAATGGCCGACGGCTCCCTTATGATAGTCGAGTTTGATGCCGCCAAGAATGAAGGGCTTCCCTTCTTCGAGCGGGTGGATATCTTTGGAAAAACCGATTCGTATCATATCAATGCCTCCAATATCTTGATATCTTCAAAGGTTGTTGCCTTGATGTTTTTTAGCTCTCCTTCGACAAGCCAGATGGGTAGTCCCGTTTCGTTCTGGTAAACGGAAACATCGTCGGTATACGTTCGGTTGTTGTCACGCGCCTTGCGATGGGCATCCATTATCCTGTCGGTCGGAAATGCTTGTGGTGTCTGAAGCCTTTTCACCGATTCGCGGTCGATATCGCCAAAAACAAAGTTATCACGTACCAGTTTAAGGGTGTCGCTCGCCGATATGGCCAAAGCCGCGGCGGAATGGAAACGGAGTCCTTCTTTTAATCTTTCCAAAGCTTGACGGCTGAGATTCGGCCGCGCGCCGTCATGGATCATGACGACATCTTCCTTGACAAGCCTCAGGCCGGCGAGTACGCTTTCCTGACGCGTATCGCCGCCGACGGCGACTCTGATTTTCTTTGGCAACACATTCAGAAACTCTTCTTTTTCATCATTGTTCACGACCACAATGATTTCCGAGCATTCCGGATCGCCCAAAAATCTTTCCACACTGTAAAGGATCATCGGCTTGCCTTTCAGGGGATGCAGGTTTTTGTTATGGCCCAGACCGCTGCGCACGCTTTGGCCGGCTGCCATTATCAAGGCCGTATACATAAAATCACTCTCCGAAGACGGAATAGTTCTTCTTGGGGTTGTGAATGGCTTCCGCCAAAGACTTGTTGGCAATTCCCGTCAATTCGTTGATTGTGTATGTATCCCAAGGTTCTCTTTTTATGATTCCCAGATTGGGATATACAACTTGTTGGATACCGCCGATGGATAGTGTCAGGTTGACAAGATCGCCGCCGCTTTGAAGCGCGCGGTGAAGTACTTCGTATTTTTTCTGATCCTTGATTATTATGGCAAACTGGATTCCGGTTATCCGGAATATGCTGTTAACATCTTTAGCAAAATTGAATCGCATTTTTTTGATGTATTCCGCAATCATCAGATTGCCAACATCACGTCCAAACCGGTTGTTGATATCGGGAATGTTGGTGAGTTGGATCATTATGAGATAGAATGGATCGGTTTCCTTCATCGCCTGAGTCAGATATTGGATCAGGTTTTGTTCCGAAGGAAGGCTGTCGATTTCGTGGATTGACGTATCCGGAAACAGTTTGATATCGATCGGTTTCACAGTGGAAATGATTTGGGTCTTCCGGTCAAACTCGAACGCTTTTCCTTTTTCTTCGATCCAAATCGAAACGTTTTCTCGGACGATCCGATACTTCATATCATAAGTCGGGTTTTTCTTGCTGACTTTTTTTATGGTCGACAGATAAGCGGCCCGGTCGTCTTTGTGAACGATATCGGCATATTCTTCCATTGCCAGATCGTTTTTTCCTTTCCCGATCAGTAGCGATAGTTGATCGGTGATGAAAAGACCGGTCAGATCGTCATCATAGAAAATCAAACCTTCGCTGATAAGGCCGATCGTGGAAATATACCTGAGACGCAACAAATCGGAAGTCGTTTTGATTTCATCGAGTTCCTTTTCGAGTTCGAAATAATCATAGTCGGTCAAATTCTTGGTTATCCTGATCTTTCGTTTGAATGTAAACGCATAAATTGCCACCATCAGGTAAAGTGTGTATTCGTAATATGGTTTTATGACATCAAAGGAAACAAACGGTACAAGCTCCGGAAAGAAGCGCATGATGATAAAAGCCCCTCCGGAAATAAAGAAGAGAATGGTTTTCCACACGCTAAATTTGTGATAGGCCAAGGCGCTCGTAACCATCAAAAGAAACATCGCGCCAAGGGATATGTAAATGAACAAATAGGCCATGATCAGTGCCTCTTTCTCATGAATTTATTTCTTGATGTTGGTGCTGACATAGATGATCGGATAATAATAAGTTAGAAAAATCCCCAGGAATACCAGATTGTACCAAGCTGAGACGTAACGATCGCCGGAAACATGGACGCCCCCAAGAATCAACAGGAAAATCAATGCCCAGACAAATGTCATCCCGTTGTTGACGGTTTTGAAGAATTTTGTTTCCGCATAGTCTGCCCGGTAATCATATTTACGGAAATCGTGGACAATCGGCTGGTTGATTATCCAGGATATGAAGAACATTCCCCCCATCAGCCCCAGCAACATGTCGTCGTTATGCAAAACATTGAACGGTTGCCAGAATATCGCCATAAACAACATCGCCAAGTAAATTCCGGCCCATGAAAATTCAAACCAGGATATTCTACGGAAAAACCGCCATTTCAAATATCCCATGGCTAGCGATATTCCGAGAGCGAACGGCACAAGCCAGATCATATCGATGAAATTACATAGAAAAGCAAGTGCGGAAAATGCCAGCAGATATACGAACATCAATTTTGCTCCAGCGTTTTTCACTGGCAGTTTGGGCTGGAATTTGACTTCTGTTTTCTTACAATCGTCCAGCTCGAACGCATCGACAACCTTATAGAGAAGTTCGGATGATCCCGTGTACTTCAGACCGCCGGATTCCATGACGTTTTCAAAACAGACTTTTTTCAGTAGTAAATTAGACAACTTATCGTTTGTTGTATATATTGTCAAATCCGGATGGGGATATTCCCCTCTGTGAATAGTCAGGTTTTTATCCTTGATGCGGACATAATAACTGCTCTTTCCGATTTGGAAATTGATATGGTTTTCCAATTTGCCGAGAGTCTTGCGTCCATAGTTGTGTTTGAGCATGACCATGATTTCGTCGTTGGTGAGATAATAGAAAGAATCGTCGTTTTCTCCGTAATACAGACTTTCTTCGATTTTGTCTCCCAAAACAACGCCGGTATGGAACCGTCCGAACAGTCCGGCTTCTGGACGAACCCAGCTGCCCGTCAAATGGAGATTGTCGAAAAACATCAGGTGTTCGGATGCTTCGATCGCTATCTCCTCGTTTATCGTTAGCCCTCTTCTGACCTCGTCCAGACTGACCATGGCGGATAGTTCGCGCGGGTTTCCTTGTTTGATCCCGACTATGGTTTTTTTCAATTTCGGGAATTTGCTGTAGATCTGCGCCAATATTTCTTGTTCGCCGATTTCGGTATTTTCATCATAAACGTAATCGACACACAGAGCACCTTTCTTGGCCCCCGTAGATGTCGGTTCATACAGACTGTAATTGAACAGCCTGGTAATATATGGTTTTGCCAGCCCGGCACAGGAAAAGCAGTAATTCATTTCTGTTATGCCGATGTTGTGCGGCTTTTGATTCAAAGCAAGATAAACCGTTCTTATCCGGGTTGGGGATTCAAGTCCCGGATGAAACTTGTCGATGAGTTCGAGATGTTCCGTCAAATCGGGAAAATACTTCTTATAAAATCGATCCGGCTTGGATCCGACAATGATATGTTTCGCGGCTATTTCCTTGTTTGTGGAATCTATGACATGTGTTATCCGGCCGGTTACATCTCCGACATATTCCTTGATCCGCCTGTGTTGGATAATTTTCGGATTGATGATTTTAAGCTTCTCCATCAACAGTTTCTTGATTCCATCCACCGAGACCGGCAAATAATAAAAGCCTTCTTTAAGACCGAGAAAATAACCAGAAAAAAAATTGTAGCTGCTGACATCGTCGGAATTTAGTCCATTCAACTGACAATTCATCATGAACTCGTTTGTGATGAGCGGATCGGAAAAATATTTTCCGAGCAAAGCGGAGAGGCTGTAATCGCCCCATTCGATCATCAGGGATGTCAAAGTATAATCGGTATTCTTAAGCATGTATTCCTGTTGCATGACATAGTTTTCGTAATGTTTTTCGAGATCTCGGAAAAACCGATGAATTTCATCTCTTTGTTTCGGATAATAACGCACGAGATAAACCAGAAAACGTTCGAAAATATTGATTCTTTTTCGAAACTCGCCTTCGGTTGTTTCCACCATATCGTATTCAGATACTTCCCCGGTCAAATCAGTATCAATGCCGATCGCGTGTAAATATTTTTCCAACAATCCATTTTGGTTCAATCCAGAAACAAATGCCCCGGAATCGTAGGCAAAACGATATTTGTTGTTTTCCGGATCCGTGATCTCGACTTCGCTGTCGCCATCCGGGTTTTCCTTTCCATCGATGATGACGGAAACGCTTCGCATTTTGCGCGCAAGGAAAAGCGCGCTGACCAATGATTCGATGTCAGAACCGATTACCAGTACGTCATACTGTTCCACGAGCGTCACCTCCCGGATTTTCCGTCTTCTCAAATTATATCATATAGGATGTTAAAATTCCACGTGTAAAAAGAAAAGTGCCGAAGCACTTTCAATTGATTTTCAAGTATTTTTCAAAATAGAGACTAAGCGTTTCCCGACTGACATTATAGTCGAGTTGACGGTTTATTGCGACGCTCACGTGTCCTGTTTCCTCCGACACCACAATAGTGAGAGCATCGCTTTGCTCGCTTATACCGATCGCGGCCCGGTGCCTGGTTCCGAAATGCAACGGCAGGTCGGTTCTTTCGGTCGAAGGATAATATGCTTTTGCGCAAAGAATCTGATTGTCGCGGATGATCACCGCTCCATCATGTAGCGGGGTCGTAGTCACAAAAATAGATGCCAGCAATTCAGAAGAAACCGGAGCGTTGATCATCAGGGCTTTGCTTATGAATGCGGACAAGTCAATGCTTCTTTCGATCGTTATGAGCGCTCCAACCTTACGGTTCGACAAAAAGTCGACGGTGTCCATAAGTTTTTCTGCCAATTCGTTGTTGATGATCGGGTTACGGCTTTTTTTATGCAGCATTCCGATCTTTTTGATTGTCGAACGTAATTCATTGATATAAACCATGACAATCATGTAAGGAATCGGAATCATTGTGAAGATGCCGACGAAAAGTTCCGTTCCGGACTGGTTCCCTTTGACAAGAAGAAAAATATCCAAGACAAGCAACAAAACCAGAAAAATCTTGGCCGGACGGACCGTCTTATGCGCCACCTTCGTTCTCAACAGTAGCAACAATGCGGCATATAGATACGTAACAATCGTTCCCAAAATAAACAGATCCACTTGCCGTCCCCCTCTCGATCGTTATTCGCATATATTATTTTATCTCAAATCAAGGCCATTATAAAGCCCCGTCGTGTTAATTTGTGGTTTTTTTTCGATCGGTCTTGTGAAAGACGTAATCCAGAGCGAAATAAGCGATCGGTATCAGAAGCGCCGAAGCCAGGAACGGGGCTATGATGCTGTAAAGACTGTTTTGATCATAACTCAGTCCGATCCAGTCCTGGATAATGAAATCAAATCCCGTTGTCAACAGGTCGCTTATCAGCAATCTGGCAAGAAAAACCGTCATGACAGCTGTGAATTGCATTGCTGTCTTGTTCTTCGGTTTGAATGTGAAGAATGCATTCGCGAAATAAGAAAATATCGATGCCGAAACGAACGCTATCGTGTTCGAGATGAAAGACGACCAGCCCGTGGATAACACAGGGATCAGAACTTTGTTGTAAAAAGCATAATAAACTGACATATGAATCGCGGTATTTATTACGCCGACCAAACAAAATATCAGAAATTTCTTAGTCAGAAAATTCTTTCTGACAAACAACCATAGTTTTTTCAAACCTTCATTCCTCCGATGTTTCCTCGATCAGATAAATCGGGCGTTCCAACACTTGCCTTCTGATCTGATAAAGTAAGTAAATGATCCCGTATGTCACAAATCCCAAAGCGAAGACGGCAATGAAAACGAAAAGCCCGATGACGAATTCCGCTAACGTAAACAATCCGAATCCGAACAAAAGCGCGGTCGCTATGAGAATGGCTACTGAAAGGAACCATACAAACGCCGGCACAACCATCATCAATGTCGAGAATTGGTTCATGCCGTCAAACGCATAGCGAAACAACTTTTTGAAACTCCATGTGCTTTTGCCGTATTTTCTGGGAATGAATTCATATTCCAAACATTTGCGTTTATATCCGACCCAGGAAAAAATTCCTTTTACAAAACGGTACCGGTCTTTGATCGCCAAAAAAGCTTCGACCACCTTGCAATCCAAAAGCTGATAATCCTTGGCACCGTTGTCAAGCGGCATTTCCGTGTGCCGGTTATAAATACGGTAAAAACAATTGGCAAAAAATGTCCTCAGTTTCGGTTCGCCTTTTCTTGTTTTACCTTTGGTATAGACAATCTCATACCCTTCTTCGTAATATTCAAGCATTTCCGGTATCAAGGCTGGTGGTTGCTGTAAATCGCAATCAATGATGATTACGGCATCGGCTTCTCTTGAATGTTCCAATCCGGCGTGCATGGCCGCTTCCTTGCCGAAATTACGGGAGAAACTGATATATCTCACCCTTTGGTCGGTAGACGCCAGTTTCTTGATTTCATTCAGGGTATTGTCCTTCGATCCATCATTTATATACATGATATGAAACTCGTATCCCGGACGCTCGAGAAATCCTGTAATCTCATCATAAAACGGTCTAACATTCTTTTCTTCGTTGAATGCCGGCACGATGATATTGATCTTTTTCACGATTCATTCATCTCCTTGGATATCTGTTCTTTATTTCTTTTTTTCTTTTCGCTTATCCATCCCGGAAGGAAAATTCCGAGATAAACGGCAATAAACGCCAAACTGCCCAGCGCTCCTTCTTTCAGTCCTTTGGGAATGAACCTCAGTTCTATCGACACATCTTCGATGCCTGCAGGCACTATGATTCCCAGCATTCCTCCGGATGCGCTTATTGTTTCATATTGTTGTTCGGAAGTCACTGTCCATTCTTCCGAATAAGTCACGGGTATCACCACGATTTGATCGTAAGTCGTTTCACTAGTGCGAAGATAGGACAAAGAAATCGTGCCGTTTGTGATCTCAAGCGAACCGTTGGCGTAGAGCTTATTGCCATTGGTCAGATTTTCATATTCTTCCAGATAATCTCCATCATAAACATAATGCAAGGAAAACTGGAAAAAATTGTTTACGTTGGAGTACATGTTGCCGGTTTTGAATATATATACCCGAACCGGGGCAGAATCAAAATAATAATAGTCTTTGAATCCGTAGGTTTCGTTGCCTTCGGCATCCACGAAAATTACAGTCCCCAGTTTTTGACTCATTCTAAGATACAACATGCCGGCCCCGTCTGTGTATTCGATACCCGACAGATCGAAAACTAAATAGGCGCTGCTGTCCCTGGCCATTTCCATCCTGTACGTTATCGACAAACGGGTATTAAGTCCGTTTGTCTCAAAATAAATAGCAACGGGTTCCGATCCGAATTCACACTTTACGTCGTAATAATCGGAAGCCGGAAATTGGCTTTTATACATTGAGCCGTCGGCAAATTCCATATACACGTCTCCGGAATAAATCCCGCTGTTAACATTGATATAAAGCGCCCCCGCATCAAACCCGATATTCAGCTGGCTGCCGTCAAACCGGAAAAACAAACCGGAAGGGTTGTAATCGTCGCCGGATCCTTCAAAAGCCACAAGCTCGTACGAAGTAATGGTCTTGGAGGGATATATCGTATTTTCACTGGAACGGTCATCTAACATTATTTCTTCCAGATTGAAAGTCATGTCCTCGTATCTTTCGGTATCGATCAATGCGGCCATCAAAAAAATCTTCTGCGCTTCCAGGTTGTTGTTGAAATCACAAAAGCCTTCATATTCCGAATAGGAAGCATAGGATTCGTATACTTGGAAATTTTCCGCATTCACAATCCGGAACAATACATACTCAGAATCTGAATATATCAATTCAAAGTAATCACTGTCAAGATAATACGCATGTTCGGTACTTGTAAGCACGTATTTATATCCAAGGAACTGATTTAAGAAAAGCGCCATGGTATTCAATTTGGATTTACTTTGGTGCTCTTCCGCATTCGTACTCAGATTAAAAAGTAAAGTTGCTAGCGTATCTGATTCATAGTCCGTCCAGGAATGGAATATTTCTGTATTGGTCGGATAAACAGTCATCCGGTTGAAATTAGTGTCTTCGACATTGAAAGCCTGCATTTCCACATAAACCCGATAAAACGATTCCCCGTCCTCGGCAAGTTGTTCTTTCAAAACATCATTGATCGAATACATCTCTTCGAACGTGTCGTTCTTGTTTCCTATGAAAAAAGCGTTCCCGTAAATGTTTGCCAGCGCGACACAGCATTCCGCAACAAACAAGCATTTTAACCATCCGGGTTTCTTCATCCAGCCAAATATTAGGAACAGCAGAATCACGACAGCGCTGACAATCATCATCGCCCAATCAAGCGTGAGAACATCCGCAAACTTGAAATCCCTGAGTAGATCGAGTTTGTGGATGTAGTAATACACCAAATAGATATCCAAACCCATAAGCAAGACGGCCGGGATTGTCAGTTGTTTCATATTCAGTTTTTCAAATCCAGTTTTGTCGAACACATGTGCGAGAATGATTGTCATAACTAGCGGGTAACAATTGATCCATCTTGTATAGGGCTGATCCGTCGTTCCGGAAAATAAATAAGAGAAGAACGGAAAAATCGCCATCAGCACGCCGATAAGGATAGTCGCTTTATATACCTTGCTTGACCGGTCTTTCAAAAAGAATATGCCACTCATCATTAATAGGCCGGTCATTGTGATATACAGAGATATGTGTTCTTTTGTATAGTCCTGAGAAAAACCATAAAATCCCGTCGGGTACTGTTCGGCAAACATTTTTGCCAGAAAACGGATATATATTTCCGGTTCAAACAATTTCAGTTCGTAGCTTCCGATCTGAATGCCCCAGTAATTGAATGTCCCTGTTTGCCTGTAGGTGTCCTGTAACACATACAAAATGGAAGGATACAGAATGATTAGGCTCATTCCGACCCCCAACAAAAGCAATCCGAGAAAAATCGCCCCGTCACAAAGAAACTTCCCAAACCGGAAATCCTCGCGCCTGACATACTCCATGATAAACATCAAGCCTGTGAAAATCAAAGCCATGTATGCAAGATAGAAATTATAAAAAACCAGCACGAAAGCGAATAACGGAACAATCCATTTTTTTCCTTTAAACGACCAGTGGATGACTATGAGCGCCAACGGCAGATAAAACGTTAAGGATAGAAATGCCGGGAACGCCATGAAACTGACGGTTCCTCCGCTGACAAAATAGACAAGACCCATCCAGAATATTGTCTTATTCTTCATCCCTTTAAGATTCAGGTAATAAGCAAAAACCATGACTCCCGCCCATATCTTTATCAATTCGGTTACCGAATAGGCAAGCTGAGTGGGCATCAGATAACTGAGAATAAAAGTTATTGTGGTGAAAATATCAAGCGGGATGTAATAAACGTCGGAATAATACGAAGCCCCCAAATAATTGTTCAGATTGAAAAACGATATCGTTCCGGCTTTTATCTGGGCCACAAAATCGACCATTATCGTATAATACTGCAATATGTCGTCCGAAAAATTGCAATAGAAACTGTTGCGCACGAAAATGATAAGCATCTGTATCGCAAACAAAACCGTAAAAATAACCAGAGCCAGAAAAGCAAAAGTCTTTTTCTTCGATGAGAAGACGTCGTATAATTGCGCTTTTATTTTCTCGGTTAGGTTGTTGAAAAATCCTTCGATTTTCTGCTTGGTTTTGACAATGTTTTCTTTAGCTGTGGTCTTTCCTTTTTTCATCATCGCGCCTCGTAATTACCTTTACCTGATTGTTGACATATTATATCATATTTTTTTTCTTTAATATACACGTTTTACGGCTCTGTCTATGAATCAAAGCTTCTTTGTTGTATAATTATCTTTGGGTGATACTATGGAAAAAGCTATTCTTGTCGGCCTTGATCTCGGAACGGATTCCGACTTTTTCGCTTCGCTGGCCGAACTCAAAAATCTTGCGGAAGCTTGTGATGTCGAAGTTGTTGGCCAGGTAACACAAAAGGCCGATGCCCCCACCGCTAATTTTTATATCGGTCAAGGCAAAGTTGCTGAAATAAAACAGGAGATCAATGTGCTTGATGCGAATCTCTTGATTTTTGACGATGAACTTAGTCCGTCGCACATTCGCAATTTGGAACAGGCTTTGGAAATAAAAATCATCGACCGCACCGTGCTTATTCTCGATATTTTTGCCAAACGGGCAAAAACCAAAGAAGCGATTTTGCAAGTGGAACTGGCACAAGCGGAGTACTATCTTCCGCGTGTCGCCGGTATGTATAAGTCACTTTCCAGACAAAAAAGCGGAACAGGATCCAAGGGACCGGGAGAGCAACAACTAGAACTGGACAAACGGATAATCCGTAACCGGGTTCACAAACTAAAAACCGAGTTAAATGAACTTGTGGCCGTTAGAAGAACCCAGAGGCACAAGCGCTCAACCAGCAACGTTCCGACCGTTGCCATTGTTGGATACACCAACTCCGGCAAATCGACACTGATGAACGCACTCATGTCTCACGCTGAAAAAAAGAGTGATAAATACGTCTTCGAAAAAGACATGCTCTTCGCAACTTTGGAAACTCAAACGAGAGAAATAAAGCGCGACAACAATCACGATTTTCTGGTGACAGATACGGTCGGTTTCATTTCCAAATTGCCACACCAATTGATCGAAGCATTCAAGTCAACGCTTGAGGAAACCACTGAAGCTTCATTGATTTTGCATGTGATCGACGCCTCGAATCCAAGACATTATGAACAAGCAAAAATAACGGAAACCGTCCTCGAAGAACTGGGAGCGAAAAACATTCCCATAATCCATGTGATAAACAAAATGGATCTGTGTCCGGAAATTCCGGCAAACGGGTTTTCCAATCCGGTTTATGTGTCCGCTCTTAAGGACGAAAATCTCGACCGGCTTCTTGATATGATTGATAAGACATTGTTCGGCAACCGCCATCTTGTAAAACTGTTCCTTCCATTCGACAAAGGTGGCATATATAGCGAACTGCAAGAAAATGCTTTTATCAAGTCGACGGAATACACTCCCGACGGCATATCCGTCTTAGTGGAATTATCGGAGGCGTTGTACAAGAAATATCAGGAATACATCGCCTGACTTCTACAATAACAACCTAATTTGATTCGTTTTTATTGGAACTAAAGGTCCGCTTAATAAGGCGGACCTTTTTTACAAACTGTACAAGTAATCGAAATACTCTTCGATCGCTAGGCTAAATTCTTTCTCGGTTCTTGTTTGAGAAAGCCTTGCTTTTATCTGAGATGAATTTTTAAGTCCTCGCAAATACCACGGTCCATGGCTTCGCATTTCCAAGATTGCCGATCGTTCCCCTTTTAGATCCCTCAACAACTCGAAATGACGGTAGATCATTTCTTTTCTTTTTTCCAACGTGACATGCGGTTCGTATGTGCCCGTCTCAAGATATTCAACCGTTTGACTGACAAGCCACGGGTTTCCCAAAAGACCTCTTCCGATCATTACGGCGTCGCATCCGGTTTGTTTCAACATGTGTTCGGCGTCTTCCGGTTTCCGAATGTCACCATTGCCAACGACGGGGATATTCACTTTTTCCTTAACTTGACGGATCACATCCCAATCTGCCTTACCACCATACATTTCTGTTTTCGTCCTGGCATGCACGGCGATCATAGATGCGCCAGATTCTTCCAATGCCTTTGCAAATGACGGAGCATTCAAATGTTCCTTGTCCCACCCGCTTCTTATTTTTACGGAGACCGGTTTATTTGTAACCGAAACAACGGCCCTGACAATGGCGGATGCTTTTTCTATGTCCAGCATAAGCTTGGCTCCGGCTCCGTTCTTAACAACTTTAGTCACCGGGCACCCCATGTTGATATCAATGATATCGGCGTCTGTTTCATTTGTGACGATCCCGGCCGCAACAGCCATCGATTCCGGATCGCTTCCAAATAGTTGCAAAACGATCGGATGTTCGTCGGGCATGACTGTAAGCATCGAAAATGTCTTTTCATTTTCGTGCCCCAAGCCTTTGTCCGACACCATCTCCGTATAGATTAAACCAGCTCCACATTCTTTCAGAATCCTTCGATATGCCGGATTGGTTATACCGGCCATCGGAGCCACTACCACTTGATTGAGAATCGTTTGTCCGGCTACTTTCCATTCCATATCCATCACTCGTTTCCTTATAGCCAAATTATACCTTATTTTATGCCTCAAGACAAAGAATATCGACAAATCCCCTTAATACAGAAATGTTCGGTAAATGGCTATTTTATGTGCTTTTTCGGTGTTTTTAAATCACGGTTGTTTCTATTGGTTTTCTCCATTGTTCTTCCTATTGCCCAGCTTGCCCCGGTTTTTTGACTCATATCTGCTTGTTTTAGTATTCAAAAAGAAGTCTTATATCGCGATTCGAAATTGATTTTTTTTGTTTTCCAAAAAAAGAAAGGGCGGAGCGTTTTTCTCGCTTCGCCCGCATTGCTTTTGTCAGATCAGTTTGATATATTTTTTTATCTCCCACTCGGTAACAGTAGTTCTAAATTCGTCCCATTCGCGGATTTTGAGTTCTACAAATTTTTTGAAAATATGTTCACCAAGCGCGTCTTTTAGCAATTCGTCCTCTTTCAAGAGGTCGATTGCCTCCTTGAGATTGTTGGGAAGGCTGGCTACCCCCAGCGCTTCTCTTTCCTCATCGGTTTTTTCGAAAAGATTCTCGTTAATCGGAGCTATCAAGGGGAGATTTTTCTCGATCCCGTCCAAGCCGGAAGCCAGAATGACGGCCATCGCCAGATAGGGATTCGCCGAGGTATCTACGCTCCTGATTTCGGTTCTTGTCGTCCTTCCTCTTGTTGCGGGTATCCTTACCATTACGGAACGGTTGTGTTCCGACCAGGAAACATAGCACGGAGCCTCATATCCGGGCACCAACCTTTTGTATGAATTTACGGTCGGGTTGGTAATGGCACAGAAGTGTCTGGAGTGTGTCAAAATACCTGTCAGCCATTGCCGGCAAACGAGCGACAACCCCATCGGATCCTTCGGATCATAAAAGGCGTTTTCTCCATTCATGTTGGCTAAGGAACAATTCGTATGCATGCCGGATCCATTTATTTTCGCAATCGGTTTAGGCATGAAGGTTGCATGTAATCCGTGTCTTCTGGCAATGTTTTTCACCACTAACTTGAATGTTTGAATATTGTCGCAAGCTTCTACAATATTGGAAAATTGGAAATTTATTTCGTTCTGTCCAGGAGCGACTTCGTGATGACTAGCTTCCATGGTAAACCCTATTCTTTCCAACTCCAGGACAATGTCCCTTCGGCAATCGCCGGCTCCGTCGATCGGAGACAAATCGAAGTAGCCGCCTTCATCGGTGACCTTCATTGATATCTCGCCTTTTTCATCCAATTTCAAAAGAAAGAATTCCGGTTCGAATCCGATGTTCAAAGTGGAAAAGCCTAATGCCTCCATTTTCTTGGCGACTCTTTTCAGATTGCCTCTCGGGTCGGCTTCGGACGGTTTACCTTCCGGAGTATAAACGTCGCAGATGAGACGGGCCACCTTCCCGTAAGCCGTTTCCTCCCAGCTTAGAATCAACCAGGTATCCGGATCGGGACGCAGATACATGTCGGCTTCCATGATACGGACAAACCCTTCGATTGACGATCCGTCAAACATCACTTCTCCGTTAAGTGCCGATTTCAACCGGTAAACAGGAATCTCAACGCTTTTGATCGTGCCATTGATGTCGGTGAACATTAAGCGCACGTAGCGGACATTTTCTTCCTCGGCGTTTCTGAGGATTTGTTCTTTAGTGTATTTTGCCATTTGATCATTCTCATCCGGGTTAAGGGACAATGCAATGCACTCCCAAAAACCGAACGACCTTTCTTTCGAGACGCCTTTGTCTCTTCATAATATATATTGCTATTATACCGAAACGTTTTTTTGATTCAATATCATTTCGTTTTTTTCTGCAATATTTTTAAAGCCGCATCGTATTTTCCGATTTTTTCGTCCATTGCTGTCTTGAGGATTTTTTTATGGGCTTCATCTTCGCTCATCCCTGTGGAAATCAAATACTCCTTGCATTGTTGAAACAATTTTCCGTTTGCGATTTTTGATTTTGCTTTTCTGTTCTCGTTCTCAAGCGCCTTGTTCTTTTCCAGATATTTGTCGTACATGACAAGAATAACCGGTAATTCCGAATCCATTTTCATCTCATCCGCGAGCATGAACCCGGGATAACTAGAAAGCCGACGCAAAATAGCGCCGGCCGGATTTGACGACAGAAAAACAACAGGAATGTTTTTTCTTGTGACTATATTTTCGGTAAATCCGTAAAGATCTGTTATCCGGTATGATTCATGAATGACGACAATATCGTACCTGCCAGCCTCATCGCTTTGAATCGGATGAGAGGCGATATCCGGAGAAAGGCCATTGGCACGGAGAATATTTTGGATTCTGATTGCCAACAAACCGTCGTTCACGCACGCTAGAATGCGCCGAAATTTCATCGTCTGTATAGCGGATGGCTGTCAGTAAGATCTTTGACTCCGGCTTTTACTTTCGCCAATATTTCTTCGTTTTCCGGATTCATCAAAGCCATGTCGATAAGATCGGCGACTCTGATAAAATCCGCTTCCTTGAATCCCCTAGTGGTCATGGCCGGACTTCCCAGTCTGATTCCGCTGGCGATAAATGGCTTTTCCTTGTCGTAAGGAATCGTATTCTTGTTGCAAGTGATATTGACTGAGTCAAGCAATTTTTCCGCTTTCTTCCCTGTCAACTCTGATTTGGATACGACATCCAGCAGCAACAGATGATTGTCTGTCCCTCCAGAAATCACATGATATCCCAACTCTATGAAACGTTTGGCGAATGCGTCGGCATTTGCGACAACCTGTTTTTGATATACTGTGAATTCGGGTTTCAGCGCTTCTTGCAAGGCGACCGCTTTGGCAGCGATGATATGCATAAGCGGTCCTCCTTGAATTCCTGGAAAAATGACCCGATCGATTTTTTTGGCTATTTCTTCGTTGTTGGTAAGAATCATTCCGCCGCGTGGACCGCGCAGGGTCTTGTGCGTCGTCGTTGTTACGATGTCGGCATAATCACAGGGGTTGGGATGCAGCCCGGTTGCCACCAACCCGGCTATGTGCGCCATGTCGACCATGAAAAGCGCTCCGGTTTCATCGGCGATTTTCCTTAATCTGGCAAAATCAATGATACGCGGATAAGCGCTGGCTCCCGCCACAATCAGCCGCGGTTTGATTTCCAATGCGGTTTTTTCCAATTCGTCGTAATCGATTGTTTCTGTTTCTTTGCTGACAAAATACGGATGAAATTCATAATCGATACCGCTGAAACTGAGCGGATGTCCGTGGGTTAGATGCCCCCCTTGGTCAAGGGCCATACCCATGACGACGTCTCCTTTTTCCAGGACAGCGCGGTAGGCGCCCATATTGGCAGATGATCCTGAGTGGGGCTGGACATTGGCAAATTTGACATTAAAAAGTTTTTTTGCCCTTTCGCGCGCTAAATCTTCGACTCCGTCCACATACTCGCATCCCCCGTAATATCTTTTTCCGGGATATCCTTCCGCGTATTTGTTGGTAAGAACACTGCCGTCAGCTTCCAATATTGCTTCGGAAACAAAGTTTTCCGAGGCAATCAGTTCGAGATGCGACTGTTGGCGTCCCAATTCTTCTTCGATCAATGCGGCTATTTCCGGATCGACAGTTTTTAGTTTATCCATAATATTCCTCCTTTATGGAATGTGTTGCTTTGCTATTCAATTATATCATGCGTAAACCAAAACGCCCGCAAAAACTTGGGGGCGTTAAAAGGAAAGAATCTTTCATGCGGTTTTTGATTTGCCAAGAGCATCCCATACAATATCGGACAACCGTCCAAACTCTTCTGGCGACAACGCTTCCGCCCGGACTCCCGGAGCAAGATTGGCTTTTGTGATCAATGAATCGGTTTCTGTTTTGTTGGTCTCTGGATAGGCTGTTGCCAAATTGTTGGATAAAGTTTTGCGTCTGTAGGCAAACATCTTATGAATAAAATCATAAAAGAAGCTGTCGTCTTTCACAATAAAAGGCGGTTTGTTTCTGATCTCGATATCGACCACGGCAGAATCCACGTTCGGAGCGGGAACAAATACCGTGCGCGGCACCTTGAAACGAATCTCGGTTTTAGTCCGATAAGCCATTATGACCGACAGAGCGCCATAGTCTTTCCCTCCCGGACCAGCAGACAGGCGTTTTGCTACCTCCAACTGCATCATGAAGATCAGCCTTGTAACTTTATCCGATGTCTTCAGAAATTTCATCAGAATCGGCGTTGTTATATAATAAGGAAGATTGGCGATTGCCATAATTTTTTTGCTATCGGGAAAATGCTCGTCGATCTCTTTGTCTATGTCTATTTCCAAAATATCTTTATTCATTATCGTAATGTTATCGAGGCTTTTCAATCTTTCTTTTAATATCGGAATTAACGTGCTGTCGATTTCATATGCCACCACTCTTCCGGCTTTCTTTGCCAGAAGTTCAGTTAAATTTCCCGTTCCCGGACCGATTTCGATAACATCGGTTTCTTTGTCGATTTTTGCCGCATCGATTATTTTATTAAGAATGTTGCGATCGGAAAGAAAGTTCTGACCGAACCTTTTTTTCGGTTTGACCCCCATGGCGGTGGTTTTATCTTTCATTTCAGACACTCTCGTCTTGATGATGGAAGTAACGTTTTTTTGTGGCTGGCGGCACGATTATCGAGATACCATGCCGACAAACATGGATGTTTTGATTTCCGACACCGCCCGATTCTCCATCGATATTCCAACGTGAACGGGTGTTCGTAACTATCTTCAAAGAAGACGTTTTGAATCTAGTGACAAGCGGAGTCGACCAAAACGGTAAAAGGAAAGACAGGATATATAGAATCCAGTTGAGAGGCAACAAACTCTTATACATGACAACATTTACAAGCCCGTCGTCGAGACTCGGTTTGTAAATCATATTGATGCCGGCCACGCGTTTGGAATTGATAATCAAAACAAGAGAATAAACGCCCGATACCGTTCCGTGGTCGTGTGTTACCCGCATCCGCATTTTCGGAATGGTGAAAATCTCTTCCGCCGCTTTGATGACGTAGGCAAAATATCCGATCTTTTTTTTCAGTTTGGAATCGGTGACATAGCTTATATCGATGAACGCCCCGTTTCCGGATACGTAACAAAAATAACGGTCGTTGGCTTTTACCACATCCATTTTCACAGGAGTGTTCGTCAATATGTTGTTCACGGCCTTGTCGATATTTTTCGTAAGGCCGAGAGTCATCCCGATATCGCAGCAGGTTCCAGCCGGAATATATCCGATAGTCGGTCGGTTTTCAAATTCCATTAGTCCGTTGACGCACTCGTTGAAAGTGCCGTCTCCGCCGACGATTATAACTTCTTCGTAACCTTTTTGACACGCCTCCCGAGCCAGGATTGTTGCTTGTCCGGGCTTTCCGGTCGCATATGCTTCGATATCATATCCGGCCGCCCGGAAACGCGCGAGCGTTTCTTCCAGACGTCCGACGAATTTTTGCTTTCCACTTGCAGGGTTATAAATCATCATCGTTTTCTTCACAAAAATCACCGATAAAATTATATCATAATTAAACACATAACACCATAATCTACAATACAGAATTGTTTTGTCTGTCATGTCCGGGGTTTTTTGTTATAATATTATCGGTGATAAATACTATGCGCAAGATTGAAGCCGTACTTTTTGACCTTGATGGGACTTTGGTCGATTCCAACAACATCATCATTGATTCTTTCCGTCATGTCATGACTGCTTTTTTCCCGGAACGATTATGGTCTCGAAAAAACATTATGGAAATGATCGGTCCTCCGTTATACGACACTTTCAAAAAACATGCTTCCTCGGAGGAAATGATTTCCGATATGATTTTTGCATATCGAAAATACTATGTCGAAAACGAATTTGACAGCATTTCGCTTTATCCCGGGGTAAAAGAAACTCTAACTGAACTTAAGAATAAGAATTGCCGGCTCGGCGTGGTAACAACCAAATTCCGTGTTTCCGCCCTTCCGTCCCTTGAACATTTCGGATTAGACAAACTGTTTGAAGAAATCGTATCGCTTGATGAAATCACTCACGCCAAACCCCACCCCGAGCCCGTTCTCTATGCTCTGAAACAACTTAAATGCCACTTCGGCATAATGGTGGGCGATCATCCGTCTGACATCGTTTCTGGCAAAGCTGCCGGAATCGCTACGTGTGCCGTTGACTGGTCGCTCAAAAGAAAGGAACTTGAGCTCTCTTCACCGGATTACTGGATCAAAGATTTCCGACAATTGATTAAAATCGTTGACGATATAAATAAGGAGGAATGACAATGGATTGTATTTTTTGCCGGATCGCAAACGGCGAAATTCAGTCTTACAAGGTATACGAGGATGATTGTTTCATCGCTATTCTCGACATCTCTCAAGCAACCAAAGGGCATACGCTTTTGATTCCCAAACAACACTTTGCAAACGTGTATGAAATCGACGAGGAAATTATTGCCAGAATTTTTAAAAAGATTCCCGAAATTGCCAAGGCTATCAAAAAAGCTTTCAACCCGATCGGACTCAACATCCTCATCAACACCGACAAACCTTTGCAATCAGTCTTCCATTTTCATGTCCATCTTATTCCGCGCTATGAAAACGACGGAGTTCGCATGGAATTTGAAAACAACTACGGAAAATTGCCGGCGGAAGAATTTTTGAAAATCGCCGACGAAATCAAAAAGAATCTGTGATAAAAAAGAAAGGGAACCGAAGTTCCCTTTTTTATTTGCTTATGATGTCCGTGCCCATGTATTTTCGCAATACTTCCGGCACTTCGATCGTACCATCGGCCTTTTGATAGTTTTCCATGACGGCGACCAATGTGCGTCCGACCGCAAGTCCGGATCCATTCAAAGTGTGAACGTATTCCAGTTTGCCGTCGGTGTCCGGCCGGTATTTGATGTTGGCGCGTCTTGCCTGATAATCCTCGGCGTTTGATACCGAACTGATTTCCCGATACCGGTTTTCCGAAGGCAGCCAAACTTCGATATCATAAGTCTTGCACATCGAGAACCCCAGATCGCCGGCACAAAGAACAACCACATGATAAGGTATCTTCAATAGCTTCAGGACATCCTCGGCGTCTTCTAGCATCAGCATCTGTTCCTTATACGATTCTTCAGGCTTAGTGAATTTGATCAGTTCAACCTTATTGAACTGATGCTGTCTGATGATGCCTTTCGTATCTTTTCCTGCCGATCCGGCTTCCTTACGGAAAGCGGTTGTGTAAGAAACATATTTTATCGGCAACAAATCTTTGTCGATCACTTCGTCGCGGTGGAGATTGATAGTCGGAACTTCGGCGGTCGGATTCAGATAAAGATTTCTGTCATCATTGACTTTGAAAGCCTCGTCCATGAATTTTGGAAATTGTCCGGTTCCGTACATTGATGTCTCGTTTACCAGATAGGGCGGCATTATTTCTGTGTAGCCATGTTTATTAGCGTGAAGATCCATCATGAACTGGATAAGCGATCTTTCCAAACGGGCTCCAAGTCCTTTGTATACGACGAAGCGAGCTCCGGATATTTTACCGGCCCTTTGAAAATCAAGAATGTCAAGAGCTTCTCCGAGATCATAGTGGCTTTTCGGTACGAAATCGAATTGGGTTGGCTCAAGATTGCGTTTGATTTCCACGTTTTCACTGTCGTCTTTTCCGTTTGGAATATCATCTGCCGGCATATTCGGTGTTTTCAGAAGTGTTTCGCGGATATCGTCATCATATTGTCTTACCGCATCTTCCAACCCGGCGATCGAATGGGAAAAATCATCCATGTTTTTCAGAATCGATTCGACCGATTTCCCTTCGCGCTTGAACTGGCCGATCTGTTTTGATATTTCATTCTTTTTAGCTTTCAGCGCTTCGACTTCCAAAATGGCTTCCCGTCTTTTACGGTCGGTTTCCAACATGTCGTAAAGATAGGAAAAGTCTCCGCCGCGGCGGTTCAATTTCCCGATGATCAATTCCGGGTTTGCCCGGATTTGTTTGATGTCCAGCATGGATATCTTTCCTCCTTGATATCAATAACTGTCTTTTAGAATGTCGTCAACGTCCGATTCTTCCTCGTCGTCTTCCTCATTCTCTTCTTCGTCTTCTTCGACGAAGTGATTCAGTTCCTTGTATTCTTCCATATGGAATTCTCTGATTGGTTTTTGCTGTTCCTGATTTGCCGAGATATTATCGTTTGTTTCTTCTGTAATTTCGGAATTGTCATCTATGGATTCCATATTTTCGTCATCGTCCTCTTCTTTGGGGACGATGGCGATTGTCGCCACTTCGTGACCATCGAGGACGTTAATGATCTTTACGCCCTGGGTAGATCTTTTTGTCTGGGCTATCTGATCAATCGGAACTCTGATAATCATGCCTTTGTCGGTCACGACAAGCAGATCCTCGTCACCAACCACGCTGATCAGTTTCTTGAGACATCCGTTCTTAGTGGTAACATTGATCGTTTTGACACCTTTGCCGCCGCGTCCCTGAAGTCTATATTCGTCGACATCGGTTCTTTTTCCATATCCTTTGGCGGTAATGGCGAGAATTTCGCTTCTGTCGACGGTGACGGTGGTCACTCCGATGACTTCTTCCTTGCCAGACAAAGCAATTCCTTTTACGCCGGCCGCATCACGGCCCATGCTACGCACGTCTTGTTCGTTGAATCTGATAGCTTTGCCATTGGATGCTCCGATAATGACGTCCCGATTTCCGTCAGTCAATTTTACGCTGTGCAGCTGATCGCCGTCCCGAAGAGACAAGGCCCTGATTCCGTTGGTCCTGATATTTTGGAATGCCGACACTTTTGTGCGTTTTACAACGCCTTTTGTTGTAGTGAAAAACAGGTATCCTTCATTGAAGTCCTTGACGCTCATGACTGCAGCCAACCCTTCTCCGTCCGTAAGGTTGAGAAGATTGACAATCGGGAGTCCCTTCGAATTGCGTCCGTAATTGGGTATCCTGTACCCTTTTATTTTATACACGCGCCCGAGATTTGTAAAGAACAGGAGGTAATCATGTGTCGAAGTCGATATGATCGAATCGATAACATCATCCTCGTTTATCTTCATTCCGGTTTTGCCTCGGCCTCCGCGATTTTGCGATTTGTAGACGGCGACATTCATCCGTTTGACATAACCGTTGGTCGTAACGGCAACGATTACGTCTTCGATAGGAATCAAATCCTCATCTTCTATGTCATAATCGCCCGAAAGATCGATTTCCGTTCTTCTGGCATCTCCATACTTATTTTTGACATCTTCAGCTTCGGAAACCAATATTTCGTGTTGCAGTTCCTTGTCGACGAGAATTTGGTTGTAATAATTGATCGCTTTTTCGATTTCGGCCAATTCGGCATGAATCTTGTCTCTTTCCATGCCTGACAGTTTTCTCAGTTGCATCGCCAAAATGGCTTTTGTCTGAACATCGCTGAAACCATAGCGCTCAATCAGTTTTTGTTCGGTATCATCATATGATTCACGGATTATTTTGATGACTTCATCGATATTATCGAGAGCGATGATGAACCCTTTGAGCAGATGATCTCTTTGAATGGCTTTGTCCAAATCGAATTTTGTTCTTCTGATCAAAACTGTAGTCTGGTGTTCGAAATAATATTTTATTATTTCCTTGAGCGAAAGAATCATCGGTTTGTCATCCACAAGCGCAAGCATGTTCACGCCGTATGATGCCTGTAATTGCGAGTTCTTATAGAGATTATTGAGAATGACTTCCGGATTGGCGTCTTTTCTCAATTCCAACACGATACGCATACCGTTGCGATTGGATTCGTCACGGAGATCAGTGATACCTTCGATTCTCTTGTCCTTGGCGAGTTCCGCTATTTTGTCTATCAGATTTGATTTATTTACCTGATACGGTATTTCTTTGATGATGATCTGTTTTTTGCCGGAAGCCATGTCTTTGATTTCGGCTTTGGCTTTGACCCTGATTGTTCCGTGTCCGGTCAAATAAGCTTCTCTGATTCCTGACATTCCCAAAATTATTCCGCCGGTCGGAAAATCCGGCCCTTTGATATACTCCATCAGTTCTTCGTCTTCGATATCCTGATTGCGTATATAAGCGATATATCCTTCAATTACCTCCGTAAGATTATGCGGCGGGATAACGGTGGACATTCCGACGGCGATACCATTCGCTCCGTTTACCAACAGGTTGGGAAATCTGGCCGGTAATACTTTAGGCTCCTGTTCGCTACCATCGTAATTATCGACAAAATCAACCGTATCCTTGCGGAGATCCTTAAGCATTTCGACGGTGATTTTTTCCATTTTCGCTTCGGTGTAACGCATGGCGGCAGCGCCGTCTCCGTCAACCGATCCGAAGTTCCCGTGTCCGTTAACCAATGGATAACGATAACTGAAATCCTGAGCCATCCTAACCATTGAATCATAGATCGCCGAATCTCCGTGAGGGTGATATTTACCCATGACGTCTCCGACTATTCTGGCGGATTTCTTATATTGTTTATCTGGATACACGCCAAGTTCGTCCATTCCGTAAAGAATTCGTCTGTGAACTGGTTTCAATCCGTCTCTGACATCAGGTAGCGCGCGAGCAACGATGACGCTCATAGCATAACTCAAGAAAGAAGTTTTCATCTCTCCCGAAATATTTACTTCCTGAATTTTATCTTTTATATTTGTGTTTTCGTATTCTTGATTTTCCATGATGTCCCCCTAAATATCCAGGTTACGGACATATTCCGCATTTTCCTGGATAAACTCCCTGCGACTGGGGACATCGTCGCCCATCAGCATGGAAAAGATCCTGTCGGCCTCGATGGCGTCTTCCAGCGTAACTTGCAAGAGTGTTCTGGCTTCGGGATCCATAGTGGTTTCCCAAAGCTGCTCCGGATTCATTTCTCCGAGACCTTTGTACCTTTGCAAGACCGGTTTTCCGGTCAATCCGGCAAGAATCCTTTCGAGTTCTTTTTCTTCATATGCGTATTGTATAGACTTGCCAAGTTGAATTTTGAATAGCGGCGGCTGCGCAATATAAATATAACCTTTTTCGATCAGCGGCCTCATATAACGAAAGAAGAAAGTCAAAAGCAACGTGCGGATGTGAGCTCCGTCAACATCGGCATCGGTCATGATGATAATCTTGTGGTAGCGCGCCTGATCAATTTGGAATTCTTCACCGATTCCCGTTCCAAACGCCTGGATCATCGATACAATCTCTTTGTTTTGAAGCGCACGATCCAGTCTCGCCTTTTCTACATTCAGCACTTTTCCACGCAAAGGAAGAATGGCTTGGAACTCCGCGTCACGACCTTGTTTTGCAGATCCGCCGGCGGAATCTCCTTCAACCAGATAAATTTCCGATTTTGCCGCATCTTTGGTCCGGCAGTCAGCTAATTTGGAAGCAAATCCCAGGGAATCCAGCGGGGATTTCCGCCTGGTTGCTTCCCTTGCTTTCTTGGCGGCGATTCTCGCCCTCTGGGCCATCAAGGCTTTTTCAAGAATATTTTTGGCGGCAGCGGGGTTTTCCAGAAGGTATCTGTCCAACCCTTCCGACATGATATTCGCGACTACTCTTCTGGCGTCGCTCGATCCAAGTTTTGATTTTGTTTGTCCTTCGAATTGAGGATCCGGATGCTTGACGGAAACAATGGCCACAAGCCCTTCCCTAGTATCTTCTCCGGCCAACGATTCGTCTTTACGGAAAACGTTAGCGCTTTTGCCGTAAGCATTTAGAATACGCGTCAAGGTCATTTTGAATCCTTCTTCGTGCGTTCCGCCTTCGGCATTGTTAATGTTGTTTGTGAAAGGATATATATTCGCGGCATAACCATCGTTATATTGCATAGCGATTTCCACCGTTATGCCCTCTTGTTCGCCTTCGAAATAAGCAACTTGAGGGTTAAGAACCGCTTTACCCAAATTCAAAAATTCGACATATTCCCTAACGCCGCCCTCGTATTTGTATTCTTTTCTTACTGTGCTTTGGGGATTGCGTAAATCGTTTATGTCAAACTGGATTCCCTTATTTAAAAAAGCCAGTTGCTGGATTCGCGATCTCAAAGTTTCAAAATCATATTCCTGACATTCCACAAACACTTTAGGGTCGGCCAAAAACGTGACAATCGTTCCTGATTTATCTGTATCACCAATGCATTCCAATTCTTTCTTCAAAAATCCGTGGTCAAAAGAGATGGTGTATATTTTGCCGTCTTTGTGTATTTCGATATCCATATATTCACTCAAAGCATTTACTACCGATGCTCCAACCCCGTGCAGTCCGCCCGACACCTTGTACGAGTTATGGTCGAATTTTCCTCCGGCATGTAAAACCGTATAAACAGTTTCTACGCTTGGCCGTTTGGTTTTCGGATGAATATCAACCGGAATGCCGCGTCCGTTGTCCTCGACCCGGACAATGTTACCCGGAAGAATATCGACGATGATGCGATCGGCATAACCGGCCAAAGCTTCATCGACGGAATTGTCGACGATTTCCCACACCAGGTGGTGCAGTCCGCGCGGTCCGGTGGTACCTATATACATCCCCGGTCTTTTCTTTACAGCCTCCAGACCCTCTAGAATCTGGATATTGCTGGCATCGTATTTTGCGTTGTTGTGATCAGCCATTTCAGTACTCCTCCTTGATATATCCTTTGTTGACATGAAAAACATGTGCCTGTTTCAAAATAAAATCCTTGACTCCGCCAAGCCCCGTGGTGGTCACTATTGTTTGTATTCCCGAAGTCGCCACATATTCCAAGAGCCGGTTTTGTCTGGTTTCATCCAGTTCGGAAAACACATCATCTAACAAGAACACCGGGGTTTCGTGCCTTGTCTCTTTTACAAGCTCTGCCAAACCCATATTCAGGGACAACACCATCATTCGCTGTTCTCCCTGCGAAGCCCGGCTCCCGGCGGCAAATTCATCAAGCATGAAAACGTAGTCGTCGCGGTGCGGACCATATCCCGTCGCGCCCTGCATGATGTCCTGACGGTATTTTTCCTTGAGAAATCCATAGGCTTCCTTTTGTGGCAAAGTCTGTTGATAGACAAGAGAAAATTTTTCGTCTTTGTCGGAAAGTCTTTTGTACATTCCATCGATCAAGCCGTTGATTTCTTCTTGAAACCGCACTCTTCTTTGACTAATCTTTTCCGCCGAAGACGCCAACTGTTCCGTTATGACATCCAATAATGTGTAATCGGGTTTTTCAACATATTCCAATTTCTTCAGCAATTCATTTCTTTGTTTGAGAATATGTTTATATATCGTCAGTTCATTCAGATAATCTTTGTCGATTTGCCCGAGAAACACATCGACATAATACCTTCTGTCCCTTGGCGCTCCTTTAATCAAAACGATGTCTTCAGGCAAAAAGGAAACGATATTCAGATTGCCGATGTAATCGCTGAGCCGTTTTATCTCCTGGCTGTCGCGCATGGCTTTTTTTCCTATTTCTGTGATGATCATTGTCAATTCGAATTTGCGTCCGTCTTTTTCGATCGTCGCCTGTATTCTGGCAAAATCCGCACTGAATCGAATCAGATCGCTGTCTTCGGCCTTATATGATTTTGCCAAAGCAAGCACATACAAAGCTTCGAGAAAGTTGGTTTTACCTTCCCCGTTTGCCCCGATAATAAAATGAATACCCGAACCAAGTTCCAGGGTCTGTTTGTGATAGTTCCTAAAATTGGTTAGGGTAACTTTGTCTATTTTCATTCTTTGTTGACAACCTTCAGGATGATTTTATTTTCAATTTCAACCAGATCTCCGGGATAAATTTTTTTCCCGCGACGGTTTTCCAATGCTCCGTTGTGAGTTATTTTGTTTTCTTCTAGAAAGATTTTTGCGTCTCCTCCGCTTTGGACCAATCCGGAATACTTGATTAGTTGTCCCAAGGTGATGAAGGGGGTTTTGATATTGATCGTTTTCATCGATCCACCTCTTTGCGGAGCCAAATCAAAACTACTTTTATATATAATATTATATAATATTATTATATAATTTACAACTTAATTTTTTTATCGTCAAACGGTCGACGATGCCTTTTTACTTTATAGTCAAAAGAAAAAGCGCGTGTTTTCACGCGCTCTTATTTGTTTTCCGAAACGATCTTTTCCAGAAAATCCACCATGGTGTATAACCAGTGTTTTTCAAGTCCCACCGTATCTACAATTATGCTTATCTTGTTGTGCCGGTATGCGAACCGAATGTAGTTGGATATTTCCAAACCGGTCGTAAACAATGCTTCGCCTGACATTTTCTTGGTGCCGTCTTCAGAAATGACCAGCGTCACGTTTGTTTTGCTTTCTATTAGTTTTTCTCCGTCGATCATCTTCGAAAGTTTTTCAAACAACTTCTCGTAAAGGTATATTTCCAGTTCGGGAATATATTCGCCAAATCGGTCCTTGAATTCGGCAAGCAAATCAGCAATATCCTTTTTGTTTTTTATCGAATTGATTTTTTTATACATTTCGATTTTAACGAAATCATCATTGATATATTCTTCGTCAATATATCTTGACACCGTCGCTTTGATTCCTGGTTTGGTTTCCTTGATTTCCGGTTTTCCTTGCTTGGCATTTATTTCTTCTTCAAGGATCCGCATGTACATATCAACCCCAACCGAATCTATAAATCCGGATTGCTCGCTTCCAAGAACGTCTCCCGCTCCGCGGATTGACAGATCCCGTACTGCGATTTTGAAGCCGCTTCCGAGTTCTGTGAATTCTTTGATCACCTTCAACCGTTTCTCGGCGTCCTCGGTCAAAACTCGATCCTTTTTAAACATCAGATATGCGTATGCTATTCTATCGCTTCTTCCCACTCTTCCCCGGATCTGATACAATTGCGCTAGTCCAAGTTTATCGGCATCATGTATGATCAGAGTGTTGACGTTGGGAATATCTATTCCGGTTTCAATAATTGTGGTTGCTACCAAAACATCGGTTTTGCGGTCGATAAAATCGTCGATTACGGCTTCCAATTCCAGTTTGTGCATCTGCCCATGGGCGATGCAAACACGGGCTTCTGGAACGAGTTTTTGAATTTTTATCGCAATGTTTTCAATGTCATCCACCCTATTGTACAAATAATATACTTGTCCTTCGCGAGCCAATTCTCTTTCTATTGCATCTTTAATCACGGCATCGTTTCTTTCTATGACATATGTTTGTATCGGATATCTATTCTCTGGCGCGCTTTCGAGAAGGCTCATGCTTTTTACTCCCATGATAGCCATTTGCAAAGTTCTCGGTATCGGAGTTGCGGATAAGGATAGCACATCAACATTAACTTTGAACTCCTTTATTTTTTCTTTATGCTGAACGCCAAATCTTTGTTCTTCATCGACAATCAGCAAACCCAAATCTTTGAATGCTACGTCTTTTCCCAAAACCCTATGGGTTCCTATCACAATGTCGATGCTCCCGTTTTCCAATCCGGTTAAGATTTGCTTTTGCGCCTTACCGGTGACAAATCGATTAAGCAACACTATATTGACTCCGTATTTTTCCAATCGCGAAGTAAAGGTTTGAAAATGTTGTTTGGATAAAACGGTCGTCGGAGCAAGATATGCAACTTGTTTATTATTCAAAACTGCTCTGAACGCCGCCCTTAAGGCTATTTCGGTTTTGCCAAATCCAACATCGCCACATAACAGTCTATCCATCGGTCGTGGCGATTCCATATCGGAAAACACCTCTTTTATTGCTTTGTTTTGATCGCGGGTCTCTTCATAAGGAAAGTCGATTTCCAATTCCGATTCCAATTCCGCGTTTGGTCGGAAAGAATACCCTTTAGCTTTTTCTCTCTGTGAATAAAGTCTGATCAGTCTTTCGGCAATATCTCCGGCTTTGCTTCTGACTCTTTGTTTAGCCTTGTTCCAATCCGATCCGCCCAGTTTAGATAGTCTGGGAACAAACCCTTCGCTTCCGGCATATTTCTGCAAGTCAGAAAATGACTCCAAGGGAATATACAGCTTGTCGCCATCTCGATATTCGATATGTATATAGTCGTTTCTAGTATTGCCAAGTTCCATTGTTTTTATATCCAGAAAACGACCGATCCCGTAATCATAATGAACGACATAATCGCCTGGTTTCAAATCATTGACAGATGCTAGCCGCTTGCTTGAATCGAAAGCGGAAAGGTATTTTCCCTTGCGCTTCGAAGTCTGCTTTTTGTTAATGGATTTTTCAGTAATCACCGTCAACCCGAACGCCTCCGACGCAAAGTCGAAGCATCGGTCGGACACGATAATGTTTATGGAATTTTCTTTAAGCCTTTCAGTATCTCCGGTTAGGACATAATCCAGTTTGTTGTCGGAAAGCAACTCGCACATCTCGGTTCTGGACTTATATGATTCCAAAGCTATCACAAGTGTCCGTTGTCCCGCGAGAGATCTCAACTCGTTCAAGACCAGATTTATATTTCCTTCGAATTTTAGCGGTTCATTGGCTGCGATTGAAATTTTTTTTATGTTTTGCAGCCGCGTTTCTTCCCGAAGATAATCCACATAAATTGGTTTTTCAATCTTTATATTTTCCAAAGGCACGAAAAAATCGAATCCCATTTTTGCATAGTCTCCGGCGTTCTCAATCCAGTCCAGAAGATCTTGTTTCAAGTCGTCATATTGCCCGTTGAATCTATGAAAATCAAAAAAGAAAACTGTGCTTTTAGGGATAAAATCCAGAATTGTATTTTGTTGGCCAAATAGAAACTTCTGGTATCTGGAAAGCCTCTCCAAATCTTCACGTCTTTCCAAACTTTCTAAATCCGCATCAATCTTTTCGATTGCTTCCGAAGATAGTTTTTTGTCCCTGATTATTGTTTTAACTTCGTTTTTTATGGTTTTTAACCCTTTGTCATCGAAAAACAATTCTGTCATTGGCATAACATCGATCTTTTCGCACGATTCCTGTGATCTTTGCGATTCAATATCGAACCGTTTCATCGTATCGATTTCGTCTCCGAAGAAATCTAATCTGACCGGGGTTTTTTCTCCTAACGGAAAGACGTCGACTATTCCTCCCCTGACACTAAAGTCTCCCATTTTTTCAACCGTGTATTCGTGGGAATAACCAGACATGATCAATTTTGAACTAAGTTTGTCTATTGATATTTCCTGTTTTATGCAAAGGCTAAACATGGCGTTTTTCCACGCTTCTGGCTCCAGTTGAGGTTTGATCAGTCCTGGGAGATGGGTCACGACTATTGCGTTGTTGTTTTCAATCAGACGCTTTATCGTGTTGATTCTTTCAATGCGAAATTCCCAAGACGAGACCAGCATCTCGCTGGTAATGAATTCGTCTTGCGGGAAGAATAAAACTTCTTCTGGATCAAGGGCTGCGGAAAGTTTATCATAAACAATCTGGGCGTGATAAAGGTTGGGGGTCACAACAACGATCGGCCCGCCGGCCTGTTTGTGTGCCGACAAAACCAAAAACATTCCGCCCTCTTCGGTTGTGTTGCTGATTTGTATCGCTTTGCCTTGTTGTTTGATTGCTTCCGAAAACTCTTTGAATTCTTTTTTTGTTTCCAGAAAATCTAAAATTTTTTCCATCATTTTACCTCACGTCGTTTTGGCGAGTCTCGCGACTCGCCGGGGGTATAACTGATATTCATGTTTTGTTTTCTAACGTTTTTTCTTTTGATATCTATACGAAATTGCCATGACTGTTTTCTTTGGAAAAATCCTTAGAGCGACTCTGGCAATCTTCATAAGCATTCCTGGGATGATGATTGTTTTTTTGTTATCAAGATTTCTTATCGCTATCTCTGCACATTTTTTTGGTGTTATTCCTTTAAAGGCGGTTTTGACTCTCGCTACATCGGCAAATTCGGTTTCCACCGGACCCGGGCAAAGTATTTTAATTCTCACGGGTTTTTTCTGTTGGACCAGTTCACTATTGGCGGCGAGGGAATAATTGAGTACGAACGCCTTTGAAGCCGCGTATGCCGCCATCAACGGAGTTGGTAAAAATGCCGCCATACTTGCCACATTCAAGATGAGGCCCCGTTCCATTCCCGAAGCGAATAGTTTGGTTAACCGAGAAAGTGAATCAATATTCAGTCTTATCATTTCGCTTTCTTTTTCCGGAGGAATTTCTTCAAATGAGCCATATTGTCCGAAGCCGGCGTTGTTGATAACGATCAAGGGCTTATAAGTTATTGTCTCGTCATAAAGCTTTTGAGTGTTTTCAGGCAAGGAGATATCCATCGCTTTGATCACAACATCAGTTCTATAATTGGATGTCAATTCTATTTTCAACTCTTCTAGTCTTTCTGCTCTCCTGGCAACCAAAATCACGTTGTATCCTTTTTTTGCCAACCCTCTCGCAAGTTCTCTTCCGATACCGCTAGACGCTCCGGTAATCAAAACAAACGGTTTCCCTTCCATGGCAAAACAACTCCTTCGTCTTCTATTGACATTATACCATCATAGTGACGCGAAAAAAAGCGTCGTGTATTTTCAAACAAAAAAACCGTCTGTTTCGACGGTTTTCAATTATATCTGTTCATCGTTTCTTCGAATGGTTTTCCGTTCTGGAAGTCATCGATTATTCCCGTGCACTCTATGATGGTATCATCTAACATTTTACTTTCCGCTTTGGAAAATCCGCTTAGCACATAGTCTACCGTATCATTTTCTTCGCTGTGTCCAATTCCGATTCTAACCCGTTTGAATGCTTCGGTTCCCATTTGCGAGATGATTGATTTGAGTCCGTTGTGCCCTCCGGATCCGCCTTTTTCTCTTAGGCGAATTTTTGCAAGCGGAAGATCCATGTCATCGGATATCACCATTATTTCCTCAACCGGAATCTTGTAAAATCCCGCAACCGCTTTGACGGAGTTTCCCGACAGATTCATGAAAGTTTTTGGCTTCAGAAATATGGTTTCTCCTATAGTCAACACTTCTCCCATGAATTTTGTTTCTTTGGAGAACTTGGCTTTCTTTGTTTTTGCATAGGCATCAAGGCACATGAATCCGACATTATGCCTTGTTTTGGCATACTTTCTTCCCGGGTTGCCCAATCCGACAATCATGCGCTTCATGCTATTTATTCTTGGGTTTGATTACGACGTAACGGTTTGGCTCTTCGCCTTCGGATTCGGTGATGACATCGCGCCAGTCCGCTAATTTCGTATGGATGATTCTACGCTCGTAAGCATTCATTTTCCCGAGTTTGGCGGGCACTTTCGTCCTAGCAACTTCTTTTGCGGTTTTAGTGGCCAAAATCTCCAATTGCTTTTTCTTCTGATTTTTATATCCGCCAACATCGACGGAAACAACATAATACTCGTCAGTGAAAAGATTGACAAAGTTTTTTATCAGAGTCTGAACCGCATCCAGGGTTTTCCCGTTTTTGCCGATAAGAAGAGGATTTTCTTTGGCGTCAATCGAAAAGGTCAATTGTCTTTCCTCTTCGGCTTTTGCCTCGACGATGGCTTCGATTTCCATGGCGGTCAATATTTCTTTGAGATATTCGATTCCGTCGCGTAAGGGATCAAACTTGATTTTGGCTTCTACAATGTAAGTCTTGTTTAATCCAAGAATACTCTTTTTTTCCTCAACCACCTGCAAGTCGACGTATTTACGATTCACATGCAACTCTTCGGCTGCGTATTTGTATGTGGATTCATTAAGGGTTTTGGCCTCAAATTGGATTGATTTCATTCGATGTCCATCTCCTTTAGAATTTGCTTCTCATTTTTTCTTGTTTGCTTTCAATGTTTCGGCGGCTCAAATAACTTTGCAACAGTTGATATGAGTTACCAAGAATCCAGTAAAACGCGATACCGGCATTGCTTATGGCGATATACCCCATCATCAATACCATGAAATAGTTCATATATTTCATCATTTTCTGGCTTTGCTGGGCTTGGCTGTTTTGGTACTTGTTTACCTTCTGGTTTTTTCTCGTTTGTTTTTGAATCAGCCATTGGCTCAACATCATAGTTGCCACAACAACCAGCGCCAATGGGAGATTTTCCCAGAAACCGGTATTGCCAAGATCCGTCCAAAGGAAATTGTAATTCATTATCGCGTCGGTATTTCCGAAAGCCGATACCGGCGTGATGGGGAACCGTCTAACCACGGTGTACATGGCGATGAATATCGGCATTTGCAACAAAGGCATCAAACATCCGAAGAAGTTGATCTTGTATTTTCGATAAACTTCCATTGTTTCCATCTGCATGCGTTGTTGCGAGGCTTGATCGGATCTTCCTTTGTATTTTTCCTGAATCCTTGTTATTTCCGGCTGGGCAATCTGCATTTTCAGTGTCATGTCGTTGCTCTTGGAATAAATCGGCCAGGCCAAGGTTCTGATCACAAGGGTCATTATCAGTAGTCCGAGCCAGTAGTAATAAGTTTCGCCCAATAAACCGAAAAGGTTGCTGGCATAGAATGTGAATTTGGCCACAACCATGACAACCCATTCCGTCCATGAATCTTTTTCTCCGATTGGAAGAAGGGTGCCGGAAGCGCTTAGTCCTTCCTGGGTTTTACTGACAGCTTTATAAGTTGTAAACGTGACTGTGACGGTGGCGGTATCAGTTGACCAAACAACGACTCCGTCTCCGTTAGCATAACCGCTCTCGTCACTTGGAGTTCCCAGCAGATTGATCGCTTCATAGTAGGACGTGGCATTTGTTTCATCTTCAGAAACCGTGACGATGCTGGTATAATTCTCATAGCTGACTTCGGCTTTGCTGCCGCACGCAGAGAGAGCAAATACCAACACAAATAGCAAAATTGCAGCAATGATTTTGGTTTTTTTCATGTCATTCCTATCCTTTATGTTATTTTTGCCTTGACAAACAAAGGCGTTAAATTGTCTTTGATTTCCTTAAAATCTAGTTTTCGGGCAGTTGGTTTCGCGACAATCAAAAAGTCGGTTTTAGCCGTTATGTTTGCTTGTCTGGTTATTTCTCTGATTCTTCTTTTCATTTTGTTCCGCTCAACGGCGTTTCCATATTTTTTTGATACGCTGACGGCAAAACGAAAATGATCGATCTTGTTGACTGCGGCGTACACTACGAAAAAACCGTTGGCCGCGCTATTTCTTTGTTTGACCAGCGCGTCTATTTCTTGATTTTTTTTGATGCGGTATGCCTTTTCCAACCCGGTTCATCCCCTTTAAAAACAAAAATCACCAAAATATATTATATTCAGGTGATTACAGGTTTTAATATAAATTGGTTATGAAATTATTTGGATGTGGACTGATCGGAAACCGTCAAGGAATAACGTCCTTTGGCTCTTCTTCTTGCCAGTACTTTTCTGCCGTTCGCAGATTCCATTCTGGCTCTGAAACCATGGGTTCTGATTCTTTTGATCTTGCTCGGTTGATAAGTTCTTTTAGTCATTGGTGACACCTCCAAAGCTTGTTCCTAAGCCATGCTACATAATTATACGGGATTTTCAAAAAGAAGTCAATATCTTTCGCTTTGGAGAAAAAAGCCTTTTTTATTTTTTGAAAGCACTTTTCTGTTTCTTGTGTTTTTTCCTTTTTTTTACTTGTTAAGTTTCTTTTCAACAAAGGTTTTTCAACTTGCTTTTTAAACATTTTACGGTCCTGTTTTTTCCAGTGGAATTGTGGAAAACCCACTTTCTTCGCCTTCTTTCGGCTGTGGTTTTCCACATTTTGCTTGTTCTTTGATTTTTGCTTGTTGAAGTTTTCCACAAATTTTGTGGAGAAATAGTTCACATTTTTGTTGGGCGTTATGATATATTTAGGATTATAGAGGTAGCCGCCTGTGGAAGAATTTCAAAAAATCTGGGATAAAATCAAATATCAGCTTCAACTCACTTTGGATGAGGACGTTTACAACGAGCATTTCGCTCCGATTTCCAACGTTTTTAAAGTTGTAAATAATTATGTTTATCTTATTTCTCCTAACTCTTTCATTAAAAGCAAAATTGAATCATTCTACTTGAATCGACTCAATGCCATGCTGAACGAGCATGTCTCGGAAAAGCACATGTTCAAAATTATCACCAAGGAACAAGCCGCCGAAGAAATTGCCAAAACCTCCACCTATGAAATCAATATTCCCGAACAAGGATTGGAAAACAAATATAAAACCGGACTCAACAACTCTTATACTTTCGATAATTTTGTTGTAGGTTCAAGCAACCGCCTTGCCTATACATCGGCAATGAAAGTTGCTGACCAGCCCGGCGAAGTTGCCAATCCTCTTTATATATTCGGTGACGTCGGTTTGGGAAAAACCCATCTGATGCAGTGCGTCGGGAATTATATATTGGAAAACAACGTGAATAAAAAGGTCCTCTACGTAAAAACTGATCAATTTATCGAGGATTATGCCAAAGCCGCTCAAAAAAAGAGTTTCGACGATTTTTCCAAAAAATATGAGGATGTGGATATTCTTCTGGTTGACGACATCCAGTTTTTATCCGGAAAAACCCAATCCCAATTGGAATTTTTTAAGATATTTGAAAAACTCAAAGAAAACAACAAACAGATCGTGATAACTTCGGATCGCCAGGCAAAAGAATTATATGATATCATGTCGCGTCTTACTTCCAGGTTCGAATGGGGACTGTCAGTAGATATTAATCGCCCGAATCTAGAACATCGCATTTTGATTCTCAAGAAAAAACTTCAAGCGGAGACTGCCGATCCCGAACTGATTCCTGAAGAAATTTTGGATTATATCGCCAGTATCTTTGACAACAACGTCCGTGAACTTGAGGGCGCTCTGAAAAGGGTTTTATTCTATTGCACCGCGTTTGATTACAAATTCACGATCAATAACGCTCAAGATGCGCTTAAAAATTTGGTCAATTCCAAAAACATTTCAAATAATTCTATCGAAAGAAGCAATTTCAATAACGTTCTCGACATCGTCAGTTCCTATTATAATATCTCGACCGTCGACCTTTTATCTAAAAAGAGGAAAAAACAGTATGTCTTCCCGCGTCAAATTGCCATGTATATCCTTAAAGATCTATATGATCTTACATACAAAAAAATCGGTCAAATCTTCAATAACCGCGATCATTCCACCGTCATTTACAGCATCGAACAGATTTCCCACGATATTCAAACTGACAACACAAAGAAAACTGACATCGACAAACTGTTGATAAAATGTGGAAAAAAAGGGTAAATCCACACAGTCCAAAGATTGATATATCTATGTTATTTTGGCCAAATATGGTATAATGATAACAGATATAATTTCACGTTTTCTTCTTTTCCACACCTATAACAATAATAATAAAAAGAAAAAGATAATAAATGTCATATAGGAGGCTGTCCATGAATTTTATCATTTCGACAAGCGTGCTGCTCAATAATCTGCTTATCGCTCAAAAAGCCTTATCCACCAAAACCCCGGCTCCTTATTTGCAGGGAATTAAGATGGAAGTTTACCAAAAGGAAGTTGTTCTAGTCACCAGTAACTCGGACATATCTATCAAACTGTCTATCAAAGACGAATCTCTGAAAGTCGAATCGACGGGCGAAGCTTTGGTTCCGGGAAGATTTTTCGTTGACATAATCCGTAAGGTTGAAGGAGAAACAGCGGAACTTTCCGTCATCGATAACAACATACTTCGTATTGTTGCCGGCGAATCTGACGTTGTTTTAAACCTTCTCAACATCGAAGATTACCCCGAATTGGAATTCCCGCTCAATGACGAACCGATTAAATTGGATTCGAAAATCATGAAGGCGATCATCAGACAAACCACTTTTGCTACATCCACGATTGAAAACAGACCGATTCTTACCGGTGTGAATATTCGCGTCGAGGGAGAAAAGTTAATCGCCATCGCGACCGATTCTTTCCGGCTGAGTCAAAAAGTCGTCGACATTCCGAAGAACATGGACAACATGAACGTGGTGATTCCCGGAAGAAGTTTGGACGAACTGGCAAAGATATTGGAAATCGATTTGGAAGAGATATTGATTCATTTGAATCACAAATCAATCTTGTTCGAATATGGCAATGTTTTGTTCCAATCAAGGTTGCTTGAAGGTAATTTTCCGGAGACATCGAGATTGATTCCGATGGAATTTCCGATCGTCATCAAATTCAACCGCGACAAATTATACGTGGCCGTCGAAAGAGCATCATTGCTTTCTTCTAAAGAAGGAACGTCCAGCATCGTAAAACTCAATTTGAGAAACGACAACATCGTGGAAATAACTTCCAATTCGCCAGAACTTGGAAAAGTGATGGAAAAAGTATATCCGATCGAAAAAGCAGTCGGAATGACAATAAAAATCGCTTTTAGTTCCAAGTATTTCATGGACGCCTTGAAAACATTCAATTCGGAAGAGATTTTCGTCAAATTTACCGGAGAGATCAGGCCGTTTGTTCTCGAAGGCGACAACGATCCGGGATTGATACAATTGATCCTGCCGGTTCGCACAGAATAGTTTGATAAAAAGACAGGAGCAATTCTTGTCTTTTTTGTTTTATAGCAAAGAAAGAAAAAGATGAAAGTCATTGAAAATATCTTTCATCCTTTTATGTCGGTAAAACCAAACCGGTATATGTTATAATTGTGGTGCGCAAAAACGAACATACAAGCGTTCCAATAAAATACGAAGGATGTGATAAAATGCAAAATCAGATCGCCGGACGTCATGCGGCAAACAAAAAATTGGAATCGAACATTTTGCAAATTTCGCAAGAAGCAAAGGCTATGAAGAAGAAGTACGACGATGTAATTGATGCTACCGTGGGAATGCTTCATCACGAGGAAGGTAACGTCTTCAAGTATCAAATCGTCGAAGATTTGCTGAAAGGATTGACCGATGCGGAAACATATCATTATGCTCCCGTGAGAGGAACTCCTGCTTTCAGCGAAGGTGCATTCGATTGGGTTTTTGGGAAAAACGCCGAAACGATCAGGAAAAATTTTTATCATGCGGTTATCCCGACAACCGGAGGTAGCGGAGCTATCAGCGATACTTTTTATAATTTCAACGATTTCGGTCAAAAAGTCTTGATTCCCAACCATTATTGGACACCATACCAAAATTTCGCCTATGAGGCAAATTTGGGATTACAGACCTTTTCAATGTATGATGACATGAAGCGATTCAACGTGGCCGCATTCAAGGAAGCAGCTCTGAATTTGGCGCACGAACAAAACCGTCTAAGCGTATTGTTGAATGATCCGTGTAACAATCCGACCGGACTTTGCATGACAAGGGAAGATTGGGACAAAGTCATAGAGGTGTTGAACCAAATTGCTTCAGAAGGCATTCCAGTAACTTTGATGCAGGATATTGCTTATGTCGACTATCAAATGAAACCAGTTGAAATGTCCCGCGATATTTTTCTTTCTTATCTCAATCTACACCCGGATATTTTGACAGTAGTCATATTTTCTGGTTCCAAAACATTTTCATTGTATGGATTCAGGGTTGGAGCTCAAATCGGATTGAGCAAAAACAAAGATGTTCTCGATACGTTCGTAAACGTCGGAGACTATTCCGTGAGAGCGAGATTCTCAAGCGTAAACCAACCCGGCATGAGCATTATCGGAAAAATATTCTCTAACCCGGAAAATAAACAAAAGTTCCAGGACGAACTTGTCATTGGAAGAAAATTATTGCGCGACAGGGCGGTTCTATTCATGGAAGAAGCCGACAAAGTCGGGCTTGATATGTTACCGTACTGCGGTGGATTCTTCATAAGTGTTTTGACCGATAACAAGAATATTTTCCAGGATTTGGCAAGTGATCACGTCTATGTGATTCACATGGACAACCTCATAAGGATAGCAATCAGTTCGCTTCCGCTTACCGATATTCCCCGATTGGTCAGAATCCTGAAAAAACACGTATAAAAAAAGGAGTCATCGCGACTCCTTTTTTATTAGACCAAAAAGACGACTTTGCCCTTGAGCAGGATTGAAATAAGATCCACTAGCCAAAGAATGCAGGCCCCGAAAATAATCCACAAAATACCGATTATGAGTCTCCCTTTGGCGATGCGGTAGATCCCATAGATGATACCGTCGATAAACGGCAGAGCCAAAATCACTTTGATGATCAAGGGCAAACCGTCTATGGTCCTTACGTATTCTTTCATATATATCATCTCCTTTATAATAAATTATATCACATCAAAATCTTTTGAAAAGCGGAGCGGCAAAATTAATCACTCCATTGTTCTGCCTATCGCGCCGGCTACCAGACGGCAGCTTTGCATGAGAGTTGAGAAACGTTCTGGTTTCAAGGATTGTTGACCATCGCTCAGAGCTTTCTCCGGGTCGGGGTGAACTTCGATTATAAGGCCGTCAGCTCCGGCCGCCACGGCGGCTCTCGACATGGATTCGATGAATTCCCATCTGCCGGCGGCGTGTGATGGATCGACGATTACCGGCAAATGCGAAAGTTTTTTCAAGACAGGAATAGAACTGATATCCAAAGTGTTTCTGGTCGATGTTTCGAATGTACGGATACCGCGATCACATAGAATCACCTTATCGTTTCCTCCGGCGAATATATATTCCGCTGACATCAACCATTCTTCTATCGTGTTGGCCATGCCGCGCTTCAAAAGAACAGGCTTGTCGAGTTTTCCTACTTCTTTTAAAAGTGAAAAGTTTTGCATGTTTCTTGCGCCGATTTGAATAATGTCGACGTTTTCTATGAATAAAGGAATATCTTCGATGCTCATCAGTTCGCTTACAACAGGAAGGGAATATTCTCGGCCGATCTGACCCAGGATTTTCAACCCTTTTTCCCCTAGTCCTTGGAAAGAGTACGGACTGGTACGCGGTTTATAAGCGCCAGCACGCAGGATTTTGGCACCGGCAGCTTTAACAAGCGGGGCGATAGATTGCATTTGTTCCAGCGATTCCACCGCACACGGCCCGGCTAGAGCCACAACGTTTTTGCCTCCAATTTGTACTCCTTTGACATTTATGATTGTATCTTCGGGATGAAACTTCCGATTCACCTGCTTATATGGTTCTTGAACTCGTAAAACCGTTTCAATAAAATCATATACGTAAAGAGAATTCGGATCGAATTTGGATGTGTCTCCGATTACTCCGAAAAGGGTAATTAAAGTCCCTGTGCTTTCGTGGATGGAGAATCCCTGGTTTTGTAAAACGTCACGTAGCAACGCGATTTCTTCTGGTTTGGCTTTTTCTTTGAATTTGATGATCATTTTGTGCGGGATCCTTTCTTCAATAATTCAATAGCTTCTGTATATCCAGAAAAACCTTTGCCACATATCGTACCGATGCAAGCGGGCGAAATGACTGAGTTTGGCCGAAATGGTTCGCGGGAATAAATATCGGATATATGTACCTCGACAGCGGGGATCGGAACGGAAAGCAAACAATCGTAGATGGCATATGAGTAATGTGCGAAAGCGCCTGGGTTAATAACGATTCCGGAGGCCTTAGTATAATTCTCCTGAATGAAATCAATGATGGATCCTTCGTGATTCGATTGGAAAAAAAACAAATTGTCCCCCGATAAAGCCGAGTAGCCGGAAAGATAACCCAACAAATCGGAATAACTCGCTTTGCCGTATATAGCAGGCTCGCGTAAACCGAGCAGGTTCAGATTAGGCCCGTTGATTATCAAAATATCCATAAAAGCGCTCCTTGATTAGCGCTGCCTCCGAAGCGGGATCGTTAGAAACAGATTCATATCGGATGTCAGCGTATTTTTCATATAAAGACCGCCTGCGTTTTTCTAAAGCAAGCAAATCTTCGGGTGTTTTGAGCAAAGGACGGCCAGGAACACTTTCTTTCAGGATGAAAGTGATTGGACGGTCAAGAAAGACTAACAAGCCGTTTTGACGCAAAAGGCGCATCAAGTTGTCGTTTTCCACCATGCCTCCGCCGGTAGAAATAACCAACCCTTGATTTTGATACAAGCCCTTTGTGAGTTCGTGTTCCAGGTTGCGGAAATAGGGCTCTCCAAAAGAAGCGAAGATGTCGGATATCGACATGCCCGCGGCATCGGAAATTAGTTGGTCGCAGTCAGCGACCGTTTTTTTAAGTCCTTTGGCCAACAACCCTGCAACGGAACTTTTTCCACTTCCTGGAAGACCGATCAAAACCAAGTTTGTCATTTGTGCGGACAAAATGGAAAAAACAGAGTCGATCTGATTTTTTGTTGCAGGAATGCCGGTGAACAATTCGTTGGACTTGGCAGCTTGAGAAACCAGCATATACAAACCGTTAGTCGCAAAAATATCTTTGGACTTTGCATCAAGCAAAAGATTTGTATGCAAAGGATTATATATCAAATCAATTACGGAATCAAGCCTGTAAAACAGATTGAGATCAATCAAAACGGAACTATCGTTTTCTGGATACATTCCCAAAGGCGTGGTGTTGATTATGATTTCGCTGTCAACAACCTTTTCTATTTCCGAAAAAAGGAATTCGTTTTCGCTCTTGATCCGCCGGCAAAGTTTGACCGGTTGCTTGGCGCCGAGTTTATGCAAAACAAATGCACATGCTTTTGCCGCCCCGCCATTACCCAGAATAAGAACCTTTTTTTGATATGGATTGATTCCGGCGTGAACGAGCAACTGTTCGAAACCAAAAACATCCGTATTGTAACCTACGAGTCGGCCGTTGTTATTTAAGACCGTATTGACCGCGCCGGTCGCTCTAGCAACCGGATCAAGTTCATCCAGCAACGGAATTACAGATTCTTTGTATGGTATGGTGACATTGAGTCCGGTGAAAAGTTTCGAAGATAGAAAAGACTCGGGATCGGGACTTTCCAAAAGACGGTAATCGGCATTTCCCAACAAGCGATGGATTTCCGGCGAACGACTGTGGGAAAGCGATTTGCCAAGCAGACCATACATTATTTGGCAACCGACCTTCCTATTCGTGACAAAAGCAATAAATCCAATATAGTGAAGGAGGCGACGGCAGATATAACAGGGATTACACGCGGAACAATCGACGGGTCGTGGCGGCCGGAAACTTCTATTTCGGAATTT
>Ga0209203_1000296_pt1 | contig 44362 bp, 43 predicted proteins | sample AD_UKC109_MetaG_FD_184423 | JGI IMG/M metagenome (GOLD analysis project Ga0209203, IMG submission 184423) | Active sludge microbial communities of municipal wastewater-treating anaerobic digesters from Hong Kong - AD_UKC109_MetaG (SPAdes)... | ecosystem: Engineered > Bioreactor > Anaerobic >... | reverse complement strand
AGCAGAAGCTTACTGACAAGGATTACGAAAAGCAGCTTCTTAAGCTTGAGATCGAACTTGTGAAGCTCCAGGAATGGGTAAAGGCAAAGAAACTAAAAGTGGTAGTGATCTTCGAAGGCAGGGATGCTGCAGGCAAGGGCGGTGTTATTAAAACGGTAGCAGGATGCCTGAATCCGAGGATATGCAGAATTGTGGCACTTGGCGTTCCCACTGAAAAGGAAAAATCACAATGGTATTTTCAGCGTTATGTTGCACATCTGCCTGCAGAAGGTGAGATAGTCCTCTTTGACCGGAGCTGGTACAACAGGGCAGGGGTGGAAAAAGTGATGGGATACTGCAGTCCCGACGAGTATGAAGAGTTCCTGCGGTCGTGCCCTGAGTTTGAAAAAATGCTTATACGTTCGGGGATTATTCTTGTAAAATACTGGTTCTCTGTCAGCGACCATGAGCAGGAAAAGAGATTTCAGGACAGGATCAAGGATCCTACAAAAAGATGGAAAATAAGTCCGATGGATATCGAATCGCGCGACAAATGGGTAGAATATTCGATGGCCAAGGACAGGATGTTTTCTTATACCGACACGAAACTTTCGCCATGGTATGTTGTCCATGCCGACGACAAACGGAGGGCACGGCTTAACACCATAAGTCATCTTCTGTCGCTTATTCCGTACAAGGATCTGACACCTAAACCATTTAAGCTGCCTCCTCTGAAACACGACGTCGCATATGTGCGGCCTCCCGTCACCGACCAGACCTTTGTCCCGGAGATTTATTGAAAAATATACCGCAACTGATATACCTTAAGGCATTTTCTTAAGCATTTTGTAAAAACCCGCAGCATATCCCGCCTGACAGGACTCTGACACGATTGCCAGCCTGCGCTACCACCTTCGCCTGTGGCTTCGGTGGTCAATTAAAGCTTCGGCTGGTAAGACACGATTGCATGATTGCACGATTGTTTATACTTTTACGCTCTGAATTCAAATAGATCAAAATGGCAAATAAGCCCGGCATACCAAAAGGAACCCGCGACTTCTCTCCTTGTGAGCTCAGGAAAAGAGAGTATATCTTCAATACTATAAGGTCTGTTTTTCAATCATATGGTTATCAGCAGATTGAGACGCCTGCAATGGAAAATCTCACTACTCTTCTGGGTAAATATGGTGATGAAGGTGACAGGCTTATTTTCAGGATCCTCAATTCGGGTGATTTCATGTCTGCTTTAAGCGGAGAGGATATTTCAACCCTGGGTTCTTCAAAGTTGTCTCAGAAGATATGTGAAAAGGGGCTGAGGTACGACCTTACGGTACCCTTTGCCCGCTATGTGGTACAGCATCGCGAAGAGCTCGTATTTCCGTTCAGAAGGTATCAGATACAACCTGTATGGAGGGCCGACAGGCCACAGAAAGGCAGATACCGTGAATTCTTTCAGTGTGATGCAGATGTAATAGGCAGTGACTCACTTCTGAATGAATATGAGCTTATCAGGATAATAAATGATGTTTTTACGAAACTTAAGCTGTCGGTGCAGATAAAGATCAACAACCGGAAGGTTCTCGCAGGCATAGCAGAATATATAGGCGAGAGTGCCAGGATCACTGACATTACCGTTGCTATCGACAAGCTCGAAAAAGTCGGGAAGGAAGCGGTAAACGATGAGTTAAGGGCCAAAGGCGTTTCTGAAAAGGCTTTGATGAAGCTGCAGCCTGTATTTGGTCTTAATGGATCGGTCAGTTCAAGACTTTCCGCAATGGCTGAGATGATAGCAGGCTCTGAAACAGGATTGAAAGGTATCTCGGAACTGCAGACACTGTTTTCATTCACTGAGCAGGGAAACCTGTCGGCTGCAGTCGACCTTGATCTGACTCTTGCAAGAGGCCTCAATTATTACACCGGGGCAATTATTGAGGTAAAGGCAGAAGACGTGGCAATAGGCAGTATATGCGGGGGAGGTCGTTATGATGATCTTACAGGGATTTTCGGTTTACCCGGTGTATCAGGTGTGGGAATTTCCTTCGGTGCCGACAGGATATATGATGTAATGGAGCAGCTTAATCTTTTTGAGGAAGTGACCGGCTCGTCGGCCGATGTTATGATCGTCAATTTCGGAGGTGAGGAGTTGAAATATGCCCTCAGTCTTGCAGTGAAACTCAGGGCAAAAGGAATCAAAACCGAAATGTATCCTGACGCTGCAAAACTTAAGAAACAGATGTCATACGCCGATTCGGCAAATATCCCTGTTGTAATCATTGCAGGCGAAGGAGAGATAAGGGCCGGAGAGGTGACGTTGAAGATCATGTCCACGGGAGAACAAAGAAAAGTCATCCCCGGTGATATTACGGACGTATTATCTGAAATCGGGATTTAGTCTTTCTTCACGCCTGTCCTGAAGTTGTTTCAGCAGCATGGTTTTAAACTGTTCTTCGGCTCTGTAAAATCTGAAGACTTTTATCGGAGGGAGGGCTTTTTTTATCTGTTCATGGAATAACAGCGTAAGTTCGGTTTCTTTTGCCTCAAGCCCTACCAGCTTATCGCAGATGGCTAAAAGTTCTTCATCGCCAAGTTTATCAGGTTGCTGGTTCACTCTCCGGTTAAGTTGCACTCTCTCAGTCTGAATAGCTGTCCGTTTAGCCTGCAGCTCATTGTACAAAGGCCAGAATCTGGTAGCTTCGGCCGGTGTCAGGTTCAGCCTCTGTGTGAAAAATGCGATTTTGTAGGATTCCATCCTTTCCCTGGCCTGGTTCTGTGCCATAAGCGAAGGTGCTGCCAGGAAGGCTGTCAATGCTGATATAAGGATTATCTTTTTCATCATATAATAATTTTATTTTAATGGCATGATGGAGCCCACATGTAGCTGATTATTATAGCATTGTGTTTGTGTATTGAAATATATGTGGGTTTCATAATCAGTAATTATAATAATTCATAAATTTCATTTAGTTCAATGTTCTCTGATAATAGATAATCAATTATCTCGTTATTGCTGATCTCACTGATATCATCCCATGAGGGTGTTGAAGCGACGCTTTCTTCAAGTGTAAGCAGGTCGATCTCGTGAAGGTAATTGTCAGTTATGTCCTGGAAGCTTATGTCCGGCATCTCCATCAAGATGTCGCCACGGTCAAAATACCTCAGGGCAGCAACGGTAAGTACCGCCAGGGCCGCCACTGAAGCAGCAACTGCCATATAAGGTCTCAGCCGGTGCAGGAGCCCGGCAGGTTTCGTTTCCGGCTCTTTCCCTGCCGTAGATTCAATTATCCTTGCGCTTACTTCTTCAAAGTAATTTTCCGGCACCCTGAAAGGATTCTTGTCTGATATGTTTTTAAACTCTTCCATCGTAATATTAGATGTTAAATGAGTCAGAAAGTTTAATCGTCTCTCATCAGGTTCTGCTCGATTTTTTTCACGGCATGATGGTAGGAGGCTTTGAGTGCCCCTTCCGAGGTTCCCAGGACTTTGCTCATTTCCTCATAGGGCATCTCTCCGTAATACCTGAGGTTGAATACAACACGCTGTTTGTCAGGTAGTTTGAGTATAGCGTTCTGTAGTTTTACCTGAGCCTCGTCGCCGTCGAACCAGGCTGCTCCCTCTTCTGAGCTTTCGAAGTATTTGCTGATTTCATCGAGTGAAACAGATGAATTTCTTTTTCTTCTGTTCATTGTTGCAAGAGCTTCGTTTGTAGCTATTGTATAGAGCCAGGTGTACAGAGAGCTTTCATTTCTGAATGCGCTGATATTCTTCCATGCGTTCATGAACGTGTTCTGAAGAGTGTCATCGGCATCTTCATGCAGGATCACAATACGACGGATATGCCAGTACAGCCTTCTGCTGTATTGTTCAACAAGCATCCTGAACCCTCTGCCGGTGTTCTCCTTCAGGAGGGCTGCAATCTCATTATCCTGTATGGTGACTCCCAAAATGCCTTTTAATATTCTTTGATGAAAGATACAACAAAAGGTTTAACCGGATACCGGGCCGATTTTACATCACTAAACTAAATTGTACCTTTGCATCGTATCTGAAATTCTTTTATTATGGCTTTGCAATGTGGTATTATAGGTATAACAAATGTGGGAAAGACCACGATATTCAATTGTATTTCAAATACCAAAGGAGAAACGAACGCATATGCCTTCAGTGCGACAAAGTCGAATATAGGAATTGTCCAGGTTCCTGATCGTCGCTTGTATGAACTTGAAAAACATCAGGTTACAGAAAAGATCGTTCCCACAACCGTTGAGATTGTCGACATTCCCGGACTGGCAAGGGGATCTAACAGGGGAGAAGGTGTGGGTAACAAATTTCTGGGCGACATAAGGAATACGGATGCCCTGATCCATGTTCTCAGGTGTTTCGATGATGAAAGTCTTCCCCATATTGACGGTTCTGTCGATCCAGTCCGTGACCTTGAGACCATTGACCTTGAACTCCAGGTAAAAGATGTTGAATCGGTGATCAGGAAGATGGAACGTCTTCAAAAGTCATCCAGGACAGGTGACAAGGATGCTCTCCGGGGACTGGAAGTCCTGCAGCGCTACAGGGATCATCTGGAAAATTTTAACAATACACGCACACTGGAGGTCAGTGATGATGAACGGGCATTTATTGATGATCTTTTTCTTCTTACAATGAAACCCGTTCTTTATGTATGTAATGTCGACGAAAAATCTGCAGTGACGGGGAATGCTCATGTTGAAAGAGTGAAGGAATTTCTTAGGGACAGAGATGCTGAAATATTAATTATAGCAGGGGCTACGGAAGCAGAGATAGCTGATCTGGAAAATATTGATGACCGTATGGCTTTCCTTAAAGATGCAGGTCTGGAAGAGCCAGGAGTGGACAAGCTCGTGAGATCGGCGTACAGACTGCTGGACCTTCAGACTTTTTTCACCGTTGGACCGAAGGAGATAAGGGCATGGACTATAAGGAAAGGCATGACGGCCCAGCAGGCGGCAGGTGTCATTCACAGCGACCTTGAAAGAGGTTTCATCAGATCTGAAGTGATGAAATACCATGATTTTATTGCCCTGGGATCGGAACATGCATGCAGGGAAGCAGGGAAATTCTATATTGAAGGAAAGAATTATATTGTGGAAGACGGCGATATTCTTCATATCAGATTCAATGTTTGAGGATGTATAAGGGGCTGATTATTAATATTATCCTGTTTGTGTTTTTTTCTTCTTCAGCTCTTTCGCAGGAAAAGGCAGGAGATGATCATCTGAGAAACCTGGTAAAGAAGTATGGGCAGGCAACAATCAAAGTGCCTTATCCCGGTTATGAAGAGCTGCGTAAGATATCTTCACGGTTGTCAGTGAGCTCGGTAAGGGGAAAAGATATTGAGATTGTGCTTTCGCCCCTCACCGTGGAGTGGTTTTTATCGCGGCGATATGAATATACTGTTAGTCATGATACTGTTTCGAAGGATCTTCTCATGGCTACTTCGGCAGTTCAGGCCGTCGAATGGGAAAGCTATCCTACCTACAGTCAGTATGATTCCATTATGAGGAGTTTTGCTGCCTTATATCCGGACCTTTGTGTTCTCGATACAATAGGCATATCGAACTACGGGAAGCTTGTACTGGCACTTAAAATATCAGATAATGCGACAATGGATGAAGACGAGCCTGAAGTGTTCTATTCATCTACATTGCATGGTGATGAAACAGGAGGATTCATCCTTATGCTTCGCCTTGCCGATTATATTCTGAAAAATTATTCTTCCGGCAGCAGGATAAAAGACCTTGCTGATAACCTTGAGATATGGATCAATCCTCTTGCCAATCCCGACGGCACCTACAGGACCGGTAACACCATTTCGTCGCCCACGAGGTTTAATGCCAATGGTTACGATCTTAACCGCAACTTTCCCGATCCTGTCGATGATGATCCGGCAAAACAGGTTGAGACCCTCGATATGATGAAATTTCTTAAGGAGCACAATTTTGTTCTTTCTGCCAATTTTCATGCAGGGGTTGAAGTGGTGAACTATCCCTGGGACAGGTGGGAGAGGCGTCATCCTGATGAAGAGTGGTTTTACCGTATCAGCCGGAAATATGCCGACACTGTTCATTCGCATGCTGCGGCCGGCTATATGACATTTCTGGAAAATGGTGTAACAAACGGCTGGGACTGGTATTATGTTTACGGAGGAAGGCAGGATTATGTTACATGGGAGTTACGGGGCAGGGAGGTTACAATAGAACTTGATGATACCAAGCTGACCCCGGCTTCAAACCTCAGTGCCCTGTGGGAATACAATTACAGATCGCTTCTGGGATATCTCGAAAATGCGCTTGGGGGAATTCACGGAAGGGTGACAGATATTTATAACGGAGATCCTGTTCCTGCTCATATAACGATACCTGGTCATGATTCCGATAACTCAGATGTATTTTGCGACACGCTTTCAGGCACTTTCACAAGGTTTTTGTCAGCAGGCACATGGTCATTGCTGTTTTCAGCTGAAGGGTATAAAAGCAAAACAGTCACTGTTGCTGTGGTAAACGATGTTCCTCAATGGATTGACGTCAGTATGGAGCCCCTGTATAATCCGGTAGATACTATCAGCAGGGATGCGATATTTATCTATCCTAATCCTGCAGACACTTATATTAAGGTTGATTTGCCTGAATGGCATACAGGGATTGTAAAAGTAGTAATCCATGGATCGTCAGGTCAGAAACTTGCGGAATTCTTTGAAACCGCTGACATAAATATCCCTCTGACCATTGATGTTGGGGGCATGCCTGGTGGGGTATATTTCATAACGGTTACCAGCATGGATACAAAAGTATCTGACACAGGCACATTCATAGTAGTGAGGCGAAATTAATATTTCCTTTAAGTTTTTTAAACTTGCCTGTACGCATAAATCCATTACTTTTGAGGCTTTATTAATCCACCGGTACATTCCGGAATCGTATGTTTTGGTATATGGCGAGAGAAAATACATTTAAAAGGACATTTTTTGTCATTTCGGCGATATTCATTTACAACATTCTGTATGGTCAGGGTGCTTATATCCCTCCCGAGAAGCCTAAACTTGTTGTCGGGATCATTGTGGAGCAACTCAGGTACGATCAGATAGAAAGGTTCAGGGACCGTTTTGGCGAGAATGGTATCAGAAAACTTCTTAACGAAGGTAGCTTTTTTCAGAATGCATCTTTCCAGTACCTGCTGATACAGTCGGCTCCCGGACATGCTACTCTTGCGACAGGATCGGAGCCTTCAACGCACGGTATCACATCCGACAGGTGGTATCTCCCTCTGAGGGATGAAATGATTTATTGCACCGCTGATGTCAGTGTTACTCCTGTCGGAGGCAGTATTGAGTCGGGACTCCATTCGCCCGTTAACCTTCAGGCATCCACTTTCACCGACGAGTTGAAGATAAGTACCGGAGGCAGGGCAAAAGTCTATGCAGTGGGTATTAAGGAACATGCTTCCATCCTTTCTGCGGGTCACGCCGCCGACGCTGCTTTCTGGTACGACACAATAAACGGGAACTGGATGACCAGCTCGTATTATATGGGTTCACTGCCTGCCTGGGTAAATGATTTCAATGCAACCCGTCAGGCAGAAACATGGCTTAACGGAACATGGACGCTCTCCAGACCCCGTAATGATTATCATGACTGTACCCCCGACTCAAGCAAATATGAGAAAGGATTTGCAGGTCAGAACTATTTTCCATACGACCTGAGGAAACTGAGTGCCAGGGGAAGGACCAGAGATGCATCGAACCGTGACTATGCTTTCCTGCTGGAGACGCCTTACGCAAACAGCTTCACTACTGCATTTGCCAAAAAAATAATTGCCAGTGAAAACCTTGGGACCGACGATGTAACAGATTTCCTGGCTGTGTGCTATACTTCGACAGATTACATTGGTCATCGTTTCGGACCTTCATCTTTCGAGTCCGCTGATGCTTTGATGAGACTTGACAGGGAAGTTGAGGACCTCCTGAATTACCTCAATGAAAATATCGGTAAGAGAAATATACTTGTGTACTTTACATCTGCACACGGAGTGTCGGAGGTGCCGGGTGTCCTGGCCGAGATGCGGGTTCCGTCGGGGTATTTCAGGCAGGATCAGGCCGTCTCTCTTCTGAGAAGTTACCTGAAGGCGATATATGGTGATGGTGACTGGGTGAAAGGTTATTCAGAGAAGCAGGTATTTCTCAACAGGACCCTTATCGAAGATGCCAGGATATCCCTGGAGGAGATCCAGACAAAGGTTGCCAGGTTCCTTATCCAGTTCTCGGGGGTTTCCGGTGCTTATCCCTATTACGCATTCGAAACGGGGGCATTCAGTAACGGCAATACCGGAAAGATTGTAAAAAATTTCAATCCCCTGCGATCGGGTGATGTAATAATAACACTTAGTCCGGGATGGGTTGAAAGAAATGGAGATTATGTTACCAATCATAATTCTCCCTATGACTGTGATGCTCATGTTCCGCTGATCTGGTATGGCTGGAGTGTAAGCAGGGCTGCAGTGACAAGGAAAGTCAATATGGCAGATGTTGCAGCCACACTATCGTCTCTTTGCAAGGTACGTTATCCCAATGCCTGTACGGGGGAACCCTTATTTGAATTATTCAGATAGGGCAGCAGTAATTATTTTCCTCTGACAGAATCTCTGGCAAGGCATGCTTCGGCCAGGAGACCGGGGTCGTTTTCGCATCCGTTTCCCAGGATTATCATATCGGCACCGGCGTTGAAAAGAGCCAGGGCTTCTTTCCTGCTTCTTATACCTCCGCCTACAGCCAGTGGTACCGAAATATTTTTCCTGACTTTTTTTACTATTTCCAGGGGCACATGATGTGATGCTCCGCTTCCTGCTTCAAGGTAAATCATACTTAGTCCGAGCATTTCCCCGGCCATAGCTGTAGCCACTACTATTTCAGGTTTACCTGAGGGTATCGATTCTGTCTGGCTGATATACTCCACTGATGTCCTCGTTCCGCAGTTTACAAGGATGTAACCTGTTGAAACAAGTTTGTCTTTAAGGCTGCTGAGATATGGTGCGGCAATAACATGATTGCCAATGAGCAATTCAGGATTTCTGCCTGAGATCAGTGACAGAAGAAGAATATGATCAGCCTTGCCTGTTAACTGAAGGAGGTTTCCCGGGAACAGGACCACAGGTATTGAACACAGTTTCCTGATTTTGTCGATAAGTGTGTCGATGCTTGAAAAGGTCAGGCTTCCTCCTGTCATTATATAGTCAGCCCGGTAATCCACTGCTTTTCTAATGAGTGAAGGAAGCGATTTATCTCCGGTTTTATCGGGATCAAGAAGAAGTGCGACACTCTTTTTACCCGGGAATCTGTTTGCTGCCATAGTCTTTCTTAGTCCAAACGATCGCATAATTGTCGTATCGTGAATACCACAGATCAAAAGAGTCATTGATCTTTTTTGTCTTTACTGATCCCCTGATCATTCCTGATTCAGCTACATTGAAAGGTTCAATTGTAATATTTCTTCTTATGCTTATCCCTTCCTTGTCGCATATCTTGTAAAGAGACTCTTTTGCACACCAGTGGATATAAAGATGATATTTACGATCTTCTTTATTTCTTGTTATTTTTTCTTTCCTGTTAATAAATTTAAATGCGAATGCACCTATGTTCTGATTCATATATTCGAGGTCGATGCCCACCTTTTCGGTTGTACTTGTAATAATCGAGGTCAGTTTGTGTGAATGTGATATTGAGATGAATCTGGAACCGTCTTTCAGGAAAGGCTTGTTATTTTTGTTATAAACGATGCGTGCGTCTTTCCCAAGGAGTTCTGCAAGAAGGGCTCTTACGCTCAGGAATTCAAGTTTTCGTGATGTGCTGGCAAAGCCCCTGTAACGTTTTTTGTCTTCCGGGTCAAGCTCGGCCATCCCGAGGAGGGTGTTTATGTCCTCCTCAATCTTCCAGACTCCCAGGATAGTGTTTTCGTTAAGATAATGTTTTGTGATACAGCCCATTTACAGGTATGAATTTACTCTTTTTTCCATTTTAGTGTTTCAATGATGCGGACGATATCCTGCCTGAAAAATTCGGTTACAGGAGCCAGGGAGTCAGGATTAGGTTCTGTAAAAAAATATAGCGAACCTCTGAGAAAATGACTGATGCTGTCGGTAACGAAGAATTGTACTGCAGTTGCGGTATTACCTTTCAGGTCGTACAGTATCCCGTAAACCTTTCTTTCTGTATCAGCTATCATCTGTTCAGTTATTGCATCTGCCTTCGGGATATGGTTTTTGACGTTCATCCTGTAAGTCTGTTCCAACAGGCCTTCCAGGTTGTTTTCCACTTCCTTGTAGGTAAGATATATCTTTGCCCGGTATGGACGGAATTCAATATTGAACCAGCCGGGGTCAGGGTATTCGTCATTTTCCAGGGAAATATTGCCATAGGAAGGGTATTCGAATGACAATGGAAATTCTATACTCTCACTGAAATTTTTGTTGAAAGTGATATAGTTTTTTTCAGGCAGATCGATCCTGAAATAGCCTTTAGGCCGTGGTGATGGCAGATCACGGCAGCCTGACGTGATGAGTATCCCGACGATAAGGAAAAAGAGATTAATCGTTTTCAGATGTGGCATTTTCCTTGTGTATTTCAACCCTTATTTCCTTTATCCTTCTTCTGTCGGCAGATTCTATCCTGAAAGTGAAATTCCTGAAATTGATTGTCTGGTTTTTATGCGGGATCTCCCCTGTCAGTTCAAGTATCAGTCCGGCAAGGGTTTCCGATTCTCCTTTGACATAATCAAAAAGGTCTTCTTCAATGTTCAGCACTTTATTGAAATCATTAAGAAGGGTTTTTCCCTCAAAAACCCAGGTATTCTCATCCAGTTTTCTGAACGTGGATTCATCTTCATCGCTTTCGTCGGTTATTTCGCCGACAATTTCTTCGAGGATATCTTCCAGTGTTATTACCCCTGAGGTTCCGCCGTATTCATCAATGACAATGGCCATGTGAATTTTTTTTACCTGGAATTCCTTCAGGAGGTCATTTATTTTCTTTGTTTCAGGCACGAAATAGGGAGGCCGGAGGAGTGTCTGCCACCTGAAATCGGAGGGATTGTCCATATAGGGCAGGACATCTTTTGCATACAGAATGCCTTTCACATTGTCAAAAGATCCTGAGTAGACAGGTATCCTCGAGAATCCTGATTCAATTATGACGGGTATAATGTTGCTGAATTTTTCTGTAATTTCCACGGTGGTCACATCTATCCTTGGGCACATTATCTCTCTTACGTTTATGTTACCGAAGTTGACAATTCCTTTAAGGATTCTTTCATCTTCTTCGAGTTCCTCAGGAGATGTTAGTTCGAGTGCATCAGAAAGATCGTCCATGCTGATTGCCGACCGGTGAGAAGCGGTTCTTTTTTTAACGAAAGAAGTCGACAGGATAAGAAGTGATGTTGCCGGTCGTAATAATTTTTCAAGAATGGTAATTGGCCGTGCCATGAAAAGAGCCATCCTGATGTTATTATTTGCTGCATATACTTTCGGCAATATTTCTCCGAAAAGCAGCAGAATAAAAGTAATGATGACAGCCTGGACAATGAAACCCAGTACCGGTCTTTCTGAGAAATCGAAAAGTCTTGTGCTTATGAAAGCAGAGAGCAGGACTATGGTGATATTAAGAATGTTGTTTCCTACAAGGATAGTGCTAAGGAGCCTCTCGGGCATATTCAAAAGAGTGAGCAGGCAGCCTGCTTTTTTTGATTTGTCGTTTTTAAGTTTTTCCCGGTCATCCGGTTTCAGGGAGAAATATGCAACTTCCGAACCTGACATAAGTGCTGATCCCAGAAGCAGAAATCCAAGTATTACGAATTCTATGATAATAATGATATCGGGAGAAGTGACAATTTCTCCCGTCATTAGCGCAGATTGTGGAAATGAGATGTCCGTTTCCAATGGGATCTGATTAATTGATACTGCTAGAATGGCAGGTCATCTTCACTCTGCACCCCACCCTGGCTATCGTTGAAAGGGTCGCCGTTTACCGGGCCGGCATCGTTTGAATCATTTTTCTGCCGGTATCCGGAGCCCGGTTCTTCAGCTTCAGTTGGCTCATCCTGGGTTTTTTCCGTATTTCTTGTACTGTCGTATGTATTGCCGCCTGCCTGTTTTTTCTCCAGAACGAGCATGGTGTCGGCAAGGATCTCCGTGATGTATTTATTATTTCCGTCTTTGTCGACGTAAGACCTGGTTTTAATTTTTCCCACGATATAAAGCTGTGTGCCTTTTTTTACAGTTTTTTCTGCCACCTCGGCGAGCGATCTCCAAAGCACGATATTATGCCATTCGGTTGAGGTTATTGTTTCACCCTGCTGGTTAGTGTATGATTCACTGGTGGCAAGGGGGAAAGTTGCTTTCGCCACCCCCCTGTCAAAATACCTTACGACGGGATCTTTTCCGACATTTCCGACAAGAATGACTTTATTGATTGACATGTACTTAGATAATAAATGGTTATAACAAATATGGGTGTGTAAAGGTAAGAAAAAAAACATATATATATAATCTGATCCCGATAAGCATGTAGTGTCTGCCAGAATGTCCAGAAAATATTAAGGGCAGTAATGTCCTGTTGCCTTTAGTTGGCGACAGATCGGCATCAGAATGGGAAATGCTTTTCTATTTCATTGTATTTAAGGCACTAATAAAATCATTTTATAAAAATTATTATGTAAGTGTTTCTATTTAAATAAATAATATTTCTATATTTGCAGGGTTGAAAAAAAGAATATACACTATAATTTGTTGAATTTTAAATTTCATGTAAAATGACAAAAGCAGACATTGTTAATGAGATTGCCAAGAACACTGGTATTGAAAAGGTAACAGTTCAGAAGACTGTGGAAGCCTTAATGGAAACTATAAAACAGTCTATGGTTGCTGGTAATAACGTTTATCTCAGGGGTTTCGGAAGCTTTATAGTTAAGAAAAGAGCCAAGAAAACCGCAAGGAACATTTCGAAGAATACAACAATCATTATTCCTGCACATAATATTCCGGCTTTCAAACCGGCCAAGACATTCATCACAAAGGTTAAATCACACGTTAAGAAATAGTCCTCCATGCCAAGCGGAAAAAAAAGAAAAAGACATAAGATGGCCACTCACAAACGTAAAAAACGTTTGCGGAAGAACAGACATAAGAAGAGATAGCAGATCATTGAGTGGTCTTATTCTGAACATATTAACCTAAAGGTCGGTCGATCTTTAGGTTTTATGTATATGTATATTGGTAAACACAAATCATTTTAAGTCAGCTTAATACAAGGAAGTGGCAAATAAGGATCTCATCATTGATGTAAGTGATTCCGAGGTATCTTTAGCGTTGTTGGAAGACAAGCAGTTAATTGAGTTAAACAAGGAAAAGCGGAATATCAGGTTTTCTGTAGGAGACATTTACCTGGGGAAGGTCAAGAAGATCATGCCCGGCCTTAATGCTGCTTTTGTCAATGTCGGCTATGAACGTGATGCTTTCCTCCATTACCTCGATCTGGGGGCTCAGTTCAGAACGCAGCACAAATATTATGTCTCTGCCATGCAGCGTCAGGGAAAAATCATCCCTGTCCACAAATTCAAGCCTGATCCGGACATTGACAAGGACGGAAAGATATCTGATGTTCTGACACAGGGACAGACTGTAATAGTGCAGATAACCAAGGAACCTATCTCCACGAAGGGGCCACGGCTTGCTTCGGAGATCTCCCTGGCAGGAAGAAACCTGGTCCTGATACCTCATTCCGACAAGGTTTCCATCTCATCAAAGATTGAGAATCCTGATGAGAAGAACAGGCTTAAAACTTTATTGCAGAGCATAAAGCCAAGGAACTATGGTGTTATCGTAAGGACCGCCGCCGAAGGTAAAAAAGTTGCCGTCCTCGATGCAGAGCTGAGAGAACTTGTCCAGAAGTGGGAATCGGCCTTTGCCTCGGTAAAAAAAGAAGCAAAATCGCCCCGCCTCTTTATCGGGGAGATGAACCGCACCTCTACCATCGTCCGCGACATGCTGAATGTGACCTTCAACAGCATTCATATTAATGACGCAGCTCTTGCAGAGGAAATAAAGAAATATATTAAGGAGATTGCTCCAGAAAAGGCAAAGATTGTCAGACTATACAAGGGTACCATTCCGATATTCGATCATTTTGGTGTCAACAAGCAGATAAAGGCCCTTTTCGGAAAAACCGTCTCCTTCCGGCATGGTGCCTATCTGATAATTGAACATACTGAGGCTCTGCATGTTATTGACGTGAACAGCGGCAATCGCTCGCGCAGGAGCAACGACCAGGAATTAAATGCCCTTGAAGTGAACATGGAAGCTGCGGTTGAAATTGCCAGGCAACTAAGGCTGAGGGATATGGGAGGAATTATCGTTGTTGATTTCATAGATATGCAGTCGGCTGAAAACAAGCAGGTCCTTTTTGAAAAGATGAAGGAAGTGATGGCCGGTGACCGTACAAAACATAATATCCTGCCTCTCACCAAATTCGGGCTTATGCAGATAACGCGTCAGAGAGTAAGACCCGAAATGAATATTGTAACCAACGAAAAATGTCCATCATGTCAGGGAACAGGTACTACACGGCCTGCAATTCTATTCCCCGATGAAATTGAAAAGAATCTTGAATTCATCGTCGGCAAAATTAAAACAAGGAGATTAATATTAAACGTTCACCCCTTTGTTTCAGCCTGGTATAAAAAAGGTCTTTTACCAATAGCACTGAAGTGGAGCCTGAAATACAGGATACTGTTAAAAATACAGGCTGTTACTGCCTTTCACATGCTGGAATACCAGTTTCTTGACTGGCAGGGCAACGAGATAGACCTCGAATAAGCTAGCTGCTTCTTAACCTTTTTTCTTCCCGATTGTTATTGTTTTATTATTTTTGCAATGCTGTTTTCTTATTTAAAGCATATGAAACAATTGATTAACAGATCATTAGTGGTGGGTTTTTCCCTGTTCGCACTCTCTCTGGGACTGACAGGACAAATATTCGATCCGGTAACATGGTCATTCACATACGAAAATAAAGGTGCCGGAGCTTATGAGCTTGTATTCACGGCAGAAATAGAAGAAGGATCGTATCTCTATGCAATGGATGTACCTGAAGGAGGTCCCATTCCCACAACCTTCATTTTTGATACGGTTCCGGAATTCTCGTTTGACGGCAGGGTCTACGAAGTTACTGAACCTAAGGAGAAATTTGATGAAGCTTTCGGCTTTAATATCAGGACATTCAGCGGTAAGGCTGAATTCCGTCAGAAGATAAATTCAGGATCAGGATCTTTTAGTGTCAAGGGGTCTGTAAACTTCATGTCATGCAACAGTTCGACATGTTCTCCACCCAAGGATGTGGAATTTGATATTGTCATCTCTGACGGAACCCGGACAATTCCGGCTTCAGGTTCAGACGACAGTGTTTCAGCGGGTGTGGAAAAGGGGAAAGGGATGCTTATTTTCTTCCTTCTCTCTATGCTGGCAGGCTTTGCCGGGATACTTACCCCCTGTGTCTTTCCGATGATCCCCATGACAGTGGCCTTTTTTTCGAGGGACTCGGGGAGCAGGAAAAGCTCAGTTCTGAATGCTATAATTTTCGGTATCTCAATAATACTTATTTATTCATCACTGGGGGTATTGGTTTCGCTTACAAGTGCGGGAGCAGGTTTTGCCAACGCCCTTAGTACTCACTGGATTCCAAACATTATTTTCTTCACCCTCTTCATAATCTTTGCCATCTCCTTCCTGGGAGCCTTTGAGATAGTTCTACCCAATAAATGGGTTACAGGTGCTGATTCAAAAGTGGACAAAGGTGGTATCCTGGCTGCGTTTTTCATGGGACTGACAACAGTTATTGTATCTTTTTCATGCACCGGACCAATAGTGGGTGCACTTCTTGTTGAAGCTGCAGGCGGAGATGTTCTGCGGCCCACTGTAGGCATGTTTGGTTTCGGACTTGCTTTTGCCCTTCCCTTTACACTTTTTGCACTGTTCCCTTCCATCCTTAACAAAATCCCGAAATCGGGCGGATGGCTTAATTCGGTCAAGGTTGTCCTTGGGTTCCTGATGCTGGCCTTCAGCATGAAGTTCCTTATGACAATTGACAGTGTTTATAATATCGGGGTCATTACCAGAGACTTGTATCTTACCATATGGATTGTGCTCTTCGTGATCCTTGGCTTATACCTTATGGGCAAGATCCGGTTTGCCCATGACAGAGACCTGACTCATATAGGTACTTTCAGGTTTTTCCTGATCATAGCCGTTTTTACATTTGCACTATATCTTTTTACAGGTCTTCTGGGAGCTCCGCTTACAGGGCTGGCATCGATGATACCACAACAAAAATCGACAGCTTATGTACCTCAGTCAGCTGCCACCCAGGATATAGTCGTTTCATCCTTCCCTGTTTCGGCAATATCTGGTTCAGAAGCCTTGTGCAGTAAACCAAAACATGGTGATATCTTTGATCTGCCTTATGGGCTGCCCGGATATTTTGACTATGAACAGGGGCTTGCCTGTGCAAAGGAGATGGGTAAACCTGCCCTGATAGATTTTAAAGGCCATGCATGTGCCAACTGTAAGCTCATGGAAGCAAGGGTATGGTCCGATCCTGAAGTACTTCAGAGGCTGAGGGATAATTTTGTGATCATTGCCCTGTATGTGGACGACAGGACCCAGTTACCAGAAGATGAATGGTTTGTTTCATCTATTGACGGGAAGACAAAGAAGACCATCGGAAAGCAGAATGAGAATCTTGAGATCTCAAAGTTTGGGACCAATGCACTACCTCTCTATGTTATTACCGATCATGAAGGCAACCCTGTTAACAAACCCATGCCTTCGAACCTTAATGTAGAGGAATATAAAGCCTGGCTCGACGAAGGTCTGGAACTTTTCAGGGCTGGCAGGTAGCTCATCGCCTTAAAGCGATTAACATTGCCGGAAGCACAATCTTAGACACCATTAAAGGCAGATTCATCTAATTTTTTTGTATACTCGTGAAAATGCCTTAAATAATATTGCTTTTTGTTTGATTTTAGTATATTTTTACATGTGATTACCTGAAACTAAACCTGGGCACGATGAAGCGTTCACTTCTGATCATTACAGCTCTTCTGATTGCTATTACTGTTTCTGCACAGTACAAGCAGGATGTTATTGCCAGTGCAGGAGGCTATCATGAAGCTTCCGGTATTTCGATAAGCTGGACTCTGGGTGAAACGATAGTACCCACTTTCACAGCTCCTGACAATTCGATTATTCTGACACATGGTTTTCAACAGCAGCTGATAATTACTGCAATTGAGGAAAACCTGGAAACAATGGTGTCGGTGACGGTATTCCCAAATCCGGCAAGTGATATAATAAACATCAGGTTTGAAGAACCTCTCAATGAAGAGGTTAATGTGATGATCATAAGCTCACAGGGTAAGCCTGTCAAGACAATAGTTGTGGAAGCAACTACCGTTGAGAAGCAAATTAACATGCAGGATCTTCCTGCAGGAGTATATCATTTAAGGTTGATTAAAGGTAAACTTTCAAACGTATATAAAGTTGTAAAACTTTAAAGAAGCTTTTACTGTCCAAAAGCAATTTTTCCATTCTTTTCATGGCTGCCCTCCCGAACACTCGGGGGGGCTTTTTTTTGTGCAGTTGGCTGAAGCCAACTACCGGGATATTCTTCTCAAGGATTCATATATTTTTGACATATTTACCGGTGGCTTCAGCCATCGGCAATTGAGGAATCTTACTTGCAGGGACTTTAGTCCTTAATTCTTTTTATGCCATAAAGACTTATCAGTCTATCTAATTCATTATCAACAGACTCATTCTGATGATGAGAGACCTGGCTTTTTATATATTTTCTAAGATATTTTATATGATCAAATCCAACTGAGGCTGCCCAGAAATCATCCTGCCATTCAAATCTCAAAGTTGTCAGCCTGTTCTTGTTTATCCAGAATGAACTCTCTCCCTTGATCTTTTGCATTACCTCAGAAATACTTTGAGTTCTTCCAAGTGAAATAAGAGCGTGAAGATGATTTGTATAGCCATTGATATGGTCGATATAAATGCCTTTTGATTCTGCATTCTCCAGTATATGGGCAATAATTGTATCCCTTATCTGTTCTTTTAATAAGGGGAGCCTGTTTTTTGTGGTCCATACGGAATGAACCCAGATGCTGACAAATGACATATTCAGAATATGCAAGAGACTATCTTATAAAGATATGAAAAAGCTTTGAAATAAACAAGACTATCCGGGCTAAAGCCCCTTTAAATCTGAATCTTCATAAGCAGTTGGCTGAAGCCAGCAGCAAGTACAATTTGCACAATACTCATTTGAATCTCATTCTCAGATTTATCATTAGCTGGCTTCAGCCAAAGCATCATGGATTTGTTGCAAGAATAATTTTCTCAAGGATTCAGATCTTCCTGAGATATTTGCCGGTGGCTTCAGCCACCGGCAATGAAGCAATCATGCCTGCAAGGACTTTAGTCCCTGATAAGCAGGCTCTGAGAGAGCTAAAAAAAAATAAGCTGCTTGACTTGTATAACATAAAGTCGTAAATTGTTTGGATTAACCGTAAAACCTGACATTATGAAAAAGGTACTTTTATTGCTGGTTTTAATAGCCGGAGCCACATTTGGATATTCTCAGGACTTTGATCTCATAGTAAAAACCAATGGAGATTCTATTGCCTGTTCAATTGACAGTGTTTCAAATGCATTAATATATTTTGAAATGAAATACAACAACAATTGGATTCATACACAATTAAATAGAGATGAAGTGCTCGAATATAAATACAACTCGATAAACTGGAAGAATCATATTTATAAGCCCGGAACCTCATATATTCTTCCTGGGATGAAGCCCGTAATATCAACTCAGGATCTTCCTAAGAATGGGATATATATCGGCTGCAATATATTCGCAATACCTGTTATTTATGAAAGATTAATTCCAGTTGGGGAAAAAACAGCAATACTTGCAGGAGTGGGTGCTATTCAGGAATGGATTGGAGAGGAGCTTAAGGCAAATCCCGTTGTTAAAGCCGGAATCATAGCAGGGAAAGGTAAACACTTTTTTGAAGGAGGCTTATATATGGACTTTCATCTTGTAAGTGATCACCTGACAATGATTATTCCTTTCCTGGGATACAGGTATCAGGCTCCCGGCGGATTTTATTTGAGAGGGGATTTTGCATTATTTATTCCAGGTATATCTATAGGATTTTCATTCTGACTCAGTAAATGTCCAGATCAGACTTTGATAAATTTATTTCACCCGGCAACGAATCTGTTTAGAACATCGTAAAAAATGGGAAAAATCAGGAGACATAATTACCTGGATTTCATTGCTTATTTGTTGATGATAGCATGTTTCCCGCTTAATCCCCTGGTACTCTTCAGGCTTATTGAACCACATCCCAAAAATATTCTGAGTATTACAGGATTAATTTTCTGGTCTGCGGGTATGATATTCGTTATATATCCACTATTTTATTTCAAGTTAAAAGGTAATGTAAGCAAAGGAAAGGCTTACGTTCACACAAATACAATAGTAAAAACCGGACTTTACTCGATCGTCAGACATGTCCAGTATACAGGAGGGATCCTTTCGATATTTTTTGCTACTCCCTTTTTATATCCTCACTGGATTTTTGTCGTTCTTGGCATACCTGGGATATTTCTTACCTATCTCGGTACAAGAAGAGAAGATAAATTACTCATTGAAAAATTCGGCGATGAATACAAACAGTATATGGCCAAAGTTCCTTCAATGAATATCCTGACTGGGATAATCCGGAGAATTAATGGACAAGCAAGGCTTTAAGGATATTATTTAACGGGCTAAAAGCCCGTTTAAATCTGAACCTTCAATGCAGTTGGCTGAAGCCAACTGCAAGTACAATTTGCACAATATTCGAGCTCACATTTTATACCCACTTTCTTTAATCTCTTATAAAGAGCCCTTGCTTGTAGTGTTGCCTTGGGATTTGAGTTTTTAGAATCATGCTGTTTATACCTAATCTTTTCTTGGCACTCCATACACAGCGGTCTATCAAAATGATCCAAAGAATAATCGTATTCATCTATGGATATGAACCTTCTACATTTATTGCAATAGTATCTCATGCCAACAAATCTAAGGAAAAAGGCATTATTATCAACCTCTATTAAAAGCCTTGAAAAATTAGGTTAAATAAATAATTAAACCAGGGGAAATCTTGAATTTCTTTGATGCTTTGACCATTCTTTTGTCCCATACTTGTCACTGATTCACTATTTTAACATTTAATCCCTGTCTCAATCATTATGGCATCTCCTTCAAACTGATCTGGTTTCTCTTCCTTTTACCCTGCAGAAAACAGATTTCCTGCTTTTTACTGTCCAAAAGCAATTTTTCCATTCTTTTCATGGCTGCCCTCCCGAACACTCGGGGGGGCTTTTTTATTTTTATTAAACTGACAGGATAAAATGGGCTAAAGCCCTCTAAAACCGAATCCTGTTTGCCGTCGGCTGAAGCCAACGGCAACTCAAACTGCAACAAGCCCCGGGATGTATATATAACAATCTCATTATCCGGCTGAAGCCGACGGCAACATTAGACTGTAACAAGCTCCGGGATGTATTTATAACAATCTCATTGTCCGGCTGAAGCTGATGGCAACTCAAACTATCAAAAATGTCCCGGGATATTTATATAAAATCCTCATTATCCGGCTGAAGCCGACGGCAACATTAGACTGTAACAAGCTCCGGGATGTATTTATAACAATCTCATTATCCGGCTGAAGCCAACGGCAACTCAAACTGCAACAAGCCCCGGGATGTATATATAAAATCCTCATTATCCGGCTGAAGCCGACGGCAACATTAGACTGTAACAAGCTCCGGGATGTATTTATAACAATCTCATTGTCCGGCTGAAGCCGACGGCAACTTTAAACTGTAACAAGCTCCGGGATGTATATATAACAATCTCATTGTCCGGCTGAAGCTGATGGCAACTCAAACTACCAAAAATGTCCCGGGATATTTATATAAAATCCTCATTATCCGGCTGAAGCCGACGGCAACATTAGACTGCAACAAGCTCCGGGATGTATATATAACAACCTCATTATCCGGCTGAAGCAGTTAGCAGTAAAATGCCATCGGGCTGAATCATTTATCTGAGAAATTTTTATCTGAGGCTTCATCCCAATTGCCGGCGGCTTCAGCCGCCGGCACAGGATTTGGAAAGAAAGGACTTTAGTCCGTAACCCAGGAAGCCGGAGAGATTACAACATGTCGCATGTGAGAATATAAAATAAGAAACACTTCAATCTGAAAGATCAATGCCAGAATTATTAAAGGATTCATATGAAAATGGTTTTCACAGTAAAATAAACAAATATGGGAGTAATCCAACTGCTGAATCGGGTTCCGTTTTTCTTTAAGTTTTTTATGTTAATTAGTGTTAATTGATAAAATCATGTCATGCTCCGGCAGGTTACTTTTACTTATATTGCGTTGACAAAAAACTATGGGCAATGAAAAAATTAGTACCTGTTTTACTGATATTTGTGCTACTGTCAGGATGCAAATCGGGTGAGGAAAAGCTTGTTCAGCGGGCAGATAAATTGCACAGGGAAATTCTTACTGTGGACACTCATTGTGATACCCCCATGCGTCTTATGCAGTCTGATTTTGATCTTGGAGTGAACCATGATGACGGATGTGTTGATTTTCCAAGGATGAATGAAGGTGGACTCGACGCTGAATTCTTTGCTGTTTTTCTCGGTCAGGGTCCAAGGGATTCCTCATCTTACCAGCATATTTATGAGCAGACTCTTACAATATTTGAAGCTATTCACCGGAATGTGGAAATGAATTCCTCTATGGCCGGAATTGCAAAAAGCCCCGGGGATGCGTACAAACTGAAAAAAGATGGTAAGATCGCTGCATTTATCGGAATTGAAAACGGCTATCCTCTTGCTAATGACATTACCAGGATCAAAGAATTCTATGATCTGGGGGCAAGATATATAACACTTTGTCATTCAAAGAATAATGATATCTGTGATTCTTCAACCGATGCCAACGGACCGGAGCATAATGGTCTGTCGGAATTCGGAAAAGAGGTTGTTCAGGAAATGAACCGTCTGGGAATGATGGTAGATGTATCTCATATTTCGGATAAATCATTCTATGATGTTATTGAGGTTTCAAAAGCACCGGTAATAGCATCCCATTCTTCAGCCAGGTCGCTGTGCTCGAGCCCCAGAAACCTTACTGACGACATGCTGCAGGCTTTAAAATCAAATGGAGGTGTTATCCAGATTTGTATTCTCAGCAGTTATATCAAGACTCCGGAGCCAAACCCGGAACTGGAATCCAGAATGAGCGAGCTCAGGGATAAATACGGTGACCTCAGGGCTCTGACATCTGAACAGAGAAAGGCTTACAGTGATGAGAGGCGGGAACTCTGGAACAAGTACAGAAAACTAGCAACGGTATCCGATGTGGTTGATCATATCGACCACGTAGTTCAGGTAATTGGTATTGACCATGTAGGTATAGGCACGGATTTCGACGGCGGCGGAGGTGTGGAAGGTTGTATGAGCGTTGCAGAAATGAAAAATATTACAATAGAACTGCTGCGCAGGGGTTATACCAGACCCGATGTTGAGAAGATATGGGGAGGCAATTTCATGCGGGTCTTTCGCCAGGTGGAAGAGATAGCTGGTATAAAAGGATAATATCTTTTACAGGTTCTTGAAAAAAAACCGTCAGAAAGGGCGATAACTATCAAATCGTGAACAGGGAGCCAGTGGGTCACCTACTGGCTCTTTGTTATTCAGGTCTTCACTTTAGAGAACCGCAGTGTCTTCACCATCCAGTCGGGCAGTGATTTATGGGGATCTCTCTTTTTCAGGTTAAGATACCATCCCAGTTTTTTCAGCAGTGGTATTCTGTGCGTTTCCACAAATTCAATCAGGGTGCCGTCGGGATCTGTTATATATGAGAAATGGCCTGCAGCTTCACCCATGTCAAAACTGTTTCCCTCATGGCTTTCCTTGCTGTCGACGGTAAATGGGAATCCCTTTGCTGTACTGTAGCTCTTTAGCTCATCCATGTTGCTAATATCGAAGCACAGATGAATAAAACCAAGATCGCCCCAGTAACGTCCTTCGAAAATCTTCCTTCCGGGTTTACCGGAGGAGGCTATCAGTTCTATTTCACTTGGACCGAAGACTTTACTGAAAGGACCGGTTACCGGCTGTGATCTTTTGAGAAGCACTCTTCTGAAGAGACCTGATCCTCCTGGCAGGCCGGCAAGGTCGGTAAAAGTACCTGTATGGTCGTATGAGATTTCATCGTAGCCGAGTATGTCGGAATAAACAGGTAATGCTCTGTCGATGTCTGAAACGCCTATCATCGCTCCATAGGAACCTCCCGATATTTTATTTTCATTCATGAACCAGCTGTTACGTTCCACCATCTGAAAGAGGTTACCGTATGGATCTTTCACGAAAAATGTTTTTTCCCCTGCAGGATCCTCGAGCATTTCAGCAGATAGGGTAACTTTTCTGTCGCTGTAAAATTTATAGGCTTCATCAATATTCTTTACCTTGATCTTGCATGCAAGTATACCAAGATCTCCGGGACTTATTTCCCCGTCTAAAGGCAGGGGTTCTCTTCCCTTGTATTGCCATATCTCAAATCCACCTCCGCTTTGCAGGTTCAGAGCCAGAACTGCATGTCGTTTTCGCGGTTCGCCTCCGGTATAGGGAAGCATTAGTTTTGCCTCTGCCTCATCTTCAAAGATCCTGCAGTCCATTCCAAAATGATCAATATACCATTTCCAGGCCTCTCCGAGGTTTTTTACTCCAATACCAATCTGCTGGATCCCGGCAATAGAATAATTCTTCATATTATATTTTTCTGATAATTATTTTTCGTCATCAAACTGATATGACATCAGCATCATATAGCAGGCACTCATATTACAATAAGCTATGTGGATTTTATTTTATCCCCTATCCGGAAGAACAGCCACGGCCATATTCTCCTGATATATAACATCGTTAATTCTGAGCTGCCAACCAGTATCTCTCTTTTATCTGCAGCCAGACCCCTCAGTATCTTCAGGGCTGCTTTTCGCGGTGTGATCCCTTTATTCTGGCCGGGGTCCATCTTTCCGTGTTCTTGTCCATGGGAATTCAGAGCATGAAGTGAGATCTCTGTTCTAACTCTCCCGGGAATAATTACTGAAGTACGTATATTGTTCTTTTTGTTTTCAAGGTAAAGCGTTTCGAAGAATCCATGGAGGGCCTGTTTTGAGGCTGAATAGGCTGAGCGAAGCGGAAACCCGAATCTTCCTGATATGCTGCTTGTTGCAGCGATATGCCCCGACTTCTGTTTTACCATGTATGGAAGTATGGCTTTGGTAAGGGCAATTGTTCCGAAATAATTTATCTCAAATATTTTTCTTTCAAGCCACATGGATGTTTCATCTATCCTTGCCCTCTGGCTAACTCCCCCTATGTTCAGCAGATAGTCAATTCCCCCTGATTCTCCCAATTTTTGTTCTACCAGTGATTCAATATCCGAAGTCTCTGAAAGATCGAAGGGGGCACATATTATACTTGAAGTATTTGTTTTGCAGGCATTTTTAACCCTCTCCAGACCTTCTGGATCGTTTGAAGAAATTATCAGTGAGGCTCCTCTCCCTGAAAGTTCAATGGCCAGAGCTTCCCCAATACCGGAAGAAGCCCCGGTTATCCAGATTTTTTTATTATTAAAGTAATTTCTTCTGCTCATCGCTAAAGGCTGCCAACCAGTTGCACCAGTTCATCATGATCTTCTTTCAAACGGAAAAAGTCCTTATTCCGTTTCATGGTAAAGCTTTTAATCCTGAAACCGCCTGCAATTCTACGGAACAGAAGGTAATAATTCCATGCAAAGAGGCCTGAAAGAGGCAGTGAGATAAAGAAAAGAAGAGCCAGCCACCAGGGAGTAAGCAGAACCAGAGTCATAACCAGGATGAGGGGGGTAAGTATCAAAGCCAGCGCAAGCGAGATACCGTATTTGATCGACGACCGGAACTGTTCATCCTTAATTTTGCGGCTCTGAAGGTTAGGTATCTCCATAAAGGTCATGTTGAAGAGATTTCCGTAAAGGAAGAGCGGAAATGAGGCAGCAAGTGCCAGTATCCCCGCAATCAGCCAGCCTGTGGGGTGTTTTTTCTTTGCCAGGAGCCTGTAATCTGTTTTCAGCTCCCCGGCTTTCTTTTTTACGGTCAGGCTTAAGGAGCAGATTTTCCTGTAGAGATGGTTATCGGAGATCTTTAAACGGTTCATTTTTTCAATAAGGATCCTGTCTCTGAACAGTTTCGGGAATCTGATCTTATCGCTGTAGCGTCCGTTTATCAGTGTCCTTAGCTCATCGATAGCTTCATAGTCATCTTCAGATTCTATGTGAACTATCAGTTTTTTCATTTCTTCAGAGAGTCTGCTGCGGAGGCTGTTCAGTGCAACTTCCGGACTTTTACGGTAAAGATCATGAAATTCTGATACCTCCACGGGTTTTCCGTAGATAACTGTGAGCACCTGCCTGTAACGGTAATAATGACTGAATTCAAGTCCGACCGGTATTATCCTGATATTGAGTTTATAGTCTGATGCTTCTTCCGCCTGGAAGGCTACTCTGCCGATGCCTTTTTTCAGCTGGCGAAGTCTTCTGAAGCCGGCATGATTTCCTTCAGGCAGGATGACCAGTCCGTTCCTGTTCCTGATCACATCGATAGTCTTGTCGAATATCACATCATTGCCAGTTACGCTTCTGAAGCCATCTCTTATCCTGTAAACAGGAAGCATTTTGAAGTAATACAGGATTTTTGCAATGAAACTGTTTTTGAAGACATCGGCCCGGGTGAGGAAAATAGGTTGTCCCTTGTGGGTAAACAGGACAGCGAGAGCATCCATCAGCGCATTCTGATGATTTGGTGCAAAGATATTATGTCTCCCGGGGTCAATATTATCACGGCCAAGGACTATTACCCTCCTGTAGAAAACGTTGTTGTGCCAGAAGCCGAACATCATTTTCAGGAGAGCATATCCCCTTGAATATTTTTCGATATTTTCCTTCCCCATTCCCTTGCCTGTTTGCCGACGCAAGTTAAATAAAATGGTATTCCGGAATCAAATATTGATCTGATTTTGTGAGTATTTTAAGTAATATTAAGTCTTTATACCACCTGCTCAGATGCCTGTAAGATCGTCCGACATTCTGTCGATCAGTCGTCTCTCTTTCTTGGTGGGGCGGCCGCTTCCCTTTTCTCTGTAGAAAAATGATCCCCGGTGGCTTAATTTGATTTTAGCTCTTTCGCTTTCAGGAGTCAGATCATCAAGATATTCAGCTACTATTTTGGCAGGCAGCCGGTTACCCGTCAGTTTCCTTATCCTGTATGAATATGTTACAGGTGGCTTTTTAATTGAAATTGTTTCGTTTCCCTGAAGTGTTTTGGACGGCCGTGCCGGGAGGTCATTGATCAATATTCGTCCCATACGGCATGCTGATGCAGCGAGGCCCCTGGTCTTAAATATTCTTACAGCCCACAGGAATTTATCAATTCTTACGGCTACGATTTCAGTCATTTGATCTTTGTTGCATCACTTAGGGCAATTCCGTGGTATGAATGGTATTACCGTTATTATCTTTATTGGAGGCCAGTCTGCCTTTAGGGTTATAGGCTGTCATAGTAAGTTCTGTTCCTGCGGTTACGAACGATTTTATCATATCCAGTATTACAGGTATCCTCTCATCCAGGATTTTTTTTTCATGTTCGTTCCACGTCCCCAGCACATATTCTACCTGTGATCCCTTATGGAAATTATTGCCTATACCCACTCTTATGCGGGTATATTCATCTGTCCCCAGAGTTTGAATGACATGAGCCAGTCCGTTATGGCCTCCGGCGCCTCCTTTGCTTCTCATTCTGAAGCTTCCGTGAGGGAGAGCTAAGTCATCAACGATGATAAGCATATTCTCAATGGGGATCTTCTCTTTATTGAGCCAGTATCGGACGGCATTACCGCTCAGGTTCATGAATGTTGAAGGTTTAAGAAGTATCAGATCGCGGCCTTTGTATCTGACTGAGCTCACAAAGCCATATCGTTTATCACGGAAAGTGGCATCCGATGACAGTGCAAGGGCATCCAAAACAGTAAAACCTATATTGTGACGGGTATCTGCATAGTCGTCACCAATATTCCCCAGGCCAACTATCAGATATTTCATTGTGCCTGCTTTTTATACGGCAAGTGTAGTATTGCCAGGTTTCTATTCTTCGGGAGCAGCTTTTTCGGCAGCTTCGGCTTCAGCAGGAGCTTCGCCCGCTTCTTCTTCTTCAGTCTTCAGCGCAACACGCGATGTTGCCACTGATACTACTGTTGCAATTTTAGGATCGAGCAATTCAATTTTATCAAAAGCAAGATCGCCTACTTTTATTGAATGTGCAATTTTGAGATTGGTAACATCGATCATAAGCTCTTCAGGCAGATCGTGTGCTAAACCTTTAACTTTAAGATTTCTTTTTTTGACAATAAGTTTTCCACCTGCCTTTACTCCTGTCGATTCACCGGTAAATGTAAGGGGTATATTGATAATCACCGGTTTATTTTCCTGTATCCGGATGAAATCCACATGTATTATCTTGTCGGTGACCGGATGGAACTGTGCTTCTTTCAGCACGGCATGATATTCCTTATCTTCCAGATTTATATTTACAAGGTGAGCTTCATGAGTATAAATCAGTTTATTGAAACTCAGTTCATGGGTATGGAAATGAATATTTTCTTCACCGCCATAGATCACACATGGTACGTTTCCCTCTTTCCTGATCATTTTAGCGTCTTTTTTACCCAGTTCATTCCTCAGAGTCCCTTTGATCTCAATTGTTTTCATTGCTGTTTATGTTATTGTGCTACTCAAAGATGCCACTATGGCAACTTCCCATTACACGGTTTTAAAAATTTGGAGTGCAAATATATATCAAAGGAATCAGAATACAAAATTTGTGCTTATCGACTGGTTCAGGTTGACAGCCTGAATAGTACGTGCGAACATTTCTGCAACTGACAGCACCTTGATCTTATCGGAATGGATGTTCAGGGGAACCGAGTCGGTAACCACCAGCTCTTCGATGGCTGATTTATTGATCCTCTCCACTGAATTTCCGGAAAGGATAGGGTGGGTGGCGAAGGCTCTGATACTTTTAGCTCCTCTTTCTTTCATCATATCGGCAGCAAGGACGAGTGTCCCGGCTGTATCGACCATATCATCTACAATTATGACGTTTCGGCCTTCGACATCTCCGATTATCGACATCTCTTCTATCACGTTCGGCTTTTTTCTGAGCTTGTAACAAAGGACCATTTCAGACTGAAGGTGCCGGGAGTAGGCATTGGCTCTTTTTGAGCCTCCCATGTCGGGAGCGGAAATAGTCAGGTTGTCGAGGTTAAGATTTTCGATATAGGGAGCGAAAATAGCTGAGCTGTAGAGATGGTCGACCGGCACATTAAAGAAACCCTGTATCTGATCAGCGTGGAGGTCCATTGTAATGATCCTGTCAATACCGGCAGCGCTCAGCAGGTCGGCTGTGAGTTTTGAACCGATCGACACCCTTGGGCGATCCTTCCTGTCCTGCCTGGCGAATCCATAGTAAGGAATGACAGCAATAACCTTATATGCTGAAGCTCTTTTAGCTGCATCGATCATCAGTAACAGTTCGAGAAGATTATCGGCAGGCGGATTTGTAGACTGTACGATGAATACCATATCTCCTCTTACTGATTCATCGAAACAGGGCTGGAATTCTCCATCTGAAAATTTTGTAACGGAGCTTTTGCCCAGTTCTGTTCCTAGATGTCCTGCAATCTTTTCTGCGAGTGTCATTGATGCCCTGCACGAAAAAATTTTCAATGGAGCTTTTCCAAACATTTTTCTATATTTAAATTTCCTGAACCTGCCTTTTCTGTGCAAAAATAATTAATCCCTTAAAACTGAGCCGGGATTTGAAAAGTTGTTGATAGAATCTTCAATATAATCCAGTATCTCCTGTCTTCCCGTTCGTTTAACGGCCGAGGTTATGAATGTAAGAGGAATCGATTCCCAGTTTTTGAGCATCTCCGTATCATAGTATTTTACAGAGTTTTCAAGTCCGGGTTTGCTCATTTTATCGCATTTGGTGAATACTCTGGCGAAAGGGAGTCCGTTAATGCCCAGAAATTCCATGAATTGCATATCTGATTTCTGGGGTTTTAATCTTGAATCAAGGAGAACAAAGAGTGATAAAAGATTTCCTCTTCCCAGAATGTATTCCCTTGTGTCTTTAGTCCATTTTTCCCTGAGAGCAACAGGTACTTTTGCATATCCATATCCGGGCAGGTCGACAAGGAACCAGTTTTCGTTGATGAGGAAGTGGTTTATTGTCCTTGTCTTGCCGGGTTCGCCTGAGATTTTTGCCAGTCTGTTCCAGCCTGTCAGCATATTTATAAGCGATGATTTTCCTACATTGGACCTGCCAATGAAGCCGAATTCAGGATATTTATCCGGAGGGCACTGCTTAAGTGTTGTGCTGCTCTTTACAAATGAGGCTGAACGGATGATCATGGCGACCGTTTTATTTCAGGTCGTTATATGGCAGTTCTATTTTTTTGCCTGTAAGATATTTGTTCCCGAGAGGAGTAAGGATCTCAGCTATCACACTCAGGGAGCTTAAGCCTTCTCCCTGTCCCTTTTTCAGGTCGACAGAAGCTTTGCCCTTTGTTGTTTTTATTGCTTTTACAATTGTAGTGTCAAATCTTCCGTCAGTAAAATCGCCCCGGTAAAATGTTACTTTTTCACCATTGTCCGAAAGTGATAGATTAACCCTGTATAAACCTTCACCTGCATACCGGTCATTCACATTAATTACAATTTCGGGATAAGAACCCATTAGTCTTCCATCGGCTGTATATTCCCTGATATAGGGGATCCTCATCCCCTTGCTGAATCCAATTTCAGCCCTTAATTTGCCAGTCCGGTAATACTGCTTCTGAATTCCGTCGACAGTGTCATTTTTGTAGGGAGTGGTCCTGAACAGCTGTCCTTCAAGGAAGTACCATCTTGCCGAATCCTGTCTCAATCCGTTTTCATACCAGAAGGTATAACGGAGCTGTCCGCCCTGGTAAAAGGTTTTCATCAGTCCGTGTCTTACACCGTTTTTGAATGTCACCTCGCTTACGGTATACATACCGCTTTTATATTGTTTGATTCCCGTATATCCTGTATCAGGGACAACAGGTGCTTGCTCTTCCTTTATAGCCTCCTTTTTCCCTCCCGTACAACCGGCTGCAGCCAGTACAAGGCTTAAAGAGAGGAACAGGTGTAACATCGTCTTCATGGTTGATAGATTTTAATAATATGTTAGTTGATATCTTCATTTATAAAAATTTCCAGAATCTTTGCTTCACCTGATGGTACGAGGTCTGTCTCCCTAATCATTGCAGGCAGCAGTACTGTTTCTCCTTTAATTACAGACTCAGAGTTCCCGTTCCAGCGGATCATGAATTCACCTTCCAGGCAAAGGTAGATGACAAATGAGTCGATAAGGTTATAATCTTTGGGTATAGTTTCATTGAAATGGATCAGGTTGGTTGTAAAGAATTCACAGTTTACCAGATTCTCGGTTTTATTGAGGACTGGACTTACCCTTATTCTGCTTGTACCGGCAGAATTAAAATCTATTGCATCGGTTGCAAGATCTGTGTGAAGCTCTCTCCCGTTACCTTCGGCATCTTTTCTGTTCCAGTCGAAGATCCTGTATGTGATGTCGGATGTCTGCTGGATTTCAGCGAGTGTTATGCCGGCACCGATTGAATGGATTCTTCCTGCCGGAGTGAAAAACACATCACCGGGAACAGCTTCCTCAGCTTTAAGAAGCTCATGAAGGGTTCCTTTCCGTACAGCTTCAAGATATGTCTCTTTGTCAACAGGTTCGTTGAAACCGGAATAGATTCTGGAATCCATTTCGCTCTCAAGGATGTACCACATTTCCGTTTTACCGTATGCACTGTGTCTTTCCTTCGCAAGTTCATTTCCGGGGTGTACCTGGATAGAAAGATCTTCTTTTGCCTCAATAAGTTTTATCAGCAGGGGAAATTCGACCCCAAATTTCTCATATACTGAATCGCCGGTAATATCTCCCATATACACTTCAATAAGCTCCTGGATATTGTTACCGGCAAGAAAACCGTTACTTACCACCGACAGATTATCCGAGACTGACGATATTTCCCAGCATTCTCCATATTTTGCTGCCGGATCGGCCTTTTTGAAATATTGATTTACCAGGGCAGTTCCCCCCCAGAGCTTCTTTTTCAGTACAGGTTCGAATTTGAGAGGGTAAAGTTCAGACATTCCAACTTTTCATTAATTTTGATTCGTGAAGAATACAAAAATACAAATTAAATGCTTATTGTTGGTATAGCCGGGGGAACCGGGTCGGGAAAGACAACTGTAGTAAATAAACTTATGGCAGCACTTCCGAAGGGAGAGGTGCAGGTTATGCCTCAGGATTCGTATTACAGGGATAACAGTGACATACCCCTCGAAGAGAGGCAGAAAATAAATTTTGACCATCCTTCGTCGCTTGAATTCACGCTGCTTATCAAGCATCTCAGGCAACTGAAGAAAGGCTTGTCGGTGGAGATGCCTATATATTCATATCTGACATGTGTGAGATCCAGGGAGACCATTCCGGTAAATCCCGCAAAAGTTGTTATTGTTGAAGGAATTCTTGTACTCGCTGATCCCGGACTTCGTGAAATGCTTGATATTAAAGTGTTTGTGGATGCCGATGCCGACGACAGGCTGGGACGCGTCATTCAGCGCGATATAGTTGAAAGGGGACGTTCTGTCTTGAAGGTTCTTGAGAGATATCATGATACAGTAAAGCCTTCACATCTCCAGTTTATTGAACCATCCAAGCGATATGCAGATATTATCATACCCGGTGGTGGAGAGAACCAGGTAGGGATAGAAGTTCTGATGTCGATCATTGAAAAACATCTCCGGAAGAAAAATAGAAACAAAAATGTTCGCAAATCTACAAATTGATGATGTCTTATTTCTTGATATAGAAACAGTTCCTCTGGCTCCGTCGCTTGAAAAACTGGATGAGACCATGCAGAAGCTGTGGGATAAAAAGTCAAGGAATTTCCGCTTACCCGATCAGACGGCTGCCGATGTATATGAAAGAGCCGGCATCTATAGTGAATTTGGAAAAATAATATGTATTTCAGTCGGGTTTATAAAGACGAAAGATCCTTTTAGCATAAGGCTCAAGTCGTTTTATAATGACGATGAAAAGCTTCTTCTGAAGGATTTTTCAGCTATGCTGCAGAAATTCTCTTCATCGAAAAGAGAAGCTGTTCTGTGTGCTCATAACGGAAAAGAATTTGATTTCCCGTATATTGCCCGCCGGATGATCATTAACAGTCTGCAAATTCCGGGGTTACTCGATAATGCGGGGAAAAAACCCTGGGAAGTCAGGCATCTTGATACGATGGATCTCTGGAAATTCGGTGATCATAAGAATTTTACTTCTCTCGAACTGCTTGCTACTGTCCTGGGAATAGAATCGCCAAAGGATGATATTGACGGAAGCATGGTAGCATCAGTATACTGGGCAAACAACGACCTCGACAGGATAGTGAGGTATTGTGAAAGGGATGTAATTACCATAGCACGCATTCTGCTACGTCTGATGAACCTGCCCGGAATAGCCGACGACAGTATAGAATCTGTTACTCAGATCTGACCGGTTATAAAATGATATTTTACTGATCCTGTGCTGTCAGCATACCTGAAATGGCCCCGGTAACTTCCGCCGGATTATCAGAGTGCAGCCAGTGTCCGGCATTCTTTATTGTTTTGAACTCTGCTGCGGGAAACAATGAAAGGATTCTGCCAAAGTCTCCTTCCGGAAGATAACCTGAATGTTCTCCCCTGAGAAAAAGAACAGGGAATCCGCTGACAGGTGTGATTGACCGGTCGGGGGGAACAACTGAATCCGCTATCTTTCCGAGGTTTTTCATAAGTGCACTTATGTTGATTTTCCAGGTAAAATTCCCATCATCGTCTCTTTTAATGTTTTTCAGAATGAAGCCCCTGATGGCAGGAGATTTTATACGTGTGGAAAAAATGCTTTCAAGTCCGGAGCGTGAAATGGCCTGTGATATATCTGTTCCGGCAATGATTTTCAGGATATCTTGATGTTGAAGGAATGAAGAAGGATTATCCCTTCCTGTTTCGAAAGGTGAAATGTCTGCCACAATCAGGCCATTAAGCAATTCAGGCCATTCCAGTGCAAATTTCACTGCTGTTTTTCCTCCCATACTGTGACCGGCGAGAAAGAATTTTTTTAGGTTGTTGCCGGTTGCGAACTGATATATGTCATCGGCCATGGAGGAATAGTCGTGTATCTCAGAATGGGGTGAGTTTCCGTGATTCCTCAGGTCGGGAAGATAGACTGTGAACCTGTCGCTGAGAGACCGGGCAATTGTTGTCCAGTTGTCGGAAGATCCGAAAAGTCCGTGAAGGATTACCAGGTCGGGTCCCTTACCCGATTTTCTGAAGAATAGTTTCATGAGAAATTCAATCAGACAGCTGTTTCTTATAAAGTTGTATGGTATTTTCCAGGCCCATGTATAGGGCGTCTGATATCAGTGCATGTCCGATCGAAACTTCAAGAATCCAGGGTATGTTATTATGGAAGTAGCGGAGGTTATCCAGATTGAGGTCATGGCCGGCATTGATTCCCAGTCCTGCTTCCCTTGCCAGACCGGCAGCTTTAATAAAAGGCTCTATGGCTTTTACGGCGTCGGTTGCGAACATTGAGGCATAGGGTTCTGTATACAATTCGACCCTGTCGGTTCCGGTATATGCTGCATTTTCAATGTTCACCGGAAGTGTGTCGACAAAAACAGAGGTCCTGATGCCTGCTTTCCTGAATGTGCTTATCACATCTGTCAGAAATGCGCGGTATCTAAGGGTGTCCCAGCCTGCATTGGATGTTATTGCATCATGTTTGTCGGGAACCAGAGTCACCTGATCGGGTTTTACCGAAAGCACTAGATCGATGAAACTTTCGGAAGGATTTCCTTCAATATTGAATTCGGTCTTAATTACCGTTCTTATGTCGAGGACATCCCTGTATCTTATATGGCGTTCATCGGGGCGGGGATGGACTGTTATACCGTCGGCACCGAAATTCTGGCAGTTAATAGCAGCATTCAGAACATTGGGGATATTTCCTCCCCTGGCATTTCTCAGAGTAGCTATCTTGTTAATATTAACACTTAGTTTTGTCATGTAATAAATGTTAAGGATGTAACGTATTCTATATAATGCAAAATTAGCAGAACTGGCTTTTTTTTTATTAATTTGAATTAAAATAAAAAAGAAATGGTTGCCAAAGACTTGATTTCCGAAGTAATACCTGCATTAAAAACATCGGATACAGGTCAGACCGCATTGAACTGGATGGAGATTTTCAGGATATCACATCTGCCGATCGTTAACAACCAGGATTTTCTGGGCCTGATATCTGATACAGACATCTATGACATGAACCAGCCTGAAGAGCCTATTGGCAATCATGAGCTAACGCTTATCAAACCGTATGTGACGGGCCGGCAGCACTTATTTGAGGTGATAGGACTTGCGGCAAGGCTAAAATTGTCGGTTGTGCCTGTACTTGATGAAAATAATCATTACACGGGTATTATTACCACATCAGATCTGATCAAACACATAGCAGGTATATCATCGATGGATCAGCCCGGAGGGATAATTGTGCTTGAACTTACTGAACGTGATTATTCTCTTTCTCAGATAGCCCAGATAGTGGAAAGTAACAACATCAGGGTCCTCAGTATGTATATCACCTCCCCCGCAGATTCCACAAGGCTTGAAGTTACGATAAAAGTAAACACAACTGACCTTCTTGCGCTGATAAGGACGTTTGAGAGATATGGTTACGGAATAAAGACCTGGGTTACCTCAAATGATTCGATCGACAGATTCTATTCTGAGCGTTATGATCTTCTATTAAAGTATTTAAACATGTAAGTGCTTATGCTGCAACGGGTTGCTATTTTCAGTAAGGATAATAATGAGCGTACGCGAAACGGAGTTCAGAGCCTGGTAACAGAGCTTTGCAGCAGGGGAATACATGTTCAGCTTCATCAGAGTTCAGAAGAACCGTTATCTCCGTGTGAGAATGATAATATTGAAAGGTTTTCGGATTTCCGGACACTGTCAGATATGCCCGAACTGGTATTCAGTGTGGGTGGTGACGGGACATTTCTTGAAACGGTTTTAAAGGTAAAGGACCTCGGAATTCCGGTTGCCGGAGTCAATACGGGCAGAATGGGATTTCTTGCCAATATACCCGGAGAAGAAATAGATAAGTCGGTTGATCAGCTATGCAGGAATGATTATGAGATAGTTGAAAGATCCATGCTTGAAATACTAAAACCGGAGTATTTGTTTGAAGGAGAGCATGGTGTAGCCCTTAACGAAATTACGATCCAGAAGGCTAATCTTAGCATGATCACAATACATGTATATGTTAATGAGGTGTTTCTGAATACATACTGGGCCGACGGACTTGTCATTTCCACAGCTACAGGGTCGACCGCGTATAATCTGAGCGTGGGGGGACCGATACTTTCGCCTTCTGATGAAAGCATCATAATATCGCCTATTTCACCTCATAACCTGACCATCAGACCAATAGTACTGTCGGGGGGCAGCAGGTTGCGAATGGTAATGGAGGGAAGGACCCAAGAATGCCTTATTACCTGCGACTTCAGGTTCAGGAAGCTTTCGATAGACCAGGAGATACGTATCTCGGGGTGGGGCAGGAAGATGAAAACCGTGATGCTTAATGGAAGGGATTTCTATAGTACGCTGAGGAACAGGCTTATGTGGGGTGCTGACAAGAGGAATTGAAAAAGTTTATGAAAAATTTAACGTATCAGCAGATCACCGGCTCGGTAATTTGATAATATTTAGTTAATTTTGTATCTTGTTATTTTACAATTGGATTGAGTCGGTTGGATTAAAATATTACTGCTGAGCCTAAAAAAACCAGATCATGAAACGGTCAATTCTCATTTTTGTGATTTTTGTAATGGCAGTACCTCTTTCACATTCCCAGCTCTGGAAAATGCGAAGATGGGAAGCCGCTGCAGGTGCTGGTTCAACATTTTTTTTCGGAGACATAGGTGGATTCTCCCAGACAAAAAACGTACTGGGTTTTCGCGATCTTACCTACCTTCAGACCAGGTTTAACATAAACGGAAATATTAAATACAGGATTACACGCAATATCAATGCCAGGTTGAGCTTGTCTTATGCACTTTTTCATGCTACCGACGAAAGAGGATCAAACGAAACCAGGATTCTTGAATCAACAACATCAGCATTCGAACCCGCGATCCTGGGCGAGTATTATTTCGTAAAGAACTATGCCGAGAACAGTTACCTTTTCCTGAGAAGGAAATCAGGTTTCATCCGACATTTCTTCAATTCTCTCGATTTCTATGCCTACACCGGAATCGGTGCTATAACCTATACTGTGCAGCCCAATGAAGCCCTTCTTGAGCGCGGGATGAAAACAGGAGGTTTTGCTGCAGCCATACCTGCCGGAATCGGAGGGACATTGATCTTTTCTCCCGACCTTAACTTCGGCCTGGAACTGGGTGGCAGATATGCTTTCACCGATTATCTTGACGGATATACATCACAATTTTCCAAGGCTAATGACGTTTATTATTTCCTGAATCTAACAGTTACTTACAAGCTTAGAACGGGGCCCAACGGGTTGCCACGTTTTGGCAGATAATAAACGGGATCATAGTTGATGAAAAGAGTACCCTGGTTCATTTTACTGATTTTTATTTCACTTGGTGCTGCAGGACAGAGAAATGCCGATTATGGCATTTTCGGAGGAGTATCATCATACTTCGGCGACATTAATCCTTCCAGGCTGATGTATTCACCTCTCCCTGCGGGAGGAGTTTTTTACCGCTATAACTTTCATCCGCGTCATGCCCTGAGAGCAAGCCTTTTTTTCGGGGGTTTAAGAGGTGACGATCTCGATTTCAGCAACAGCTTCCAGCAAACCAGAGCAGCATCATTTTCATCAATGGCAGGGGATCTTGCACTGCAGTTTGAATTTAATTTCCTGCCGTATACCACAGCAGGCAAATACTGGGACTGGTCACCATATTTCGCTGCAGGAGCAGGAGTAGCGGCGGTTAACTCTCCGGCAGGATTTTCAGCTCAGCCCGTAATCCCCTTTTCCTTTGGTTTTAAGGTCAATATCTATAAAAATATGGGTCTTGAGGCCGAATATGGCTTTCGTAAAACATTTTATGATAACTTTGACGGCCTCATAGATCAGGTTGATCCGGCAGAACATGGCTGGTTACATAACAATGACTGGTATTCGTTTGCCGGAATAGCATTAACATGGAAGATCTACAGTAAACTGGTAGGATGTCCTGCCTACGCTGATGTTGATGACAAACGAAGAAATAAAAGACGATAAACTATGTCATTGCGCCAGAATATTGATAGTACCAGATTGCCGGCTCATATAGCAATAATTATGGACGGTAACGGACGCTGGGCAATACGTCATGGCATGGACAGGATTTTTGGCCACCAGAGAGGTGTGGAGTCTGTAAGAGCAGTGATTGAAGCTTCTGCTGACCTGGGAATAAAATACCTGTCCCTCTATGCCTTCTCAACAGAGAACTGGGGAAGACCTGATAAAGAAGTAGCAGCCCTGATGGGACTTATGGTAAGCTCGCTGAATAACGAAACTGAAACGCTGATAAAAAATAATATCAGGCTAACGTCAATAGGTGATCTTGAAAGACTTACACCTGATGTGAGGGAGAGATTAAATGAGACAATGAAACTTACGGGAAACTGTTCAGGACTTACACTTATAGTTGCACTGAGCTACAGCTCAAGGTGGGAGATAACTGAAGCTGTAAGGAAAATTGCCGCTGAAACAGCTGAGGGAAAACTGGATCCCGGCAAGATCGACGAGGCTGAAATAGAAAAACATATGGCAACAAGAGGAATACCTGATCCGGATTTAATGATAAGAACTAGCGGAGAACTCAGGATCAGTAATTTTCTCCTCTGGCAGCTTGCCTATTCAGAATTATATTTTACAGAAAAACTTTGGCCTGATTTTGGTAAAGAAGACTTGTATGATGCTGTAATTGATTACCAGAAAAGGGAAAGAAGGTTCGGAAAAACAAATTTACGAACCCCGGAAAAATAGCAGTTAATGAGGAAAAAAGACTACGTGAGGATTTGTACGGCACTGTTGATGTTTTTGGGTGTGCTTACCCTGAAGGCCCAGGAAAAGCAACAGATATACGATTATCTGGATGAAGGTGATTATATCATTGGTGGTGTTTCAGTTTCGGGGGTAAGGTATCTGGACGTGCCCGCCCTGATAGGGATTTCAGGCCTCAGGACAGGACAGGAGATCACAATACCGGGAGATGCAGTAACAAAAGCAGTTCAACGACTCTGGCAGCAGGGATTGTTTTCTGATGTTCGGCTGTCAATTATTGAAACCCGGTCCGACACGATCTTTTTCGATATATTTCTCCAGGAAAGACCAAGGATATCAGCTGTCAGGCTGAATGGCATAAGGAAATCCGAGACAGAAGACCTTAATGAAAAAATAAAACTACCTGTCGGATCACAGGTCACATCTTTTATACTGAATAACACACAGAAGGTAATAAAGGAACATTATGTTGAAAAGGGTTTTCTTAACACGACAGTTGAGTTTGTGCAGAAGGACGATCCCGATCAACCCAATAACATTATCCTTTACGTGAACATCGATAAAAAGGAAAAAGTCAAGATCGGCGAGCTGACCTTTGAGGGTAATGAATATTTCAAGGAAACCAAACTCCGGAGGCAGATGAAGGATACCAAGAAGAAGAACTATAATATCTTCAAGGTGTCGAAATATATAGATGAAAAATACAACGACGATAAGGAAAAACTTATAACTTTCTATAACGACAATGGGTTCAGGGATTTTACCATTATCTCCGATTCATTATACAAGATCTCTGAAGATCGTGTTGGTATAAAACTGAAAATAGAGGAAGGTGATCAATATTTCCTGAGGAATGTCAGATGGGTCGGTAACAGTGTTTATACAAAGGAAGATCTCGAAAGGGTTTTTAATGTCGAAAAAGGATCGGTATACAATCAGTCACTCATACTCGACCGGCTTAACGGTTTAAGCGGAGCCGAAGATGCCGTGAGTAACCTGTACCTCGACCATGGTTACCTTTTCTCCCACCTCACACCGGTGGAGGCCAATATCGAGAACGATTCCATAGATCTCGAAATAAGGATATATGAAGGTGATCAGGCCTACCTGAACGATATCATCATTGCAGGCAACACAAGAACGAATGAACATGTCGCAAGGCGTGAACTTTATACACTTCCGGGGGACCTCTTTAGTAAAGATTTGATAATAAGATCTATACGCCAGCTTGGGGTTCTGGGTCATTTTGACCCAGAGAAGATCAATCCTACACCCTTGCAGGATCAGATCAACGGGACTGTGGACCTTCTGTACCAGCTGGAGGAGAAAGCCAACGACCAGTTTGAAATCTCAGGAGGCTGGGGAGCAGGAATGCTTGTCGGAACTGTGGGCGTCAGGTTTAATAACTTTGCCATGAAGAATTTCTTCAAGCTCGATGAATGGAAGCCTTATCCGTCAGGCGACGGACAATCACTCAGTATCAGGGCTCAGTCGAACGGACGTATTTATCAGTCATATAATGTCTCTTTTGTGGAACCATGGCTTGGAGGAAAGAAAAATAACACTTTCTCTGTATCCCTTTACAGGTCGGTAATGACTAACGGAACCCCCAAAGGAGAGCAGGGAAGGCAGGCTATGATAATCGACGGAGCTACCATTGGTCTTGGTAAAAGACTTTCGTGGCCCGATGACTTTTTCAGCATTTACGGCGACCTGAGTTACTCCAAATATGACCTCAACAATTACAGTTACTACAGATTCCTCTTTGAGAACGGCCAGTCAAATCTTTTAAGCCTGAACCTGCGCCTCACACGGTTCTCTACCAGTCCAAACCTCATATATCCCAGGAGTGGATCCTCATTTACTTTTTCTATCCAGGCAACACCACCATATACCTTCATAAGCGGAAAGGATATGTCGGCGCCCGATATTACTGATGAAGAGAAATACAAATGGATAGAGTTCCATAAATGGACTTTTAAGTCGGATTATTATTTCCCTCTGACGAAAAATGACAAACTTGTACTGAATGCGCGCTTCGCTTTCGGTTATCTTGGATTTTATAATAAATATATAGGTCCGTCACCTTTCGAAAATTTTTACATCGGCGGTGACGGAATGACAGGCTACAGTTTTTACGGACGAGAGGTGATAGCCCTGAGAGGTTATACCAATGGTTCACTTACTCCCATCGATTCACGGTCAGGAGCTCCTGCCGGAAACGTATATTCAAAAATTACCTTTGAACTGAGATATCCTCTTTCGCTCAACCAGCAGGCTACGATATATGCCCTGGCATTTCTTGAATCAGGGCGTGCATGGTCTAAGTTGAACGAGTATAATCCTTTCAGAATGAACAGATCGGCCGGTATCGGTCTCAGAGCCAATCTGCCAATGTTCGGATTGCTTGGCATCGACTGGGGATATGGATTTGATGCTGTACCGACAGGTGAATCCGGAGCAAATAAATCACAATTCCATTTTGTCATAGGACAACAGTTTTAACGGTTGAATATTAAATTCGGAAGAAATGAAAAAAGCAGGTTTAATAATAGGATTAATGATTCTGATCTCAGTTACGGCTGTGGCTCAGAAATACGCTTTTGTTGACACTGATTATATCAGGAAGAACATCCCGGCATTTACAACGGCTCAGGAACAGCTCGATCAGCTTTCGGGCCAGTGGGAGAAGGAGGTAGCCGATGGCTACGCCATCGTTGAACAGATGTTTAAATCATACCAGAGTGAGGCTCCGCTTCTTTCTCAGGAAATGAAGACCAAAAGGGAAGAAGCAATAATTGCCAAAGAAAAGGAGATAAAAGAACTCCAGAATAAATATTTCGGTATGGAGGGCGAGCTTTTTAAAAAGAGGGAAGAGCTTGTTAAACCCATTCAGGATGAAATTTTAAAGGCGATAAAGGAAATTGCCCTCGACGGCAGTTATGCGGTGATATTCGACACTGCCTCAGGAGGAAATGTGCTTTTTGCTAATCCTAAATATGATATAAGCGATCAGGTACTTGAGAAATTAGGTATTACCAATTAAATAATTACTTTTGCATAATTTTTAAAACTATTGAAATGAAAAGACTAACAGCTATTTTAGCTTTAATCGTCATCACAGTCTCTGCAGGATATTCCCAGAATCTTAAATTCGGACATGTAAACGGAAATGAAGTTGTGCAGGCTTTACCCGAATTCGATTCGGCAAATGTTAAACTGGAAAATTTCCAGAAGGAGTTGATCAATGCACTGGAACTGATGTCGGTGGAGCTGAATAATAAAAACGATGCATATACAAAGGAAGAAAAGAACCTTACCGACCTGGTTAAACAGACCAAGCAGCAGGAGATAATCGACCTTAACAGACGTATGCAGGATTTCCAGGCCAAAGCTCAGGACGATCTCAGGCTGAGGCAGCAGCAACTGTTTCAACCCATCCAGGAAAAAGTTGAGAAAGCAATTAAAGATGTGGGTAAGGAAAATGGTTTCGTTTATATTTTTGATATAGGAACCGGTGTTCTCCTCTACTTTGATGAGACTAAAAGTACCGATGTTACCGCCCTTGTTAAAGGAAAACTCGGTGTTAAATAAGGAACTTATGATTTACCGGTGACCATCCGCCGCCAGGCCGATGGTCATTTTTTTATGATTATCAGGTGAAAGACAGACCAATAGGGATATTCGATTCAGGTGTCGGGGGATTGACCGTAGCCCATGCTATCAGGCAACTGCTTCCTGACGAAAGCATTGTTTATTTCGGTGATACGGCTCATTTACCCTACGGCGATAAATCGGCCGACTCCATAATTCAATACTCACGAAAAATTACTGAATTCCTTCTTGAGAAAGATGCAAAGATCATTCTTGTTGCCTGTAATTCTGCTTCAGCATCTGCTTATGAGGTCCTTAAAGAAGAATTTCCTCATACCCTGATACTGGATGTAATAGACCCCGTGGTTGATTACCTTGCTAAAAAGACCTACAGTAAAATCGGCGTGATCGGTACAAAAAGAACCATCAGCTCAGGCACATACGATAAAAAAATTGGCGAAAAGATAAAGAGTGCCGGGGTAGTATCTCTGGCCACACCCCTGCTGGTCCCGATGATTGAGGAAGGATTTATCTTTGATGATATCAGCAATGCCATAATCAGGACTTATCTTTCAAATCCTTGTCTTACCGGGATTGAGGCGCTGATCCTCGGCTGTACACACTACCCTATCATCAAAAACCAGATCAGCAAGTTCTTTAATTTCAACATAGAGGTTATTGATTCAGCCAGGGAAGTTGCACAGAAGCTCAGGGAGTTACTTGTAAAAAATGGTCTGGCCAATACCCCGGGGCTGCTAAAGGATTCTTTTTACGTATCCGATTTTACGCCCTGGTTCGGAAAAATCTCGAGGATGTTTTTCGGGGAAGATATTGATCTGGTAAGAGCTGATATATGGCATTAGGTAACAGATGAGGGATGAATGCATAATACATGACCAAAATCATATTCAATTCTCGTTAATTGTAGTTCTTTCGAACTTAATAAATTAACTTTGCTGTTCATAAACAATTGATTGATAATTCTCAGGGCTTTTGTAAATTTTCCCGATCATGGCCAAAAATTCCAAGGTAATTGAAAGAGAAGAAGTGGTGATACGGTTTTCGGGTGACTCCGGTGACGGTATGCAGCTGACGGGAACTCTGTTCTCCGACACTGCAGCTTTATTCGGAAATGACCTGTCGACATTTCCTGATTATCCTGCTGAAATACGTGCACCACAGGGAACTGTAGGAGGGGTGTCAGGTTTCCAGGTTCACCTCGGGCATTCTGAAATATATACACCCGGTGATTATTCAGATGTACTGGTGGCAATGAATCCTGCTGCCCTGAAAGCCAATGCAAAGTGGGTAAAGCCCGGTGGAACAATAATTTACGACAGTAATAATTTCTCTGATAAAAATATTGAAAAGGCAGGATACAAAAGCGATCCCATTGCCGAGGAGAATCTTAGCGGCTATAATATAATCGCAGCTCCCATTTCTCAGATGGTGAGAGATGCACTGAAAGATTTCGGACTTGATCCTAAATCAGTTCTCCGCACAAAAAATATGTTCGCACTGGGTATGGTTTACTGGCTTTTCAGCAGGAAACTGATATATACCGAACAGTATTTTGATAAAAAATTTGCCAAAAAACCTGAGATTGCAGAAGCCAATAAGGTGGCACTCAGGGCAGGCTACTATTACGCTGAAACGATTGAAGCACTTAGTCCGGTTATTAAAGTGGAGCCTGCTCAGATTGCGAAAGGTGTCTACAGAAATATATGTGGCAATACAGCTACTGCGTGGGGGCTTCTTGCAGCAGCAGAAAAGGCCGGGCTGAATCTATTCATTGGATCATATCCAATTACCCCTGCAACAGGTATACTGGAAGAGCTCGCCGCCCGTAAGGATCTGGGAGTTAAGAGTTTTCAGGCTGAGGATGAGATAGCCGGTATATGCACGGCCCTTGGTGCAAGTTTTGCCGGAAATCTGGCCGTTACCTCAACATCCGGACCGGGCCTGGCCCTGAAATCAGAAGCTATCGGTCTGGCCGTGATGGCTGAACTTCCAATAGTGATAGTCAATGTTCAGAGAGGTGGTCCTTCCACCGGTCTTCCTACAAAGACAGAACAGGCTGACCTGATGCAGGCACTTTACGGAAGAAATGGTGAATGTCCGGTTGTGGTAATTGCCGCCAGCACACCTCACGACTGCTTTAAATATGCTTTTGAAGCCGCCCGTATAGCCCTGGAACACATGACACCAGTGATTCTGCTTACCGACGGTTACCTGGCCAATGGAACGGAACCCTGGAAGATACCTAGCATGAAAGACCTTCCCGAAATAAAACCCCCCATTGGCCAGGTA
>Ga0209203_1000294_pt1 | contig 44466 bp, 39 predicted proteins | sample AD_UKC109_MetaG_FD_184423 | JGI IMG/M metagenome (GOLD analysis project Ga0209203, IMG submission 184423) | Active sludge microbial communities of municipal wastewater-treating anaerobic digesters from Hong Kong - AD_UKC109_MetaG (SPAdes)... | ecosystem: Engineered > Bioreactor > Anaerobic >... | reverse complement strand
ACTATGTCCAACGCCATGCCCTGAGCTTCAAGGCGCTCCTGGTCTCCATCCCCTTCGGCGTCCTGGTCGCCCTGGTCCTGCTGGCCAACAACATCCGTGACATCGACCACGACCGCAGCAGGCATATCCGCACCATCGCGAACACGCTGGGACAGCGGTCGGGCATGTACCTCTACCTGCTCTTCATGGTCGCCGCCTTCGCCTGCATCCCCCTGTTCATCATCTGGGGTGTGCTCCCGGTCTGGGGACTGGCCATCTTTCTCTCCCTGCCCATCGCCGTGAAGCTTCTCCGGCAGATGATGCGCCTGGTCCCGGCTGACGCCGATGCCCAGACCGCGAAGCTCGACACCGCCTTCGGCGCGCTCCTCCTCATCGTGCTGGTGGTCCAGGGCCTGACCGGATGAACGGGGCCGGATACCGTCCCGGGGTCGTCTGGTCGGCCGTGGCCCTGGCGGCGGTGCTGTGGTTCGTCACCTTCTCTCTCGGCGGGCCGAGCTTCTGGATCAAGATAGGCGTCTCCACGGCCATTCTCGCCGCTGTGGCCGTCAGGGAGGGGACGATCCGGGCGAACGCCCTGTCCTTCGACCGGAAGGCGGTGATTCAGGGACTTCTCGCGGCCGCAGGCCTGTATCTCGTCTTCTGGGCCGGCAAGGAAGCCTCCACCCTCGTCCTGCCCTTCGCCTCCGGCCAGATCGGAGCCATCTACGACAAGGGACAGGGCTTTCCCACGGTCGCGATCTTCTTCCTGCTCCTGTTCGTCACCGGACCCTGCGAGGAGCTGTTCTGGCGGGGCTTTCTGCAGAGGAGGCTCATGGAACGCTACGGCCGGTGGGGAGGCTTCCTCCTGTGCACGCTGGTGTATGCAGGGGTGCACGTCTTCTCGTTCAATTTCATGCTCATCGGCGCCGCCGCGGTGGCGGGTGCCTTCTGGGGTCTGCTCTACATGAAGCTCGCGCGCCTGGACAGCGTGATCATCTCCCACTCCCTGTGGAGCGCCGTGATCTTCGCCGTGGCCCCCATGTCGTGAAAGGGGTCATCCCCTCTTCAGGACATCCTTCAGGGTGATCTCCGGGTGGCGGTACCGCTCGTAGGCAGGGGTCTTCCTCCCGTACTGGATCGCCTCCTGCGGGCACCACTGGAGGCAGGCGAAGCACTGGTCGCACCGGTGGTTCCAGACGGGCTTCCCCCCTGACAGGGTGATGTTGCCGGCAGGGCAGACCTTCTCGCAGATCCCGCACCGGTTGCACTTCTCGTCCGTCCGGAAGGGCCGGTCCATGGCGGGAACCTTCGGGAAGCTCATCCGGTAGATGGCCGTGAAGAGGATCCGCTGCCATAGGGGACCCTTTTCCACAGGGAGGACATCCTGTTTCCTGATGTGACCTGCGATGCGGGAGATCTTTTCCCTTGCCTGAGCGAAGCGCCTGAGCTGCTCCTCCCTGGGACCCGGACCACCCCAGGGGATGTAGTTGGACGGCATCCTGATCTGGAAGCCGGCCGAGAGGGCAATGCCACTGCCCGCCATGATCCCCTTCAGCTGGACCAGGGTGTTGGACACCTGACCGCCGTTGACCGCCACGGCGAAGGAGTACCCTGTCCGCTTCACGTCCAGCGATTCGATGAACCGGATGACCGGGGCGGGCACGCCCCATATGTACACGGGAAAGACAAAGCCCGTGACGCATCCTTCGACGACCTTCTTCTCGTCGGGGCAGAGAGCCATGGAAATGATGTCCGCGCCGCCGATTCCCTCGCCGATCAGGCGCGCGGTCCACAGGGCATTCCCGGTGCCGGTGTAGTAGAAGATGGTCGGTCGGGAGCCCGGGAATGATGCCATGACTGCCTACTCCTCGTGGATGACGTCCTTGATGATGTAGCTCCCGGACTTCTCGTCCAGCTCCAGCTCCAGCAGGTGGCGGTCGCGGGCCTCTTCCAGGAGCCGGCTGAAGGACCGGAAGCCGTAGTAGCTCTCGTTGAACCCGGGCTTACGGCGGCGCAGGGCCTGTTTTATCATGGAACCCCAGAGCTTGTCTTCTTCGCCCCGCTCGTCGAACAGGGCCTCCACGGTCTCCACCACGAGGTCCAGGGCTTTCTGCTTCCGGTCTTCCTCGGCGCTCTCCTTGGGCTCGGGCTTCGGCTGGGTTCCGGCGGCGGGGGGCTTGGGCGCCGTTTTCTTCGCCTTGCGTCGCTTGGCCTCGCTCTCGCGCACCAGGTCGTCGTAGAAGATGAACTCGTCGCAGTTGGCGATGAGGAGCTCGGATGCGGAGTTCTTCACCCCCACCCCGATGACGAGCTTGTTGTTCTCCCTGAGCTTGCTCACCAGCGGCGAGAAGTCCGAGTCGCCGCTGATGATCACAAAGGTGTCCACATGCGATTTGGTGTAGCAGAGGTCCAGGGCGTCCACCACCATGCGGATGTCCGCAGAGTTCTTGCCCGACTGCCGCACGTGGGGTATCTCAATGAGCTCGAAGGACGCCTCGTGCATGACGGGCTTGTAGTCCTTGTAGCGCTCCCAGTCGCTGTATGCCTTCTTCACGATGATGCTGCCCTTGAGCAGCAGGCGCTCGAGGATCTTCTTCATGTCGAACTGGGCGTACTTGGCATCACGCACGCCGAGCGCGATATTCTCGAAATCGCAGAACAGGGCCATGTTCTGGGTTTTTTCCAGTACTGCCATTGTATCACTCCTTAGTATCAATCTTGTTCAATCCGATACCGGATTCATATCACCGGCAACATACCCGCATACATTCATCCTTCCTTTGGGGCCATGCTGTCAAGGCATTAAACAGCCGACCACTCTGCCTGAAGATGATGGAGGATACCCCATCACGAAGAGAACACCCTCTGGATTATTTTTGCCAGCTCCCTCATCTCCAGGGGTTTCAGGGCGAATTCCCGGATACCGATCTCTTTCGCCTTCTCCTCCGAGATATGCTCGCTGTATCCGGTGCACAGGATAATGGGGATGTCAGGGCGGATCTCCAGGAGTTTCAGGGCAAGCTTGTCCCCGGTCAGACCCGGCATGGTCATGTCGGATATGACCAGGTCGAAGTCTGCCGGATTATTCTGAAAGTGGGCAAGGGCATCTATGCTGCTTGTTCTTGTGACCACTGCATATCCCAGCCTGCCGAGCATCTTCTCTGCAAGGTTCGCCAGGGTCGGTTCGTCGTCGACGAACAGGATGCGGGCGTTCCCGGTAGGGAGAGGCTCTCTCTGTGCCAGCTCTGTGGTGTCCACGCCCAGGGTGATTTCCGGCAGATAAACGTCAAAGGCCGTCCCTGTCCCCGGGGTGCTCGTGCAGGTGACCGCGCCGTTCTGGCTCTTCACGATCCCGTGCACCACCGACAATCCCAGACCGGTTCCGCGGCCGAGCTCCTTGGTGGTGAAATAGGGCTCGAAGATCCGTTCCACGACCTCGGGAGCCATGCCGTGGCCGGTATCGCCTACCGTGAGCCTCACGTAGGACCCCGGCTTGATATCGAGCTCATGGGCCATGACGGCATCGATAGCTTCTTTCCTCAGCCTCACGGTGAGCACCCCGCCGGTTTCGTCCATGGCATGTGCGGCATTGGTGCAGAGGTTCATGATCAGCTGGTTCACCTGTGTGGGATCGGACATGACCAGGCATGACGGGACGAGATCCTGGCGGATCTCTATAGTGGTCGGTATGACCGATCGGAGCATCTTGAGCGACCCCTTGACGAGAGGGGGGAGGTCCAGCGGTGAATAGGTTGTTTCCGCCCTGCGGCTGAAGGTGAGGATCTGTTTCACCAGGTCCTTGGCCCGGTCGGCCGCCTTGATGGCCTCCTTGATCTCGCTCCTTGCCGTGTCCGGCTCGGATGCATCACCCAGGGCGAGCTCGGAGTAGCCGATGATGGCGGAGAGGATGTTGTTGAAGTCGTGGGCGATGCCGCCGGCCAGGGTCCCCAGGGACTCCATCTTCTGGGCCTGGGCGAGCTGGTCTTCGAGCCTCTTCTTATCGAGCTCGGCCAGCTTGCTCTCGGTGACGTCCCTGATGACGGCCACGATGAACTGCTCACCCCCGGCGTCCCGGTAGAGGGTCTTCTTGGTGACGATGGTATGGACATTCCCCCCTGCATCGGTGATCTTCTCCTCATTGACGTTCTCTACCCCTGAGGTGAAGACGAGCTCGTCCTTTTCCCAGAAGACATCCGCTTCCTCCCTGGGGAAGAATTCATAATCGGATCTGCCGAGCAGCTCCTCCCTCGAGTGCCCGAAGAAGATGCAGGCCGCGTCGTTGAGCAGGACCCACCGGTGCTGCCGGTCCTTGACGAAGATCGGGTCGGCCACGGCATTGATGATCTTGTCGAGATAGTTCTCCGACTCCCGGAGGGCTTTCTCCACCTGTTTCCGTTCGTCCATCTCCCTCTGCAGGGACACGGTCGTTTCCTGCAGCACTTCACGCTCAGCAGAGAGTTTCCACAGGAGGTCCCGTTCATGGAGGAACGAGGTGTTGAGCCTGTCGAGGAGCAGGCTGACCGGGAGGCTCGCAGCCAGCGAGACGATGGAAAGGTTGACCACGAACATGGTCCACTTGGAGACGGGCTCCGCATGCACGATGGCCCAGGACTGAAGGTGCTGGCCGAAGACCCAGAAAAAGGCCAGGAGCACCGCGGCATTGACGGCGGTCGTGAGCATGGCCGCCTGTGTCCCGAACAGGAGGGCGGAGATCACCGTGCACAGCACGAGCCACCCGGGGCGGGCATAGTAGGGGCCCAGCGCGATGAGGTAGGTCGCGGTCATGGCGTATATGGAGAGGAAGAAGAGGATGCTTCTGGCGGACGAATTTTTCACCCAGAAGTAGGTGTAGAACAGGACGAGGAAAGCCGCCATATCGAAGGAGATAAGGCCGAACTTGCGTTCCGAGATCAGGTAGGGGAACGTAGACACAAACCCCAGCGGCATGACGACCAGGGCCACCAGCAGCATGAGGGTGACGTAGTAGTTCCTCCAGCCCTCGAGGTCGGAATACTGGTCAAGTCCCTTCAGGATACTGAATCTTCCAGGCTGTGTGTCATGGTTCATCGTTCGCTCCCCGATGCGTGGCAGGGCATCGCTCATGGGGCGGGAAGTCTTCCTCCCCGGGTTTGTATGCCCTGATCCCTTCTTCCGTGAACAACTCCTCGATGTGTTCGATCTCGGTATCCGTATGCGTTCGAAGCGCAGGACCGTCCGGGAGTCCCAGCCACCTGCGCTTGCCGGACCCCATGGGGTGGTAGGGTACGACGGTCAGCCGGGACAGCCCCAGTCCGCGGAGAAATCCGGCCCATCCCCTGATGTTGTCCTGTCCGTCGGTCATGGCCGGCACCAGGGGGAGGCGGGGCCAGACAACGGGGCCCTCATGCCTGTGCATGGCCTCGGCAAGGGACTTGAGGTTCCGCTTGATCGCGTCATTGTCCGCTCCGCATATGTTCCGGTGCCGCCCCGGGTCATGGATCTTGATGTCGAAGAGCACGAGATGGAGCTTGTTGAGGAGGGGCTGCAGGCTTTCACGGTCGAAGAGCCCGCAGGTCTCCATGGCGACGTCGATCCCCTCGGCGCGGAGCAGGCCTGCCAGCCTTGCCGCGAAGTCAGGAAAGAGCGTCGGTTCCCCCCCGGTGAAGGTCACGCCGCCCCCCGAATCCTTGAGCAGGGGGAACTCGGGACGCAGGGTCTCCATGACCTCCTCGGGGGAGAGTTGTTTGCCGATGAGCGTCATGGCGCCCGATGGGCATCTCTCGACGCAGGTGAAGCAGAGCCTGCACCGGGAGGCATCCCTCCTGCCGACAGCGGTGACGGCATGCTCCGGGCACGCCTCTACGCACGTGCCGCAGCTGATGCACAGCCCGGGCTTGAACGCGACCTCCGGCGAAACCTTCCAGGACTCCACGTTCTGGCACCAGGGGCAGCGCAGGGGGCATCCCTTGAAGAAGACCAGGCTTCGTATGCCGGGGCCGTCGTGGAGGCAGAAGTGCTGCAGGGAGAACACGAGGGGATCAGGCGATCCCATGGGCGGTCCTCTCGATGATCTCGTCCTGGACGTCGGGCTGCAGGTCGTTGAAGTAGGCGCAGTAGCCGGCCACGCGCACCACGATCCCGGGGTGCGATGCGGGGTCCCGCTTCGCCTCCTTGAGTGTCTCGGGGTCGAGGACATTAACCTGGACCTGCATTCCGCCCCGGGAGAAGTAATCCCTGAAGAGGCTCGCCAGGGCGTTGCGGCCGGTCCTGCCCCCGATCACCCGACTGTCGAACTTCAGGTTCAGGGCGCAGCAGTTCATCCATTTCCTGCTGTCCAGGGAGGCCGCCGACCGGAGGACCGCGGTGGGACCGAGGCGTTCGGACCCGTCGGAGGGGGCGAGGCCGTTGGAGAGGCGGTGCCCTGCAGCCCGCCCGTTGGGCAGCGCCCCGGTCACTCGGCCGAAGCCGATGTGGCAGGTCATGGAGTAGAACCCGGGCACGTACCGCCCGCCGCGCGTGTTCCTGTGGGCGAGGAGGGCATCGGCAAAGGCGTCCGCTGCGAGCTGGGTCATGCGGTCCGCCTCCGGATCCCCGTTGCCGTAGCGGGGGAGCTTGGTCACCAGCTCGACCCTGAGGGCCTCCCGGCCCCTGAAGTTGTCCTTGAGGATTCCGACGAACTCAGGGAGACTGAAGCGCCTCTCGTCGAAGACGACCTTCTTGAGGGCGTACAGCGAATCGCCCGCATCGGCGAGCCCCGCCGCCTGGATGGAGGTATAGTCATACAGGCCGCCCCCCCAGGTCACGTCCCTGCCCGACTCGAGGCATCCCTCGGTGAGGATGGAGTTCACCGGCGTCGGACGGGTGGTCCGATAGACCTCTTCCAGCCACCCGATCACCTTTACCAGGTCGTCCACGCCATTGCGGACCTGGGCTCTAAATGCTTCGAGGACGTCGTCGAAGGTCTTCATGGCGTCCACCGGCATGGTGGCCGCACCGAAGCGGCGCTTCCCCTCGATCCGGGCCTTGCCGTGGAAGCGTGCGCCCCCGTTCAGGGCGAGCTCCAGGCACAGCGGCAAATTGAAGAGCGCGGCATCCGATGAGTTGTACGTCCGCCCCTGGCTCGCCATCTCCACGCATCCGATGACCGCGTAGTCCCGGGCATGCTCCCTGGTCATGCCCGCCTCCTCCAGCGCCCGGACCACGGCCGTGTCCCCGAACATGGAGGGGCGGCTGGTCCCCAGCTGGAGGAGCTCCACGCTCTTGTGGAGAAACCATTCGGGCGTGCCGGGATGGATGCGGACGTGTACCGCGGGCTCCCGGGTCAGGATCTGGGCATAGGCGTCCAGGATGAGGCCGGAGAGCTCGTTGGTAACGTCGTTCCCTTCTCCGTCCGTGCCGCCCAGGGTGAAGGCCTGGGCCACCCCGATGCCGCTGAAGAACCGGTCGACCCGCTGGGAATAGAGAGGCATGGTCTCGCAGGCCTTCAGGCAGAAGCTTGCGGTCATCTCCGTGGCCTGGCCGGGCGTCAGCCTGGCCTGTTCAACATCTCTCCGATAGAGGTCCAGGAGGATCTGGTCCATCCTTCCGAAGGAGAGGCCCTGCTCGAAGTCCTCCAGGTTCATGGCCATATGGACGATCCAGACGGCCTGGAGTCCCTCGTGATACGTCCGGGCGGGCTCGAAGGGCACCCGGCGGCAGGCCTGGGCCGAGGCCAGGAGCTCGGCCCTGCGCTGCCCGGACACCCCGGGGGAGGCCGCCATGCGCTCCGCCTCTGCGGCGAGGTTCTCCGCCATCTTCCTGATGCCGTCGATGGTTAACCGGACGCTTCTGTAGAAGGCGATCTGGTTGGCATCGAGGGTTGATCCGTCCGCGAGCCTGCCCTCCTGCAGCCTCTTCCCGGCCTCTTCATAGGGGTGGCGCAGTCCCTCGCGGACGACCATGCGGTAGTTGCCCACCTGGTGGGCCACGCCCGCCTCCTCCGTGATGAAGTGCCGCTTGGCGCGGAAGAAGTCCAGGAAGGAGGAGATGCGGGAGGGCCTGAGGAGGGCCTTGGCACCCACGCTCCTGAAGGTGTTCCTGAGCCCGATGCCCAGGAGCTCGAAGGTCTCCGGGACGCTCAGCCGCAGCGGGACGGTCCGTTTTCCCATGCGGGCGAGGTCCTCCAGGATGTTGATGGATCCGCCCTCGATGTAGTAGTTGGCCGCGATGCGCTTGGAGGTCATGTTGCCGATGATGAGCTCGTTCTCGTATATGCGGGGTCTGCGGCGGGAGAACAGGTACTGCAGGGCCATGGCGCGGTGGACAAGGGGATGCTCCGTCCTGGAGCTGAGGCGGCCCTGATGGGATTTCCAGAATTGCTCCAGGAGCCTCGGCCTCTCCAGGCAGATGGAGTACGGCGTGGACAGCAGCTCGGCCCTGATGGCTGCGATGCGTTCGGTGGGCGGGGAAAATCCTTCATCCGGTGCTGTGGCGGTACGTTGTGGCGTTGCCATGGACAGAGCCCTCCTCTGGGGATGGTTCCCTGATGCATGGTTCCAGGCTGCGCAATCCTCGATGATTAGTTACTCTACTATCATGAGTTCAGGATGATATCCAGATGTGAGTGCTGTCCGCCTCATCCCGCCATGCGGCGGCCCTGTTCCGGCCTGGCTACGGTGACGAGCGGGCGTCCGTTCTTCCGGCCGAGCCTCTTCCGGATGATCGCTGCCTCGGCCTGGGGCACGCTGATGAAGGTGAACTCGTCGCGGATCTCGATGTTGCTCACGAGCTTCTCCTTGACCCCCGTGTGTTCCCTGATGAACCGGAGCAGGTTCTGCGGCGTCATGCCGTGTCGACGCCCCCGGGCCACGAAGAGGCGGGTTTTCGCCTTTGTCTCAATCAGGGGGGCAGCGGTGCGGATCTCCCGGTACGCCTTCGGGTCCAGCTCGTCTCCGCAGACGTGGCGCAGGCAGGCGGCCAGGACGGCGGCTGGGTCCGAGCCCTCGAGGAGCTCGGCGGCCAGCAGGGCATAGGCGCTCGTGTCTTCCTCCTCCATGGTGCGTCTGATCTCGGCCTCGATCCTGCCGCGTTTCGCTGCGATGATGTCTTTCACCCCCGGCAGGCTCCCCCTGCGCATGGCTTTGCCCGTGGTGCGGCGGATGAGGTCCAGGGCCCGCTGCTCCTTCGGGGTGACCAGGGTGACGGCGATGCCTGTCTGCCCGGCCCGGCCGGTGCGGCCGATCCTGTGTATGTAGGAATCCGGGTCCTGGGGTGGGTCGTAGTTGATGACATGGGTCAGGCAGCTGACGTCGATGCCGCGGGCCGCCACGTCGGTGGCCACCAGGATGGAGGTCTGCCTGGTGCGGAGACGTTTCATGATCCGTTCCCGGTCCGCCTGCTCGATCTCGCCGTGGAGGCACTCTGCGCCATAACCGCGTTCGATGAGCCTGTCCGCGATCTCACCTGTCTCCACGCGGGTACGGCAGAAGACCAGGCCGTAGAACTCCGGCTCCATGTCGATGATGCGGCACAGGGCCTCGAACCTGTCCTTCTCGCGCACCTCGAGATAGATCTGGTCGGTGAGCTGCCGGGCCTGTTTCTGCGTGCCTGTGGTGATGGTGTCGTACCTGCCCATGTGGCGCTTCGCAATGGCGATGACTTCCCTGGGCATGGTGGCGGAGAAGAGCATGGTGCGCCTTTCAACCGGAGCATGGCCGAGGATGGCCCTGATGTCGTCGATGAACCCCATGTCGAGCATCTCGTCCGCTTCGTCGAGGACCAGGTGGGTCAGCCCGTCCAGGCGCAGGGTGCCTTTCTCGAGGTGGTCGAGGATGCGGCCCGTGGTCCCCACCACGATGTCCGCGCCGTGCTTCAGGGCGCTCCGCTGGGGCCCGAAGGGCTGGCCGCCGTAGACCGACACGACCTCGATCTTCTTCTTTCCTCTGAGTGACCTGATCTCGTCCGCCACCTGCACGGCGAGCTCCCGGGTGGGCACCAGTACGAGGGCCTTCACGCGTCCGTCGGGTGTCTCCATGCGTTCGATGACGGGGATGCCGAAGGCCGCCGTCTTGCCGGTGCCGGTCTCGGCCTGGGCCACCACGTCGCGACCTTCGTTCAGGAGAAAGGGGATGATCGCTTTCTGTATGGGTGTGGGCTCTTTGAAGCCCTTTGCTGCAAGCGTGTTGAGCATGGCCTCCGACAGGCCGAGGATTCTGAACTGTTCCAAGCTGGATCTCCTTTGTCGTATGCAGTGAACGTCTCGTAGACACACAAAGGATCAGCAGGGATGCCTTTGAAGGTGGCGCCAAGAGTTACTTGTGCGCCTTATAGCTGAATTTTCAGGAAATGCCAGCAAAAAAATGAGGTGTTTTCACGAAGAACGGTGCATGGTTGGAGGTGAACAACGGCGGGTCGTTCCGGACGATGGCGGCAACGGCTGGGTTTCGCCGGAATTCTCTGTCCAGGAACCGGCGGACACGGTTCCGGTCCCAGCCCTTCGGATGGACGAAGCCCTGGTAGAGCGAGAGGTCGCCCTCGAAGAAATCGTAGGTCTCGAGACCCCTTGCCTCGTCTCCCCCCCGGGGGAGGTTGAAGACGGACAGGTTGAGGAAGTCGATGCACCCGGCGTGGCCCGCGGTGAGCTCCAGGGTCTTCCGGGCGCTTGCCTCGTCCTCGGCCGGGGTGCCGAAGAGGAGGTACACGTAGGTCCCGATGCCCGCAGCGTGGAGGTTTCCGAGCGCCTTGGATGCGTCTTCGAGGCTGATGCCCTTGACCAGGGAGTCCAGGACTGCCTGGTCGCCGGATTCCAGGCCGAGCTGGAGCATGACGCAGCCCGATCGTCCCAGGGCCGTGCAGAAGTCCCTGTCCGCCAGGTGCGGGGTGAACCGGGCGAACCCGTACCAGGGCGATGAAAGGCCTGCGTTCGCGATGGTGGTGAGCAGGGCGGGGCTCATGGCATTGTCCGTGAAGTGGACCAGGGAGGGGGCGTACCGACCCGCAAGCCCGTTGACCTGTGCAGGCACGTCCCGGGCAGGGATGCACGAGTACCGGTTCCCTTCGGATCTCTCCGGGCAGAAGGAGCACCTGCTCCAGTAGCAGCCGGAAGAGGCGCTGAAGGGGAGGACAAGACCCGGGGACAGGTAGGCGTATCCTGTGAAGGGATCATAGTCGGGGAGAAAATCTCCGCCGGAGAGGTTGACCCCGGCAAGCTGTAAGATTCGCTCTTCCCCGGGGCCCGCTACCATCTCGTCCACGAGCCCGGAGAAGGGATCGTCCCATCCCGGCCGCTTTATCCACGAGGTGACCAGGCCGCCGCCCAGGACGATCTTCACGCCCGGGTCCAGCGACCTGATATGCCCGATCATGGCGAAGGCGGTCAGGGCCTGGCTCAGGAAGTTGAGGGAAAGGCCCACGATGCGGGGGGCGTTGTCCTCCAGGAGGGCCTTCAGGCGCTTCCCGAAGTAGGGGAAGAAGACATTCGCCTCGGGATGTTCGGCCGAGCGAATGAGGTCTGCGCTCCTCAGCGGGGAGAGGGCGCCGTGCTGAAGGTTGTTCAGGTTCAGCAGGGTATCATATGACTGTGCGCTGACCGCCAGGATACGGCTTATCTCGGTCACCGCCCTGGTGTATTTCCCCATATCCTGGAAGGCATGGCCATTTGCCAGCGTTTCGAGGTTATCGCCCAGGTGTTTTGCTGCACGCCGGGTAAAGGTATCCGTTGCATTCACATCGCCGTTCAGGAGGTGATGTATGCCCTCGATGTTCGCGTCGACCACCAGGCACTGCCTGCCGTGGGTCTTCAGGGCGCCGGCGAGCCTGGCCAGACCGGGGGGCGGTTCACATGGCCTCGACAGGGGTGGGTGGATGAGTACGATGTCCATGGAGGTTTTTGAAGCAGCTTGGGGATCACTTGTCAATGATGGTATCAGTACATGGGGTAAAGGAGAAATATTCCCCCTTCGTATTGAATTCCAACCAGGGACTCCTATTATGAACACCCAATGTAGGACGGATCCATTCAGGATCGATGCAAAGGAGGATATTATGAAAACAAACAGGGTCATTGTTCTTGTCCTGCTGCTCGTTCTGGCGGCAACCACCCTGGCCTTGGCCGCCGATGAAAGCAAGGAAGGGACCTCCCGGGATCAGGACCAGGGATGGACGTGCCCGTGGTGCGGCCGTGACTGGGACGACATGGGACCCGGCATGATGTACGGCCGCAGGGGCGGCGGGTACGGATGGGGTCCGGGCGGCATGATGGGGCCGGGCTATGGCTACCGCGGATGGCGCGGCACGGCCGGGCCGGTGGACAAGGACCAGGCCAAGCTCCTCATGGAGCGCTACATAGCCTCTACCGGAAATCCCAACCTCAAACTGGGCAAGATCATGGACAAGGACACCTACTACGAGGCCGAGATCGTCACCAAGAACGGCTCCCTGGTGGACAAGCTCATGGTGGACAAGCAGACGGGGTGGATCCGGTCCGTCTATTAGGGGACCGTCTGCGGCGCGTGGGCATTCAGAAACCGTATCCGTTCACTGCTGACCTCATCCGCAGAATCCGCCAAGGCCAGGATGTGGAACCCGTCCTTCACGATATGGAGCTCGGCGCCGGGTATTGACCGGGCGGCCCGGAGCGCGTGCTCCAGGGGGACGTCGTGGTCGTCCGTTCCGTGGATCACCAGGGTGGGGGCGGTCACATGTTCGAGCGGCAGGCCATCCGTCTTCGCGAGCTGCTTCAGGTCGTTGACCAGGCCCCGGGTGCGGAACCTCGCAGGGCTCATGCTCCTGAAAAGGTCCATGAGGATTTTCACCCGGCGCTCGTCCTTCATGATGTCCTTCAGCAGGAGAAAGACCTCATCCTCATCCAGGGTGCTCTCCATCCCGATGGTCGCCATGCCCACAAGGGCAGGCGCGTGTTTCGCGATGACGTCTCCCAGCCACATGGAGGGGTCGTTGAACATGAGGTGCTTAAAAAGGATGTGCTCTCCGACATTGTTCCCGTCGAGCTCATAGGGCCCGGTCACCGCGCATTCCAGGATGAGCGCCCAGGTACGGCTGGGGTGACGGGCCGCGAAATGGACGGCCGGTGGCCCGCCGGCGGAGTAGCCAAGGACGGCTGTCCGCTCCAGGCCCAGGGCATCGAGCAGTGCGGCGAACACCTCTGCCTGCTCTTCAAAGGTTCTTCCCGCATCGAGCGGGGTTCGGACGTAGCCCGGCCGGGACCAGCTCAGCACTCGGAAGCCTTTTCCCAGCAGGTCGCCGAACAGGGCGCCGGCCTGGTCATAGCCGCCCGGCCCTCCATGCATTACGGACACGAACGGACCGTCATCGCCGTGGATTACATATTCCACCGGCCCTTTAGCAGTATCCGCCATGAGGCTGCCGGCCTGGAGCTCGCGGATCAGATTCCGCTTCCAGCGGATGTACGGACCGTACTTTTCCCTCACCCTTCTGATGATGTTCACGGTTAGGATAGCCTCCTCGCATGCAATTGGAAGGGTATCAGTCTATCATAAGGCTGGATGGCAAGCAAAGAAATGGCGGGAGCGACGAGACTCGAACTCGCGACCTCCGGCGTGACAGGCCGGCGTTATAACCGTCTTAACTACGCCCCCGCCCGGGTGTTTCTCCACCCTTCTTGACGACTCCCGTGTCCGGGAAGGTTCACTGTCACCTTGGTATAATAATACCTTCACGGTGAGACACAAGAGCGCGATTCCTATACATGCACTCCTACGGGCTTGGCAAGAGGTATCTGCTCGTCGGCCAGGACTTCGCCCCTGCGGCCGATCACCACATGCCTCAGCGGGATGTCCGCCCCTGCTATGCCCATGGCCTTGAGCGCAATGTGCACGAGCCCGGTGCAGCATGGCACCTCCATGTGCACCACGGTGAGCGTCCGGGGGGTCGCCTGGGAGAGGATTCCGGCGAGGCGTTCGACGTGCCTTTCCACATCGTCGAGCTTCGGGCAGGCGATGGCCACGGTCCTGCCCCTGAGGAACCGCTCGTGGAGGTCGGGGCTCGCCACGGCGCAGCAGTCCGCCAGGAGGATCATGTCCGAGCCCCTGAGGAAGGGCGTCTGGGGACTCAGGAGCTGGAGCTTCACCGGCCAGTGGCCCAGCAGGGATGGCCTCTCCGTGCACGGATCGGATGCGTCGATTCCGGGATTCGGATTCAGGTTCATGGCCATGGACGACGGGCATCCGCACGGCAGGGTGGTGAGGCCGGTCGGTTTCGGGGCATGGAGGTGCTCTTTGACCGCCTCCTCGTCGAAGCAGTCCGCCTCCCGCTCGACGATCTTCAGCGCGCCGGTGGGGCACTCGCCGATGCAGGCTCCGAGCCCGTCGCACAGGATGTCGCCCACGAGCCTTGCCTTGCCGTCCACGAGCTTCAGCGCGCCTTCCGCACACGCCAGGATGCACTGCCCGCACCCGTTGCATCGCTCCTCGTCGATCTCGATGATCTTCCTCGTCCCTTTCATGGTCCGCTCCTTCACGTTCATGATGCACCTTGTATAGGGTTATCGCGCAGGGATTTCCTTGACCTGGGTCAAGACGATCCCCTTGTCAGGGGAAACGGAAGAACGTACAATTCCCTCATGGAGTTGCGCGACGTACTGAAACAGGCCGAGCTCTTCCGGGGCATGGGCGACGGCGCCCTTGCCATGCTCATGGCCAGGGGCAGGCAGAAGGGCTTCGGCCAGGGAGGCACCCTCTTCGTGGAGGGTACGAGGGGGACCGTGTTCTTCCTCCTCCTGGAGGGGGAGGTTCGCCTCTACAAGACCTCGCCCGAAGGCCAGGAGGTAGCACTGCGCATCGTCCGTCCGGGCGAAGTCTTCGCCGAGGTGGTGCTTTTCGAGAACCCTGTCTACCCGGTGAGCGCCGTGGCCCTGAGCCCGGTCAGGGTTTTCGCCATGGACCGGTCGGCCTTTGACGAACTGCTCGACGAGAAGGACTTCCGCAACGAGTTCATCGCCATGCTCATGAAGAAGCAGCGCTACCTGGCCGGACGCATCCTCTACCTGACGAGTCTCGATGTGGAGGAGCGGTTCTTCCGGTTCATCATCGAGCACTACGGCACCGGGGGCACCTACAGCGTGGACATGGCCAAGAAGGACATGGCCTCGGCCATCGGCACGATCCCCGAGACCTTTTCCCGGCTCATCAATCGGCTCAAGGGACTGGGGATCATCTCCTGGGAGGGCGGCACCCTGACCGTGAAGAGGGACTACCTGGAGAACTTCATGGAAGAGGCGGTGACCGGCATCGGCCCGGGAAACGGATAAACCTGCTGAATCAGGCCCGGTCCGGCAGCCTCCAGAGCTGGGATACAAGCATGCCGGCGAACATCAGGCTGCACCCGGCCAGACCGCGGCGGGAAAGGACCTCGCCCAGCATGATCCACCCGCCCAGGGCCGCGAACACGGCCTCCAGGCTCAGGATGATCGCGGCATGCGACGGCTTGGCCTTCTTCTGGGCCACTACCTGGAGCGTGTAGGCCACACCTACGGACATGACCCCGCCGTAGAGGATGGGTACGGTCGCCGCCATATATCCCTGCAGGGTGTTCACTTCGACCAGGAGGGACACCGCCATGCTCAGGATCGAGCACGCCGCATACTGGAGGAAGGATATCTTCAGGGCATCGCCCCTGGGCGACAGCCACCCGATGATGTGCACGTGGCAGGCCCAGAAGAAGGCGCCGATGAGCACCAGCAGGTCGCCCCAGGAGATGGTCAAGGATGCGGTGACGCTCAGGAGGTACAGGCCGGCCGCAGCCAGCACGGCGCCGATCCAGGTTCCCCCGTGGGTGTGGTGGCCCAGGAAGATCCCGATGATGGGCACGATGATCACGTAGAGCCCGGTGATGAACCCCGCATTGCCTGCCGTGGTATAGATCAGAGCCACCTGCTGGAACGACGCCCCGGTGAACAGGACCAAGCCGGCAAGGAGGGCTCCTCCGAGACCGGAAAGGGTGGATGGGCCTGCATCCGATGGGGATCGGGCATCGCCGTTGCCGCCGTTCTTCAGCAGCAGGGGAAGGAGCACCAGGCATCCCAGGGCGAAGCGCACCCCGTTGAACCCGAACGGCCCGACATAATCCATGCCCACGCGCTGGGCCACGAAGGCAAAGCCCCAGATGGAGGCCGTAAGCAGGAGGAGCGTGTCGGATTTCAGCGTCCCTGAGCCCTTGTCAGTCCGTGTCATGGGGAGGTTTCCCGCCTCGTCGATGTGCATTCACGGGACGGAATGTGTGTTCACCTCCACGCCGTCCCGTGCTGCGCATTACCTTCGTGACACGGGCAAGTCAAGGGCTGATTGGAACCGCGGATCAGTCCTTGAGGTCGCTCTTGAGTGTCTCGTACTGTTCCTTGGTGATCTCTCCCCGGGCATAGCGTTTCCTTGCTATGTCCAACGGCGTGTCGGGGTGCACGACCGGGGTTCTGTCACGGCCCGTATAGCGGGCAATGGCATAGACGGCCACGAAGAGGAGTACGAAGAGGAGCAGCATCATGATAGGTCCTCCCAACCAGTAGCCCATGGGTCCCGAGTCCCTGTACCCGAACAGCGGGCACTGGCCGGACCACGATGATCCGTACTGGACGAGCTGCGTGTAGAGTGCCGGTGATATGGTCATGGTTCATCACCTCCTGTCTCTCGTGAAGTATCTGTAGGGTGGATCGGAAAGGATGTAAAGGGGGTGGTGGGGTACAGACCCAAAAGCCTCTCTTCACAATCGGCTCATGGTGGTGTAAGCATAATGACCGTATATCGGGAGCATAGGGAAAGACCCAGCGATGATACCGAAATCCCAGGATCTGATGAAGGCCGAGAAACAGGTGCTGACCGGGGTGTATGTGCGTCTCCTCGTGCGCTACACCGGGCGGTTTTCGCCCGACGAGGCAAAGGCGCTCGCCGCTGCGGTGACGAGCCGCATCTTCCGACTGGAGCCGGCGGATGCGGCGACGGCCGAGTATATCCGGGTGCATGAAGACGTTATCGATGAAGAGGTCAGACGACTCGTAAGCGACCTCGAGATCAGGAAAATCGTCTCCGACACCGCCGTGCTCAGGGTGGTGTATATGCAGAGACAGCGGGGATGCAAGGACGATACCCTGACAGGCCCCGTGGATTACCTGAAAGAGATCGGGGTGTTCCTCGAAGGCGAAAGGGCCCCGACACCCTCGGGCTTCATACAGGCGGCAAAGACATTCTACGAGGCCACGCCCTGGTAGAGATTCCCTGGTGTGGAAATGAGCGCTTCCCGGAGGCAGGAGAGCATTCTCATACAGTGAGGTGACATGTTCCCGATTCGTGACGACAACCCGACCTTTCACCCATCCGTTGTGGCCTATGCCATCATCGCTCTCAACGTTGCGTCGTGGATATTCCTCCAGGGGCTCGGCACGTACCCCCAGCTGGCCGTGTCGATCTTCAAGTTCGGGGTGATCCCGGGAGAGCTCATGCGCATGATCCCACCGGGGACCTCGGTGGACGTGGGACCAGGATTGAAATATGTCGTGGAGGCGACTCCGAACTTCTTTTCCGTGATCACCCACATGTTCATGCATGCCGGCTGGCTGCACATCATCGGCAACATGTGGTTCCTCTATGTGTTCGGCGACAACGTGGAGGACTCCATGGGCTCGGTCCGGTTTGCGGTGTTCTACCTCCTCTCCGGGCTCTTCGCCCTTGCGCTGCAGATAGCCGCCCATCCCTCCAGTGCAGTCCCCATGGTGGGGGCCTCTGGCGCCATCAGCGGCGTCATGGGGGCGTACATCATCATGTTCCCCCGGGCACCCGTGCATATGCTCGTGTTTTTCGGAATCTTCTTTACCCGTATCGTGGTACCCGCCTTCTTCATGCTGGGCTACTGGTTTCTGCTGCAGCTCGCCGGCGGGTTTTTCGCCCTGGGAGGCGGGGGGGGAGGGGTGGCCTTCTGGGCCCATGTGGGCGGGTTCGTGGCCGGGATGATCTTTGCCAAGGCCTTCTGCAACCCTGAAAGGACGGACGCCTGCCGGCAGCGGCGGGGGGTGCTCCAGGGGATCTTCAGGAGGGTGAAATAGAAGCCCGCCACCGCCCTCTTGATTTCACCGGGCTCATTCTATATAGTCATGGGTCACTTTATATTCGATATCCGTAAGGAGAATGACACAATGAGTGCAACCAGCAAACACGAAAGACTCAGGCAGTGGGTTCAGGAAATCGCCGACATGTGTCGGCCGGAATCAGTCCACTGGTGCGACGGCACCAGGGAGGAGTATGACCACCTCATGAAGGAGATGGTGGCCGGGGGGAGCACCACCCAGCTGAAGAAGCGCCCCAACAGCTTCCTCTTCCGTTCGGATCCGAGCGACGTCGCCCGGGTGGAGGACCGCACCTACATCAGCACGCCCGATCCGGCCGAGGCCGGACCGACCAATAACTGGATAGACCCCCTCGAGCTCAAGAAGACCATGATGGAACTCTACAACGGGTGCATGAAGGGCAGGACCATGTACGTGATCCCGTTCTCCATGGGGCCCATCGGCTCGCCCATCAGCAAGATCGGCATCGAGATCACGGACAGCCCCTATGTGGTATGCAACATGCACATCATGACCCGCGTGGGCACCAGGGTCCTGGATGCCCTCGGCACGGACGGAGAGTTCATTCCCTGCGTCCATTCCGTGGGTGCGCCGCTGGAGCCCGGACAGAAGGACGTCCCGTGGCCCTGCGCCCCTATCGAGAAGAAGTACATCAGCCACTTTCCTGACGAGAACCTCATCTGGTCCTACGGCTCGGGCTACGGCGGCAATGCCCTGCTGGGCAAGAAGTGCCTGGCGCTGCGCATCGCCTCGGCCATGGCCCGGAGGGAGGGATGGATGGCCGAGCATATGCTCATCCTGCGCCTGACCAGCCCCGAGGGCAGGCAGTACCACATCGCGGCCGCCTTCCCGTCCGCGTGCGGCAAGACCAACCTGGCCATGCTCATGCCCACGATCCCGGGCTGGAAGTGCGAGACCATCGGCGACGACATCTCCTGGATGAAGATCGGCCCCGACGGCAGGCTCTACGCCATCAACCCCGAGGCGGGCTTCTTCGGGGTCGCGCCCGGGACATCCTATGACTCCAACCCCATGGCCATGGACACCCTGAAGGAGAACTGCATCTACACCAACTGCGTGCTCACCGATGACGGCGACATCTGGTGGGAGGGCATGGACGGCGAGCCCCCCGCCCACGGCATCGACTGGAAGGAACGCGACTGGACCCCGGCGTCCAAGGAGGTCGGGGCCCATGCCAATGCCCGCTTTACCGCTCCCGCCAGGCAGTGCCCGTGCATCTGCCCGGACTGGGAGAAGCCCGAGGGCGTGCCCATCGACATCTTCATCTTCGGGGGCCGCAGGGCAGGGGTGGTGCCACTCGTGAACGAGGCCTACGGCTGGGACCACGGCGTGTTCCTGGGGGCCACGGCATCCTCGGAGACCACGGCGGCCAACATCGGCGACATCGGGGCGCTCAGGCGCGACCCCTTCGCCATGAAGCCCTTCTGCGGCTACAACATGGGCGACTACTTCCAGCACTGGCTCGACATGGGCGACCGGCTCGGCGCGAAGGCACCGCGCATCTTCTACGTGAACTGGTTCCGCAAGAACGCCGCGGGCAAGTTCATGTGGCCCGGCTTCGGCGAGAACAGCCGGGTGCTCAAGTGGATGTGCGACCGGGTCGACGGCAAGGCGGGCGGCCGCGAGACCACCATCGGCCTGCTCCCGGAGGAGGGCGACCTCGATCTGTCGGGTCTGAAGGTCGACCCCGAGAACCTGAAGGAACTCCTCAGGGTCGACGTGGAGGCATGGAAGGCGGAGATCCCCAGCCTGGAAAAGCACTTCGCCCAGTTCGGCGACAGGCTGCCTTCACGCATGAAGAAACAGCTCGACAACCTGAAGAAGCGCCTCGGTTAGGGGCGGAGAAGGAAGTCGTGAGCGAGGCCGGACCCTTCTGCGGGCCCGGCCTCGTATCCATGAGCGACGATTTTCCCCAGGGCAAGCCCCCTGCAAACTACCTGCATCCCTCGTCCGCCACGCCGAACAGGCCTGCATGGACCACCACCGGCATCCCCCCCATGACCGCCCGCCGGAAGTATATGCACTTCCTGTCGACCTGGCCGGTCTTCGGGTTCGGCCACCAGATCGATAGCCATCCCGATTCCTCCCTGGCGTACCTGGCCTTCATCTCCGCATAGCAATAGGCGCCGCGGGAGTCGCGTATCAATGTCTGGTCCTTTCCCGCCAGCTGGGGGAAGATCGGGTGGAACAGCACGATCCCGTGCATGTCGGTGATCACCACATAGCCTTCCCCCCTGCAGAACCGGTAAGCATAGAGGTCCTTGAACCCATCGCTGCCTCTTGCCTCGATCACGGCAACGGCATGGTCCACTGCGACCATGAGTTCATGGTGTCGGATGAGATCATCATGGACAGAGGTGGCCGGCGCGATGGAGCATGCGGCCATGAGGAGCAGGAAGGAACCTCGGAACTTCATGGCGTTCTACCTCTGCAGCGGTGGGTCTCTGCATGGACCATTGCCTTTTCATAATAGATATCTCCGGGGTCGATGCAAGGGGGGGAAAGGCTCCATGCCGACAGTTTTCATTCCTTGGCGGGGGTGTCTCCCCAATGGTATAGGGAGAGTGCATGACAGGGGTACATACAGGATGATTCGGAAGTTGTCCTCAAGGGAGGTTTGCCTGAGTGAGTGAGAAGGATAAGAAGGGTGCCGGCGGGAAGGGAGTCCGTCTGCTCAGGGGCCTGGCCTCTCTACGCATCACCGAGGCCATCCTGCTCTGGATCGCGTTGATGTGCATAGCGGCCACCGTCATACCCCAGGCACCCTACAGGCCCACGGCAGGAGTTTCGCCTGCGGGCAGGGTGATGATGCTCCTGAGCCTGAAGGACGTGTTCCACTCCCTATGGTTCCTGGCGCCCGTGGCGGTGCTTGCCCTCAATATGTCGGCCTGCATGTGGGTGCGGATGGGACGGCGGGGAAGCACACGCGGTGGGGCCATGCCGCGGACCTCTCTGAGCGAGGTGAACCTGCCTGCCGGCAGCGACCTTGAACGCGTGATGGAGGGGCTCCGCGGGCTCATCTCTGCAGGCCCCGCACCCGCTGTCAGGGACCGGGAGGAGCCGCCCGTCCTCATGGGGGAAAAGGGCTCCCTGCGGAGGTTTGCCCCGCTCCTGGTCCACGGCAGCATCTTCTTTATCCTGGTGGGTGTCGCCCTGGCCTTCACGGGGTTCAAGGGCACCGTAGAGATCCCGGAAGGGGAGACGAGGGACGTGGCGACCCTGTACGACGGCACCCCCGTGCACCTGGGTTTTGCCCTTCGCTGCAACGCCTTCGACATCGAATACTACAAAAACGGCATGCCCAAGGAATATCGATCCAGGATCACCTTCATCCGCAATGGCCGGTCGGAGCAGGAGAAGTCCGTTCTCGTGAACCACCCCGTGAGCTTCCAGGGCATCCTCTTCTCCCAGAGCGGGTACAACCAGCTGGCCGAGGCGTCCCTGACCGTTGAGGGCCCTTCCGGTGCCCAGAGCCTCTTGGCTGTGGAGGGTTCGATGATCGAGGTGGAGGATACCCCCTTCCGCATCCATGTCATGCGCGTGGTTCAGGACATGATGCGCATGGGGCCGGGGGTGCAGCTTCTCGTCGAAGGTCCTGAAAGCAGGCAGGTGCTCTGGCTCTTCAGGGATATCAAGGCGATCTCAAAGCGATACCCCGGCATCACCGACAAGGTGCCCCAGTTCAACCCATCCCTGATCAAGCCGTATACCTTCGTTCTGGACGGGGTGACCATGAGGAACACCACCATCCTGGGTGTGAACAGGGATCCGGGGGTGCCCTTCGTGGCGGTGGGGGCCGTCCTCTTCATCGCCGGGATCACCATGATCTTCCTCATGGCCCACGAGAGGGTATGGGTCCTGGTCGAGAGGGATCGGGGCGGGCTCAAGGTGACCCTCGCCAGGAGGATCAACGGCAGACCCGTGCCGGTGGACGTACACCTCGTCGAGCGGGTGAAGGGTCTCGGGGGGAGGTCTTCATGAACACCACCATCCTCTCGGCGGTCACCTTCGTCTATCTCGCTTCCTTCGTGCTGTTCATCGTCTCCGAGGCGACTGGGAAGGGGGGCTGGGAAAAGGCAGGCAGGTTAGTCGCCCTGGGCGGCTTTTTCCTCCACACCGCCGGCATTGTCCTGCGCTGGGTGGAATCGCACCACGCAGGCATGGGCCATGCCCCGCTCTCGAACTTCTACGAGTCGCTGGTCTTCTTCTCCTGGGCCGTTGTCTTCCTCTACCTGGTCTATGCCTGGAGGCAGGCCAGCGGCATCATCGGGGCCTTCGTCATGCCCGTGGCCTTCCTCCTCATGGCCTATGCCTCCTTCTCGCCGTCGGTGGACTCACAGATCAAGCCGCTCATCCCGGCGCTCAAGAGCAACTGGCTCATCGTGCACGTGATCACGTGCTTCCTGGGCTATGCCGCCTTTGTCCTGGCCTCGGTCTTCGGTATCATGACCCTCATGAAGGGAGACAATCCGGGGAGGAGCGGTGCCGTGGCCGGGATGCTCGACAACTGCCTCAAGACCGGATATATCCTCTTCACCCTGGGCATCGTCACCGGCTCGGTCTGGGCCCACATGGCCTGGGGCAGATACTGGGGGTGGGACCCCAAGGAGACCTGGGCCCTCATCACCTGGCTCATCTACACCGGCGCCATCCACGTGCGCATCCGCGACGGCGCCCCGAGCAGGAGGTTCGTGATCATCCTGATCATCGGGCTGGCCGGCGTCGCGTTCACCTACTTCGGGGTGAACTACCTGCCCGGCCTGCACAGCTATCAGTAGGCGGAAGGAACCCTTCATAAGCGTCAGGACACAAGGTGGACGTGGTTCACCCTCCTGTCTCGAGAAAAAAGTGGCGGGGCGTGCACGCCCCGCCGACTGTTTTTATCGCCACTATGGATAAAGTACTATGGCTTTCTCCTGAATATCCTTGTCCTCATCCCGATGGCCGTGAAGAAGAGGCCGATGAGGAGGGCGCTTGTCCCGGGGCCGGCCTGGCCGCAGACCGTGTCGATGAAGCAGGTTCCGCCGCTGCTGCTTGAGCCGGAGCTCGCGGGTTCGGTGAGAACGCCCGGGTCTGTGATGATGCCGTCGGCGACCCCGTCGGAGTCGGTGGTCGCGTCTCCGTCGGTGAGGGTCAACGTGATGATCTCATCGCCGTCGTTGCTGCCCATGGGGATCTCGGTCCAGCCTGCGGAGGTGATTTTATAGTACTTGGCGCTCGTGGGCACGTTCTCCGGGAAGACCAGGGTTACGGTCACCGATGCCCCGGCATCCAGACCGGTCACCTGGAAGCGCATCGCCCCGTAAGGACACTGGATGGAAGAAGGCCTGTTGGTGGTCGAGAGGGACGCGTCATCGTCGCTCATGACCGAGACATTGGCAAGGTCGCCGTCGGAGGTGTGGATGAGGACGTGCTCCGAGCCATTTGCATGGCGGGGATAGGCGGTATCGGAATCCTGATAGTCCGGTGTGCCGTCCTCGTCGAAGTCTGAAGAGGTGTCCACGATCTCTTCGCTGTCAAGCACGCCGTTGCCGTTGGAATCGTCCCCGTCGATGGCGCCGTAGATGACGATCTTGTTGGCATCTACGTAGGTCCACCCGGCCTCCATGACGTCGATGTCCGTGGTGCCTGCAGGAAGCGGGGTCACCTTGATGATGGTGGCGGAACGGCTGCAGGCGCCCGCGTTGTGATCCCAGTCGCTATCGTAGGGCCAGATCACGTCCTGGACGCTGGACTTGCTCGACTGGTCCGGGGCGTTGGGATATTTCTGCGGCACCACGACCCTGAACGGGCCTTCGCCGTCCAGCTTGTTATCGTCGGTGAGCACACCGGCATCGAGGTAGACACCGTCACGCTTGATGGCCAGGATGGCCTTCAGACCGCCGGAGACCGTAATGGCGTCTCCGTGGGAACGACCCGAGCAGGAAGACGCGCTGTAGTCGCACCACCCCGAGTCGGTGTTCTCATTTACGTCGGCCTGGAGGTCATAGTAGTAGGTGGCCGGCGGGTACTGGTAACTCTGACCGGGGGTGTCCCCGTAGACGTGGTACATCTCGATGTCCGCGTCGTACTCCAGGGGGTGGTACTGGGACCACCCGTCCGGGGCATACACGACTATGCCGTCCGCATCGGCAAGGTCTATGGCCGCATCGTCGAGGAGATCCTTCATGGGCACGCCGGAATAGGAGGCATAGAAGTCTCCCGAGCGTGCGGTGTTCATGAGCAGGAACTCGGTGTGCTGGTCCATGGCCTCGATCTGTGCCCGCGTGTAGACCCGGTACGGTGCCGGGACCTTGGTGGGATCGTCGTCCGCATTGCCCGGATACCTCGTGGCCAGGATCTCGATGATGTTCGTATAACCGTCCCCGTCGGAGTCGAGATCCTCGATCTCGGTCAGGGCGCTCGTGCTCTTCCCCCCTGTGAGGTAATCAAGGCCGTACTCATTCAGGGTGTCCATAATGTTTCCCGAGGCATCATAGCCATAAGAGTAATGGCACCACTGGCAACTGCCCAGGGTAGTGGTCTTCCCGCCGCTTTCGTAGGAACCGCCGGTGTGACACAGGGCGCAGTGGTCGAGCTTTGTGCCGGCCTTGTCGGGATAGACCGTGAGGAACTTCGCCGTATCGCTTTCGCCTTCGTGATGATAGGCGCACCAGGATGCTGACGGGCTCGTACAGAGCACGACAGCTGCTGACAGGATTACCAGAAAAACTCTCTTCATAAGACTCTTACCTCCCCGTATGTTCTCCCTGGGGATCCATGTACCCCGGGTTACAGATCCATGCTCATGCGCAGGGTCAGCACGTTCTCACGCTCGATGTAGTCGATGCTCCCATCGGTGTTGACACGTACGCGGATCGGATCGGACAGGTCGGTCCACGTATAGTCGCAGGTGAGACGCAGCATGGGGAACAGGATCCAGGTGATCCCCATGCTTGCGGCATCCGCGTCGCGGACCGAGACGTTCGCCCCTTCGGTGATCCAGTCCTTGTCACCATTGAAGTGCTCATAGCGCCCGGCCAGGATGACGGCACCATAGGTCCCCTCGTCGGGATCGAAGAACCGGTCGGGATGGACGGGATTGACCACGCCCTGGGCCAGTGAGAAGTGCTCACCGGTCACGCACCAGGCACCGCTTATGTACCACGAGGAGAAATCCGCATCCTCCGGGTCCCTTGTGGCCGTCTCGAGGTCGGTGTACTTCAACAGGATATATTCTCCCGTCACCGCGAACGTACCGAGGAGCCACGCCGCCTCCACGCCGCCCCGATAGCGGTTGCCGACATCCTGCAGGACACCGAACTTGGTGTTGTGGGTCAGGGTATAGATGTTCCTGCTCGACAACCCCGCCATGCCGGTGCTTTTCACCTTGAGATCGATGTTGGTGGTGTCGATGGCGGCATAACTCGCTGATGCCCCGACCTGAAGGTTGCGCAGCGCATCCACGCCGGTTGCCGCCAGGGGCCTCACAGCGACCCTGCCCGTAACCTCGGGAGAGTCATGCTCGCTGCCCCGGGTGGCGCCGTCGTCGCCGTCGCCGTTGAACAGGCCGATGCCGAAGTTCAGGGAATCCTGGAAGGAACTGCCCCTGTACATGATCCCCATGTCCCGCTGGGGGGTGAGGTAGTATCCCATGGAACGTTCCGCAAACCACTGGGCCTTGTCCGTCTCCTGCCATTCGAGGCTGAACGGCTCCTTGAACTGGCCGAAACGGACAGCATCCATGCCGCTGACGATCCATTCGCCCCAGGCGTCCACCAGGTTGCTCGTTTCGTTGCCCTGGAACTCGTACTCGAGATCGAACCTGAACCACCTGGTGGCCTGGCCGGCGAAGATGAGTCGCGCCTTGCGGATGTCGAAGCGGTTGTCGGCCCGCTCCCCTTCCGCGTAGGCACGGTAATCGGCCTGGAACGAGCCGCCGAGCCTGAGCTCCATCCCGCCTTCCTCTTCCGAACGGATGTAGAATCCGCCCTTGTACCCGGCGAAATAGATCCGCTCGGCGGAGCACTCCACGGGAGCGAGCATGATCGCGATCATTGCCATGGTCAGGAACGTCAGGAGACCGCCCTTATGGATAACAGCAAATAATGGCATATATCTCTCTATGTTCAGATTAACATATATAACTTATGATAATAGTTACAAATAGTAACAAAAAGACATACCAGTTCCCCTTTGCCCGTGTCAACCTCCAGAAGGCCGCCCATGGAAAGGGGTTGCATTTCCCCGGACAATGCGGGATAGACCTATCGTTCGAAGATGCACGGAAAGACTCGATACAACAAGAAGGAGGCGTACCCATGCCAAGACATCTCATGATCCGGAACAGGGTGTTTTCATATGTGATGCTTGCAATCCTCGTGCTCGGGATGGCCCCTCTGCCCCTCATGGCGGACACGGGCAAGGAGATCGACGTGAGTGCGGACGTGGCCCTGGAGAAGTTCACCAAAGAGGTGAGGGGGGCCGAAGAGTTCCTGAAGATCTCCAAGGGGGTTCTGGTATTCCCCAAGGTATACAAGGCGGGCTTCTGGCTGGGAGGTGAATACGGCGAGGGGGCCCTGCGGATCGATGGAAAGACCGTGGACTACTACAATATGGCCGCTGGATCCTTCGGCTTCCAGTTCGGAGCGCAGGTCAAGACCATCATCCTCGTGTTCGTCGACCAGGAAGCCCTGGAGAGGTTCAGGAACAGCGAAGGGTGGAAGGTGGGCGTCGACGGCTCGGTGGCGGTCGTGGATGTGGGGGTGGGGGAGAACATCGACTCCACCACCTTCAAGCAGCCCATCATCGGCTTCGTTCTCGACCCCAAGGGCCTCATGATCAACCTCAGCCTGGAGGGAGCCAAGTTCACGAAGATCTCCCGCTGAAGGGTTCCCGGATATGCCGTGAAGATAGCCCTCATCCAGCTGCCCCTGCAGTCGCACGACTATGTCTACTCCCAGGAGAACGTGCCCCTGGCCGCCGGATGCCTCGCCTCGTTCCTCGCAGGCAGGAAAGCCCCCGTTGACGTGGAGATCTGCCCCAGGATCGTCATGAACCTGGGCGGCGACGCCGCCGTCATGCGCTGGATCGAGGCGGCGCAGCCCGATGTCGTGGGCTTCAGCTGCTATCTCTGGAACGTGGAGCGCACCCTGTATCTGTGCGGGCTCGTCATGGAGCGCCTGCCGGGATGCATCGTCGTGCTCGGCGGACCCGAGGTGACCCCGGACAACGGTTTCCTCCTGGGACATGAGGCATTCCGCTTCGGCGTGACAGGCGAGGGCGAGGGCACGTTCCATGATCTCATCCGGGCACTGGCCGCAGGCCGGAAGGATTTTCGCGACATCCCCGGGCTTGTCCTGAGAACCGATGCCGGGACGGTCTCCACCGTCCCGAGGGTTTCGGCGGATGACCTGGGAGCCCTGGAGTCCCCCTACCTCTCGGGCGTCATCGGCCCGTCGCTGCGGGGCACCATGCTCATGGAGACGGTGAGGGGCTGCCCCATGCGCTGCACGTACTGCTACTACCACAAGAGTGCGCCCACGGTGCGGGCCTTTCCAGTGGAGAGGTGCGCAGCGGAGGTGGCCTGGTCGCGGGAGAACGGGGTAAGCGAGCTCACCGTCATCGACCCCTGTTTCACCAGAAGGCCGGACATCGGGCTCCTCCTGTCCGCCTTTGCCCGGGAGAGGGGGCCGGACCAGACGTTCAGCTGCGAGCTCAACGCCGAAGACCTGACCCCTGCCCTGGTGGACGGCATGGTCCGTTCGGGTCTGGCCCACGTGGAGATCGGCCTCCAGAGCACCAATAAACAAACGTTGAAGAATGTCGGCCGCCCGTTCAGGAGCGAGGTGTTCACGAAGGGCGTCAGGACGCTGCGGTCGGCCGGCGTGAGGGTCATGACCGACATCATGGTGGGACTGCCCGGCGACACCCTCGACGACGTGAAGCGATCCATCGACTTCGTCCTTACCAACGGTCTCTGCGACGACCTCAGCGTGTACCCTCTGAGCGTGCTGCCGGGGACCGTGCTCAGGGCCACGGCGGAACGGTTCGGCATCCGTTCCATGGGCGAGCCCCCGTACCTCATCACCTCCAGTACCACCATGAGCCGGGACGACATCAGGAAGGCCTTCGCCTATGCGGAGGAGGTTTCCGGGAGGGACCACTTCCCGGTGGAGCTCCCCAGGCTCCGCGGCGGGGCGGCAGGCGCCGGTCCCGTGGCCAGGATCGTCCTTGGAGGTCAGGGCGGGGTCATGCCCGTAGCACCCCACGAGGCGGGCCAGGCGCTGTGCATAGAGGTCCGGGAGAAGCTCCCGGATCATGGGATGGAGGGCGTCGTATCGGCCCTCGAGCCTGTCCTGGCGGAGAACCCCCATACTCTGCTGAGCTGGATTATCCCCGAGGAGTCCTTCCACGGCATCGAGACCGTCAGGGTCCTGGCTGAGGCATCCGGCGGCGCTGCACATCCCGTGGACCGGGAGTACATGTCGGCCTTCACCCCCAGGCGTTCGGTCCAGCTGTTCCTTAAGGGCAGGACCCCCGCAGGGAAGGACACCTATACCCAGGTCCCCCTGGAGAAGGACCCGTCGAGGCCGGTATGGGCCGGCCTGCCGCCCGAGGCAGGACTGGATGAGGAGGAGTTCCACCGGGAACGGATGGCAGGCATCCTGGGATACCGTCCCGAGATCCGCTTCCACGACCTGGAGGAGACCCCGCGGGATGCCCTGGACCCGCTGCTGGCCACCAGGGTGATGCCCTGAGGGGACGACCTCGGTCAGTAGTACTCCAGCAGGCCCGAGCGCAGGGCCTCGGCCTGGATGACCCGCTGCCACGTGCTCTTCATGGCCTCCGATACGGCCAGCTCCAGGGCCTTCCCATAGATCACGTCCGTGTCAGGGGGATCGTCAGCCAGGAAGGCCGACATGAAGAGTGCAAGGTCTTCCCGGCCGAGCTCCATGTCGGGGTACACCGTGCCCCTCTCGATGACGATCTTCTTTCCCGAAGCGAGACGCAGTTCCCGGAAGGGGTTGTGGTAGGTCACGCCCGGGCGCACCGTGGCAAGGGCATAGGACACCTTCGCGGCATCGGGCGGGGTGCCTAGCGTCCTCAGGAGGTCCGCAGTGAGGGTGATGCGGCCCCGGGCGGTACTCACCGACCAGCGGGCAGGATCGGCCCCGCCGGAGATCAGCCCGGCCTCGATGCCCTTGACGGCCTCGGGTCCTGCCTCGATGTGCAGAGCCCGGATCAACCCCGCCCCGGTGACCTCCTCGAAGGGCTTGGCCATGAGAGGAGCCCATCTCCTCCGGGAGGACCTGGACTGGAAACGGTGGCGGTAGATGAGCGAGCAGTAGTTGATGCCCAGGTCGATGCCGTGTTTCCGGGCATGGCTCATGAGCTCCAGGGCGGCGAGTTCGGACTCGAGGATCCCGACCTGGGGTCCATGGAGGAAGGTGTAGCCTCGGTCCGCGAGTCTTTGCCGGTTGTATGCCGTGCAGCGGATCTGGTGGAGGTTGAGGTACGACACGCCCGCAAGGGAGAGTTCTTCCAGCTTCTCCTTCATGATCCCGACATCATCGGGCACGGCCGGTATCTCCACCGTCACCGCGGGGATGACGCCCGCGGCCAGGCGCACGGGGGAGAGATCGTACCCCGTGGCCACGATGTTGAAACGGATCTCGTCCAGGCCGGCATCCGCGAGCCGGCGTACCCTGTCACGGGTGAGCAGGGTTCCGTTGGTGTACATCCACAGGTAGATATCATCACCAAGCCGTTCCTTGATGGTCGTCACGAACGAAAGGGTCCTGTCGAAGCCGAGCAGTGGCTCGCCCCCGCTGATGCTGGCCCCCCGGAACCCGAACCGCCCCAGATAGTCGGCATAGTCTTCGGGGTCGGAGAAGGTCAGCGTGCTGGTGCCGGGTTCGTCCCGGTTGTCCTGGTTCGTGGGGCAGAAGAAGCACCCGGCGTTGCAGAGGTTGTTGATGAACAGGCACGACCATGCCCCTTCACCGCACAGGGAGCACCCGGGAGAAAGCCTTCGGAACACGGGCTTGGTGCGGTTGAACCTGTAATCCATCCCCCCTCCGGCCAGCAGTCCCCGGCGGAGACGCTCTGCCTGGGCCGCCTGACCCGGGTGGAGCCAGTTCATGCCCGAGGGATGGTCCTCCTCGTTGTACCTTAGGATCGAATCATGGTCGAGTTCGGGCACCAGCATAGCGAGCCTTCCGTGTCTCATCCACCGTCGTCGATGGGAGATCAAGGCGGCTATATGCGATATTGCGTCTGCGGTCAATCCGGGAAACGGGGGGCACGTTAACGGGAAGATGTTCTCCAGGAAATCTCTGGAAGTGTCGATGAGATTCTGCTAGAGGATGCACCGGAAACGACCATGCACCAGGAGTGAAACAGGAAACCATGCCCATAGTCGTGCAGACGACGCTGCTGCTCGTCCTTTCGAACCTCTTCATGACCTTTGCCTGGTACGGCCATCTGAAGAATCTGAACACCGCCCACTGGTATGTCGCGGCGGTGGCCAGCTGGGGGATCGCCCTGTTCGAGTACCTCCTCCAGGTACCGGCGAACCGCATCGGGTTCCAGCAGATGAGCCTTCCCCAGCTCAAGATCCTGCAGGAGGTCATCACGCTGTCCGTGTTCGTGCCGTTCTCGATGCTGTACATGCATCAGCCGCTGAAGCTCGATTACCTGTGGGCAGGGCTGTGCCTGGTGGGCGCGGTCTATTTCATGTTCCGGGTCTGAGGTCCCGGTCGCTTAGGTTCGTGGTGATGTCGGGCGCTCAGAGTGCCTTCCCGACCGGCAGGTCCCTGAGGAGCCTGTTGGCCGGTGAACCCTCCATGGCCTTGTTGAATTCCCTGAGTATCTCCTGCAGATCACCCGCATCATCAGGGCAAGGCAGGTACGGGCTGTCAGATTCCTTTCCCTCCAGGGCCTCCACGACCATGGCGGCGGTGATGGAGTCCGTCCCCCTGGCAGGTACATAGGCCGGTTCTTCATCACCGGAGGATGGATTCGTCTCGAGGATGATGCCGGCGGCACGGAGTTCAGCCAGGAAGCCATGGATCAATATAAGGGGCAGTTCAAGCTGCTCCGAGAGGGATGATGCCGTCGGTCCTGGTTCACCCCTGACGAAGTTCATGACGATGGTGTGGGTGATCTTGAGGCTGAGGAGCTTCTTCAGATAGGGTTTTTCCCCCTGTCCGAACCCGCAGGTGTGGACGTTCTGATAGCCGTATGAAACCTCCGCCCCGAAGAGCACGATGAACCAGCTGATCTGCAGGAATGCAAGAAACAGCGGCAGGGCTGCAAAGCTTCCGTATACGGCATTGTAATGCGCCACGCCGATCTGGAAGGCGATGTAGATTCTCTGGACCACGATGAAGATGATGCCGGCGAGCCCACCCGCAAGGATACCCGAGGTGTACCTGATCTTCCTGTTGGGGATGAAGATGTACAGGAACGAGAGGAGCACCCAGATGAGCAGGAAGGGGATCAGGCGCATGATCATGTCTATGACCGGCGCAAAGATGCCCGACAGGCCGAGCTCCTCGGTGAGGGTGCCGAGGTGGGTGACCACCATGACTGCGGCGCTGCTGGAGGTGATGAGCAGGACCGGTGCGATGAGCATGATGGACAGGTAGTCGCTGAATTTCCTTCCCCAGGTACGCTGCCTGGTCACCCCCCAGATGTTGTTGAAGGATTGTTCGATGTTGCCCAGCATCTTGATGACCGCCCACAGGAGGACGATCACCCCGGCGCCGGCCAGGACACCTCCCTTGGTGCTGTCCAGGAGGCGATTCGAGAAGTCGATGATGTACATCACCACCTCCTGTTGGCCGGCAAACTGTTCCATGAGCCGTTCCTGCAGGAGCTTTTTGAAGCCGAATCCCTTGGCCACGGCAAAGACCAGCGCGGCCACGGGCACGATGGACATGAGGGAGTAGAAGGTCAGTGCGGATGACCACAAGGAACACTCGTCCGAGATGAATTTTCTGAACGATATGAGCAGAACCCGCAGTGCCAGGATGAGCTGTCGCCTGCTGCCTGAGAGGTCCTTGAGCCGGAGCCTCCAGATGCCGTCCGCAAGAAACGACCTGAGATCCTCAACGGCCCTCGATGGCTCCCTCATGGCCCGTCACCTCCAGATCAAAGTCAATGCCGCGAAGCCGGTGCGCATGCTCACGGTATGTACCTGTTTCTCTTTAGCATGCCTCTGCCGACTTGGGTAGCAACTTTCGGCCGGACATGGGTCCTGATCATGCCCTTCATGTCGTAGGAACGGAATCATAATAAAGGAGAACCGGATGCCCACATCCGGTTCTCCTCAGATGATGCTCCAACTCGGAAAGGTCAGTGCTGAACCTTTTCTTCGATGCACACCTCGATGGTGAAGTTGCCGTTGTCGGTCTCGAAGGGGATGGCGATGATGGGCTGCTTGGTGATGTGGGAGATGGTGTGGTTCTTCCCGGTGATCACCGTGGGGATGGCCCCTTTGAGCACTCTGCCCGAAGCCTCCAGCTTCTGTCGTGCCTGACCCGAGACGATGTTCAGGATCTCGCCCACGGCGTCCTTGACCTCGTCGTTGATATTCGGGACCGGCTCACCGAACATATTGCCCACGATGGACAGGATGCACTGCTCGGAGAAACTCACCGAAAGGGTGCCCCGGGCCTCCCCCGAGAGCCCCACGATGCCGGAGACATCCCCGCTGGCCATCTGGTCTTTTTTCAGGAACGGTTTACCTGCCGCAGCGCTGGTAAAGGCAAGCGAGGACAACACATGCAGTGTCGCCTCAATGAACGGGTTCACAAGTGTCACATCCATACATACCTCACTCTACGATTGCCTGCCGTTGGCCGACTATCATGATATCGGCAATGGTTTTGAAAAAATGTAAGATAAAATTCGTTCTGAAGAAACATACTTACCCCATGGCTCACCCGGGGAAAGAATCCTTCATCCCCTGCAGGAGCCGCCGCTGCTGAGATCAGAATACCTGTTTCACCATAGCCACATAGGTGCCCACGGTGTTTCCGCCCGCATATGCCGCAATGCCGAAGAAGGAATGCAGAGAGCCTTCCTTGACGATCAAGGTGAGCAGCAGGAAGTTGGCAAAGGTGATCATGCCGCTGAGGATGGTTGCACTCCAAACCTTCCTTTCAGCCACCGATCTCGTGTAGCGGGTGACCAGGAGATCGGTGATGATCCCTGCGATGAACAGTGCGGTGAGCTCGAGAATCATGATGGTCATGAGGTACCTCCTTAAAGGTGCTCGGGAAAACCGGGTCCACCCCGAACGCACAGGTGTGGGCCTGTGCGCACGATGAGTGCCGCCCCTTGCAGGTGACGAGCAGCCCATGGAAAGGAATCGTCATTCACGGGACGCATGCGCCCCGGGCATAGGGAACGGCCTCTGAGCTGGTTTGTGAATTGAGTCGCGCCTGGTTTTCAGGATGGCCCCTGGTGGGCCGGCGGACTCGGGTTATGCAGGGTCTTCTCCGTCCGGAGAGGATTGATCATTCAAATGGGTATGTATCATGAAGCCGGTACTTCTTTTTTCCCACCCTGCCCGACCAGCTCAAGGGGGAGGCTCACAGAGTTCCATACACACCTCCTGATGTAGATTTACTCCCTTTCCCAAGGGAGCCCTTTATCATCTCATATACAGCCGTACATGTCAACCGGCTCGGGGTATCTCATCGTGGCTCTCTCCTGTAGAACGAAAGCACATGAGGATTTGGGCAGGCAAAGGACGCTGTCTTCTCCCCGTAAGACGCATACGTTATCGAATGTCCTGCCTGAGGGAGGTCATGCTTCAGCCCCGGCATCGGTTCAGAGCGCCGCTCTCCTTGTCGGGGCGGTCAGCCGAGGTGCTTGACATAGATGATCTTGCTGTCGCCCTTCGAGTAGTAGTCCTTGAGCACGGCCTCCTGCTCGTAGCCGGCGTTCATGTAGAAACCTTGTGTCGGTTTGTAGAGGTCCCGGGAGGCCGTTTCAATGTAGATGCGCGCTCCGCCCATTGTGCGGATTTTTTCCTCGGTCCGCGCCAGCAGATCCCCTCCGATACCCGAACCCTGACGGTCAGGGTGCACGGCTATCCAGTAGAGATCGAAGCTGCCCTCGGTGCAGATCACGGGTCCGAAGCAGGTATAGCCCAGAAGTGCTCCGCTGCCGTCCTCGCAGAAGATGAAATAATAGCCGCTGAGGGACTGGCCCTGAAGCCCTGCATCCACCAGCTCCACGGCGACATCCACCTCTTCGCCGGTGAAGAAGCCCGTGGACTCCACGACCTCCCGCACTGCCCGGAGGTCTGAAGGGAGAACGGTTTCGCGGTAGCTCAGCTTCATGGACTGTCTGACCGGTCGAGGGTGCGAGCTCCGGATCACGAGGAGAACGCGTCGTTCACGATACGGGCGATCATGTCACAATAGGGGACGCCCGCTTTCACGGAAGCGGCCCAGAAGCCGCCGTTTGGGGAGATGCACGGGTTGGCGTTGATCTCCAGGACCCAGGGATTCTTTTCGTTATCCACACGGACGTCCACACGGGCATAACCCTTCAGGTCGAAGCACTCCCAGCATTTGTGCGCGAGGTCGACAAGCCGTCGCAGCAGCGGGGCGTCCTCGGGTGGAAAGTCCAGCACCCGTTCGGTGCCCTCGTATTCCGGGGATCCCTCGATCCACTTGGCCTTGTAATCGACGATCCTGGGCATGTGGTCCGCATAGTCGAAGGTGATCTCCGCCGGCGGCAGTACCTGCGCCCCGTTCCCATCCGAGGCCAGGAGGGCCAGGTTGAACTCGCGGCCGTCGATGAAGTGCTCGGCGAAGCACGGCTTCTTCAGGTTCTGTTCCTTCTGGCGCAACAGATCGAGGAGCTCGTCCAGGGTACTCACCTCCACGACGGATTCCCCGTCAAGACCTATGGAAGCATCTTCCCACTGGGCCTTCAGGATATACGTGGAGGGGAAGGGGAGGTCGCATTCCACGGGCTTGCCCGGCACGACCCATTCGGGCGTGGGTATGCCGGCATAGCGCATCCATCTCTTTGCCAGGATCTTGTTGGAGGTGAGGTACATGGCGTCGGACCCGGCGCCGGTATAGGGGATGCCCATGAGATCCAGGTACGAGCAGGCAAGGTGGATGAGCCTGCCGTCTCCGTGCACACATTCCACCAAGTTGAATACGCACATGGGATGAAGTTTCTTGATGCGGGTGGAGAAATCCTTTTTGTTGATGTCGAAGGGCATGGCCCTTGGCTTGTAGCCCAGCTTTTTCAACTCGGCCTCGACGGCCTCCACCTGGTCCAGCACGTCCCAGTCGTCCGGACCTGCATCCTGGGGGACCGGCTGATGGAGGATAAGGACGGTCCTGTTCATGCCGCGTCCCTGCCGATCCTCTGGACTGCGCTGTCAAGGATCCCGGCTATGAGTCTCTGGTATGGAATATTCAGAAGTGAGCAGATGATGGGCAGGTCGGAGTGCACCGGATTGAGACCGGCCAGAGGGTTGACCTCGATGAAGTTGGGGCTGCCTAGGCTGTCCATGCGGATGTCCACCCTCCCGCCGTCCCTGCATCCGAGGGCCCTCCATGCAGCCAGAGCCACAGAGGAGCATGCCTGCACGGCCTCCTGCTCAGGGATGACATAGTCGATGAGCTCTTCGTAATTCGCCTTTGTGTGGTATGAGTAGATCTTTTCGCCTTCATGGTGTTTCCGGAACAGGACTTCCATCACGCCGATAACATATGCATCCCTGTCGGTCCCCACGATGCCGGCGGTGAATTCCCGGCCGGGGAGATAGGTTTCCACGAGCACCGGCTGTCGGAACTCATGCATCAGTTTTGCACATAGTACCGACAGTTGCGCATGGGTGTCAACCCTTGATGACTCGCTGATGCCTTTCCCTGTTCCCTCTGCCACGGGCTTGGCAAAGAGCGGGAAAGGCAGATCGAGTCTCTGCAGATCCTCCGGATCTTCGATGACGGCATAGTCGGCAGTAGGTATCCCCGCAGCGCGGACGACGGTCTTGGTCAGACCCTTGTGCAGGGTGAGAGCCAATACGAGGGGATCGGAGAAGGTGTAGGGGATCCGATAGGCGTCGAGCAGGGCGGGCACCAGGGCCTCGCGGCCCACTCCGTACATTCCTTCGGCGATGTTGAATACCAGATCCCAGGTATCACCTGAGGCGATCCGCCTGACGAGCTGGCGGACATTACCGATGCGGTCGGTGGTATGCCCCAGGGCCTTCAGGGCGTCATCGATGCCGTCGATGGTATCGATGCGATCGAACTCGGCGGTCTCCTCGTACCCGTAACCTTCTCTCAGGTAGTCGTCTCTGAGGTCGTAGGTGATACCGATATTCATGCGTCAGGGTGCAGCGTCACACCCGGGACGTCTGTCAGGGTACCGGTATGTGTTGCCCTCGTAGTTCCTCAGTATGATCCCATCGTTGTCGCGGCCCTGGTAGTAGTCCGGAAGGAGCGGGATCTTGCCTCCTCCGCCGGGCGCATCCACCACGTAATGCGGTATGGCATAGCCTGAGGTATGGCCACGCAGGCCTTCGATCATCTCGATACCTTTTTCCACAGGGGTCCGGAAGTGGGACGACCCGAGGATGGGGTCGCACTGGTAGAGGTAGTAAGGCCTCACCCTGACCTTGAGGAGTCCGTGGTAGAGTTTCTTCAGGGTCTCCACGCTGTCGTTGATGCCCTTGAGCAGCACGGTCTGGCTTCCCAGCGGTATGCCGGCATCTGCCAGGAGGTTGCAGGCGGCGCTCGTCTCCGGAGTCAGCTCGTCGGGATGGCTGAAGTGGATGCTGATCCACAGCGGCTGGTACTTCTTGAGGATGTTCATCAGCCGTGCGGTAAGGCGCTGGGGGAGCACCACCGGCACCTTGGTCCCGATGCGTATGATCTCCACATGCGGGATACGCCGGATGCTGGAGAGGAGATAGTCCAGATGGCTGTCCGTGAGGGTGAGCGGGTCTCCTCCGGAGAGGAGGACATCGCGGATACGGGGTGTCTGCTCGATGTATGCGACGGCCTGCTGCCACTGGGTGAAGCTGCCCTTGAACCTTCCGTGATTTCCCACCATGCGCGATCGTGTACAGTACCTGCAGTAGGTGGAACAGAATCCCGTGGTCAGGAACAGGACCCTGTCCGGGTAGCGGTGGACGAGACCCTGCACCGGGCTCTGGTCTTCCTCTCCCAGTGGATCCTGCGCCTCGCCCGGTGAGGCGAGATATTCGTCGCCCACCGGGACCACGGTCCTCCGGAGTGCCTGGGAAGGGTCTGAACGGCTGATGAGACTGGCATAGTATGGGGTGATCCGTAGAGGGAGCCCCGATGCATGGCGGACGATGCCGCTGTACTCGCCGTGCGTGAGGCTGACGATGCGCTTGATCTGCTCGAGGCTGACGATGCTGTTGCGGATCTGCCAGTGCCAGTTGGACCAGTCTGCCTCGGTCGCCTTCGGAAAATATTCACGCAGAAAACGGCGTGAATGCTGGCTTACGGGGATACGGCCGATGGCCGGATACTTCCGCGCCGGCTCGGTCTTGAACAACAGGTCTTGGACGAGGGCCTGGGATATCGATGGGGGCTCCTCGGCAGGTTCGGTACCCAGTGGGTCGGCATCTTCCAGGGAGACAGACACTGCAGGACCGCTGTTCTTCATCACTCACTCCTCCTTTGGGGAAGTATCGGCACGCTTCGGATTGATGATAAACGATGATTGCTGGGGATGATTAGTCCATCGGGGAGTAGGGGTTGTTTGCCCGAAGGTGAGTTCATCGGATAGTCGTCAATGCGTTACGGCTTCGGTCGCCCGAGCCGCTCTCATCAGGAATGAATAACCGTTCACCCTCACCTGCCTGCCCATGAATGGCCTGTTTCCTGCCTTCTGTGAGACGTTCCTTCCGCCCATGGAAGGCCTTATCCCAGCCTTCTATGTGGCGTTCCTTTGAATTTTCTTTTCATCATTCTCATCAAAAATGCAAGAGAGAAAATGCAGAAAATGAAAAAAAATTTTCTGCCTGTTCCGCCGTTCCTCTTCTGCGGGGGTATCGTGCTGTAATGGCTTGAATGCTTGTATTCATGCCTGTCTTTTCTTCTCATGCCGGAGGTGCGCATCCGTTCGGCCCGACGGGAATAGTTTGCCGTGGGAGGTCCGGGGTGATGTGTGGTATGAATGATATGGACGGCACATTTCCTACAATGCGGAGTGATGCAATGCAGGGTGATGATCTTGAGAAGCTCGCCATCGAAAAGACCGCCAGGGACAAGAGAGGCCGCAGGCGACCCGGGCACTCCTACCTGATCTTCCTTATCTCGGCCGGTGTTATTGCGGCACTGATAGCAGCCTGGGTGCTTCTCTCCCGCGGGCAGGAGGTGAAGGTGGCCACCGTCGGCGAGCTCTATCCGTCGCAGCTCCTGTCCACGCTGAATGCGAGCGGCTATGTGGTGGCGCAGCGCAAGGCGGATGTGGCCCCCAAGATCACAGGCCAGCTGGTGGCCATCATGGTGACCGAGGGCAGCATCGTCAAGGGTGGGGAGCTCATCGCCCGGCTGGAAAACGCCGATACCAGGGCGCTGGTTGAGCAGGGCAGGGCGAACCTAGCCCTTGCGAAGGCCAGGCAGGAGCAGGCACGGGCGGAGCTCGACAATGCCGGGCTCGACTTTAACCGGAAGAAGAATCTGGCGGCCTCGGGCGCGGTTTCGAAGGCCGAGTTCGATGCCGCAGAGGCCCGCTATGCAACTGCGAAAGCGAGCGTGGATGCCTCCCGGGCCGAGATTGAATCGGGTGAGGCGGCCTTGAAGAGCGCGCTGGTCTCGCTGTCCTATTCCGAGATCAGGGCTCCGTTCACGGCCGTGGTGCTCACCAAGAATGCGGATGTGGGCGACATCATCACACCCTTCGGTTCTGCTGCCAATGCCAAGGCCGCCGTGGTATCCATAGCCGACCTGTCGTCGCTTGAGGTGGAGGTGGATGTGTCCGAGGCGAACATCGGTTCCGTGCATGTCGGACAACCGTGCGATATCCAGCTCGACGCCCTTCCGGAGACGAGGTTTGGGGGCGTGGTGGACACCATCGTACCCACCGTGGACAGGTCAAAGGCCACCGTGCTCGTGAAGGTGCGCTTCCTGAAACGGGACAAACGTGTCCTGCCCGAGATGAGCGCCAAGGTGGGCTTCCTCTCGAGGGACCTGGGTCCCGATGAGCTCAGGCCCCGGACCATGGCGGACGCCCCTGCGGTCCGTGGGGAGGGAGGCGGCAGGTATGTTTTCGTGGTGGAAGGGGAACATGTCCGGAAAAGGCGGGTGCGCCTCGGCGAGAGCTACGGTCGTATGGTCGAGGTGGAAGAAGGCCTGAAGCCGGGCGATACCGTCGTGGTCGATCCTCCCCGCGGCCTCAGGGACGGGAAAAGGATCACCGTTCTCGAGCAGTGACCATGAAGAGTTCTTCATCGATCGTCGAGATCAGGAACGTCTCCAAGAGCTACCGGCGGGGCAGCCGTGTGGTGCCCGTCCTCTCGGACATCACTTTCGACATCGCCCGGGGGGAGTTTCTCGCCATCATGGGGCCCTCGGGTTCCGGCAAGAGCACGCTGCTGAACCTCATCGCCGGCATCGACCGGGTCGACACCGGGACCATCAAGGTGGGAGACGAAGACATCACCCTCCTGTCCGAGACCGAGCTCGCCCGCTGGCGTGCAGGCAATGTCGGATTCGTCTTCCAGTTCTACAACCTCATGCCCGTGCTCACCGCCTTTGAGAACGTGGACCTGCCGCTGCATCTCACGGGACTCTCAAAAGCGCAGCGTCGCGAGCATGTGGAAACGGCCCTTGCCATGGTCAACCTCTCTGATCGCATGGACCACTACCCGGCCCAGCTCTCAGGCGGCGAGCAGCAGCGCGTGGCCATCGCACGGGCCGTGGTCATCGACCCGGCCCTGCTGGTGGCGGACGAGCCCACCGGCGACCTGGACCGCGCCTCGGCCGAAGACGTGCTGAGCCTCATGGAGCGACTGAACTCCGAGATGGGCAAGACCATCGTCATGGTGACCCACGACCCCCATGCAGCCCAGCGGGCCCACCTCGTGAAGCATCTGGAAAAGGGTGTGTTCAACTCGGTATGATCCTCCCCAAGATGATCATGAAGAACGCCTTGAGGCGCAAGGTGAGGACGGCGCTCACCATCCTCGCCATGGGCATCGCCATCCTCGCCTTCGGCCTCCTGCGCACCGTGCTCACGGCCTGGTATGCCGGGGTGGACGCATCGTCGGCCTCCCGGCTCGTCACCCGCAACTCGGTCTCGCTCGTCTTTCCCCTGCCGCTGGCGTACCAGGAAAAGATCCGCCACGTGAACGGCGTGGGGAAGGTCTCCTACGGCAGCTGGTTCGGCGGCATCTACATCAGCGAGAAGAACTTCTTCGCCAATTTTGCCGTGGAGCCCGCAAGCTACCTGAGTCTCTACCCCGAGATCGTGGTGCCCGAGAAGGAGAAGGCAGACTTCCTCCGGGACCGACGGGGGTTCGTGGCGGGCAGGAAGCTCGCCGATCGTTTCGGCTGGCACCTGGGCGACATCGTGACACTCAAGGGAACCATCTACCCAGGCAGCTGGGACTTCGTACTCAGGGGGATCTATACGGGACGCAGCCGGACCGTGGACGAGACCCAGTTCTTCTTCCACTGGGATTACCTCAACGAGGAGGTCAGGAAGACATACCCATCCATGGCCGATCAGGTGGGGTTCTTCATGATCGGGGTGAAAGACCCCAACCTCTCGGCCGAGGTGGCCCGGGAGGTCGATGCCATGTTCGCCAACTCCCGGGCAGAGACGCTCACCGAAAGCGAGCGGGCCTTCGTGATGGGCTTCATCTCCATGACCGAGGCCATCGTGATGGTCATCCGCATCGTCTCCCTGGTCGTGATCATCATCATCCTGGCCGTGGTGGCCAACACCATGGCCATGACCACCAGGGAGCGCATCGGGGAATATGCGATCCTCAAGACGCTGGGCTATTCAGGGTGGCACATCGGGGTCCTCATCATGGGCGAGGCCATGCTCATCGCCATGACCGGCTGTCTCCTCGGCATCGCCATGACCTATCCCGTGGTGAGGTTCTTCACCACGGAGCTGGGGGCATACTTCCCCATCTTCTATGTGGAGTCCCTGACCGTCTGGCTCGATTTGGGGACAGCGGTCCTGGTGGGCATCACCGCAGCGCTCATACCCACCCGTCAGGCTGTTCGCATCCGCATCGCCGAGGGCCTGAGGAGGATCGGCTGATGGCGGTCCCCCTTTCGTACAACCTCCGCAACCTCTGGGCCCGGAGGCTCACCACCTTCCTGACCGCCTCGGGCATGGCCCTGGTGGTCTTCGTGTTCGCAGCCATCCTCATGCTGGCCGAAGGCCTGCAGAAGACGCTCGTGCAGACCGGCTCGCCCGATAACGTGGTGGTCCTGCGCAAGGGGTCCACCGGCGAGGTGGACAGCGGCATCGACCGCAGCCAGGCGGCCGTGGTGGAGACGATCCCGTCCATCGCCGCCGACGGCAGGGGAGGGACTTTCATGGCCAGGGAGGTGGTGATCCTCATCACCCTGCCGAAGAAACCGGGAGGGGTGTCGAACGTCACCATCCGAGGTATGGGGGAGGACTCGCTCGCCCTGCGGCCCCAGGTTAGGATCGTTCAGGGGCGCATGCCGAGGTTCGGGGTGCCCGAGATGGCGGTGGGGACGAGCCTTGCCAAGAGATTCAGGGGACTCCGGGTGGGGGACACGCTCTGCTGCGGACTGAGGAACTGGCGGATAGTCGGGATCATTGACGCCGGCAACACGGCGTTTTCCTCCGAGATCTGGGCTGATGCGGACCAGATCATGCAATCGTTCAGGAGGCCCGTATATTCCTCTCTCATCTTCAGGCTGTCAGACCCGGAGAGGTTCGAGTCCGTCAGGTCCTTCATCGAAGGGGATCCGCGCCTGACGCTTATGGCCAAGCGCGAGACCGTCTTCTATCTCGACCAGTCCGAGATGATGGCAAAGTTCCTGCGCATCCTCGGCGTTTCTCTGACCGTGATCTTCTCCCTGGGCGCCATGATCGGCGCCATGATCACCATGTACGCCGCGGTGGCCAACCGCACCGCCGAGATAGGAACCCTGCGCGCCCTGGGTTTCCGGCGCAGGGCCATACTCGCAAGCTTCCTCATGGAGTCGCTGCTCCTGGGATTCATCGGAGGATGCTTCGGACTCTTCTTCGCCTCCTTCATGCAGATCCTTACCATCTCAACAGTGAACTTCCAGACCTTCTCCGAGCTCGCCTTCCGGTTCGCCCTGAGCCCCGGCATCATCCTCCAGTCCCTGGCCTTCTCCCTCGTCATGGGCCTGGCAGGCGGCTTTCTGCCCGCCGTGCGGGCCTCGCGCATGAACATCGTGGAGGCCCTGCGGGCGAACTGAAATGTGCACCCCGGCGGTACCCCGAATATTCCGGTTCAGTGGTGGGGGTGCACTCGTAGGACGGAAAAAATCCAACAACCCTTGCATAAGGAACTTTTTCTCCTTATAAATTGGAACAATATGACATGAGGAGTTCCCATGAGAAAAAAGAATCTGAAGTTTGTAGTCACGATCAATGCTGCTCTGGAGATCAAGAACGGCCAGGCACAGGTCGTGGTGAAGGATGTCAAGGTCAAGCCGTCCAAGCTATCCCTGCCGGTGGAGGCCCCAGTGGCAGGGAAAGAGAAGTCTGCCAGGAAGAAGCTGGGAAAGCCTATCCACGACATCGTTCTGGAATCCGCAAAGAAGGTCTCCAAAAAGGCGGATGAGGGAATCTTCTCGTCCGTGGATCTCTTCAATCAGGCCATCAAGAAATACCCGGGGCTGAACAAGAAGAGCTTCAACACGACCGTCATATCGGCGGCCCCGGAACACGCTTCGTGGAAATATTACCGCAACGGGAAGGACTATCTGATCTATCTGGGAAAGGGAAAGTACAAGCTGAGGGAGTCTGCAGGATAGAGGGCGTCTTCATTCCGATTCCGCACCTTGTTTTCTCTGCACCCATGATTACTTTATCCGACATGACAGAATGTCTTCGAGACGGGCATGCGTTTACTCCCGATGTACAAGCGGATCTGTATCAATAACCTCTATTGATTCGGTTGACAAGCGGAACCGGCCATCGTGCCGGGGAGCTGAAAAAAGTCATGCAAGGAGGGGGTATCATGGCAGTGTGCAGAATTCTGTTGGTGATCGGTGTGTTGGCAGGAATGACCATGTTCGGGACCGGATGCTCGATTGATCTCAACAATCCCTATGCGGATGAATGGGACGTCCAGATCGTGGGTGATTCGGTCTTCGATCTTTCCGGGGACATCCACGATGTCCTGCAGGATCTTTCCGGGAGCAGCTACAAGGACAGATCGGTGAGCGGTGCCAAGATCGCGGCGATCCAGAGCCAGTTGAATACCGCGCTCAAGAGGAAGACCCTCAAGACGGTCATCGCCGATGGCGGAGCCAATGACATCCTCCAGGGCACCATGGACTGCGACTCGGACCCGCTGACCACGGGCTGCATCGATGTCCTCGACTACATCGGCGACAAGATGGAGGTCATGCTCGAGGCCATGTACAACAAATCGCCCAACGATTGCGTGTGGCTCGGGTACTACCATGTGAAGGGCGACGAGATCGATAAGAACGAGGCCATCGATTATGCCTATGACTGGATCTATCCGGACATCTTCGCCTCCACCAACATGGATGCGGTCCTCGTGGATCCCAGGGATGAAATCCTCCCATCGCATATCAAATCGGACGATATCCATCCCACGTATGCGGGATCGGAGATCCTGGCCAACCTGATATGGGATGAGATGGTGGCGGGGAACATGTACCGCTAGAAAGATGAAGCCCCAGGCCTGAAGGTCGTGCCGTCCCCGCGAGAGACGGTTGACCTTCAGGCCGCCGAGATCCGTATCGAGATACCCAGAAGGGATCAGAACGGCCGGAGTGATGAACAAGAAGACTTTGACAGGATTGCTTGCAGGTATTCTGCTGTTCGGTGGTGCTCTGTATTATTTCCACACAGGGGAAACAGAACCGGTCACGTTGCCCGGACCTGTGTCAGCGGTACGACCGGCATCGGGGCAGACAACCCCTCCCCCAGTGAAGGCCGCCCGGGATCCGGTCCGTTCATGGGGAGGCTTCATAAAGAGGGGTGCCGCAGACGAAGTGCACCATCCGAAGGACATCGAGGAGATCAAGAAGCAGGTCTACGACCTCAATATCGAGACCGTGGAGGATATCCCCCTGCTGGACAGGGTCGTCCAGACGGGGGGCGCCCCCACCCGGGACTTCTGGCTCGGCGACTGGGTCAGCGTGGATGACTGGAAGGACGAGGCCAACGGGTTCCTCCTGCAGCCCCAGGAGGACGGC
>Ga0209203_1000288_pt1 | contig 44959 bp, 44 predicted proteins | sample AD_UKC109_MetaG_FD_184423 | JGI IMG/M metagenome (GOLD analysis project Ga0209203, IMG submission 184423) | Active sludge microbial communities of municipal wastewater-treating anaerobic digesters from Hong Kong - AD_UKC109_MetaG (SPAdes)... | ecosystem: Engineered > Bioreactor > Anaerobic >... | reverse complement strand
AATACTGGAATTGCCGGCAGTCAAGACAGCAACGGACTACATGCTTCCTTCATTGTTCGGAGCACTGGCACTTTCATTGCTCAGAAGCACCGGTGAAGTACAGGTGAAGAATGTCTGGATGGCAGGGATTATTCCATTCATATTGATTCTGGTGATCAATCTCTTTGTTTATTCCCTCGTTGGGCTTGAGGGGGTTGCATTGCTGCTTATGATTCCACTTACAATGCTGTTTGCAAAAATCCTTCATAAAAAGGGAATAATCAAAGTATCATATCTTGGAGACAAAGGAGACCTAAATTGAATAAAATACTTGAACAGGCAAAAATGATAAATGATGAAATTGTTTCATGGAGAAGATACTTTCACGAAAATGCAGAAACACATTTGAATCTTCCTAAAACGACTGCATTCGTAATGGGTAAGCTCAGGGAATTCGGTTATGAACCGGTTGAAATATGTCAATCCGGTGTGCTTGCCATTGCAGGAGGGAAAAAGCCGGGAAAAACATTTCTGATAAGAGGGGATATGGACGCACTTCCAATAAAAGAAGAGACGGCCCTTTCTTTCAAATCCACGACCGGCAATATGCACGCATGCGGTCATGATTTCCATACAGCCATGATGCTTGGTGCTGCAAAAATACTAAAAGAGAATGAGAATGAAATAAACGGAACTGTAAAACTGATGTTCCAGCCGGCTGAAGAAACCCTTGCGGGAGCAAAAGCCATGGTAGAGGCCGGTATACTGGAAGACCCGAAGGTTGATGCAGCAATGATGATACACATATTTTCAGGTATGCCGCTGCCTGACGGGGTGGTTGCTTTTTCCGGACCGGGAGCGGTTAGTGCAACGTCTGATTGGTTCAAAATAAACATAAAGGGGAAGGGCGGACATGGAGCAATGCCCCATGCAACATTCGACCCTCTTAATGTGGCGGCTCATATTCATATTGCATTACAGGAAATCAATTCCAGGGAAACAGATCCTGAAAAGACAGTCGTTGTAACAGTGGGGGAAATGCACGGTGGTTCAACAGGAAACATAATCCCTGATACTGCATTCCTTCAGGGAACAATAAGAACATTTGACGACGAAGTGCGGGAATTCACAAAGAAGAGGCTTGTTGAAATATCAGAAGGAATAGGAAAGACCTTCAGATGTGAAGTGGATGTGGAGCTGTTCAATGCATGTCCATCAGTAATAAATGACGAGGAACTCTCAAAGAGCATACCTTCATATACCGCAGAGATGCTGGGAAAAGAAGCAGTCCTTGATATTTATGCGGCAACGGGTAAGACCCAGAGAATGAGCGGATCCGAGGATTTTGCATATGTCAGTGAAAAAGTTCCTGCATTGTTCCTTGGAATATCCGCATCAGTCAGCGTTGATGGAGTCATATATCCCCAGCACCATCCGAAAGTAGTTTTTGACGAATCAATCCTCGCAACCGGCACGGCAGTTTACGCAAATTCTGCAATCCAATGGCTTAAAAACCACTGACCCGAATAATTACCCCTGAGGTGAATATTCACCTCTCAGGAAAATATCTACCTCTCAGGAAAATATTTTCCTGAGAGGTAATTATTTTGCGGAAAAAGGGGCTGAAATCATTCAGCCCCTCATTTATGGGAAATACAAATTTGTATGGAGTCCGGGATTATTCTTCGTCGGTTTCCTTTTCTTTGTTCATATATTCCTCAAAGGCTCCCTTGCCTTCGTTTTCCCACCATTCTTCATATTTGTCATCGTATTCCTTGTCAAACTCCTTTTTGAATTCCTTTCGGATTTCAGCACGGATTTCATCGCCGATTTCACTTCTGATTGTCTTTTCCTTTTTCTTGCTTTTGTTGCTGTCGCTTGAATGATCACCACCGAAACCAAACAGTAACTTTGCAAGGAAGAATATTCCGAATCCCTGCCAGTATGTTATTGTTCCAAGTCCGAATATTTCGGGCATCAGCCAGTTCCATAACAGCATAATGACCCATCCGAACAGAAATGCCAGCAGTCCGGCCAGTATTATTCCACCTATTACCATTCCCACAATCTTGAGCGGGTTCTTTTTCCTGAAAAAATTTCCACATGCGTCTGTCATTTTATACCTCCGTCTTTTACATAACTTTCCAATAATGTTCTTAGTTTTCTTTTTGCCCGGTTCTTCCTTGAAAGAAGGGTTCCTATCGGTTCTCCGGTTTCCTTTGAGAGTTCTTCGTAGCTTTTACCACTTAACTCTGTCTCTATGAATACATACCTGGATTTTTCATCCAACTTATATAGGGCAGATTTTATCTGTTCGCCCAGTTCGTTGTTCAGTATGTCTTCTTCTGTCTCAGCAATTTCACCGAGGTCATCAAAGGAATCCGTAAGGACCACCCGGTTGCTTTTCCTGAAATAGTCCTTTGCTCCGTTGGCCACTGATTTGTATACATAGGATGAGAGGTAATCAACTCTGTTTCTGCTGCTGCCAAGAAGTTTCACTGCCGTTGCCTGTATTATGTCCTCGGCATCAGCTTCGCTCAGCTCCTCAAAAGTGTACTGCAGATATCTTTTGAGTTTATTGAAATTTTCAAGGATGAAGTCACCTATCGAATTTCCCAATGTATCCAAACCTTCCTTCCAAATTCATTACCGTTATGTCTATTAGACGAATGAAAAATAAAAATATTGCATCAAAAATAAAAAAACCGCACTTTATTTCATTATAAAGCACGGTTGGAAAAACTTCCCTGCATATTATTTTTGGGCTTCCATCAGTTTCTGTTTCAATTCGTTTTCAAGAACACCAAGTTCCTTTTCAGCTGCGGCACGTGCGGCCTTGCCTTCCTGCTGTATACGCAGGCTTTCCGTGATAGTCTCGATGAGGTCGGAATTAACCTGGCGAAGGGTTTCAATTTCAACTATACCTCTCTCTGCCTCTTTGGCCGTTTCAATGGTTCCTGTCTTAAGCATCTCTGAATTCTTTTTCAATAATTCATTTGTTGTGTCCGTAACATCCTTCTGTATCTTAAGTGCTGATTTCTGCCTGAACAGAGTAATTGCAATTACAATCTGGTTCTTCCAAAGAGGAATCGTGTTAAGTATGGATGACTGTATTCTTTCAACCAATACCTGGTCATTGTTCTGGACAAGTCTGATCTGGGGCATGGCCTGTATTGATATCATTCTTGAAAGTTTCAGGTCATGAACCCTTTTTTCAAAGCGATTTACCATTGACTGCATGTCACGCAATTCCTGGGCTTTGACCGGATCGTCAGACTGTTCAGCCTCGCTCCTGAGAGCCGGAAGAACCACGGAGTTCAGTTCATCAAGTTTAATTTCACCTGCTGCAATATATAAATCCAGTTGTTTCAGATACTGTCCGTTTTTGTCATAGAGCTGATCCAGTAATTCAATGTCCCTGAACAATGAATCCCTGGTGTCCTCAAGTTTTACTACAATTGAATCAATCTGTACGGACAATGTGTTGTATCTGCCTATGAATTTCTTTATTTTTCGTGACACTCTCTTAAGAAGACCACTTGAACTGCCATTTGAAATACCATCAACGTCAATTTCCTTAACATTTACCATCAGTTCATTCAGGGCTTCACCTGCAAATCCGGCATCCTTGCTTCGAACCTGATCAAGTACTGTATCGGAAAAATCGGCAATATCCGTCTGTGCCCCGACTCCATACTCGATGACCGCCTGTGAATCGCTTACATCTATTCCGCCTGCAATTTCACGGGCCTTTGCAAGTTCCATCTCATTTAGATTTGTAAGGCTGAAATCCTGGCTTATTACCATGGCTTTTGAATCATTTTCCATCATTTATCCCCTCTCGTTTTATAATTCATTATTTCCATCTTCAGGGTTTGTCAAACCCCTTGATGAAAGGGTTTTTTTCAATACTTCGATTTCAACGTCAAGCTCAAGCAAATTATTTTCATGCAGTTTTCCAATCTGCTTGTCCGCAGACTGCCTTAGAAGAACCATGCCCTCTAGTGCCTTTCCAAGGGAGTTGTTTATTTCGTCGCTCTTTTCGGGTACATTGAACAGCCTTACGGACTGATCAACAATTGTTTCAAGGGAGGAAAGCATGGTGTTAAGGTACCGTCTGGCCTGTTTGAAATCTGAAAGGTCACCTTTTACTATTTCGCTGATCTTTTTGAATCGGTCAGTGATTGAATCAAGTTCAACCCTCATATTATCATCCTTGAGCTTGAAGTAGTTTCTTCTGACTGCCTGTATTCTCTGGCTTGCTTCCTTGAAATAGTCTTCAACTTCACCTGCTGTTATACCATCGGCCACCATTTCCATGCGCTTTTTCTTTTGACGGGCGTTATAGATTATCAGGGCAACCCCCAGAAGGATGGCTGTTAGCACAACAAAGCCAAGGACCCACCAGAACAGCCTGCGAAAAACCACAAAGGCAATTACTGCAATAACAAGGAACACTATTGATGCTGCTGAGCACCCCTGTCTGGAATCGTTCATTTTAAATCTCCTGTCACAACATCCAATGGAATTATATCATAGTGAAGGGGATAAATATTTATATGAAACAATCTCTTTGAATGGTAATATATAGACTATGAAAAATATAAAGGCCTTTGCAATAATTCTGCTTATCTGGTTCACAGGAGAACTGCTGAGTGGATTGATCAAAAACATAATAGTCATTCCAGGGTCAATACTCGGATTCATCATGCTTTTTATGTTACTGCAGCTCCGGCTGCTGAAGGTTGAAATGCTTTCAGAAATGGCGGATTTTTTCCTTGGTCACATGACATTGCTTCTGATTCCCATAGCCATATCATTCATCGGTTATTTCAAGGTAATCGGAGAAAGCATAGTACCGATACTTATGACCGGTGTTTTGGTTACCATAATATCCATGATCCTTACAATGAAATTCGTGGACATTCTTGTTTCAATGCAGAACAAAAGAAAGGGGAAAGTGAAATGAACCAGCTCCTTCCGGGACTTCTTATTACCTTTTTCCTTTATCTGATATCAGACTATATCAAAAGCAAAATAGGCATACAATATGTGAATAAATATCTGATAGCAGCTGTCATCGGCATTGCTTTTATGCTTATTTTTAAAATACCATATGAAACATATAAACCGGGAGGGGATTTCATAACCTTCTTTCTGTCACCCATGGTTGTAATCCTGGCAATTCCCCTGTATAGAAACTTTCGTGTCATTGACTCGCACAAACTGATATTTCTTGGCGGATGCCTTTTTGCTGTGGCTTTGAATTTTGTGCTTTTGTTCCTGACACTTAAGTTCTTTGCCGTCGATGATATCCTGAAGACTGCAATATATACAAAATCAATTACGGGAGCCATGGCCATGGCTTTGAACGAAAGCCTTGAGGGTGACCCGAGCCTTGCTATTCTTCTTGTGTCATTTGCCGGAATCACCGGAGGATTGACAGGCGGAATAATAATCAAGTGGTTCAGGATAAAAAGCACCCTTGCAAAGGGAATTGGAATGGGAGCCGTAGCACACCTTGTAGGCTCAATGACGATACATGAACACAGCGGGGAAGAAGCCGGTGCCGTAGCAAGCACAACACTTGGTACCGTAGGAATAATGACAGCGATACTGCTTCCTCTTATAATCAATTACCTGTGAAAAAGGGCACCCGGTCGGATGCCCCTGTCTTTGTTTGGTTCAGGCCAGAATAAAGCAGACTATTCCAAAGGCAAAAACCACTCCCACTGCAACCCATGCGGTAGTAAGTGCGCCTTTGTCGGTCATTTTCTTGCCCATCTTCATCTTTATAAGCTTGATGAGGCCCGGCGATTTCTTATAGGCCGCGAAACCGACGCCCAGCGCATAAATCATGCATGCAATTCCTCCAATAACCCATCCAGTCATAAATTTTCTCCTTTCAATATAAAACGGTTTCCCATTTACTCAACTTTTTTCAAGGCCGCTTCTTACCTTTGGTATCATTACAACGAATACAATGGCACATAGTGCGATAATTATTCCTGTATACAGAAGCATTGAAGGCCATGTGGACGTTTCAGAAAGAACCTCTCCCGTTCCCTTGTAGGTCCAGTAATATGGAATCCACCATACAGTCCACTGCCATTTGTCCGAAACTGCTTCTGCTACTGCAACAGCTCCTGCAACAGGGAAGAATATCATCTTGAAACTTGCTACTGCAGTCATCATGTCATCATTTGCCAGACCTTCGACAAAGCCGATCAAAAGACTGAGCAATGTCGCCGAAAGAACCACTAGAAGCATCTGCCCGATGTTCACATAGCCAAAACCCGTTATAAACAGCACAGCCAGTGATCCATAAATCGGAAGCAGCAGACCCATCATGCTTTTACCAAGAACAAATCCTATTCTTGATACCGGAGTAACGTTGATTGCGCTTATGGTGTTGTCGCCCTTCTCCTCAACTATGTTGATTGCAATCAGCATTCCTCCCAGTATTGATCCAAAGAGGATACTTATATTGACAAGCATTTTCTTAAGAGGAGGAATGTCCCGTCCAAGTTCAATTATTTCCGCCGTTGAGTCTTCGATGTCTGCACCCAGCACATAAAGTGCCTGGAGGGTTTTTGCAAAATCTACAACTGCCTGGTTTTCATTCCCCTGCGCAAGTATATAGTAATCATCACCATCACGAATTATTCCTATGAAATCATCCCGTCTTGCAACTCTGTCACTGACAGCTTCTTCATCGTTGAAGAGGCTTACCCGGGCAAAGTTTTCAAGATATTCCACCTGAGCCGGATTCTCTCCCTCAACAAGTGCCAGCCTGACGGTGGAATCATTGATACTCGGGGCCAGAGCGTTGATGACCAGAGCAAAGAGAACGGGAACAGACATGATCCATATTGTAATGAATTCCCGTGTGTTTATTTTCAAGTCCCTTATGAATATTGCCCATATTTTCCTAAGCATTTTAATACTCCTTTCCCGGTCAGGCCGTAAGGCTCTTCTTGTGTTTTATGGCAGCCCAGACAAACAGGATTGTTCCTGCAGCCAGGAAACCAAGCGACAGAAGAAGCACATAGCCTGTATTGCCACCCTTTACAATTAGTTCACTGAAACCCTGGATTATATAATATGCCGGAAGCAACCTTATCCAGAAGGGTTCCCAGCCTGGTATGAAGTAAGCTATTGCGGGAAGCATCATTGCGACCATGAGCAGATATATTACATTGAATGCCTTTGTCATTGTTCTGAAATAACCGGATATTAGAAGCCCTATGCCCGATGCAAAGAACCCGGTGCATATCAGGAACAGAAGCATCAGCAGGTAATCGGGTTTTCCACCCATAACAGGTATCGTAATGATTGCCGTAGTGACAATTGATGTAACTGTAATCACAAGGGTCTTGCTCATCAGGTACTGCCAGACGGTCGAAGCTGTCACTGCATATGCCTTGATGATACCCTGTTCCTTGTCCAGGAATATGTATGCTGCCACAATGAACATACCCATGAGACTGCCGTTGAATGTAAGCAGTGAAGGCATTGTATGTTCTCTGTCGCTGAGGGTGACATAATCCGTTGAAAGCACACGAACCTCCTGGTCTTCCACTGCGGCTTCAAGTGTTGCCATGTTACTGTTGTGTATTACTTTGTAAAGATTCTTCAACCTGTCAGTTTCATAACCCTGAAGATAGTACTTGTAGCTGGTGGTCGGTGGCATTGTTTCAGAATCAACCGTAATAACGGCACCGAGCTGCTTTTTGGAATCGGCAAGCAGGATAAGGTCTTCCTCAGAGTTTGCAAGATAGATATCCCGGTCCTCTGTTTCATAGTGCATTACCTTGATCAAATCCTTCTTCACCTTGATTTCGGTTTCCATGGCGGTTTTGTCCAGATCTTCCTGCAATAGCCTGTCCTCAAATGACATCTTTGCCGTATCAGGCATATCGAGGTAAAGATATTCCGTTGATCTTTTATTGAAGTTCTCGGGAATGGCATACAGCACAACAACGAGTATGATTATGGCAAAGAACAATTCTATGTAAAAATAGAAACTTTTCGATGCAAGTTTAAGCTCTTTTAAAAAGCTGTACCATAATTTCATCTTAAACAAGCCCCCTTCCGGTCACCTTGATGAATATTTCCTCAAGGGTAGCTTCCTTGGTATGCATGGTCTGGACCTCATACTTGTCCAGTATTTCCTTGATTCTCCCTCTGTCCTTTTCTTCAATGGTAGACAGGGATTCCGTTATTATTTCATTGTCCTTCAGATACTCTATATCCACCAGTTTGGCACCATATTGAAGCTTCAGATTCCTTGGTGAGTCTATGAGTTTGATTTCGCCGTCTACTATGAATGCAACCCTGTCACACAGTTCATCTGCGATGAACATGTTGTGTGTTGTAAGGAAAGTTGTTACTTCCTTTTTCTTTTCGTTCCATATAATGTCCTTGATTGTGGCTGCGATTGCCGGGTCAAGTCCGGTGGTTGGTTCATCCAGGAACCATATGGAAGGATTGTTTATCATAGACCGTGCAAAGGTAAGCCTGTGTTTCATACCCTTTGAAAACTCCCCGGCTTTGATGTTTGCCTTGTCACCAAGGCCAACCATTTCAAGAAGCTCCTGCGGATCCCTGGTTTCTACATCGAATAATTTACTATAGAAAGCCAGGTTTTCCTTTGCAGTCATCTTGTTATAGACATTTGACTGCTCAAAGGACATGCCGATGTCATTGAACATCTTGTTGGAGATCTTCTTTACGTCGAAACCTGCTACAGTTACCTCGCCCTTCTGGAGCTGAAGCAGGCCGGTCAGAACACCCTGTGTGGTTGACTTGCCCGCACCGGATGGGCCCAGGAAGCCGAAGATCTCACCTTTTTCGATTTCAAAGCTGGCATCCTTTACTGCGTACTTGTCATCCCTGCTGTAGGAATGATACAAATTCTTTACCTTGATCATAACTATTCCTCCAATGTTTTTTGCTCAGCTGTCACAGCAGCTATTTATAAAAGGCCTTCTTGAGTATTTTCATATATTCTTCAAAATCCGCCGTTATGGCATCATAGTCATATGTTTTCTTCTGAAGGAGCTTGTCCAGGAGTTCCATGCTGTATTTTTCAATAACCCAGTTGATTATCTTCATTGTCCTTTCCATGTCTATGTCCGGTTTGAATCTGGAGTAATCGATGTTATGCACATATACTTTTTCAAGCAGCCCGGGAGCAAAGTCCTCTCTGTATGCATAAATTTCATCAAGACTCTTGTCTGAGAGTATCGTAGTGAAGAACTCAAACATCTTGGGAAACCGATATGTCAGCCGGCCCTTGATCATCGCAACCTGCATCAGTCTGTTGAAGAAATCCGTCTCCTCCCAGTCAATCTCATTCTCAAGCGTCTCAATCACAGTGTTTACTACATATTTTTCAAGATACTCATAAAGACTTTCCTTGTTTTCAAAATAGTGGAACAGGAGTCCCTTTGATATCCCCGCATTCTTTACTATATTATTGGTTGATGCCTTTTTGAACCCATGGTCCGCAAACTCTTCAAGAGCCGCATTTATTATCCTGTCCCTTTTGGCCTCATCCATGTTCTTCAGTATTTCTTCCATTGACTGCCCTTTCCGTTGACCACTCTGGTCAATAGCATGATATCATCGTTGACCAATGTGGTCAATACCTTTTTTCAAATACAACAAAAATCCGGGTTAAAGGTCGTAGAGCAACGGTGAAAAGTCGTTTGTTTATACTCAACGGTATAAGATATAATGGCTTCATGGATTCTGTTGAAAAGAAAAAATTCAAACTGGAAAAAAGCCAGATATGGTCTGGGGCAGTCCTTCTTGTAATTCTGATTGCTGTGGTTGTTTTATACTTTATTGGTAAAAACAAAGGCTGGTTTTCAATGTTTGACTCAGTGGAGGAGCTGCAGGACTTTGTGTCGGGCTACGGAGTGTGGGCTCCTCTTGTATTTTTCTTCCTGCAGATCATACAAGTCATTCTTGCTCCAATACCGGGAAGCGTAACGACCCTTTTCGGTGGTATTTTCTTCGGCTTCTGGAAGGCAATGCTGATATCGGTTTCAGCGGTATTCGCAGGATCAATATTATTATTTCTTATGGCAAAGTATCTTGGAAGGCCACTTGTGACAAGGATGATTGGCGAAAAAAGAGTAGAAAAATATCTGAAGGATATGTCAGCACGACAGTTCTGGGTACTTTTCATGATGTTCCTCATGCCATTTTTCCCGGATGATGTACTGTGTCTCATGGCAGGACTTACTGCAATCAAACTTCCCGGATTCGCAATAATGGTTTTGGTTACAAGGCCATGGGGGCTTGTTTTCAGCGCCCTTGTTGGTTCAGGAGCAATAACCGTGTTCCTGTCTGGGGTTGGATAATAATCGGAATATTTTCTGCAGCTCTGCTGTTCATATCAATACGATATCCTGAAAAACTTGAGGAATGGATGAGCGACAGGATACTTGGACTATTCAGGAAAAAGGGAGATTCCAAGAATTGAAATCAATAAAAATGGTTGTAACCGATCTGGACAGGACACTTCTGCAATCTGACAAAACGATATCTCCGATAACCGTGGAAACAATGAAGAAGTTGAAAAGAAATAACATCCGGCTGGCTATTGCAACAGCAAGACCAGACAGAACCGCATGCGATTATTTGGGAATAATAGATGGAGATGCAGCTATTCTTCTTAATGGTGCATTGGTAATTGCAGAGGGAAATATAATTGCAAGAAATCATATCCCATATGAAAATGCCAGGACAATTTTACAAAAGCTGAAGGAACTTTATCCCACAGCAACTTTATCAGTTGAAATGGATGACAGGCTTTATGCTGATTTTGATTTAGAGCTGGACTGTGAGTATTATAAAATTGATTTTCATGATTTACCTGATGGTGCAGTTGATAAAATAATCATTGGTTCAACTGACCTGAGTGAAATCACGAGAATAAATGCATTGCTACCCCAAAAAATGTATGCTGAATGCAACAGCGGGAAATTCATAATGATCATGAATCAATCTGCTCGTAAACACCTGGGTGTCATGAAGCTTTCGGAGCACTTCAATATACCACTGGGTGAAATACTGGCATTTGGTGATGATCATAATGACATAGGCATGCTCAGGGAATGTGGTATGGGGGTGGCTATGGCTGATGCATGCATTGAAGCAAGACAGGCAGCTGATTATATCACAGACACATGTGATGATAATGGTGTTTCAAACTTTCTGGAAAACCATTTATTCACCAATACTGATTTCATCGCCGGGTAATAATACAATTTTATTTTCCAGGATAATTTTGTCGGTATTCTTCTGACTATAACTTCCCGAAGCAGCTGAATGGATCGGTATAATATATTTTGCATCAATCAATCCTGCGACTTCCATTACTTCTTCTGCTCCCATGTTGTAGTATCCGTCTGAGCAAAGCAATGCATAATCAATGCCTAACGATGAAAAATCGGCCATTTGTTCAGTTTTCGATGTGTCCCCTGAATGATATATGACTACATCGTTAATTTCTAAAATAAAACCACAGCAGCTTTCCTTTGAATGATTGTTGTTATATGCATCAACCGCAGTTATCTTTATTCCGGAAAAATCCATTGTATCACCACTCCTGATATTGACAGGGCAGCTTATTACCTTGCCGGTATCTTTGAGGGTAACCAAATTTGTTTTGTTATGGTCGGAATGCTGATGGGTTATCAAAACAAGGTCTGCAGGTTTATCATATTCCATCTTTGCACCAGTTGCAGGGTCAATGTAGATTACCAGACCAAATTTGGTTTCTATCCGCACACTTGCCCGCCCTATGAAATGGAGCAGATTTTCTGGTGTGGGAGTATCAACTCCGGGAATGGAAGAGTTTTCGGCAGGGGCGCTGCCACAGCCTGCCATGGCTGACAGTGAACAAACACATAAAATCACCAGAAGTAAGTTTTTCATATGCTATTTAAAAGACCTTTTCATTATCTCAAGCGCATCTTTCCTGGAAAGAGGAATCGGATCAAAGTTGAAAAGCCCGCCCATTGTGTCATATGCGTTGTCGACATATTTTCCAAGATTATTGCTGTCCACACCGAAATCAGACATTTTCAGGTCTCTTACGCCACATGATTCCTGAAGGAAAATCAATTCCCTTATGAAGTCTTCAGGTTTGTCTGCATTTCGTTTTCCCAGGGCTTGTGCCATTCTAATATATTTTTCTGCACAGACATCGATGAAATGAAGGAAAAATTCTTCAGACAGCATTATAAGTCCCGCTCCATGGGGAAGGCCGGGATGATATGCACTGAGTGCGTGCTCCAGTGAATGTTGTGAAACACAGCTTGATGTTGATTCAACAAATCCTGCAAGGGTATTTGCAAGTGCTACATCTGTACGGGCATCAATGTCTTCTCCGTCCTTCACAGCTCTGGCAAGGGAACGACCTATGAGTTCAATGCTTTTCAACGCATACATATCGCTGACTTCATTTGATATGTTTGCAATGAAGCCTTCCGCAGCATGGAAAAATGCATCGAACCCCTGATATGCAGTAAGAGCAGGTGGTACAGTAATCATCAATTCCGGGTCAACTATAGACAATGTTGGAAATGTCTTCTCATATCCGAATCCTATCTTTTCATTGGTTCTTTCCTTTGTGACAACGGTCCATGGATCGGCCTCAGTGCCTGTTCCGGCAGTCGTAGTGATTGCAATCAATGGAAGAGGGTCGTTTGGGACAGGCTTTCCCTTTCCGCTTCCGCCACTGATATAATCCCAGTAGTTTCCCGGATTGGCGGCCATTACAGCTATACTTTTAGATGCATCAATACTGCTTCCTCCGCCAAGACCTATTACATAGTCACAGCTGTTTTCCCGGGCCATCTTTGCGCCGGCTGTCACAGACTTTAGTGTAGGGTTGGGTTTGATTTTGTCAAATACAACATAATCTGAGTTATTGGACTCCAGAAGTGTACAGACTCTGTCAAGATATCCGCTCCTTTTCATTGAAGTTCCTGAAGAAATTACGATGAGAGCCTTTTTACCGGGTAGTTTTATCTTGGCCAGTATGTTAAGTTTGCCACAGCCAAACAATATTTTTGTAGGCATGTAATAGTTGAAATCCATTTTACAATCCTCTTTCAAATCTATAATCTATCCTATATTCTACTTATATCGGGATGTTTATGCAATATAAATAAATGCTTAATCAAGGAAGCAAGAGTAATAACCGTTTTTACCATCCGCTTTTCTTTGGTATAGCAGTTTATCTGCTGCATCAAGAACCTCGGAAATGTCATCCACTGGTTTACAAAGTTCTACTATGCCTGCACTGAAGGTTATCGGGTAATCAATGGAATCAATCCTGGTAGCTGAAAGAACTTTCAATATTCTTTCTACAAGAATTCCTGCTCCCTGCCTTGTTGTCTTTGGCAGCAGCAGAAGGAACTCCTCACCGCCGTATCTGCCGGCATAATCTGAATGGCGAATTGCAGAAGACAAAATGGATGAAAGTGTTTTCAAAACTTCATCACCCACAAGGTGTCCGAAATTATCATTTACATATTTGAAATTATCGATGTCAAGAAGAACTATGGAAAGAGGGGAAGCATCAAGGTTCTTGTCCAATGATAGTTTTTCAAGCTGATCAATTATGAACCGGCGGTTATACAGGGATGTCAGCTCATCTGTTATTCCCAGTTTCCTGAGATTCTCTTCAAGGCTCTTTCTCTTTGTTATATCTGCAAAAGATACTATTGCAAATCGCGAATCGCCGTATGTAATAGGCACAGCATTGATAAGGAACCACAAGGTATCACTTCTGCCGTTCAAAGTAAATTCATGCTCCAGTTCAACGTGGCTTATTGGATTACCGGTCTCAAGTACATATGTAACACCGTTCCTGAGTGAACAGGTTCTGCAATTTTCAAAGGTTCCGCAAAGGTGCTCCTTTTTCTCTGCTGCTGAACATCGGAATATATTACCGAACTTGGTACCCCTGATATCCTTTTTTTCAATTCCGAATATTCTGAACATGAAATTGTTTGCATCCACCAGATAAGTTGCTTCATCAACTATAAGGATACCCATGGGGCAGTCAAGGAAAGTTTTTTGAAACAAAGTTCCCGTTCCTTTGCTGTCTTCAAGAAGGCTTATAATATCCTTTTCAGAAACCGGGGATTGCCGTGGAAGAACAGTACAATGACATTCGTTGGGCCGTCCGTTCAAAACCCTTTGTACAGATAAAATAAACTTTTCATCAGGAGCGGCTTTCAGATGGGTGTTCAGCATGAATGAAAGAGGAAGTGAAGATTGCAATAGCTGATGATCTTCCTTTGTGATATGAAATAATTCACCTAGAAAACATTTGCCGGGGATGCAACCCGTAGCAATCATTTGGAATTCAAAATTCGAATCCAACACCGCATAACTGCCGGAATCAAAGGAAAAAGCTGCAAGTTTTGTTGTTTCAACATCATTCATGGATGTATTCTACCAAAACGGGTTATACAAATAAAGAAAAATTGAAGCCTGCTATCCTTTTCCAAGGAACAACCTGGCAACGGATGCAAGACCTCTTGCTCCGGAACCTTCCAAATGCTTTTGGACTTTCAGGAATTCCTTTCTTACTTCAATCCCCTGAGGACAGGCTTTTTCACATTTCCCGCAGTTAATACATGAACTGGTCCAATGAGGTTTTCCATCTTCGGTCATGATACCGGAATATGCCATGTGAAAAATCTTTGCCTGTGCCTTACCGGTCATTTTGTAATTGTTAAGATCCCTGAATGATCCCGGTATGTCAATGCCTGCGGGGCAGGGCATGCAATATCCGCATCCGGTACATCCGACCTCCATGAGGTTAAGATACTTTTCCCGTACAGCCCTGACTATGGATATCTCCCCATTTGTCATATGATTTGGCAAAGCCTCTGAAACCACACGAAGATTTTCACCAATGTGTCTGTCGTCATTCATACCGGAAAGAACCATTGTCACCTTTGGGTTATTCAAAACCCAGCGCAGGCCCCATTCTGCAGGAGACCAGCCATTATCCGAGGATTCATAGATGGAGCGTACGTCACGGGGAACATTCCCGGCAATCATACCACCCTTAAGAGGTTCCATTACAATCACACCAATACCCTTGTCAGCGGCATAATCAATACCGCGTATTCCTGCCTGAAAGTCTTCATCAATTATATTGTATTGAACCTGACAGAAATCCCAGTCATAGGAGTCAACTATACGTACAAAAGCGTCATATGTACCATGGAAGGAAAATCCCATTTTCCGGACTCTGTCCTGTTTCCTGATTGTGTCCATGAAGTCAATGACATCAAGTGAAACCATCTTGTCCCATGTGCGTCCGTTCAAGGAGTGGAGCAGATAGTAGTCAATTACATCAACCCTGAGCTTTTTCAACTGTTTTTCGAATGTTTCCTGTATTTTTTCCTTCTTGTTTATAAGGAAACACGGAAGCTTGGTGGCGATATTGACCCTGTCCCTGTAACCGTTGCTCAGAATATTGTCACCAAGAAAACTCTCGGAGGAACCACCATGATACGGGTAAGCTGTGTCAAGATAATTGATACCGGCTTCTATTGCTGTAATTATCTGACGGGTTGCCGTATCTGTATCGATTGCACTCAAAAGACCCTTGCCCTTTGAAGCAAGACGCATACAACCGAAACCAAGGGCTGAAAGCTGTTCATTTGAACCGGGCAATGTTCTATATTGCATAATAACCTCTGCCACAATGGTAAGTGACATATTGTAACTTGTCAACACAATAGTTGCTATGATAAAATAATCACAATATGGGGGTATGGTTAGTATGGAATTCCAAAGAGCCAGGAGCGATGAACAGAAAGATATACGAATAAAACAGATTTCTGAAGCGGCCCTTGAACTACTTAAGACACAAAAGTACGAAGATATTACATTGGCGGGCATAGCAAAGAATCTGAGCTTTACAAGAGCTAATCTATATAAATATATATCTTCAAAGGAAGAGATATTCCTTTATATAATCCTTGATGAAATTGAGAAATGGAAGAAAAACCTGGATGACAGTTTCCATGATGTAATCAATCCTGACAAGGAATGGTTTGCACAAAAATGGTCTGAAACTGTTTTCGAGAACAGGCTGATGATCCAGACCATGTCACTGCTATACACAATCTTTGAAAAGAATGTAACCCTCGAAAAACTTGTTGATTTCAAGATTAGGCTTTTCTCTCTGACAATGGGGGTTGTAAAGCTTCTGACTGAGATTTTCCCACGATTCACCATGGAAACGGCATTTCATTTCTTGAAGATGCAGCTGTTTTATTCAACCGGTCTTTATCCAACCACCGTTGAAAATGAAATGCAGAAAAAAGCAATTGAACTGGCTGGAGTTGAATTTGTTGCGCCTGACTTCACAAATGAAATGAAGGAATTTACAATGATATTATTTCTGAAGTTTGATGTATAGTCACTAAAATACCATTCCTGAGCGGGAGAGATTATGTCAGTTAACCAGATTATACCTATCCTTATACCGGGTGCCTTGATTCAGCTTGCCATACAGATTTATTACATAAAACACTGCTGGGAAAACAAAACCCTTTCCCAGCGCCAGAAAGCCTGGTGGATAGTTGCCATTGCAATATTCAATCTGCCGGCATCGGCTATATATCTGATTCTTACCAGAAATTTTGCAACGAACAGAACACATATCCTTGATGAAGAAAAGACTGACAGGAATATCAAAGAGGCCATTTCAGTACTCTTGTATCTTCTGTTCATGATATTCACAATTACCATAATATTCAATAACTATAACAAATCAGATTTCAGTATAATTGTTTTACTTCTGGGAGTAAATCTGGTGCTGACCTTTGTTTCCTGGTTTTTGAGCAATTCAAGATTCAAATATCTTCATTACACAATCCCGCTTCTTTCACTGGCAACGGCTGCATATATAAACTACCTGGACGAATATAGCACAACAACACTGGTTTTTTTGGTAATTGTCGCAAATATAATAAACAATCACAGGACAAAGGCTTCAAGGATTTATAGTTTCATAGGATTTGTCCTTTTCATTGGTTTTGAGGCTGCGGGTTTATACAGAGGAGGAGCTGCGGTATCTACCGATGAGATTGTAGGGTTCGTATATCTCAATGCTGCGATATATATCCTTGTGCTCATGGCATTCTATCTTCTCAAAAGGCAGCTGCTTTTAAATGTCAGACTGAATGAGCTCATTGATGAAACCACAGAAAAGAGCAAGGCCCTTGAAGAAATGGCGGTGATTGGGGAAAGAAACAAAATTGCCGGGGAAATCCATGATACTGTCGGGCATACGCTGACAACAGCCATAATATCTCTGGATGCTGCACTTGGTGACATCGGCAAAGATGATCAAAGGGTGAAGGAAGCAGTTTCGCTGGCAAGGCAGCAGATTAAAAAGGGTATGGATGATATACGCTACTCTGTAAGAGCCATCAAGCATGGTGCTGACGACTGTGACTTTGCCGGCGCATTTTCAACCATGCTTCGTGAGCTTGGAAAAACATCGAGAATCAAGGTTACAGAAGTAATGGAGATAACATCGGACATTATTCCCATTCACAGAAACCTTCTCTTCCGGGTAACAAAGGAGTGCATTACGAACAGTCTGAAGCATGGTGAGGCAACCGAATCTGACGTACTGATAAGTGAAAGCAGGGGAATTCTGAATTTCACATATTCTGACAACGGAAAAGGCACTGATACCCTTGAAGAAGGATTCGGTCTTCAAAACATCAGGGAGATGACCAAGGCGATGGGTGGCAATGTTGATTATTCTTCGTCTTCCGGAGAAGGGTTCACAATGAATCTCAGACTGCCGCTTGGCCGGGAGGTTGCAAATGACTGAAGGAAAAATCTCTGTAATGCTTGCAGATGACCAGACATTGATACGGGATGGTCTCAAGGCTATTCTTAAAACCGACAGGGATATCGTAATCGTAAGTGAAGCCGCAAACGGAAGGGAAGCAATGGAAAAAGCCCGTACTTTCAAGCCGGATGTGGTACTTATGGATATCAGAATGCCCGAAATGGACGGAGTGGAGGCAACAAGACAAATAAAGTCCGAACTTCCCGGAACAAGGGTGATTATACTTACAACCTTTGATGACGATGATTACATCTTCAAGGCAATGGGCTTTGGCGCCTCAGGATATCTTTTAAAGGACATTGACGGAAATGATCTGGTTCTTGCCATAAAAAGCTGTATAAAAGGCAATGTAATCCTGCCTGGTAAAATTGCTGAAAAAATTACTTCAAGACTTACAGGCAATACAAATGGAAGACAAACCATTACACCGGATGAGTTCACGGAAAGGGAAATGGACATAATAAAACTCATGATGGAGGGTAAATCAAACGCGGATATAGCCGGCAGTTTATATCTCAGTAATGGAACAGTGAAGAATTACATAAGTCAGATATACATGAAGATCAATGTAAGAGACAGAACAAACGCCATTCTATATTTCAAGGATCACTTCAAGGACTGAAAAGAATCATCAATCAACCCGGAACGTAATGTGACTGTATATATGACTGAAGTCACTTATCATATGACTTCTCACAAAGGTATCATTGACTTACAAAAGAAACGGAGGAAAAAACAATGTTACCTGATTTTTTAACAACTGAACTTATTTTAATGCTTCTGCCGCTGGTGGCCATTCAGTTCGGACTTATGGTCTTCTGTCTGGTCAAGATATTCAAGGAGGGTGTTGCAAACCTCAACAAAGGCTTATGGGCACTCATAGTAATCTGCATCAACCTGCTGGGTCCTGCAATATTCCTGATTGTTGGAAGAAGAAAGGACGAAAAATGATAAAAGTAGAAGGATTGAACAAACACTTCGGAAGTTTCCAGGCACTACATGATGTTTCACTCAATGTTGAGAAGGGAGACATTTACGGATTCATAGGACACAACGGAGCGGGCAAGTCAACGACAATAAGCATCCTGACCGGTCTTGCAAGGCCGGATTCAGGAACCTGCATGGTAAATGGAAAGGATGCAACGAGGATTGTCAATCCAAGTGACCTTGGAATAGGGTATCTTCCTGAAGACCCAAGGTTTTATAAATGGATGACAGCAAGGGAAAACCTGATGTATCTGTATGAAGCTTCCGGGAAAAAGAATGACAAAGGAAGGGTGGATGAAATCCTTGGTTGGGTTGGTTTGAAGGAATCTTCCAACAGGAAAGTGGGGGGATTTTCAAGGGGAATGAAGCAAAGACTCGGAATAGGAGCTGCTCTTATAAATGACCCGGAACTTCTCTTTTTGGATGAACCATCATCTGCACTGGATCCGGAGGGCAGGGGTGATGTGCTGAGACTGATAAAGGATCTCCGGGACATGGGAAAGACTGTATTCTTCTCAACACATATCCTTAATGACGTTGAAAGAATATGCAACAAGGTAGGAATACTGGTAAAAGGCAGAATTGTAAAGGAAGACAAGCTTTCGGTAATTCAAAAAGAAAACATACTGCCTATATACGACATTGAAACTGAACGGATACTTGATAAAGCGACTGTGGCAGACATAGAGAAGATGAGCTGTATAAAAAGTGTTCAGATTCTTGACAATAGAATCCAGGTTCTCACAGAGGGTAAAAACGGCTGCGGACGGGAATTGTATAAATATTTCGCAGACAGGGATATTATTGTTACTTCCTTCAGCCTCAGAAAGAACGACCTGGAAGATATATTTTTGGAAGAGGTGAACAGAAAATGACATCAACGATTAAGAAAGATTTCAAGGATGGAATACGGAATTACAGGTTTCTGATAATATTTGCGGGCTTCATGTTCTTTGCATTGCTGACACCAGTGATGAACAAGCTGATACTGCCGGAATTACTGAAAAGTCAGTTTCCCGGGATGGATGAAGCGACCATGAACAGTATGCTGGTAAATACACAGATTGAAAACATAGTGGGTTACATGGGTGACATATTCGAGATAGGAATGATTATAGTTTCCTTTACATTCTGCGGGGCATTGGCAATGGAACTCAAGGAATATACACTGATACTTCCCGTGTGTTCAGGAAAGAGATACAGTGAAATCATACTTTCAAAGCTGCTGGTATTCGGAATCGCACTTGTAGCCGTGACAACGGTTTCAATACTTTCCAACTATCTTTATTCGGGAATGCTCTTTGGGTTTGAAACCGATGGAATAATTCCTATAATAAAGGCAGGACTTTTGCAGGGGCTTTACATGGTTTTCATTCTGTCGGTACTTATATTCCTTGGAACATTGATAAGAAATCAGATCGTGGTTGGACTTACCACATTGCTGATTGCATACTTTTCAAGACTGATAGGAAACCTGCTTGACATAAATGAATTTACACCTGCGGGACTCCTGACCGAAGCTGAAAAATTAACCACAGGCTCAGGCATAAGTGTATATATTACGGTTGCCATCGTTCTTGCACTGACGGCTGCGCTGACAGGGGCTGCAATCCTGAGACTCAGCAGAACTGATTTAACAAGAAGGTAGAAGGATGGATATTGAAAAAGCAAATACATATTTGGAAATAGCATTTGGTAGAACGGTACTGGCACCGTTCTACTTTTCAAAGGTCAGGGCACTGAATCTTACGAAAAACGATGTTGTACTGGATTTCGGATGCGGAACGGGTAATTTTGCAAGACATGCTGTTAGAACAGCAAGAAAAATCATATGTCTTGATATCAGCAAAGACAAGATGAGTTATGTTGAAAAAGCCCTTGGGAGATACAGAAATACTGAATTTCATAATAAACCATTGTCTGATGTGAAACTCAACAGCGATATAACGGCGATATGTATAATCTATGTGCTTCATGATTTTGGTAAAAGGGAACTGAACGAGACTGCAATGCGAATGTACTCAGTTGCTGAACAAGGTTGCAGAGTATATATAACAGAGCCTTCCAAAGAGCACCATGGTATAAAACCGGAATTGGTGGCAGACGCATTCGAAAATGCAGGGTTTGTAAAAACTATGCAGAAAATAAGGAAGAATTCATTTTCCCTTGGGTTTGTGAAGTAGAAAATTCATTTGGGTTATTATTTGAAGCCGGCCTCTACAGCCGGCTTTTGTAATCATTGTAACCAAAGCTTTTTATAATCTTTATGGTTTTGCCTTTTGCCGATGCAATCGACGGAAGGTTCACTCCATTGAAAGTGTTGTTTTTTACCATGGTATAGTGTGCCATATCAGTGAACACAAGGCGGTCCCCCGGTTTCAGAGGTTCCCTGAACGAGTAGTCGCCGATGATATCTCCTGCTAGACATGTGAGTCCGCCAAGACGGTACAGATTTTTGAATTCACCCGGTTTTCCGGCTCCTATGATTTCGGGGCGATAAGGCATTTCTATTACATCCGGCATATGACAGGCAGCAGAAGCATCAATTATTGCAATGTTCATTCCATTGTTGACGATATCAAGTACCGTTGTTACCAGAAACCCGGTATTCAATGCAATTGCCTCGCCGGGTTCCAGATAGACTTCCACGGAATATTTCTCCTTGATCCTTTTTATTATTCGAATCAATCGCTCAACATCGTAGTCTTTTCTGGTTATGTGGTGGCCTCCGCCGAAATTGATCCACTTCATCATATGCATGTATTTACCGAATTTGTCCTCGATGACTTCCATGGTTCTTTCCAGGGTGTCTGAATTTTGTTCACACATGGTATGAAAATGCAGTCCGCTGATTCCTCCCAGTTCACCAGGCTTGAAGTTATGGAGGGTTGTTCCCAGCCTTGAATATGTAAAGCAGGGATTATATATATCCGTTGTGATTTCAGAGTATTCAGGATTGATCCTGATTCCGCATTCGCGGCCTGCCTTTATTGCGCGGGGTCCGAAGGTTTTGTACTGACTGAAGGAATTGAATACGAAGTGATCGCATAAACCCAGCAATTCATCAAACTCATGTTCAACGAAAGCCGGTGAATATATATGTACTTCCTTTTTCATTTCTTCATAACCCAGTCTTGCCTCATTGAGGGAACTTGAGGTTATTCCTGCAAGATAGCGGCCCATCAGAGGAAACATACTGTACATGGAAAAACCCTTGAGCGCAGCCAGAATCTTACACCCGGCTTCCTTCTGGACATAACCAAGCAACTTTAGATTCTTTTCCAGCAGATCTTCATCAACCACATATACGGGAGTCGGAACTGTTTCATAGGTATAATTCATCTGTTACCTCAGTCAAGCAATACGGGATTGAAGTCCTCATGCCAGGGAAGTCCCTGTTTGTTCAGTTCTTCCATGAACGGGTCGGGATCAAACTCTTCAACATTATATACACCGGGCTTCTTCCATTTTCCTTCAAGCAGCAGTTTGGCCCCGATCATTGCCGGAACTCCTGTTGTATAGGAAATTGCCTGGGAGCCTACTTCTGCAAAAGCCTCTTCATGTACACATACGTTATATACATAATAGTTCAGAGGTTTTCCGTCTTTTTTGCCCTGTATGATACAACCTATGTTTGTTTTTCCCTTTGTTCTGGGACCCAGGGATGCAGGATCAGGAAGAACTGCCTTCAGGAACTGAAGGGGCTGTATGGGTTTTCCTTCAAACATAATGGGTTCTATGGAAGTCATTCCTACATTTTGCAGCACATTCAGATGAGTAATATATTTTTGAGAGAAAGTCATCCAAAAACGTATCCTTTTAAGTCCTTTTATGTTTTGTGCCAGGGACTCAAGTTCCTCATGATACAAAAGATAAATATCTTTTTCACCTATCTGCGGAAGGTCATAGATTCTTTTTTCAGCGAGAGGCGGGGTTTCAATCCACTTTCCATCTTCCCAGTAGCGTCCGTTTGCCGTGATTTCCCGGATGTTGATTTCAGGATTGAAGTTTGTTGCGAAAGGATATCCATGGTCACCGGCATTGGCGTCAACGATATCTATGTAATTGATTTCATCAAAATAGTGCTTCATTGCATAAGCAGAGAATACACCTGTGACTCCCGGGTCGAAACCACTCCCCAGTATTGCAGTAAGGCCTGCTTCACGGAATTTTTCACGATAGGCCCACTGCCACTTGTACTCGAATTTAGGAACATCAGGCGGTTCATAATTTGCAGTATCAAGATAATGGACACCTGTTTCAAGACAGGCATCCATGATGGTCAGATCCTGATATGGAAGTGCAACATTGATGACTATATCCGGTTTGAATGAATTTATCAGCGCAACTACTTCATTCGTATTGTCAGCATCCACTGCAGCTGTAGAAATCTTTGTCCGTCCTCCGTCGAGTTTTTTCTTCATTGCGTCGCATTTTGATTTTGTTCTGCTTGCAATGCATATTTCTTCAAATACTTCAGGATTCTGGCAGCATTTATGTACCACTACATTTGAAACTCCACCAGCTCCAATAATCAACGCTTTTCCCATTTTTCTCCTCCTATACCATCAAAAGTAAAACTTCACGTAATACTTTGCATGCGACAGCAGTTGAGACTCCGCTGTCATCATAGTGCGGGGACAGTTCCACTATGTCCGCACCGACAATATGCAATCCATTGAGTTTCATCAATCCATCCAGTAATTCACGGAAGGTTACACCGCCGGCTTCAGGAGTCCCTGTTCCCGGTACGATTGAAGGGTCAAGTACATCTATGTCTATTGTGAGATAGACAGGTTTTTGTCCGAGTTCACCCAGAGGTTTTTCCATTCCGTCAAGTGTAAAGGGATGGAATTCGGTGTTCTGACGGCCGAATGCAAATTCTTCCCCCGAACCTGATCGTATTCCAAACTGCCATAGGCTTCCGCTCATTTTTTCAAAGACCCGCCGCATTACTGTTGCATGTGACAGTCTTTCACCAAGAAATTCATCACGCAGATCTGCATGTGCATCAAGATGAATTACATTGAGATCCGGGTACTTTTCAAGATATGCTTCTATCACAGGAAGGGACACAAGATGTTCCCCACCGATGGCAACTGTCTTCTTTCCATCTGAAAGGATTTCCCGTACATTACTCCTGATGGAAGATAATATAGACTCCGCACTTCCGAAATTGAAGGGCAGGTCACCGGAATCACTTATTCTATAATCAGCAAGATCCTTGTCAAGGTAGGGACTGTAGGTTTCTATTCCGTCTATTTCCGATCGGAGGGCCTGTGGACCGAATCTGGTACCGGGTCTGTATGAGGCAGTACCATCATAAGGAATACCAAAGACTATGATGCTGCTGTCATCATAGGTTCCCCTGAAACCTTCATGTCTTATGGACCTGTTGTCCTTGATCATAAATATATCCTCCTGAGCATCACAGATGCTCATAATATGTATAACCCGCAAGGCCGTTTTCGTAGGCTGCCACTATATCAAATTTTTCCTCTTCGGTTATAAGCTTGTTCTTTTCAGATTCCGACACAAGACGGTTGAATGCAATTCTCATCTTGCCCGGGTCATATTCAACATATGAGAGGACGTCTTCTACACTGTCACCGTGTATTTCCCTTACTATCTCAAATCCATCCTGATTTATTCTTACACTTACAACATTTGTATCGCCGAAAAGGTTATGGAGGTCTCCCAGGGTTTCCTGGTAAGCCCCGATTAAAAAGGCTCCGATGATATATTCCTCATCATCCTTCAGCTTATGAAGGGGGAGGGTCTTGCTCACGTCATGCATATCAATGAAGTTGTCTATCTTTCCGTCACAGTCGCATGTAATGTCTGCAAGAACGGCATTCCTTGAAGGAATCTCCGTAAGTCTGTGTATGGGCATTATTGGAAACAATTGGTCTATGGCCCAGCTGTCAGGCAGTGATTGGAAAATTGACAGGTTACAATAGTATATATCTGCAATTGCACTTTCAATGTGTTCAAGTTCAGGTGGAAGAAATTTCATGTTTTTCTTCATCCTTGCAATCCTGCTTATGATATTCCAGAATATATTCTCTGCAAGAGCACGTTGCCTTAGGGTCATATTGCCCTGATTGAAGACCTGGCGTGCCTGGTCCCTGTAATAAAGGGCGTCATTGTAGGACTCCTGTATGTTCTTGACAGTAAGATTATTGCTTGTCCAGAAAAGACTGGCTGTGCTTTCAGGTGAATCGTCTGGAATGTTGTCCGGAATATTGTTTACCTCGAAATTGGTAACGTGCAGCACATTGAAGAGAAGCACTGAATAGAATGCAACTATTGCTCTTCCTGACTCTGTTACTATTACAGGATGAGGAATCTCCGATGTGTCCATTGCATGCATTACTGCCTCAACTATGTCAGTGCAATACTCATCAATGGAGTAGTTGCGGCTGCTTGAGAAGTTGGTCTTTGAACCATCGTAATCCACAGCAAGACCTCCGCCAAGGTCAAGGTAGCCCATGGCGGCACCTTCCTTTACAAGTTCAGCATAAACCCTTGCGGCTTCTCCAACTGCGGACCTTATATCCCTTATATTGGGTATCTGTGAACCAAGGTGATAATGAAGCAGTTTAAGACAATCAAGCATACCAAGTTTTTTAAGGTTATCGACAATTCCGATGACCTGGGACATGTTAAGGCCAAAGATACTGCGGTCACCGCCGGATTCAGTCCAGTGACCTCCTGCCTTGGAAGCCAGCTTGATCCTGACACCTATATTGGGTTTTACATTGAGTTCCTTTGCCCTCTCAAGGATGGTTGAAAGTTCTCCCGGCATTTCAATGACAAAGAAACACTTGAAACCAAGTTTTACCGCATTCAGCCCAAGGTCTATGAATTCCTCATCTTTATAGCCGTTGCAAATGAGAAGAGCTTCACGGTCATCCAATTGTGACAAAGCGGCAATCAGCTCAGCCTTGCTTCCAACTTCAAGACCATGATGATACCTTTTGCCGAATTTCGTGGTTTCTTCAAGCACTTGCTGCTGCTGGTTGACCTTTACAGGATAAACTCCGCGATAAGTGCCTTTGTAATCAAGGGTTTTCATTGCTTTCAGGAAAGTCTTGTTGAGGGTGGATATCCTGGAATCAAGGATGTTTTCAAATCTCAGCAGAACAGGCATGTCAAGTCCTCTGTCCCTAACTTCTGAAACAATATCCATAAGACTGACTTCGGCGAGAGGCTTTCCATTTGAAGCGGTGACCATTACCTCACCCTTTTCAGAAATTGAGAAATATTCTCCTCCCCAGTTCTTTATATTATATAGGTTCTCGGACTTTTCTATGTTCCATCTTCCGAGCACTTCGTTCTTGTTCATTTCATACATCCTTCCACATAACAATACAGGAAATTTAAATCCCTTTGCCGAAACAAAACATATCATATACAACCCTGTAATGCAAACAATGACAGCAAAAAACCATGCATTACACATGGTTTATACCCTTTATTTTATATGAAGCGGTCACGTTATCCGACGGATGACGTGACCGCTTTGGGATTTTTCACTCAGTCTTTGTGATATAGGAATTAAGTATTCCCTTGACCTTTCCGAATGAATATCCGTTTGCTGTAAGCAAATCCTTTACAAGGGCATTAGGGTTACTGATATCTCCGAGATATTCAATCAGAACTTCTTCGGGGATGCCCAATTCAAGGGCCATTGCTACAGTAGTGCTTCCACCGACTTCAAGGCCGTGGTCTTCATCTTCCCCGGGTTCTTCTTCATGAGCAATTTCCGACTGTGCATTCTGTCCCCTTCCAAGATTCCTGCTTCCCGATGTCTGCCAGAGTCCAAGTACATCACTTAGAATCACTCCACCGAATATAACCACTACCAATGAAAGCATGATCAATAATCTTGTCTTTTTCATATTGAACCTCCTTCAGCGCTGATATCAGCTGCAGTTGAAGCCGGTTCATTTTCACAGCTTTTCTGCTTGATTGAGTATGTCAGGCAGTTTCTTGTGCAGGATGTGTCATCTTCTACACAATCCATGCATCTGATGCAGGCTGTATGCCCTATTTTCTCATACTTTGAAATTTCTATGTTCATGGGGCACTGTCTGTCGCACAATGTGCAGCTGTTGCATGTATCGGCCTTTCTTCTGATCTTGAATATACTGAATTTACCTACTATTCCAAGCAAGGCACCATAAGGACATGCATATTTACACCACGGCCTTTCAACAAAGAGGGAACCAAGCATTGTAACAGCCAGGACTATAAGGCTTCCAAGTGTAATTTCATCTGTGAAGAAATGATACATCGCATAATAAGGGTCAACATCTGCAAATATCAGTCTTCCGGCATTGAATGTCAGTATTATTGTTGCCGCAAGGGTTATGTATCTGAAATATCTCAGTACATTGTGAACCTTCTGTGGTATGAACCTGTTGTATTTTTTCCCAAACAGCTTTTTACCTAATTTACCGATCCATTCCTGAAGAGTTCCCAACGGGCATACGAATGAACAAAATACTGCGCCAAGAACTAATGTAACCAGCAGTATAAGAACAGACAATACAACGTTGGACAACTGAAGCTTCGGCACCAGAGACCCTGCCGACACAAGACTGATGACGCTTTCCACTGCACCGAAGGGGCATATTGCGTGCAGTGATACACTCGGGATGAATCCGAAGAGTTGTTTCCCTGATTCTGCAAGTACATGGTTTATTGCAATCAGACCGATGAATACAAAGAAGAAAATCTGAAGTGCGTACCTGTACCACCTGCTTTTATTTTTCATATGATTCCTCGCTTTCAAAGTAAAACTATGATGGGATTATATTTTTTCTATGTGTCAGGAATGTGTCAGAAAAAACATGTTATGTGTCAGTTTTTAATCATAGATTGGGGAGTTCGATGACCAGTTCAACTCCCCCTTCAGTGTTGGCTGCATATATGGTACCACCGTGCAGTTCAATGATGTGACGGGTTATTGCCAGTCCCAGACCGGTACCTTCCCTGTGATTCTTACCCTGGTAGTATGATTTGAATATTTCACCGATATCTTCTTCGGGAATGGGACTTCCTGTGTTGAATATCCTTATTTTGCAGGAAGAATCTCCCTCGGAAAGTGTAAAGACTATTCTCCCATTGTCCGAAACATATTTCATGGCATTGCCGATTATGTTTCTGAGGGCTTGTTCAAGTCTGAGGGGATCGCCGAAGAACAGGGCTTCCTTGCTGCATTCATTCCTATACTCAAATGTAAAATTCTTTGTATGCGGAAGCCGCCTATGGGTTTGATATAATTTGTCAAGGAGTTCCGGCAGTGAGAATCTTTTCTTCCGTATTACATATGCACCGGATTCCATCTGTGACAAATCCAGTAAATCATCCACAAGCCGGCTTATTCTGTTGGTTTCATTCAGCATGATTCCATAGATTTCATCGGTTTCAGTCTCTTCATACAATTTGTCAGAAAGGGCTTCGGCATATCCACGGATGACGGACAGAGGTGTCTGCAGCTCATGGGAAACCTGGGCAGTAAACCCGGTTCTCATCTTTTCAAGGGTCTTTTCCTTGTCCAGCTCATTCCTTAACTGGGAGATAGTGTTCTCCAGATTGGAGGTGAGCAGATTGAGTGTCTGTCCAAGTTGTCCTATTTCATCTTTTCTGTTGCCGGAATATCTAAGGGTAAAATCCAGCCTTGCCATACCTTCTGCAATATCATTCAGTTTGCGTAACGGCCGTGACATGCTTCTGGAAAAGAAGAATGCAAAAACAGCAAATATCGCAGCCAGGGATATGCCGAAGAAAAGGAAGAATTGCTGTACGAGACCGACAACGGATTCCAGATTTGTATATGAAATCCTGATCATAATATAGTAACCATCATCTGTTACAAGGATGTATGTCAGCCAGTTAAGTCTTGAATTCTGTCCGCCGGTAGTGGAAATAAATGTTGTGTCAGATTGATTTGACTGGAAGATATCAATTATGCTTTGCCTTCCGGAACCCTGTGTATCGGAACCATACAGGGTATTGGTGCCTGAGTCATACAGATGGATGGACAAACCTCTTTCAGTCTTAAGATCTTCAGCCATTATAAGGAATGAATTTATACCTGAAGTTACCAGCGTTTTTTCAAGGTCCAGCGCACTGTCCCTGAGTATAACGGACTGCCTTTGGAAATAGTAATCATCAAAGAAAAACTCAATCACAAGATAAGACACAAGGCTCAGGGCAATACCGAAAATCAAAAGATACAGAAGAAGCTGTCTGAATAGTGTTTTCCTCATTCATTGACCTCGAACTTGTATCCTATCCCTCGAATGGTCCTTATACAGTCACCGCAGTCACCCAATTTTTTGCGAAGCCGTTTGATTGTTGTATCGAGTACGCGGGTATCTCCGGTGTATTCGTAACCCCATATCCTGTCAAGAAGCTGCATTCTTGTCAGTGCCTGTCCCCGGTTATCTATGAAGTAGACCATCAGTTCATACTCTCTTGCGGAAAGCTCTGCCTCTCCATCTGAAGTTCTTATGGATTTGGCTTTGTTGTCAAGTTTTATTCCGGGGAGTTCAACCACATCCTTTTGGGAAAGTCTTCCGCTTCTTTTGAGAAGAGCCTTCACCCTCATCAACAGCTCCCTGGAGCTGAATGGTTTTGTGATATAGTCATCTGTTCCAAGCTCAAATCCGTGAAGCCTGTCCTCTTCATCCCTTCTTGCTGTCAGCATGATAACCGGATTTTCACTGTCCCTTCTGATTTCTTCGAGAAGTTCCCAGCCATCCATACCGGGCATCATTACATCAAGTATGGAAAGATCTATCGACTGGTCGAACCAGATATCCAGTGCATCATCACCATTGGCTGCAGAAAAAACCTGATACCCTTCTTTTTCAAGATATCTTGTAATTATTTTGTTAAGGTTTACATCATCCTCTGCAAGAAGTATTCTAATCCCGCTCATTTTTTCCTCTCTTTGCCAATACAAACAAATTATATCACAGGCTTCTTTTATATCATGAGTATATATTATCCTGCTTATCTGTCATAAATGTGTCAAGGAGCACAAGGTTGTTTGTTTGTTGCCTGTATGTGATATAATCTTAGCAGTTGAGTATTCTTTTTGGTTCGAAAAGTTCAAGGCGCGGGGTAAATTATGGCTAAGATATTGCTGGTAGATGATGAAAAAAGCATTCGGATTACGTTTTCAAAATTTCTTGGGAATGCCGGGTTTGAGGTTATACCTGCCGAAAATGTTGATAAGGCTTTGGAAATAATTGAGAAGAATGAACCGGATGTGGTAGTAACGGATATAATAATGCCGCATTACACAGGAATGGACCTGCTTCAAAAAATTAAAGAAAAAGCACTTGATATCCCTGTAATAATCATGACAGGTGAACCTTCGATTGACACTGCAACATTTTCCCTCAGATACAAGGCATATGATTATCTCCAGAAACCTGTAAATAAAAGTGATCTTGTTCATACCGTTGAAAAGGCTCTTGAATACAAAAGGCTTGTAAATGAGAAAATGCAGCTGGAAACAGAAAATGAGAATTACAGGAATAACCTTGAGAAACTGGTGGAAAAAAGGACCAATGAACTCACTGAAGCTGTTACAGGTTCCATACAGACCATTAGCTCAATGCTGAGGCTCAGGGATCCTTACACCGCTGACCATGACACAAAGGTTGGTAATCTTGCAGGTGCAATAGCAAAAAAGATGAAATTATCCAAGAAGCGTCAGCAGACCCTTATAGTCGCCGGATATCTTCATGATATAGGCAAAATAGCAGTACCTTCGGAAATATTGTCAAAGCCCGGAAGACTGACGGATATTGAATATGAGATTGTAAAGGGACATGTGAAGAACAGTTATGATATTCTATCTGCCGCCAAGCTTCCATGGAACATAGATGAGCTTGTTTTCAATCATCACGAACGGCTTGACGGAAGCGGTTATCCCAGGCAAGTCAAGGGAGACGACCTCAACCTTGAATCAAGGATACTTATAATATCAGACGTTGCAGAAGCGATATTATCCCATAGACCCTACCGACCCGCACTGGAATATTCAGTACTTCTTGATGAACTTAAGAAAAACGAAGGCAGGGCATATGACCAGGATGTTGCAGCTGTAGTAAATGAGCTCTTTTCAACGGACGGATATAAGCTTGAAAACAAAAACATGGAATTCGAGTTTTTCATAGATAATGAGTAGTTTCATCAGAGGGGTATGAATATGGTTGAAGATTCTCTTTTCAGGGTTCTGTTTGACAATATGACAAGCGGGGCCGCAATTTATGAAGTCAGGAATGACGGTTTATTAGGCAGGGATTATATCATCAGGGACTTCAACAAAAAAAGCTGCGAAATAGAGAATGTAAAAAGGGAGGATGTTATCGGTAAATCCCTGTATGACCTTCGCCCCACAATTGATGATTATGGATTGATAGATATATTCAGACAGGTTTGGGAAACGGGAGAGCCGGCGTTCTTTCCATCAAAGCAATATGTCGATGAGAAATACAGTGATTGGTATGAAAACCAGGTTTTTAAACTTCCTACCGGGGAAATAGTTGCAACGTACAATGATGTAACGGAGAGGGAGCTTCGTGCCATTGAGACAAGAGAAGTGAACGATATGCTGTCATCATTGATTGATAATGCGCCTTATGGGATTTTCATTGTTGATGAAAAGGGAAGATACAGGAAGGTCAATAAAGCAGCATGCATACAGACAGGATATACCCATGATGATTTCAGGGACCTGTGCATCAAAGATTTTGAGACTGATATTACCGGGGACGAAATAACTACAGATTTCACAGACCTAAAACAAAATGGGGCCATCAATGTTAAAAAAGAGTATTGCACAAAGAGCGGTGAGAAAAGGATGTGGGAACTCAGCGCAGTTAAAATCAACGATTACACATTCATTGCCTTTACCAAGGATATAACCGAAGAAGAGAAAATGAAGAACAGAGTACTGGAAACGTCTGACGAATATCAGGCGCTGTTTGACAATGCTGCACTTGGTATAGGATATTTTTCGACAGATGGACAAGTAATATGGTTCAACAAACTGGCAGCCCGGAACATGGGTGGAGAGCCCGATGAGTTCAAAGGCAAGACTTTCATGGATATTTTCCCGGAGGATGCTGCAAAAGAGTATATGAAAAGGCTCAGGACAACCATTGAATCCAACAGCAGTACTTCCTATGAAGATGAGCTTACCTTGCCAATAGGCACAGTCACATTCTATAGTGCATATAACTGCATACATGATAAGAAAGGAAATTTAAAGGGAGTTCAGATAATTTCCCAGGACATAACAGAGCTGAAGAATGCGGAAAAGGCTATAGCCCAAAGCCAGAGGGAATATAAGATACTGTTTGATGAAGCTCCCCTTGGTTATCAGTCCCTTGACGAGAACGGAAACTTTCTAGCAGTGAATGGAATTTGGCTTGAAATGCTCGGATATCCGGAAAACGAAGTGATTGGTCACAATTTCAGTGAGTTCATCCATCCGGATTACATTCCGTTATTTCATGAAAACTTCCCCAAATTCAAGAAGGATGGATCTACCTGCGTAATATTTATAATGAAGAAAAAGAACGGAGAGTTCATAACGGTTAAATTTGACGGTAAGATAGTCAGAGGTGAAAATGACGAGTTCATAAAGACACAGTGTATGCTTCAGGATGTTACCCAGGCACAGGCGATGGAAGAAAAGCTGAAGGAGAGTGAAAGCAAATTCAGGGATATGTTTGAAGAGGCACCCATGGGTTATCATCTGCTTGACGAATCCGGAACAGTCATTGATGTAAACAAGGCCTGGCTTGAGATACTGGGATTAAAAAAGGACATGGTGATAGGAACAAGCATGTTCAATCTGGTTTCTGATGAATATCATGAAATGTTCAGGGATTACAGGGAAAAACTGAAAGACAAGGGCAGGAATACAATTGAACTTGAAATGATAAATAAGAAGGGAACCACTTCCTTTGTTAAAATCTATGGAAGGGCAATATCTGATTCAAAGAGCGGTCTGTATCGTTCCCTGGGGCTTGTACAGGATATTACTGCTCTTAAAAAACTTGAACAAGTCAATATCAATATGGAGGCACAGCTCAGAAACCAGAAAAAGCTTGAGTCCATAGGGGTGCTTGCGGGCGGAGTGGCGCATGAAATAAATAATCCCATCAACGGTATAATGAACTATGGTCAGCTTATACTGGATGAACTGGGAGAGGACAGTGAGTGCTCTGAATATGCCAGGGAAATAATACATGAATCACAAAGAATCTCCCTTATTGTAAGGGATCTTTTGCAGTTCTCAAGACAGAAAAATCAAAGCTTTCAGCAGGCAGATATAAAAGATATCATTACCCATACGGATACATTGATAAGAACCATCATGATGCATGACCAGATTGAGCTGACCATTGATGTTGAAAGGAATCTGCCCGGGATACTGTGCAGAAGCGGTGAAATTCAACAGGTTCTCATGAATCTGCTGACAAACGCAAGGGATGCACTCAATGACAAATACAAAGGATATGACAGCAGTAAGACAATCAGACTTGTATGCAAAAAGATTACAAGGAGCGATGGAGCCTGGATACAGATAAGCATCAGGGACAATGGCGTAGGTATATCTGAGGATCTGAAGGACAGTATATTTGATCCCTTCTTTACAACCAAGGGAAGGGACGAGGGAACAGGCCTTGGACTTTCCATCAGCTATGGAATAATAAAGGACCATGGTGGAAATCTGTATTACGAAAGTGAAGTAGGATATTATACGACTTTTTATATTGAGCTGCCCGTTGATTGAATCAGTTCAAATCGTTTGCAATTGGCAGTTCCATGAAAAATCTTGTATATTTTTCAGATTCGCTCTCAAAGTATAGCTCTCCACCGTGTTCGGCAATGATCTTATAACTTATTGAAAGTCCAAGGCCCGTACCCATTCCGGGTTCCTTAGTAGTGAAGAACGGGTCAAATATGTTTTCTCTGATTTCATCGGGAATCCCGGAGCCAGTGTCCTCAACCTCAAGTTGAACAAGTCTGTTACCATCCTTTGAAACCGTACGGGCAGAGATCTTTATAATCTTATCCTTATGGTAACCGGGATACTTCTCATTCAAAGAGTCCCTGGCATTTGTCAGGAGATTCATCAGAACCTGTTGAATCTGCTGGCTGTTGCAGTTTATTGAAGGCAGTGATTTTGGTATGTTTATATTGAGGGTAATTCTGTCTTTCTTAAATATGGTATTTATCAAAGAAGTGGTGTTTTCGATTATATCCCTTATGTTTTGTTTTGAATAATATGACTGGTCTTTTCTTGAAAACTTCAGAAGATTTCGAACGATATTGGCAACTCTTTCAGTCTCATGCAGTATTTCACTTGCATAAGTACTTATTTCCGAATCGGGTTCACTCTCGTCAAGTATAAGCTGACCATAGTTCATTATACCGTTGATTGGATTGTTGATTTCATGGGCAACTCCACCGGCAAGTATTCCGATGGATTCAAGTTTCTGCTGGTTCCTGAGCTGGGACTCAAGGAAAAGCTTCTCCTTCTTTCTGGATAGTTCCTCAGTGACATCCATTACAGTTCCATATACCTTTATCGGGGTTCCGTCAGTGTCTTTAAGAAGTTTTGCCTTGACATTGATATTTCTTTTTTCGCCATCAGGTCGTTCTATTCTATAATTAAGTTGATAATCCTCATTGTTTTTCAGTGCCTTGTCGATTGTTTCAATTATTTCGCTCCGGTCATCAGGATGAACAATGGACAACTGGTCATCAAGCGTTAGATAACCCCCCGTATCCTTTAGTCCGGTAATCCTGTAAATGCCCGGTGAACATACGTAAAGCCCGGTTCTGAGATCCCTTTCCCAGCTTCCTATATGCGCAGCGTCTTCAGTGCTCTGCATCCTTATTTCATTTTCGCGTATCTGCTGCTGGTATTCCTTTATTTTTGTTATATCGGAATATGTCCCCTTTGTTTTAATGACATCTCCGTTTTCATTCTTGATCAGGATACCGTTTACACTTACAGTTCTTGGTTCCCCGTCAGGCCTTACTATGACTGCTTCGTATGAATATGAATCCTTCCTGCTGTTAATTGCATCGGATATAATCATTCGAACCCTTTGGGAATCCCTTTTGTGATATATGGCACTTAGTTTCCACTCAGAGGGTATCTCTTCCATTGATAAGTAACCAAGAATATTGAGCAGACCTTTTGACATATAGTGTTCATCGGTTTCAATGTTCCATTCCCAGTTGCCGGTCCCTGACGTAATTTCAGCTTCTGTTAAACGCCTTTCGTTTTCCATTAACTTTTCAGAAGCCTTTACATAGTCAGTAATATCAATGATTGTGCCGATTCTTTTTATTGGTTTTCCCGATTCATCCTTGATATAGGTGCCCTTGCTTTTGATATACTTCAAATTACCGCTTTGTGTTATCAGTCGGTGTTCGAAGGAGAAATCATCTCCTTTTTCAAGTGTTTCGTTGAGAATCTTGAGAACCATGTCTAAATCGTCAGGGTGAACGGCACTTGCCATTGCTCCTGGACTAAGAGCACCATCTTCTCTGATGATTTCGGTTATCCTGTAATATCCTTCGGAAGCAGTGTATGTGTCAGATTCAATGTCCCATTCCCATCTGCCTATCTGGGCAAGCTCTTCAGATGCTTCCAGTAATTTATAACTTTCCTTGAGCCTGTTTTCGTTTTCTATGTAGTCTGTAACATCGAGTATGGTTCCCATGACACTGATCGGCTGATTGTTTTCATCCTTTTTATAGAATCCCTGAGAACGAATATATCTTGTTATACCATCCGGCCGAATTATTCTATGGGTAAGCTGAAAGTTTTTTCCTATTCTATCAGCTTCATTAATTACAGAAGATACATAAGCTGCGTCACCATAATGCACAGTTTTTGCTATGTTTTCATAGTTTGGTATAAAAGTACTGGAATCAAGACCACATACATTATAGAAACCTTCAGAACAGTTATATATCCCGGTTTTCAGGTCTCTTTCCCAGAAACCGATTAAGTCAATTTTTTCCACCTGCTCGATTTTACGAAGATTGTTTAAAAGGGTTTTCTCGTTAATCTTATAATCCGTAATATCCAGGATTGTACCAATTATCTTGTTTATATTTCCTTTATTATCTCGCAAATGCGTTCCCTTTGAACGAATATACCTAATATCTCCGTTTGTCCTTACAATCCTGTTTTCAAAATTAAATGTATCAGAATGTTCCAGTGCTTTTTTAATTTCAAAGGAAACCCTCTCAATGTCATCGGGATGGGTGAATGCAATGATATCATCATATTTCAAGGGTTCCAATGGTGTATCAAGACCAAGGATATTCAAGAATCCAACAGAACAGGTATAGGTGTCTGTTTCCAAGTCTCTGACGTAACTGCCGACATTTGCAAGTTCCTCGGCAAGCATCAGGCTTTTGCTGGTTTCAATTACTTCATTCTTTGATTTCATCAAGTCAGTAATGTCAACCACCGTTCCATAGGACATGAGAGCATTTCCATCCGAATCATTCTGGAACATGCTTGCGGCATTTATATGCCTGATTTCACCGTCTTTTCGGATTATTCTAAAAACGAAATTGTAGCCCATATGTGTTTTATATGAGTTCAATATTGTGTTACGGGTATATTCCTGATCATCGGGATGAACGATATTCAACAGCATGGATAGGTCAGGCTTGATGGTTCTCGGTTCATATCCCATCAGTTTTATAAATCCATCAGAGAAGACATACTCATCTGTAATAAGATTTTTTGACCAGTTTCCCATTCCGGCTATTTCATCTGCCAGTCTGAAACGCATCTCATTCTTTGATTGTTCAGTTATATCAGTTCCCGAAGACAGGATCCCGGTAATCTCATCATTAGAGTTTTTAATGCTGACATTTCGCCAGCTGATGAATCTAACCTCTCCGCCTGCTGTAAGAATCGGATTTTTTACCACGGATTCCATGGGCGAGTCCTGGGATAATGCATTTGAAATATTTATATCTGCATCTCCTGCCCATTCTCTTGGAACAAAATGCTTGATCCACTCCTTGCCAAGTATATATTCTTTGTCATACCCGAGAATGTCACAGCCGGTTTTGTTTATATAGCGCACCCTTCCGTACGAATCAAGCATTAGGATGATTGAGTCAGTAAGGTCAAGGAAAAGCCTGTACTTTTCAGCATCTTCAAGACCATGTACATCAAGCTTCGATACATCAGTTATTTTCTCTGAGAAAAGAACCCTGTAGTTATCATTCAAGGGGAGATAGGTACATATTGCGGGAAATCCACCACCTCGTGCATGAAGCAATTCAATGGCTTTGTTTTGAATGAATTCCATGGAAGAAAGACCGGTAATCTTGTTCAGAGTCATATTGGAAAAATCTGATTCGGTAAAGCCTGTCATTGTGAGCATAGACTTGTTTACATAACAGACCTTTCCCTTGGTTGAAAAAACAGCCGTGCCGAGAGGTAGTTCAGAATAAAGCAATTCAAAATCACAAATCTCATGAATGTTATCTGCCATAGGTCATTGGTTCCTTGTCGTTTTCAGTAAATGCATTATCACGCAGAATTATATCACACAAACCAGTATCAAAAAATCAATGTTTCAAACGGCTTCGACCAATGATGTCTGATATAAAAGTCTCGCGCTGAATATATCCGTCCATCTTACTGAGTCAATGAAAATTTCAGGAAGAAGCTGGTATAAAAGTCCATAAGTCGAGGCAAGGCAAAGCAGGCCATGTGTGGTCATTTTGTCATATACATCCTTCTGTGCAAGTGTTTCTTCAAGAAAGTAGTAATACCTGAGAGCGCTCATCTTTGCCGCATCAGCTCTTTTATCAGAGATGCGGAGCATCGCAACATATGAATATAAGCAGTCCATATCAAAATAGCTGAATGAATCTCCGTCAAACCATCGCCCGTTGTCGGACTGCATCGACAGGACATAATCAATTACCTGGTCGGTGTAAGGGAAGGGTTTGTCATGAAGTTCATAGATTGGATAAATATGAACGAATCCACCCAGAGGCTGATAAACATTGACAGGAGTAATACCCTTTCTCCACATACCGGTAGAAGGGTCAAGATTATCGGTCAGCCAGCCAATTACCGTATCAATCCATTGTTTTGAACACTTGCAGCCTGTTGAATACATCATTGGACCACCCCAGAAACCGCTTGCCCATTGTGTGGGCCAATTCAGGTTTTCAAGCCATGATACTGCCTTTGCAGGCGTGTTGAAATCTTTATAGAAATCAACGGGCAGCAGTTGCCGGCCGCCCAGATAACCAAGTGCACCAATTACCATGCCGTTTGCATGGGAAGGGGAGTGTCTTGGAATGACATCCTTGTAGGTTCCGTCATTCCTGTAGTCGTCAATATATGAGTTGATATGTTCTATCCACCCAAGTCTCCGGGGTTCATCGATATCATTGCGATCAATGCCCATGACAGCATAGGCTATGGCTGTATCTAGACTTGCATAGAGGTTGGTCCTGCTGCCCGGCAGCCACCTGTAGCAGCCAGGGGGGCCACCGGTGTCTTTACGGGATTCAAATATCTTAAGTAATTGTTCTCTTCTTAAAGATAAATCAATGCTCATGAGTATCACCTATGAACAATATCAGTGAGACAATGGATAACACGATCAAAGATCCGAACATCACAACAAACAGATAATCCTCGGATTGTATATAGTAGCCAGGGCTTACTATCAATGTATAAAGAAGCATGCCTATGGAAAGAGGGTAAAGCCACTTCCGGTGTCCTGATGACTTCAATGCCAGAACACCGGCTACAATAAGGGCCAGTGCAGTTAAAAATTCAGCACATAAATGAAGTATGATTTCTGCAGGTCTGCTATCCAGTTCGGGGACCATTCCAGCAAACAAAAAGAATGACCACATAAGCAGCATAAGTATTCCGACCACAATGGCAAAAAATGAATAAAAGCTTCTCTTTTTCAATTTTCATCCTCCTGGTTGTTTTCGAACAGGGATTTCTTTACTTCCCTTTTATAGATTCCCAGGTCAAATGCATCTGTTAGAAGGAAAGGCCTTATTGCCTCTTCACCTAGATTCCGTATCCTGTTGAATGACCTTGGAAGGACAAGGTCTGCACCTGTAATTGAAAGTTCGTCACTTTTGAACTGAACATCAAGAAGTTCAATGTATTCACCGGTGTAATTCCTTAGAATACCGTATACATCATGTGTTTTACCATTGAAGACATGATTGCATACAACTTTATTTCCAATGTATTTTTCAAGCAAAGGATTGTGTGTTGAATCAATGCTTGTTACGGCCTCCCGGCTTACTTTGGTTAAATATGCCTCGGATGATGCATAGGCTGGATTAATTGTCTTCAATTTACCTGAAAAGGCTGAAAAAACATCCATAAGAGAATCCCTTATTATTTTAAAGAATATGGTTATTGCCCTTCCGGTTCTTCTGAAAACATTGGGATGATAAGTTTTTCTGATGACCTTGAGACGTTCTTTTTTTCTCCTGTCATCAAGGTCATCGTGATAGCGCACAAAGAATCTTACATTAGGGTACTCATCCTTATAGACAATATAACTCTTCTTGGGTTTTTCACCGGCGTGTTCCGCAATGAGTTCACAGCCTGTGTTTTCAACATCAAGGCGGCCTTTTATATTCTCACTATTGTTGAAATAGATTGTGACAATATCAGATTTGAAGCTTTTGATGCACTTGTCCCTTTTCATGTGGTTTATGAATGCAATCAATATTGTTGATATTACTATGACTGCAACGGTAACCAGAAAACCGCTGTCAAAGATAGCTGTCTTAACGGTAGTTGTCGTTGCGTTCAATAGAGAAATGGTCATGATACCCCCTAAAACATTGTCTATCAATATGATAATGTTTTTTCACTTGGTAAGCAAACACCTATGACAATAAATTGGGAAGGAAGGTTACGATACCGGGGAAAAGGAGCAATATTCCAAGACATACAAACAATGCAATAAGGAAAGGCCATATGCCTTTGAATATGGTTTCGGTAGGTATATCTTTTGCGACACCCTTGATAATAAAGACATTCATCCCTACAGGTGGAGTTATTACGCCCATGGCAACAACAAGAACAATGACAACTCCAAACCATATGGGGTCGTATCCAAGTACACCGACCGCAACAGGGAAGAAGATCGGTATTGTAAGAAGAATCAGTGCAAGGGCATCTATGAAACAGCCAAGTACCAGATATATCAGAAGTATGACGATCATGACACCAAATGGGGGCAGGGACAATGATGATGCCCATTCAGCCAGGGCAAATGGAAGGCGGCTGATGGCCATGAATCTTCCGAAGACGGTGGCACCTGCAACCATCATCATGATCATTGCCGTGGTCCGAACTGTATCCATGAGTGATTTTTTTAGTCCTGCCCAGTTGAGTTGTTTTCTGAGAAGTGTAATAACAAGAATGCTGGCAGCTCCGACGGCACCGGCTTCAGTGGGGGTGAACCATCCGAGCAGCAGCCCTCCTATGGAAATAAGGAAAGTTATCATGACTTCAAAAAGTCCGTTACCAAGGGCTTCAAAGCGCTCTCTCCAGGTTGACTTTGGTCCGACGGGACCCAGTGAGGGGTTTCTTTTTACCAGAATCCTTATGGTAAGCATGTAAAGGACCATAAGAAGTATGCCCGGGACAATGCCCGCAATAAACAGTTTCCCAATGGACTGTTCAGAAGAAATTCCATATATAATGAATATTACGCTGGGAGGAATCAAAACACCAAGTGCTCCTCCGGCGGCAACACTTGCCGATGAAAGTGAATCATCATAATTATACGTTTTCATTTCCGGAATGGCTATTGCTCCCATGGTTGCAGCTGTGGCTGTATTTGATCCGCAGATTGCACCGAACATTGCACAAGCTGCCTGTGTGGCTATTGCAAGTCCACCCGGTCTGTGACCGATCATACGATAGGCAAAGCGGTATAGGTTTGTTCCCACTCCTGAGTAAAATGCAATGAACCCCATCCAGACGAACATTGGTATAACACTGAGTGAATAGGAAGAGAAAGTTGCATAAACCTCACCCGCTGACATACTGAATGCAGCTGACGGAGAGACAATGATACCAAAACCAAGGATTCCCACAATCAGCATCGCAAATGAAATAGGCATTCTGAAGGCTATCAATGCCAGAAGAAGAATAATTCCAAGGAAACCTATCAATTCAGGACTCATTTTGACTTACCTTTCCTATGGATTCCTTGATTTTAATAAGGTAAACGAGACATAGAAGAGAAAAACATACAGCCATTACAAATATGAATATATAATAGGGCACCTGGGTTGTGGGGGAAAGCTGATTGTTTTCCATTGCCTTCAGGGCATACTTGAATACGTTCCATGTAAAGACACTCAGGAAACCTGTGGCGACGAGGCCTGTTGCTGTATCTACGATGCCCATGGACCTGGGTTTCAGTTTTTCTATTATGAAATCAACTGCTATATGGGCATTAACAAGCAACACATAGGCAAGACCGAAGCTTATGATGAGAACAGACAGAAAGCCAGTGAACTCGTAGACTCCGAGAATGGGATTTCCGAATACTCTTCTAAGTATTACATTCCCAACAACCAGTACCATGGCGATTACTATGAATCCCCCTGCAATCAGGTTGAATATTTCAGATGCTTTTCGAATGAAACTTTCTGTCTTTTTCAATATAAACCCATCAATATATTCCGTTGTATTTTTCAGCCAGTGTCTTTACTGTATCAAGGGCATCGTCAAGACCAAGGGAATCCATGCTGGCGGAATATTCATCCTGTATTCCCTGTACCTTTTCAATCCATAGTGCGGTTTCTTCAGCTGAAAGGTCAAATACTTCCATGCCCTGCTCGTTAATGGCATAATCCATACCTGCTTCATTCTGCATGTCCCAGAGACCTATGCCGACTTCCTGATGGAAGGTTTCCGTTGTTTCGGTTATGATGTCCTGAAGCTCCTTTGGCATTGAGTTCCACTTCTCAAGGTTCATTGTCACAAAGAACAATGTGTTGTAAAGGAAAGGTGTCCTTGTAATATAATCAGTAACCTCACCGTGTTTCCAGCCCTTCAGAACTTCAACAGGTGAAAGATTGCCCTTAACGATTCCCTTTGAAAGTGCTTCATATGCATCTGACTGGGGCATTCCGACAGGTGTTCCGCCCAATGCCTCTATTGTCTTGGCGCTTAAGCCTGTAGCTCTGATTTCAAGACCTTGCATATCATCAAGTGTTGTGACAGGAACCGTTGTGAACAGATCACCGGGGCCTGTGGCTATTACCATGAGGAGTTTTGTGTCCTGAACTTCCTCGGGGTTAAGCTGTTTGATTCCATCCCATGCCACCATGCTTGCAACCTTTGAATTCTTGTATGTTATTCCGGGAAGTTCAAAGGCCTCTAGTACAGGGAACTGTCCTCTTGTATAAGAGAAACAGGACAGGCCAATGTCTGCAACACCCTCAACGACCTGGTTATATGTTTCTGTGGCACCTACAAGGGTACCACCCGGATAGCTTGTAATTTTAACACGACCACCGGTTGCTTCATCTATCCTTGATATCCAGCCCTGTACAAATACCGTTTCAGCGGGATGTGTTCCGGGGAAGAAATGTGCGAGACTCAGTTCATATGTCTCGGAGTCTTCAGAGCCCGAACAAGATGCAAAGGAAAAAACCATTGCTGCAATGACCAATAGAATGACTGTTTTTTTAATTGATTGTTTCATAAATTACCCCTGTTTCCGTACTACCATACTTCAAAATGCTTTCCGTAAAATTATATATACTGACATCGGGCATGTCAAACAAATTGAATCATAATATGCACTGATTATGTAAGAAAATGTATTTATAACCAAGACCGCTGATTTGCCGGACAATGGTATAATCATAGAAGTGAAAGGGGATTGATTCAATGGAAACAATAAAGTGTCTTCAATATGCTTCAGCAGGCAGGCCGATATTTACTTCGGTTGATAAAAATGCACCGGGTTCAGGTGAGGTGGGCATCAGGATCATGGCATCTTCACTGTGTAATACTTCCGAAATGAGAAGTTTTACAGGCGGTTACAAATCCGGGTATGGAACCACCTACCCTATGCTTCCGGGAGAACCGGGGCATGAGGCGGTTGGGATTGTTGAATCAATCGGTGGAAATGTTTCGACAGTAAGGGAAAAAGACATTGTTGTAATGACCGGTCATGGTGGAGAGCCGTGCCACAGATCTTATGTTACAAGGAGGGTTTTGGACATTGCAGTCATTGAGCCCGGGAAAAGAAACCCGGAGGATGCAGCGATGCTTGAAATGTATGGGTGTGCCTACCATTGTATGCTGGCGCCCGGAGGAGAGGATTTCTATAAGGGGAAAAAGGTTCTGGTAATAGGTCTTGGCTCAATGGGTCTTTGTTCAGTTCAGGTATTGAATAGCATACAGGATATTGAAATTACGGTTTCAGATATTAGTGAAAACCGACTTGATATTGCCGGGGCATGCGGAGCGGATATCACAAAGAAACCGGATGAAATAGATCCGCAAGAAAAATATGATGTAATAATTGAGTGCTCGGGAAGTGTTGCCGGACAGGAGCTTGCGTGCATGCTTGCCCCCCGCACTCTGATCTTTTCAAGTTACAGTACAAAGGAAATAAGAGTCAGGCAGAATCTTTGGTTTGATTCAAATACAACAATATATAACCCCGGAATTCTTACCTCAGAAAACTTCATAAAGACTGCCGGCCTTTATAATGAAGGAAGGCTTGACCCCTCATTGTTGGTTACAGGTAGAATAAAGGCTGATATCAATGAATATCTTTCGGCAATCGACGAAATAAAGAACGGCAGGACAATTAAGACCCTGATGCTGTGGTGATGGATATGGATTTTGCAATTGACTCTTTCAGTTTTTACAAACACTTCGGTAAACACTGGTATAAACCATCAAATCCGGTTGATATTCGATGGTACTGCGAAAAATGTCTTTCACTTGGTGCAGGTGGCCTTCATATAGATCCTTATCATATCGACATTAAAACTGAAATGGAGTGGGTTTCCAGATTTGCCGAAGAACATGGAATGTACATTGAACTTGGTGCTTGCGGAACTTCATACAACGAACTCAATCCATATATCAAGGTTGCAGGTAATTATGGGATAAAGGTTCTGAGAACCTTTGTGGGCGGATCCTGCCTTGATGAAAGGAGTATCATACAAGAAAGGACAATGGCGGCTAAGCGTGGATTGAAGGAATCATTGGAGCTGGCAGAAAAATATGATGTGAGGATTGCCATTGAGAATCATGGTGATCTGTTCATTGATGATCTGATCTCACTTCTGGAAATTGATTCCGAGTATATTGGTATTTGCTTTGACAGCGGCAACTTTGCATTCACCGGGGAAGATCCTCTTGAAGCCCTGGCTGCATTCAGGGGAAGGATTTTTTGCACCCATCTCAAGGATGCATGTCGCGCGGATAAGTGTTCCGGTGACAATACCTTCATGACGGTCACCGAACCGGTTCATTTCTGTTCTCTTGGGGAAGGCTTTATCCCTGTGGATAAGGTAATCAGGCAACTTGTATCTGATGGATTGGATAGATTTACAATTGAAATGTGTATTCCGGTTACGGAAGGACTTTCCGATGAACAGCAGCTTTCATCAGAGGAAAATGCAGTACTCCGGAGCATTGGTTATATCAGAAAATTTTTCTAAAAAAGTGCGGAGCCCCCGATTGGGGGAGGCTCCGCCAAGATAGAGAAAGAGGATATTGCAATAACAACGACATGTTTAAATCTAATTAAAACACATCGTTAAGATGAGTATATCATTGATTTGCCGGATATTCAATAAATATCATCGAGTAACTTAAATCTGGTAGATTGTAATATTAACTGTCGCCAACATCAAGCAACCTCTCCATATATTTCCAAGGGTGTTTTATACCCCAGGATTTTTCTCGGATAATTATTCAGCCAATTCTCAATCCTTTTT
>Ga0209203_1000284_pt1 | contig 45090 bp, 31 predicted proteins | sample AD_UKC109_MetaG_FD_184423 | JGI IMG/M metagenome (GOLD analysis project Ga0209203, IMG submission 184423) | Active sludge microbial communities of municipal wastewater-treating anaerobic digesters from Hong Kong - AD_UKC109_MetaG (SPAdes)... | ecosystem: Engineered > Bioreactor > Anaerobic >... | reverse complement strand
ATTTTGTGAAATTCAAAAGGCTCTCCCTGGATAAAATCAGATTCGGCTACAATCCTTTTTATCTGAACATCAACACCATATCGCTTGCTGATTTTTACGCGCGGATTATCATCAATCCCGATGGGATCATGAATGTTCAGAAAATATTCAGTGATAATCAAGCGTCAAAAGAAACAGCAATCAAAAAAGAAGAAAAGAAGCCGGTAACTGCAGAAACAAAGAAGAAAGGTAAACAGGAAACTGCCGATATCAAGATTGGCAGAATGATATTCAAAAACGGTCACATTGATTTCAGCGACAAAAATATTCAACCGAACTACTCTGCCAATATGCTCAATCTCACCGGCAGCGTCACCGGATTATCTTCGAAGGAATTTTCCCGCGCCGATGTGGCTCTCAAGGGCAATCTGGGTTACGGTTCGCCGATTGAAATCGCGGGGAAAATCAATCCGCTGGCCAAGGATCTCTTCGTCGATTTAAAAGTCGGTTTCAAAGATATCGAGTTAAGCCCCATAACTCCCTATTCCAACAAATTCCTCGGATATCCCATCACCAAGGGCAAGCTCACGTTTAACGTTTCATATCTGATCGACAAAAGAAAACTGGATTCCCAAAATAAAGTGCTTATTGACCAGTTGACCTTCGGGGATAAAGTGGAAAGCCCGCAAGCCGTCAAGGCCCCGGTAACGCTGGCGGCAACGCTGCTAACCGACCGTAACGGACAGATTAATCTGGATCTTCCGGTCTCGGGAAGCCTGGATGATCCGAAATTCAAGGTCTGGTCGGTCATCTGGCAGATTATTGTCAATCTGATTACCAAGGCGGTCACCTCCCCCTTTGCCCTGCTTTCGTCTCTCACCGGCGGCGGTGAGGAGCTGAGCTTTATCGAGTTTGACTACGGAAGCGCCGTGATCAGCGCGGAAGAAACGAAAAAGATCAGCATGATCGGCAAAGCCCTGAATGATCGCCCCAACATCAAACTGGATATCGAAGGCTACGTGGACGCGGAACAGGACAAATATGCTTTGAAGAAAGCGGAGCTTGACCGCCGTATCAAAGCGCAGAAAATGAAAGAAACGATGTCAAAAGATGATCAACAGATTGCCGTTGAAAACGTGGTGCTTACAGAACAGGAATATGATAAGTACCTGAAACAGGTTTACCGATCGGCGGATTTTTCCAAACCGCGCAATATTCTGGGCATGCAAAAAACGTTGCCGCCCGCGGAGATGGAAAAATTAATGCTGGCCAGTATTGAAGTAACGGACAGCGATCTTCGTCAACTGGCAGCCCGGCGGGCGCAAAACGTAAAAGAGCTGATGCTTCAGTCGGATATCGCCGCGGACCGGATATTTATTGTGGAGTCGAAAAGTCTGACACCGGAGAAAAAAGAAAAAGTGAAGAATAGCAGGGCTGATTTTAAACTGAAATAAACACCAAATGTCGTATTCCCGGCGGAAGCCGGGGTCCGAATCAGCTTATCAATACTGGATTCCGGCCTTCGCCGGAATGACGATGTTATAGATTTTTTGACTTTCTTACAAGAACATTAGTTTGGTTATTCTAAATAATTTTTTTAAGTAGAAAAGAGATTTGTTATGGAAATGGGCATACTGGGTCTTCCCCAAAGCGGAAAAAGTACCTTATTCGAAATTATGACTGGCGTGAAAAGCAACCAGTCGCACAACGAAACCGTCTTGCGCGGCCAAGCTTCCGTGCCTGACGAACGTTTTGATAAACTTGTTGAAATATACAAACCGGCAAAAATTTCTCCGGCCAAAGTGCCTTTTGTCGACGTACACGCCGTTGGCGAACATCCGTGGGAGGCCATCCGTCAGAATTTAAGCGGCACCGACGGGATTCTGCATGTCGTTGACGGTTTTTCCCTGCCCGATATTCAGTTGAGTATCGAAGCCTATCATAAACTGGAAGATGAATTGGTACTTTCCGACTTATTAATCATTGAAAAAAAGATGGAGAAGCTTGCAAAAATGCCCCGGAAAGCCATTCCCGCACAGGAAGCCGCTCAAAACGAGTTATTGCCGCGCTTAAAAGATTGTCTAGAAGCCGGAAAACCGTTGCGTGCGGCGGGTTTAACGCCTACTGAAATTTTTACACTGAAGAGCTTTTCCTTCTGGACGATCAAGCCGGAGTTGGTTGTCGTCAATACAGCGGAGGACAATTTATCATTTGCCGAACAATTCGCCGCAGCGGCAAGATTAAAAGAACCGGTCATGGGAATCTGCTGTAAAATCGAGGCGGAGTTGGCCGGTCTGGACGCCGCGGATCAGAAAGAATTTCTGGCGTCGATGGACATCGCCGAGCCGGCTTTCGGCCGCATCATCCGCGCAGCTTTTTCCTTGCTCGGACGGATTTCTTTTTTTACCGTCGGCGAGGATGAGGTCAAGGCCTGGGTCATTCCTGCCGAAACCAAAGCGCCCAAAGCCGCCGGAGCTATACACAACGACTTCGAACGGGGTTTTATCAAGGCGGAAGTCATGCATTATGACGATTTTGTTGCCCACGGATTTTCCGCCGCGCAGGTAAAATCAGCCGGACGCCTGCGGCTGGAAGGCAAGGAATATATTGTACAGGATGGCGACATCATTACTTTCCGCTTCAACGTTTAGACCGGAGGGGAGAAGTCACTGACTCAGATCCATTGCGGACACAACATTGCATGATGTATCCTTCATCATAAACGATATGTTTTGTCTTCCGGTGCCATTTCCCGGTCATGGAAAAGAAGGCAGGGTTTTATCACGATCCTTTATTGGACAATAAATTGATTGACAAAAAACCTGTATTTGTATTAATTTCAACAATCTAAAAAAATTTCAGCCTCAACGGACAGGTATTATTTTCTAATAAAAACATTTTGTTTTGGAGGAAAAATGAAACTTTCAATAAAGATTATTCCTGTTTTTATCATTTTATTCACCGCTATCGTGTATAGCGGTTGCAGCAGTTTGGACGATGCCCCACCGACAAATTACACCGTCGCCTTTAACAGTCAGTTCAATGATCCCGAAAGTACAACCGTGATGCCCAATCCGACCAGTATTACTGTGGAAGAGGGCCAGAGTGTTGGAACATTGCCGACGGCTCCCAGCATGTCCGGTTATAAATTCGGCGGCTGGTGGACCGGTAAAGGCGGCACGGGAACATTATTTACAGCAGCCACTGCCGTTAATTCGGATATGATCGTTTATGCGTTCTGGTATAAATATCAGGTTATCTTTATGAGTGATGGCGCCGTCTACGCCAGCAGAGGCGTCACCCCGCCTTCCAAAACCCTCTCGACACTGCCCGCATCTCCCACCAAGACCGGATATACCTTTGCAGGATGGTATACGGCACCCGACGGGGGCGGCTCTCAATTTTTGGCCGGTACGGAAGTTACGGCAGATATTACCGTTTATGCCAGATGGGCCACCGGTACGGTACATATCGTTACTTACAATAGTGACGGAGGAACCGCGGCAGGAACGCAATACGTTGTCGCACCGGCAACAAACGTCGGTACCTTGCCGGCAGACCCCACGAAAGTTTTCAATACGTTTGACGGCTGGTACACGGCCGTTGGCGGGGGAGGCACGGCGTTCACCGGAAGCACGCCGGTCACCGAAAATATCACGGTTTATGCAAAATGGGTTTCCGATTCCGGCTATACAGTGGAATATAACAGCTACGGCGGCGCTTCCATCAACGATCAATATGTCATTTTATCGAAAGGCAATACCGTCGCCACCGGAACTGAAGAAGGGATTTTACCGGAACCTGCCAAGCGGTGTTACAAATTTGCCGGATGGTACACGGAATCCGACGGCGAAGGTTCAGCCTTCACAGCAGATACCGTCCTGAATGACAGCAATACCGTTGAGGGCAAAATTACACTTTACGCAAAATGGGATTGGGATTACCCGTCAGCCGACTATCCTCTGATCACTTCTCCGTTTGAGGTAGGTGATTACGGACCCAGCTGTGTCGGCAAGGTATTTTATGTAACCGACGGAGGACTGCACGGTCTGGAGGCTGCACCGCCGAACTGGTATCAGGGCAGTGAAGAGGCATCTTCTGTGGCATGGATTAATGGGGATCCCCAGGTTGATGAAAATGACGATATTTACCAGAAAACACAATCCACAACCAACGGAAACACCTCAGAGGCAATCGGAACAGGCTTGGCCAACAGTAATGCCATTGTAGCGCAAGTGGAAGAGGCCGGCGGCACCGATATTCCTTATGCGGCAGCATTATGTCTGGATTACAGCGTTGGCGCAGGAGACTATCTGTTTAACGACTGGTTTCTGCCTTCCAGGGACGAACTGGCCCAGTTATTCACCAACCGCGACGTGAAGAGGTCCGGAGGATTTCTCGATGAAGGGTACTGGAGTTCCTCGGAATACAGCCAGTGGGATGCGTGGTCTCAGTATTTCAGCAACGGGGCACAAACCGGAACGTACAAGAGCCAGGGACGGCTGGTCCGGCCGATTCGCAAGTTTTAATTTTACGTTTTTTGCCAATGACTTAAAAAACGATAAAGGCGACATCGCCTTTATCGTTTTTTTGTAAGATCTGCCCGGCTTTGATGGTGTTTGTCCTGAAGCGCCGCCGTGATGCAGAAAAAATCATTCACGCATCTTAAAGGCATGCCGGCGCAAACTGTCCCTGCAAACAGAACCGGAGGCAGATCCTATATTCATATGGCAATGATAAAAATATTTTTCTTATATTCCGGACAAAATTAATTTATAAATACAAAGCCATGTCAAAAATATTATTAAAAATTCTGACCAACATGCTTTTGCTGGTATCCGTCTTTATTTTACCGTCATTTTATCCGGCCGGCCCGGCTGTTTATTTCAGATTATTCCTGCTTACAGTAATACTAATATTAAGCGTCAATTTGTTTAAAGTCCTTTTTATTGACCGCAACATCCCTAAAATCATCGCCAACACGGCAACCGTCTGCATGGCGGTTTTTGTAACGTTTATTGTGCTGGAAGCAGCATTCATGTTTATTCCCCGTTCCCATTCCGCCGATTACACTTTAGCATCCAAACTGTGGTACGCAAAATACTGGAAACCGATCAATTCCATGGGATTCAGAGACAAAGAACCGGCAAAAAGCAACCATGTTATTTTATTTGTCGGTGATTCATTTACCGCAGGCCATGGCTTAAAATCCGTTGACGAACGGTTTTCCGACATCGTGGCAAAGAAACTCAATAAAAAGAAAAATGATTTTACCGTCATGAACATCGCGAAACCCAATCTGGATTCCCGGGAAGAATATGACACCATGATGCATGTCCTTTACCTCAACCGGATCAAGCCCGAGAAAATAATATTGCAATATTGCGGAAATGATATTGAGGGAGCGGCCGCCAGACACGGGCTGATATTTGAAGGCTTTAAACCGCCGTCCGATATGAACCGGTTTCTCCTGCTCGTCGGATCCGGTTCTTACTTTTTCAACTACGTTTATTTCCTTTTTCCCAGAGAATACCTGGGCATTCCCTATTTGACGTATCTCGACACGGCATACAAAAATAATAAGGTTTTGTCCGACCATAAAAAAGATCTGATGCTGTTCATTGATTACGCCAGAAAAAACTCCATACAAATTATCGCCGTCGTTTTTCCGTTTCTGGCTGACCTTGCAATGAGCGACGCGATGTACGTTAACGATATTACCGGTTTTCTGGAAAGCAACGGTACAAACGTCATTAATGTTTCTTCCTTAACCGCGAACATGCCGATCCCGGAAAGAATCGTCAATAAAAATGACGGACACGCCTCCGCAAAAGTCAACAGAATGGTTGCCGTCGAGATTTTGAAAATCATGGACGGGCAGAATGAATCGCATAGTAGTCTTTCTGAGCGCTAAAAAAACATTCCAGCAGATTATTATGGGGCGTTGACGACAAAATAGGCCGCGTACGCGGCGAAAGCCCAGCACGCAAAGAAAGCCAGCGCAAAGGAACGAATGATTCGGTGGCGCAGAAAAGGTTCCGCGCCCGCCGCAATGAGGATTGCATAGCAGGGCAGCAGCCCCAACGTATAGCCGGCTTTTGTTCTGCTGTACACCGGACAGGCAATATACATGTCAATCATGGCCATCAGAAAAATCAGGATCGAAGCAGCGGACAATATGACGGCGTTTCGGTATTCCGTCTTCTTATTCAGGGCAAGGTTTACCAGACCCGTCAGGATAAAGACACTGGGCAGTAAAGCCAACAGAGATCCGGCAATCATAAAATTCTCATTCCACGGGATGAAATCGATCAATCCCGAATTAATGCCGTCAAGCCATAAGGTGGAATAAAACATGTCCCAGAAGCTCGTCAGGCCGGCATAAAAGGGTCTGTACAAGGCTTCGCCGAAGGACAGCAAATGCGGCCATATCCGATAACCGGGATCCTGCCACCATTGCATCATTTGCAGCGGATCAAATAGCCCCATAAAGGCATTGCCGAGTTTCAGGTAATTTCTCAAATAGTACCAGCCGGCAACGATCACCGGAACAAGAAAAACAATCAGAACCGGGCGCAACGGGTTTTTTAATTTGCCTTGAAGCGACCATACATGAAAAATCAACACCAGCAGCACTACCGGCGCCAGCAGCAAAGCAGTCATCTTGGAAAGAAGGGCCAATCCCCATACAACCCCCATCACGACAAAATAACCGTTTCCGTGTTCCTTCCGATCGGGCAGAATCAGTTCTACGCTCAACAAAATCAGCACAGACACCAGACAAGCCGTCAGAGGTTCATTGCCCACATACTGACAGACGTAGGTGTGAACCGGCAGCAGGGAACCGGCGATGACGGCAATGATCTGCAAATCTTTTCTTTGTGTAAAAACCAATCGCGCCGTGCGGTAAACAATTTCTATCTGGAGAAGCCCGCAGAGGACCGGAATGATCGTCATGATTTTAACCACAGACGGTAAATCCAGCCATTTGCTGAGCACGGCGTAAAGCGGCGCACTCAGCAGATAATTGAGCGGGGCTTGAAACATCTGCCAGCCTTCCGGAGCCAGAGGAAGTGTGCCTTTCGTCGCGATATAATCGATATAATCAATATGGCCCCAGACGTCGCTGCCCGTCTGATAGTTGAGTTTGAACATGTTGTTGATCGATAATATTGCCCACAAGCCCAACAGACCCCAGCGCACGTGACAAGGTTGAACGATCCATTGCAGAAGTTTTGGAAATACTTTCTTGCCACTGCCGTAGGTCCAACTAAAACAAAACACCATGATGAAAACAACGGACAGGTAGGGCCATACGGCGCGAAGCGCCTCAAACGATGTCGGAAATTTCATAATAACCGCGGGCGGTGTGAACGTTGTCACCGGCACAGCCGCACGCCAGTTCTTACCGTCGTAAGACGCAAACCATCCCGTTCCGGTCCGGACCTGGAGTTCTTTACTGTACGCCAAAATGGCGGCATAAGAATTTTCACTGGTTGCGGAAATAACGATTTCATGGCCTCCCGGTGCAATGTCCAAGGGTATTTTGATATCATGAACCTGCTTCCATCGACTGAATTGATCATTCGCGGAATAAATTTTTACGCCGTCAAAGGAGACCTCTGCTTTTTTCAGCGCCTGAACAGAGATCCGGGCCTCCCGGATTGTTTCATTCGTATGAAAAACATATTTGAAATGACATTGTATCCGGCCCGACGGTTTGGCCTGCAGTTCGAATTCATCGTCGTATTTTATCCACTGAGCTCCGGCACGATTGACAAGAAAAATGACATCGGGAGATTTTACATAAAACAGGATTCGTAAGACACCGGAAACAAGAATGATCGCGGCAACCAGAGCCGCGGCCAGTAAAGGTTTTTTAACGAAATCGATGGATGAACGCATGATCATTTGTAAAAAAACCGTCTTTCCGAAAAATCTAAGTTATCCTGTATATTGTATACAAGTCAAAATAACGGGGTTTTAATCGTTGGAAAAGTTATATGGGATATCCCGTTGACGTGTCAATCAGAAACTAATGATGCGGGTTCACGACCGTTTGAACATCAAACGGATTGTGCCGATTGTTTTATGTTGACACCCCGCAACAGATTCATATAAATTCGCATCATACAGATCAATTGACATAAAGTGTGGCCAGGCATATCATTGGAAAACGGAATGACGAAAAAAACATACATATGGCTATGGTCGGCGTTTCTGGCATGTTTGATATTGTTACCCTACCTGCAGATGCATTCGCATGATTTTATCATTTGGGATGATTCATTTTACATTTACGACAATCCGATGGTCACGCAAGGCCTAAATTTGCTCGGCGTCGGTTGGGCTTTCATCACATTTGCAACGGCAAACTGGCATCCGTTGACCTGGATCAGCCATATGCTGGATTCCAGTATTTTCGGTCCAACGCCGTTTGCCGCTCATCTGATGAACAGCCTCTGGTATGCAGGCTGTATTCTCTTGTCCTTCTTTTTATTTTTGCAGCTCGGCGCCTCTTTCCCGGCGGCTTTTTTGATGGCGGCCTTTTTCGGACTGCATCCGCTGCATGTGGAATCCGTTGCCTGGGCTTCCGAACGGAAGGATTTGCTGTGTGCATTTTTCTTTCTGTCCGCCATGCTCGCTTATCTGCATTACGCGCGCAAAAGAATTTTATCTCTGTACCTGCTGACAACGGGATTCTTCATTCTGGCGCTGCTGTCCAAACCCATGGCCGTCACGTGGCCCTGCGTTGTTCTTCTTCTGGACTATTGGCCCCTGGACCGCTGGAAAAACGATGCGAAGCGGGTCGTGCTTGAAAAAATTCCCTGGGTCGTGCTGGCCAGCCTTTCATCCATTATCACGGTCATCGCCCAGCATCAACGTGCCGCCGTCAAATCGCTTGTTGAATTTTCCTTAACGGACCGGCTGGCCAACGCGGGGATCTCTTATCTGATTTATGTTCGCCAGACGGTCTGGCCTTCCGGACTGACCGTATTTTATCCCTATCCTCTTCACATTCATCTCGGCGATGCCTTTCTGGCCTGCTTCTTTCTGATCATCGTAACCATCGTCGTCGTCCGTCAGAAGCAACAATACCCCTATCTTTTATGGGGCTGGTTATTCTATCTGGGCGTTTTGTTTCCCGTAATCGGCATTGTTCAGGTGGGCAGTCAGGCCCATGCCGACCGGTATATGTTTTTACCCCAACTGGGACTGATTCTGGCGGTCGGACTTTTTCTGGACAAAACCGTTGTAAAAATGAAACTGCGCCGCGGATTGGCCGTTCTGATGATGATCATTGCCGCGGTTCTCATGATTATTACATTCAGGCAGGTGTCCTACTGGAAGAACAGCAAATCTTTATTCTACCGGAATCTGGAGGTTGCCGGCGAAAATGAACTGGCCCATTTCAATCTGGGCTCGGCCTATCTGGAAAACAACGAATTGGACATGGCCGTCATCCATTTAACGGCCACAGCGCAAATGAACCCTCAAGATGCCACAACCTTCAACAACCTGGGCATCGCTTACGCACGGAAGAAAATAGACGCGCTTGCCGAAGCATGTTTTCACCGGGCCATTTTACTCGATCCCCGGACGGTGCAACCGTATGTCAATCTTGCCGTTCTGAAAACAAATCAGGGACGCTTTGAAGAAGCGCTTGACCACATCAACACAGCCGTACAACTGGCGCCGGATTATAAAGAGGCAAGGGACATACGAAACGCATTAGAAAAGGCGGTACTCCGTCATAAAAACAACGCCGATGGCCAATAACAATAAACAAGAAAAGGTAATTCCGGAGATATCGGTCGTCATCCTGTGCTTTCAGGAAGGTCGAAGATTAAGTGCGTTTGTCAATCGAACGATCGAGATACTGGAGAGCCTGCCGGTATCCTGGGAAATTGTCCTGGTCGCCAACTGGGACAACGAAAACGACGATACCCCCGGAGAAGCCAAAAAAATAGCTGCGCAAAAAAATCATATCAAAGTTGTCAGCGAATTCAAGAAAGGCGGCATGGGCTGGGATGCCCGGAAAGGCTTTGAGCAGGCCTCCGGAAGATTTATCTGTCTTATCGACGGAGATGGTCAAATGCCGCCGGAAAGCATCATCGGAGTCTATCACAAAATAATATATGATCATTGCGATCTGGTCATGACCTACCGGACGCAGCGGGGAGACAGCTTGTTGAGAAAAATCAATTCGTATACCTATAATTTCGCCTTCCACATTCTATTTCCGGCCGTCAACGTCAGGGATGCCAACTCCAAACCGAAGATTTTCACCCGGAACACCTACTCGAAAATGCAGCTTAATGCCGACGACTGGTTTCTGGATGCGGAAATATTAATTCAATGCACAAGATTGAAACTCAAAATCGCAGAGATTCCCGTGACCTTTGATAAATGCCTCAGCCGGAAATCTTTCGTGAAGATCGATGCCATTTGGGAATTTATCAAGAACCTTTTATCCGCAAGAATAAAGGAATATTTTATCAAGAATAACTAAAAAAATAGACATTGCTCTTTTCAGCGCAACATTTCCTTGACACGAAATTTTATATTACTTATATCTTAAAAACTTAAACGTATTGCTTTAATCCATAATCCATAAATGAATTAAAAAGCATTGCCTGATTTTCAAAAAAAGCAAAAGACTCTTTAATTCTCACAAAAAAATTATATGAAAATAGCGTTTTTCAACATAGCATATGAAAACCTTGCGGTATCGATCCTTTCAGCTATTGCAAAAAGAGCGGGGCACACTGTAAAATTAATGCATACGCCGACTCTTTTTAAAGACGGGCTGACCAGAGAATTCAAACGCCTGGCCAGAATCTTCAGTAATGAAAAGCTAATATTCAAGCAGCTTACAGCGTATCAGCCTGATCTCATTGCTTTTTCCGTAGTCACATTTGATTATCAACGGGCGATGCATTATGCCGAAATTTGCAGAAAGCTTTGCCCGAAAGCTAAAATTGTTTTTGGCGGCATCCATGTTTCCTGCGTCCCCGAAGTCGTAATTGAAAATGACTTTGTAGATTATGCGGTTATCGGCGAAGGAGAAGAGGCTTTTCCCGAAATTATCAAACACATTGAAGCAGGATGCCCTCCGGAGCCGATCGTCAACACGTGGTACAAATCCAAAGACAACACCCTGATCAAGGGGAAACAGGTCGGTTTTATCCAGGATCTCGATTCCCTGCCCCATTACGACAAGGAAATCTGGAAAGACATCTTCCCGTTGAAAACATACTATCTCACCATGGCCTCCAGAGGATGTCCATACAATTGCTCTTACTGCTTTAATCATTTTTTCAGAAATATCCCGGAAGAAAAATCAAATTATGTCAGAAGACGGAGCGTGAAGCACGTCATTGAAGAGCTTTCCATCGCCAAAACAAAATACAATATTCACACCATTGAATTCTGGGATGACATTTTCATATTCGACAAAAAATGGCTGAAAGAATTTCTGGAAACATACAAAAAAGAAATTGACCTTCCCTTCAAGTGCTATATCCACGTCAATTTATTTGACGAGGAAATCTGTATATGGCTCAAAGAAGCCGGCTGCCGGTGGGTGGATTTCGGCATTCAACACATTAATGAAAAATACCGGAAGAAATATCTCAAACGTCACGAAACCAACGCAAACATCGAAAATACATTGAGGCTTTTGAAAAAACATAAAATCGTTTCTTTTGCCGATTATATAGTCGGCCTGCCCGGAGACACCATAGAACATAATGAGGAGGCCAGACTTTTCTTTCTGAAAAACATGCCCGATATTATCGAACCTTACTGGATGTCTTACCATCCCAAAACGGATATTATTCAAAAAGGATTTGAACACCATGTTCTCAATGATGAAACAATGAATGCAATTCATCGCGGGCTGAAGCACAGCTATTTTGAGAGTGCACCGGCATCGAAAGACTATCACGACGATTATTATTTTATTTTCAAAGTACTTCCCGCTCTGCCAAACTTTATGAGGACAAGACTTACGTATGATGTCGCCCGGAAAATACCGTACTTTATAAAATTGCCTTTTTTTATTTACTCCATTTTTTATCTGGCCATTAAGCACAACAGTCCTCGCATAAAATATCTGACATCCTTTTACATAAAACAGACGGTGTGGATGATTAAATCAAGTCTTCATCTAAAAAAAGCTTCCTTATGAATCAGGAAAAAGTCCCGTGAAAGCTTTACTTATTTATCCTCTGATTCCCGATACCTTCTGGAATTTCCGGCATGTTTTAAAGTTCATCCGGAAAAAAGCGGCGCATGTGCCGCTGGGACTCCTGACGGTCGCGGCAATGATGCCCAAAGACTGGGAAATTAAACTGGTGGATATGAATGCACAACATCTATCCGACGCAACGATACAATGGGCGGATATGGTTTTTATCGGTGCAATGATTATTCAAAAAGAATCCGTGCAACAAATTATCAGCAGATGTCGTAAAATGGAACGGGTGGTCGTTGGCGGAGGGCCTCTTTTTACGAGTTTTCCCGAAGTGTTTGAAGATGTTGATCATCTCATTCTGAATGAAGCGGAAATCACCCTACCTCCTTTCCTCAAAGATCTTCAATCGGGCAATTTGAATCGAATTTATCAAAATGAAGAAAGACCAAATATTACCATGACCCCTCTCCCCCGCTGGGATCTCATAGATATCAACACCTATGCCTCCATGGCAGTGCAATATTCAAGGGGATGCCCTTATAATTGTGAATTTTGTGATATCGTCTATCTCAACGGAAGGGAACCCAGGGTCAAGTCGAATGAACAGATGCTCAAAGAATTTGATTCACTGTATAACATCGGCTGGAGAGGAAGCCTTTTCATCGTCGATGATAACTTCATTGGAAACCGTTTGCAGGTCAAAACGCTTCTGCGAAAACTGATACCCTGGCAGGCGGCCAGAAATTTCCCTTTTACACTCTACACACAGGCAACGGTTAATCTGGCTCTTGATGAGGAACTCATGCAATTAATGACGGCGGCAGGATTTGATTCCATCTTTCTAGGAATTGAAACGCCGGAGAAAGATTGTCTTCTGGAATGCGGGAAATATCAGAACCTTCAAATTGACATAGTAGAGGCCGTTAAAACTATTCAACGACACGGCATGGAGGTCACCGGCGGTTTCATTATTGGTTTTGACAGCGATCCGCCCGATATCTTTGAACGACAAATAAAATTTCTCCAAGATAGCGGCATTGTAAGAGCCATGATAGGACTGCTGCATGCACCTCCCGGCTCCCGTTTATACAAAAGACTTAAGAAAGAGGGACGATTGCTGGAAATTACATCAGGGGATAATTGTGATGGATCCATGAATTTCATTCCCAAGATGGGTTACGATTTCATCCGGAAAGAATATCATCATCTTCTGAACAATATTTATTCACCGAGACAATACTATTTGCGCGTTCTGGAGTTTTTAAATACATACGTTCCGGCACGCCGTCATCCCGTAACGGTTTTGGGAATCGTCGCTTTTTTAAATATTATTCTCCATCTGGGCATTTTAGATAACTGGAGAAACAGTGTTTACTTCTGGAAGTTAATGATTAAAACATTAATATTTCATCGTCGGTCCATGAGAGAGGCCGTGACTCTCATGATGTTCGGATATCACTTCCGTAAACTGTTAAAAAAATAATCGGCCGGGAAAGACAAATTTATGAAAATTTTACTGGTAAATCCCGTCACCAGCAATATTTCCCTGTCCTCTCCCGATCTGGGCCTGGGATATCTGGCCGGAGCGCTTAAAAGGGAAAACCATCAGGTTCACATCCTGGATTGCGTCAATCTCAAGCTTTCTCTCGAACAATTCGAGCATTATATCGATGCTTGCGATGTTGATGTGATCGGTTTCAAGGTCTTTTCCACGGATGTCTTTTCGGTCAAGCGATCTCTGCAATGCGTGAAGAAAAAACGTCCGGACATGAAAATCATTCTCGGCGGAGCGCATCCTTCAACGTTTCCCGAACAGACGCTGCAATATTTCGAAGAAGCCGATTTTGCCATCAGAGGTGAAGCGGAAAAAGGACTGACCGATTTAATCACGCACCTGTCTCAGCCGGATCAAATTGCAAAAGATCAGATTCCCGGATTGATCTGGAGAGAAAGCGGAGCCATCAGGTGCAATCCTCCCTTGTTCATCGAAAATCTTGACGCCCTCGGTTCGCCGGATTGGGATTTAATCAATCCCTGCCATTATCCTTTCCAGACATCTTACTTTGCCCGGTCAAAAATCGTCGCGCCGCTTATTATGACCCGCGGATGCCCTTACCACTGCACCTTCTGTTCCTGCCGCGCAATCACCGGCCATAAGATCAGGGCCCACAGCGTTTCCTACATGATCCATCAAATCAAGCTACTGCAATCGCGCTTCGGCATCAGAGAGGTATGTTTCATTGACGATAATTTTCTGGCAAGGAAAGATCTGGTCATGGAGTTGTGTGAAAAGATCCTTGCTGAAAACCTGGACATCCGGTGGTCTTGTTTCGGCATTCGTCTGGACCTGGTTGACGAACAGGTGCTGGACCTGATGGAAAAATCCGGCTGCTATTTATTAACCGTGGGTATCGAATCCGGATCCCAGCGGATTCTCGATCATATGAAAAAAAAGCTGACGCTTAATCTGATTGAAGAAAAATTAAAACTGATTAAAACTAAAAACGGTATCAACGTGATCGGCAATTTTATCATCGGTTATCCTGCTGAGAATGAAGACGACATCCGCAAAACCATAAAATTCGCCGGAAAGCTTCCTCTATATGGCGCCAACTTCTTCCCGTTTCATCCCACGCCGGGCACTGAAATTTACGAAAGGCTGATAGCAGAAAAAAAACTTGGACCAATGAACTGGCAAAACATGGGACAGGATATGAAACCTTACGTTCCGGAAGGCATTTCCCGCCAGCAATTTACGTGGTTATTCGCGCTGGCATTTATTAATTTTTATTTGCGGCCGAAAGTCATTCGGAATGTTCTTCGGGCCACCAAATCTCTGGATAAATTGAAATATATCGCATACAGAATTTTTAAAATCATCAGATGATTTTTTCTCTATCTTAATCGCATGAAAATTATCGGTATCAACGTCATACCAGTTAACCCTTTACAGCGGTTTATCTCCCTCCGGTTTATGAGTCCATGCACAGAGGATCAAGTCTTTTGTTATGTTGACGGATTTTAAAATTCTGTGTAGTTAAAAAAGATGATTCCCGATGACGGGGCTCATTGATTCTCTGGAGCCGATGACCAGAATCGAACTGGTGACCTACTGATTACGAATCAGTTGCTCTACCGGCTGAGCTACATCGGCATCCGGAATGAATCAGCCTCTTATAAAGAGGTCAAACTCTTATCTTAAGGGTTATTGATTGTCAAGTTTTTACATCTTTTTGCAAGCAAGGTCGAGACCATGATTCTTTTCCTACTGATTTTTTTAAGTCTTTACGGCGGCATTAATTTTTACGCTTTTCTGAAGGCAAAAACTCTCTTCCACTTTTCCGGCAAAATTGAAATCATCATAATTATTTCAATGATTTTTCTTATTCTGGCTCCGATTATCATAAAACTGGCGGAAAAAATTCATTGGGAAACGCTGGCCCGATCAATAGCTTATTGCGGGTACCTGTGGATGGCTTTTGTTTTTTTATTTTTCGTTATTCATGTTTCCTTTGATCTGATCCGGCCGTTATTAAAAATAATATTTCAGACCCCGGGAGGCGACTCTTTAAAAAACATTCTTTTTTTCACGGCTCTTTTCCTTTCTTTGTCTTTTGTGGTGTACGGGTTCTTCGACGCGAAAAACATACAAGTCAAAAAGCTGGAAATCCATACTGAAAAATTACCGCCCGGGCATGAAACATTACGTATTGTGCAGATATCCGACGTTCACATCGGGCTGATTGTCAGGGGTAAACGCCTGCAAAACATCCTTGAAAAGGTACGGGAGGCAAAACCGGACATTCTGGTTTCCACGGGAGATTTGCTGGACGGAGAACTGGACAATATCGCGTCTGAAGCAAAAAGAATGATGGAAATAAAACCAAAGTTTGGAAAATACGCCATCATGGGCAATCATGAATATTACGCGGGAATTGAAAAATCTCTGGCATTTACAAAAAGTGCCGGTTTTGAAATACTAAGAGATGAGAGCAAAAAAATAGCCGGAATACATATGATCGGGCTGGATGATCCGACCGGACGCGGTTACGGTGTTTCAGAAAAAAACCCCAGCTTATCCAATCTGTTCCCGGTTAAAAAAAGTAAAGAGTTTATTTTATTGTTAAAACACCAGCCGACCATCAGAGAAGATAAAAATTTCGACTTGCAGCTTTCCGGCCATACCCATGGGGGACAAATTTTCCCATTTATGTTCCTGACGAGGATTTTTTTCCCAAAAAACAGCGGATATCATCAATTATCCGATAACAAATCCGTTTATATAAGCAAGGGAGCGGGCACATGGGGGCCGCCCGTTCGTTTCCTTGCACCTCCGGAAATCACAATTATTGACGTAATAAAAAAATAATGCTCTTTAATATCCAATATTTAAAGAAACGAAGCGCTCCAAAGCGCTGTTGTTTTCATTAGCGATTTCAAAGTACGGGCATCCCTGTAAAAAAATTGTTCTATAGGGCTTAAGTGCTTAAAAAAACGTTTATATTTTCATTCATAAAATGCTGTTTCTCCTTGACAACCGAGACATGCTTGTATATTATTTCGCCACTTTGTAAAAATAAGTTTATTGCTTCAATCAAAAGCCCTTTTTTTCTTTAAACACCGGCTTTTAACAAAAAGGTAACTGTGTGATTTAAGAAACGGGGAGGAGTTGTTAAAAAATTTTGACGAGCTTTTTTCGCTTTTCAATATGTTTTTTAAGAAAAAGGTAAATATTTTTATGCATTCGATAAATGACATGAAGAAAAGTAGTGATGGCGTTTCTCGGCATATTTTATTTTAAAAGTATATTATCACGTAACCAAACTACTTAACCCAAAGGATATTGATGAAAAGAAAATTTGTCATTGTTTTGTCATTATTATTTTTTTTAACCTTTACCCCTCTTGCGGCCCTGCCGGTTATGGCCAATGAACCTCTTGAGGGGATTCAGCTTGCGTTAAGCGGTGTCAGCGCGGACGATGCAAATGCGGCCGCTGATCAGGAGGCAGTCAAAGCTCCGAAAGAAACAACGGACGTTCAAGAAACAAAAGCGGTCGAAGCTCCTCCCGTTGCCGAACCGCAAAAGCCAGTCACGACTCAGGAGGGATCGGCAAAGAGCATCGAGCAGGAGTTAAAAGAACTTAAAGAGGAAATTCAAAAATTACGGGGAGAAAACGAAGCGCGCAAAAAGCTGGAAATCCCCGAAGAAGAAAAAAGCCAGACCATTGACGACATACTTTCTGCCGCAGGCCGGCAGTATTCTCTTTTGAAGAAAGGCACTGTCGGGCTGTCCTATACGTTCAACTATGCGTATTACTCCGGCGATGCCATTGATGAATCAACAACGGTTTTGCGCAGAGTCAATCATAATCTGACCAATACCCTTGCTCTCGAATACGCTTTTTTTAATAATCTCACCGTCAGTTCTAATTTTCCTTTCGTTTACAAATACAATAAAGTGGGCACCGATGAATCTCTTGACGTAACGGATCTGGGAGATATCTCTATCGGATTCTCGTGGCAGCCGTTTAAAGCCGGAGGTCGCATCCCCACAACCATATTATCATTGAGTTTGTCCCTCCCCACAGGAAGCAGCCCCTTCGAAATTAATTATGAAGACGAACTGGCAACCGGTTCCGGCTATTACGGAATTGGCGCGGGGGTTTCGTTCAGCAAGGTGTTGGACCCGCTGGTCGCCTTCGGCAATTTAAACTACACCTACGGCATACCCGAAAGCGGCCTGTCTCAAATTCTGTATGAGGATCCTTCTGACCCGGCATCGAAAATATATCTGGAAAAAGTCGAGCCGGGAAGCAGCATCGGAGTGTCCATGGGATTCGGTTATGCCCTGTCCTATCAGGCTTCTTTGAATATGAGCGCGCAATTCAGTTATTCCTTCGGCAGCAAATACAAATCCAACACCGGCACCACTGAAACAGGCAGTTCCCTCTCTTCATCATTTAACGTGGGAACCGGTTGGAGAATAACTCCTTCAAGATCAATATATGCAACTGTCAGCATGGGGCTGACCAATAACGATCCCGACGTGTCTTTATCTTTGCGGTTACCGTATGAATTTTAGGAGAATCTCTATAAGAACTTTTTAACGATCAGAAAAAAATGTTTTTTTACGTTTTATCTTACAACATAGTAATGGGGGAGGGATGATGACAATACTTTCAAAGATCAAAAGGTTGATTACCTATTTATCATTATCTTTACCGGTATTATCTTTTTTCCGAAGGAAAATTTTAAATTCGAATAAATTGCTTTTGTATGTGCCGATCTATTCTTTGTTCATTACATTGGCGGCGGTTTTATTTTTCGGCCTGCACCAGGCAGAAGGCGCTTTCAATGAATCCATGGCCATTGACACCAAAGCCATTTCACTGGCCAACAACGTGACGGCTGATCCCCCGGGGACCGCATCTATTCATTATAACCCTGCCGGACTCTCTTTTATGGGGGACGGCAGTTACATCAGTGCGGGCCTCATTCCTGCGGTTCTCAAAATGTCAGGGACATTTGAATCCGACCCCAACCATCAGGCCTTTCATGATTATCAGGGAAATGTCATTGTTGATCCGCTTGCCGGAAGATCCAGCAGCACCAGCACGGGCAGAATGTTCATTCCCATTCTGAACGACACGGCGCCGGCCGTTATGGGTCCGATATTCGGCTTATCCTACAGAAAGCCCGGCTCCAAATGGACGTTTGGATACACGACCTATGCCCAGTACGGCGGTGGATGGGAATATGGCGACGATGATCCGGCGATGTACGGAGCAAAATCCGTGTATCTGCAGCATCTGATTTATGCCGCTCCGGCCATCAGCTACCGGATCAACAACAATCTGGCCGTGGGCGCCTCGTTCGGCATCGGGCAGACAGCCATGGGACTGGAACTGAAAATGAGAGGTCCCAATGAAATCGTCAACATAACGAAAATTCTGGGGGACGCAACACAGGGCATGGCCAATCCGCTTTTCGATGTCACGGTTCCCCTGCCGCTTTTCGCCGGCGGCGTCGGGGTTTATGATAATATAGGCGATTTATCATTGAGCTTAAGAGATGATTTTTCTCCCTCTTATAATCTGGGAGTATTGTGGGAACCCTTTGACTGGGTAGCGCTTGGACTTTGTTATCAGAGTGCCGTTAAATCAAATGTATCCGGCAAATTCAGTCTGAAATACAGTGAAGACTGGCAAAGAATGGTGGCCTGGTCGGGCAGTACCGCTGTCATGCAGATTTCGTCGATCATTTTTGACCTGCCTTACACGGCCACAGATGAACAAAAGGGAACCGTCTCGACGACTCTGGAATTTCCTCAAATAGTCAATGTCGGCGTCAAACTCAAACCGACAAAGCGACTGTCTCTTTTAGGCGAAGTGCACTGGGCGGAGTGGTCCGCGGTCAAGGAAAACGATCTCAAATTTGATCAAAAGGTTCAATTTCTTCAGATGGCCAAATTCATGGGTTACAGCGGAGGATCATACAATATGAAAGTGGCCAGAGAATTCAAGGATACGCTGAACTGGGGCGTGGGTGTTGAATACCAGTTGCTGGATTGGCTCCAATTGCGGGCCGGTTACGAAAACCGTACGAGTTCAACTATTGATGAATATTACGATCTTATGTACGCCCTTCCCTCCATGCGCTATTTCGGCGCCGGTATGGGAATTCAATGGAAAGATATCGATATCGACCTCGCGCTGGGTTATATGATCAGTAAATCATTTAAAATCAGACCCGGGCAAAGTAAAAACATGAACTCCTATACGCTGGGAGACGGTCTGAATACATCTTACCGGGGGTTGAGTTATGAACAGGAAGTCTCTGTTTACCTGGCCTCGTTGAAAGCCACAATGCCCCTTCATATCGTGACCGATATGATTTTTGGTTTACTGCCTTTTAAATTCGGTTCATCCAAGGGCAGCAAGGTTGCAGATCTTAAAGAACCGGTGGATTCATCCGCTAATTTCATGAATAATATGCGTTATAAAAACAAGTATTATTTTATTGAAGACAGCGAATAAGATTGGAATCGGACTCCGGTTGGTCGGGTCAAAGGAGTGCTTACGATTTGGCTTTACGCTGGAGTGATTGCATTTTCCGCATATCCTCTTCCATCGCGCGGAGATGCTGCTCTCTCGGTTCGTACCATGTGCTGACATTGCTTCTGTAAATATCATAAATAACCCGGCTTGCCTCGGGATATACGTTCACGTAAATATTGAAGACATTCAGCAAAACCACCGGATCCTTCACATTCCTGAAACGCGAGGGCCCCAGGTCAACCCATTGCACTTCGGGCGGAACGGCGGCCAGCATTGATTCATGAACCAGCACAGCGGCATTTTTCTCGAAATAGACAAGTTTCCATCCCGCCTTTAAAAAGTCTTCAATTAAAAAATGTCTGTTGTAATGAATGATGGCTGTCTTAAAAGGATAGCGTTGATTAAAACGCCTCATGTCCTCAGGGGTTGGCAGCATGCGTTCCAGTTGCCAATAATCAGGTGCAACCTGTTTATGATAGGGCACAAGACGCGGGTCAATAAAAACCTTATAATCGGGATAAAGCGCCCAGATCAGATAACCGCCGAGCAGGTAATCGTTAAATATCGGCCCTTCGAGTTTATACTTCTTCAAAAACGCCACTTCTGCAACAGGGACACTCTCGTCAAGCCCGGCTCCGAACCACCGGTTATAGGCGCCATATCTGATATTCTGATTGGCCACATTGATAAACAGGAAGAAAAAAATGATCAACGATATGAGGGTTGCTTTTCCGGTCAGGGTCTTCCAATGGAACCGGTGAATCCAATACACAAACATGAAGAAAAAAGTAAAAGAAAGAAGGTATCCGCCTCTCATTCCCCGCATGCTTCCCCAGGATGTTGCCAGAAAGATGAAAAGCAGCGCAAAATCACAGGATTTCTTCTTGATAAAATCAAAAAGGAAAATACATCCGAGGATCATCATCATCAAAAAGAACAGCCAGGCGACCTGACCCTGTAGGACAAAAAGGCTTCTGACGCTTTTCAAATAAGGCCATAAGGAGACATACGCCGAAATATATTTGCTGTTCAGCTCATAAATCTCGGAGGTCAATCCATGGTAAATACTCCAATGATAAGTAATACCGTAAGGATTCAACAAGGTCACCGCCAGAGACAAAAAGTATGCTATGCCAAAATGAATCAGTTCATCGCTGGTGAATGATTCTCTCGGAAAGATTATTCTATTTAAAATTTCGCCAGTAAATATCAGAGCAAGAAAAATAAGGGCTAAAATAAAAGCACCGTGCAGGTTGACCCAAAATGCAAAGAGCACTGGATAACAATAGAATAAATGTTTTCTTCGGGTCACTTTGACGGAAAAAAAGATAAAGACCGTCCAGGAAAACAATAAGGCCGAAAACAGCTCCGGTTTGTAAAAACTACAAACCATGGAACAGGTGATGCCGATGGCGGCAATAACGGTTAACGCTGTAACATCCAGTCGTTGGCCTGTCGATCGCAGGAAAAGGTAAAAAGAAAGAAAAATTCCGAGAAAGATCAGCCACTGAAACAACCACAGACCGAAGCCGCCCAGGCAATGATACATGAGGTAAAGAATAATGCTGCCCAGAAACGTATTATAAATCCAGCCGGAATCCGCCGGCGTCCAGGAAAAAATGGAATGATCGATCACCAGGGTATGATGGGTTAAATAATATTTTCCCAGAGCCATCTGCCACCATAAATCGTAATCGCCGCGCGGCAGCGGATACGCCAGAAAAATCAGCAGGGGCACTAAGATAGCTGTCATCCATTTCAGACCGGGGGAAGCAGCCAGTCTTTCAGAAACGGCAACCAGACAAGAAGTTATCGATGGTCGGCGGTTGCTTTTCCGACTTTGAGTCTTCAATAAATCGTTATCGGAAATTATTTCCTTTTCGCCCATGCGACTCCAGGTAATGAGAAAAAATTATTGTTCTTTCTCTTTATAAGTTCTTTCAACACCAGACTGCAAAACGCTAATCAAACCACTTATGGAATGTATAGCACCCTCTGGTGATTTCGAATCCGAATTTGACCAGAATTTTTTGCACGGCAATATTATTGAGCTGGGTGGAAATAACCATTCTCCTGGCGTCTTTTGACAAGCACCACGCCTTGGCTCTGTGCAAAAATGACTGATAGATGCCCTGCCCCCGGAAATCGGGATGAATCCCTCCCAGAAACAATTCGCCCTCATCCGGATTATTCATGCGGAAAACGCCAAAAGCTACGATTCTGCCTTGAATCTCGGCTACCATAAAATTTTCATCGGAACCTTTTGCAACGCAGGCTTTTCTTGCCCAGTCCACATAAACGTCATCGCATTTATCACGGTCCAGTCTTGGGTCGGCATGATAATGTCCGAAATAGCCGCGAAACGACTCTATCGCTACCCGCTCAACAACGTTTTCTTCTCCCCGCCGGATCGGCCTGAAATGAACATCATCATCTGAAGAAGAAACCGGCCGCCTCAGAAGATCAAATGTATAATAAACGAGGGTATCCATCAGAAGGAAGCCTTGCTTTTCCATGGATTGCGCCGCGCCAAGATCAGATATACTGCAACGTGCAATTAATAATTTTACCGCATGGCTGACGCAGAAATCCAGGACAGAGGGAAGGCGATCCGCCGTCATATCAACAACTCTGGCTGTCTTAATACCAAAACGTTCCTGATCAATTTCCGAAATAAACATCTTGAATGCATCCGAACTCATGATGACCTCGCAGGGATCCTTTCCATGACTCAATCAATTCTTTATCACTATTGACCCGTTTATGACATAAGTCTAGAAATATTTCATTGCTCAAATTATTTTTCCTTCATTCATGGAAAAACAAATCGGGCCTTTCCTGAAACGCCTTTTCCTTTAAACGGATATTGGAATCCATGGCGGTCAAAATTTCCTTCTTCATGAAGAAACCGTCACTTACATTTCTCTTGAAGACATAATAAATGTATCTACCCGCCCTTGGATCAAGCCGGACATAAAAGTTAAAAACATTTGTCAGAATTTCCGGATTCCGGACATGTTTGAAACGGATCGGGCTGAGACTGATGTTGCCCGCTATCGGCTCAATGAGGGGCAACAGCGATTGATGTATCAGGATGGCCGCATTTTTTTCAAAATATAATAAACGCCAGTCGTCTCCGGCTTTTAAAAAATCAAAAATAAGCGCCATCTGTCTGTAATGAAGGATGGCAATGTTAAAAGGATATTTCTCTCTGAATCGACGGATATCATCCCGGCTGACATGTCTGATGGTGAATTCCATATAATCGGGAAATACCTGATTTCTGTAAAGGCCGCCGCGCGGATCAATAAACACCTTGTAATCAGGATAAAGCTTCCACAACAAATATCCGCCGATAACGTAATCGTTGAATATCGGTCCCGGCAGTTTATATTTTTTCAGAAATTCAACTTCCTCAACCGGCACGTAACCGTCAAGATCCCTTCCGAACCATTTATCGTCCGCCCCGTATTTTATGTTAAAAAAAGAAACCATGCCGAAAAAGAAAATGAAAACCATGATCGAAAAGACCGTCGTCTTGCTGCCGAATTTGGTCATCTGCAAACGGGAAACCAGCAGATAATAAAAGATAAAGAAAAAGACAATCGGGAAAAAATAGGTTGCCCGACTTGTTTCCATGCCTTTCCAATACAAAGCCAGACTGACGATGCATAAAGCAAAGTCACACGATTTATGTTTCATCAGATCATAGGCAACAAGAAACGCAATGCTCATCATCATCAGCGTCAATATCCAGGCCGTCATTCCGACACCGAATAACTCAGGCCCCATTTTCCTTAAATAAGGCCAGAGGCTGGCATAGGCCAGAACAAATTTGTCATACGGGCCGGAATAATCTCCCACGCCGACAGCGTTCATGATTGTCGGGACAAGGCTCTTCAAATAGTCAATCCCATAAGGATTGAGCAACGTGGCCGCTCCGGAAAGAATAAGGGCCAGGCCGAAATGCATCAGATCTTCCGTCTTCAACGATTTTTTCGGGAAAAAAATTCTATTGAGAAACTCGCCGGCAAACGCCAGGCCGAGAAACGCCAGACCGACAATAAAGGCTCCGTGAAGATTGACCCAAAAAGCGAAAATCGGCGGGAAAAGATAAAAAAGATACCGGTTGCCCCTGATCTTGATATGAAAAAAAATATGTGCCGTCCAACAGAATAAGAGTGCGGACAACAATTCGGGCTTGTAATAACGACAGGAGATGGAACAGGCCATGGCAACGGCGGCGATCACCGTCGCGCTGTTGATATCCAAACGCTGATGGATTGATCGCAGAAAAAGGTAAAAAGAAAGAAAAACGCCGCTGAATATAAGCCATTGAAAAAGCCACAAGCCGAATCCCTCCGCCCAATGGTAAAACAGATAAACGGCGATGCTTCCCAGACAGGTATTATAAATCCAGGTTGGATCCGTCGGCGTCCAGGAAAACATTGAGAGATCCATTTTCAGTGTATGGTGCGTGAGATAATATTGCCCGTGCGCCATCTGCCACCACACATCATAATCAATCCGGTCCACCGGATACTTGAGTAAAATCAGAACCGGAAGAAGGGAGATCATCAGCCACCTCAGATTGACTGATGCTGAAAGTTTTTCAGAAAAAGCAAAAAAAGACGACGCCCGTAAAGGATGTTGAGGGGCGTCATTGCCCGCAGCAACGGGGTTGCTTCCGTTTTCTTCCCTTTCGTCCATAGAATGGATTTTCCCCCTCGTGTTTTTCACAATAGAAATTCATTTACCCTGCAGCATATCCGGCATCAACGGACCCGATAAAAATCCATGATGGCCCTGACAACAGCCTGGACATCTTCTTCCGTCATCGCGTAGTAAAGGGGCAAACGCAAAAGACAGTTGCTGATCGCGGTCGTTACCTCCAAGGCGCCGCACGTCCTTGCGTATACTTTCCCGGCCGGAGAACTGTGCAGCGGCACATAATGAAAAAAGGCCGAGATCCCCCGGTCTTTCAAAAAAGAGGCCAGGTCGATTCTTTCTCTTAAAGATCCGGTGATCACATAAAAAATGTGACCGTTGCGGAAACAATCGTCGCGTTGAGTCGGAAGCCGGATCAGCCCTTTTTCCTCCAGCGGCTCCAATTGCTTCCAATATACATCATAAATCGCATTGCGTCGGGAGATCATTTGATCGACGTTTTCCATCTGGGCATAAAGAAATGCGGCAATGATATCGCTGGGAAGATAGGAAGACCCGACATCAACCCAGGTGTATTGACTTAAGCCTTTCCGAACAAACTGACTGCGGTTGGTGCCCTTTTCCCGGATGATTTCCGCCCGTTCGACATACTTTTCATCATTGATCAGCAATGCGCCGCCTTCCCCCGAAATCATGCTTTTCGTTTCGTGAAATGAGCAGGCGCCGAAATGTCCGATGCTTCCCAATGGCCGTCCTTTATAGGAACACAGGATGCCGTGCGCCGCGTCTTCAATCACGAACAGCTGATGCCGACGGGCGATATCCGCAATAACATCCATCTCACAGGGAACGCCGGCGTAATGCACCGGCAGAATGACTCTGGTGCGCGGCGTCACAGCGGCCTCAATCAGCGCCTCATCAAGATTGAGCGTGTCGGGCCGGATATCGATAAATACAGGGATTCCGCCCCGCAAAACAAAAGCATTGGCTGTCGATGCAAAAGTATAGGACGGCATGATAATTTCATCGCCAGGCTGAATATCCGCCAGCATTGCCGAAATTTCCAGAGCCGCTGTACACGAATGCGTCAGGAGCGCTTTGCGGCAATGAAGTTTTTCTTCCAGCCAGATCTGACATTTTTTTGTAAAGGGACCGTCTCCGGCAGTATGGTTGTTTTCCATCACCGCCCGGGCAATATAAATAAGTTCCTTGTCAGCGATATACGGCTTATTAAAAGGAATCTCGATTTTATTCTTCACAGTTCATTTTCTCCACACCGTGTCCATTTTCAGCCGTGATTTTTCTAAAGACGATCAGGCTCCTGTCCGAAGGCATAACCCCGACCGGGCAGGGTCGAAACTCAATAAGGGTATTGCTTTCTTACGTCATCCGGATCTGATCTGTCACCACGTAGAGAGGTTTCCCTCTGGAGGCATTGAAAAATCGAAACAACGAAAACATTTTCAACGGATGATCGCCGGAGGAAGCAAGAATATCCACAGCCAGAGATAATCTTCGGCTGAATGTATAGCCCGATTTTCCATAAGGCCGTTTATCGTGTTCCACGTCAAGGGGTATCACGTCGAAGCCCGCCCGTCTGACCAGCAACGGCAGATAGAAAGATTGTTCAGGCAATTTTTTTATTTTATCAATAACCTGTCGGGAATAAATGCCGAAATTGGACTGCGCCGCATCACTATTCTGGCGGGTTACCCATTTCAAAAGACCGTGGAAGATATATGAAAATATGCGCTTGATGGTTTCATCGCGCCTTTCCACCCGACGGCCGATCACAACATTATATCCTTCCTGCGCTTTTCCCCAGAAGCGGGGAATCTCTTCCGGACGGTCCTGCAGATCACAATCCATGACGACTACCCATTGTCCGTGCGCCACATCCACCCCGGCTTTAATCGCATTGTGCTGGCCAACGTTCTTCGCAAGTTTCAGACCGATTACCCGGGAATCCTTCTTCGCCATGGCGCCGATGATCTCCCATGGTTTTCCCGGTCCGCAGTCATCGATCAGAATAAATTCGAAATTTTCCGAAATCGGGCTGACCGCAGCAACAGTCCGACAATAAAGAGGCATCAGGGTGATATCGCTTCCATAGACCGGCACAACAATGGACATATCCGGATTTCCAGCCATCAAGAACCCCTTGCAAATGATTGACCAACAAAATTTACTGATATTTTAAGGTTTTGGACATGAACCTTTACATAACTTACCATCATTTTCAACTCTTTTGTATGTTGATTTTTTTTCAAAACCGGACTGTAAGAAAAAGCCGCTTTAGCAAAAAGCAATCAAAAATGATTTGGTTTTTCATAATCCCGGAGATTTCCCTCAAGAGCCTTTCGGAACAGATTTCAGTCCACCCTGATCAGCATGGCGTCGCCCTGTGCGTGCCCGGAACAAATCCCGCAGACGCCCCAGCCGCCGCCTCGTCTTCTCAATTCGTAACCCAGCGTCATTAAAATCCGAGCACCGGTCGCTCCGATGGGATGACCGTAAGCAATCGCCCCGCCGTTGACGTTGACTTTTTTAAACATTGTTTCCCTGGACATGCCCAGTATCGAACGGCAGCTTACCAGTGCGACTGCGGCAAAGGCTTCATTAATTTCAATGACCTCCATCTGATCAAGCGTCATGTCATTCTGATCCAGAATCTTTTTGATGGCCAACCCCGGAACAGTGGCGATGTCCTTGGTCGGCTGGGAAACTTCAGCGTAATCCACGAGGGTAAAAATAGGCTTCAATCCCAGCTCATCAGCTTTCGCCCTGCTCATTAACAGACAGACATCTCCGCCGTCATTGACGCCGGGAGCATTCCCGGCGGTTACACTGCCGGGCCGGCCGGTAACGGTACTCGTATGATTAAATACGGGAGGAAGTTTCGCCAGCCCCTCAAGCGTCGTTTCCGGACGCGGCCCCTCGTCTTTGTCCATGATCAATATTGCTTTGCCCTGCCGGACTTCAACCGGAAAAACTTCGTCATCCAGTCTGCCTTCCTGCATGGCACGTACCGCGTTCATCTGGGAATTAAGCGCCCATTCATCCTGCTCCTGTCTGGAAAATCCGAATTCATCCGCAACTTCCGAGCCATGAATGGCCATATGCCGGTTATAGAACGCATCCCAGAGGCCGTCGTAAACCATTGAATCGACAACCCGTCCGTTGGGCAGAGCCATTTTCGCTCCCCAGCGCATGTCCGGCAGAACAAAAGGACAGTTGCTCATGCTTTCCTGCCCGCCTGCAATACAGATCTCCGCGCGCCCCAAAAGAATCATCTGAAAAGCCAGATCAACTGTTTTGATGCCGGACGAACAGACCTTGTTGACCGTTATAGACGGAACAAATTCCGGCACACCCGCAAGAATCGTAGCTTGTCGACCCGGTATCTGGCCGCAGCCGGCGGGAACTACCTGTCCCATAAAAATATAGTCAACATCCGACGGGGCCACTTTGCCCCCGGTGCGCCGCAAGACTTCTTTAATGGCCATGGCGCCGAGCTCCATAGCCGAAAAATTCTTTAACGCACCGCCCGAACGGCCGTAAGGCGTTCGACAGGCCTCGACACAGACCACCTCTCGAAACCGGGCATGAGGATTCTTCATTTTCCGGCCCATTGTTGAAAAGTCCGGTTTTCTCTCTCCGAATTTCGCTATCGGCGCGTCTTTATAGATATCCGATTTTTTTCTTTCCAGTTTCTGCGGGATTTTAGCCATACAATTTTCCTCCCCTTTTTGTGTTTCGCTTTTCATAAAACACCCTATAAACCAGGATGAAAAATTTTTCACTTGTTTTTGCACAGGGCATTTTTAAAATCAACGGGTTTAACGGATTTTTCCGGAAGATGAACAAAAAAACCGCCGGATGGATCCAATAATGGGATTGACGAAAGCAGAATAATGCTATAAAAAATCGCCAACCGGTTCAAATCAAGCAATTGTAAGGATCAAAACCATCCATGGACAAACGCCTGGCTTACAGAATTTTCTTTTTATTTTTGTTCATTGCCTTGTCGGCCATCATCTTTATTCATTATGATTTACACCATCTATTCCGAGACCGGGACAGGCTGGTCAATTTTATTCTTTCCTATCCTTACGACCAGTTTATTTTTATTCTTGTGCAGATCATTCAGGTCGTTGCCGCCCCGATTCCTGGCGAACTGACCGGCATCATCGGCGGTTATCTTTACGGACCGCTGTGGGGAACTCTTTATTCAACCATCGGTCTAACAATTGGGTCATGGATTGCCTTCATGCTGGCCCGGTTTTTTGGGGAACCGCTTCTGGAAAATGTGGTTAAGAAAGAGGTTTTTGACAAATTTGATCACTTTATGGAACACAAGGGTCTGCTGGTCTCCTTCCTGCTTTTTCTCATTCCCGGCTTTCCCAAGGATTATCTATGCTACATCATGGGAGTCAGCCGCATACCGGTCGGAACGTTCATTATCATCTCCACAGCCGGCCGCATTTTCGGCACCATCATGCTTTCGATTACCGGCAACGTCGCCCGCAACGGGCAGTACATCCTTCTGACGGTTATTCTGATTCTGGGTGTAACGGTTTTTATTGCGGTTTATTATTATCATGACCAGCTCATTAACATACTGAAAAAAGAAGGGGCCAAACTCGGTCATGTAAAAAAAGAGAGAAAGTCAAAATGAATTTCGTCGATCACTTAAAAAACAAAATTATCCGGCAATCGCGTTTCATCACCCCGGCCGAGGCTATGGAGCTGTTCATTGAAGCGTCCGGCTTCTGTTGGTCGGTTCTGGCCGCTGCTTCCGAAATCCGGGAACATTTCAAGGGAAAGAAAATTATTTTCTGCGGAATCACCAACGCCAAATCCGGACGATGCCCGGAAGACTGCATGTTCTGCGCGCAATCCTCGCATTACAAAACGACGGCACACTCGTATCCTCTGAAAAAATCCGCACAAATCATTGCCGATGCTGAAAAGGCGGTCAGAAACGGAGCGGAATGTTTCGGCATCGTAACCAGCGGCAAACAGTTAAAGTCGAAAAAAGAAAGGCTGGAAATCATCAGAGCCATTCAGGGCGTCCGCGAAACAGGTCTTTTCCCCTGTGCCTCACTGGGAATGATCGACAAAGCAACGGCTATGGAGCTCAAAGCGGCCGGGCTGTTCCGTTATCATCATAACCTGGAGACATCGCGGAGTTTTTTTAAAACCGTCTGCACCACGCATGATTACGAGGAAAGCGTCAAAACACTCTGTGCGGCTAAAGAAGCCGGTTTGTCGGTTTGTTCGGGCGCTCTGATCGGCATGGGGGAAAACATTTCTCATCGCATTGAACTGGCTCAAACCTTGAGAAAACTTGATGTCGACTCCGTTCCTCTGAATATCCTTCATCCGGTCAAGGGCACACCTTTGAGTCATATGCGAGCGTTACCGCCCATGGAAATCCTGATGACCCTCGCCGTTTTCCGTTTCATGCTTCCGGACAGGGACATCCGGCTCTGCGGCGGAAAGGAAAAAAATCTGCGTCAATTGCTTCCCCTGGGTATTGTGGCGGGCGCCAATGCTCTGATGACCGGTGATTATCTGACAACGGCGGGGCAAAACAGTTCTCTGGATCACGAGATGATTGCTGATCTGGGGCTTACTGCGACGCGGGAACGGATTACCTGCACATGCAACATCGAAAAGCACAGCCGGCCGGTGGCCCGTCAAAAAAGACGACCGGTTCAAAAGCACCCTTCATAATCCCGGTGTCGTTTATATCTGTCGTTTATCCAGCACCCGTTGGATCCGGCCTTGCTGTCTCGGAATGCTTTTTGATTCCACCAGGCGGACAACGACATTAATCCCCGTGACCGAAGCCAGACGTTTTTTAATCGTTTCCAGAAACGATCTTTGTTTCTGCAACTCCAGAGAAAATATTTTATCCGTCACCTCCACCACAACTTCCAGATTGTCCATGGCCCCTTCCCTTTCCACAACAATCTGATAGGGTGTTTCCCCCTGAGCCACGCTGAACAGGGCATCTTCGATCTGCGCCGGAAAGACATTGACGCCGCGGACAATGATCATATCGTCTGAACGGCGCATGATTTTTTTCATGCGGACCAGCGTCCGGCCGCATTCGCACGGCGTATAATCCAACGAGGTCACATCTCCCGTGCGGTAGCGGATCAATGGAAAAGCCTCACGGGTCAGTGTCGTGAGCACCAGTTCGCCCTCGGCGCCCGCAGGCAATACCGCCCCCGTTTCAGGATCAATAATCTCCGGAATAAAGGCATCTTCATAAATATGCATGCCTTTTTTGCACAAACATTCACCGGCAACGCCGGGACCGATCAGCTCGGAAATAACGTAGTTGTCGGTCGCTTTCAACAAAAGCCTGTTTTCAATTTCTTCGCGCATCTTCTCCGACCAGGGCTCGCCACCGAAGAGTCCCGTCTTCAGGGAAAGGGATTTGGGATCGATACCCAGTTGATCAAGACGATCCGCCAGGGCAATGGCATAACTGGATGTGCTGACCAGAACCGTTGATTTATAATCCTGCATGATCATAATCTGCTTGTCCGTATTTCCGGTTCCCATCGGGATGACCGAGGCACCGATCGCCTCGGCCCCGTAATGCACGCCGAACGCGCCGGTGAAAAGTCCGTACCGGAAAGTAATCTGCACCACATCATCGGGAGTCACACCGGCAGCCGTCATAAAACGCGCCGCCAGATTCGACCATATCTTGATATCGTTTTTCGTGTACCCCATCACGATCGGCTTGCTGGTGGTGCCGGAGGAAGAATGAATGCGCACCACCTCTCTGAGCGGAACGGCAAACATCCCATAGGGATAATTGACCTGTAAATCGTCTCTGGTGGTAAACGGCAGCCGGCTCAAATCGGCCAGGGAACGGATATCTTCCGCGATAATGCCTGTCTCGTTAAATATTTTTCTATAGTGCGTGACATTTTTGTAAACCCGGTTGACCACGGCCTGAAGTCTTTCCAGCTGCAGCTGCTCGAGCTCATCGCGCGCCATACACTCGTGAGTCTGATCCCATATATTCATAAAATAACCTCCGTAAAAGGAAAGTTGTTGAAAAATATTGATGACGTTGACGGACCGTTCTTCTCCAAACTTCGGCTGCTTACCTTTCCCATATTTCTTTTTTATCCCTGCCGAGATACGCTCGCTGAACATCTTTGTTGTTGAGCAGTTCAGCAGCTGTCCCTTCCAGGATCATGTGTCCTGTTTCCAAAACATAACCGCGGCCGGCCATTTTCAGCGCCGCGCGCGCATTTTGTTCCACCAGAAGAACGGTGGTCTTCTGTTCTCTCGACAACGAGGCGATCACCCGGAAAATCTCCTGCACCACCATCGGCGCCAGCCCCATGGAAGGTTCATCCAGCAGCATCAGCTTCGGCCGGGTCATGAAAGCGCGGCCGATAGCCAGCATCTGCTGCTCTCCGCCGGACAAGGTTCCGGCCAGCTGTTTTCGTCTCTCCCGGAGGATGGGGAACAGATCATAAACCATCTCTTTATTTTTTTTAACATCACGGGCGCCTCCGAGTATCCTGTGATGCAGATAGGACCCCAGCTCCAGATTATCTTCCACGGAGACAGGCTTAAACACCTGACGGCCTTCCGGAACCTGAGAAATACCAAGTCTCACAATCTGATGAACCGGAAGATTATTGATCGGCGCGTCGTTGAAGATAATCTGACCGCTTCTCGTGGGCACAACCCCTGATAAAGAATTCAGGAGGGTGGTTTTGCCGGCCCCGTTGGCGCCGATCAGTGTGACAATTTCGCCCTCGGCAAGATGCAGCGAGACGTTCTTCAACGCCTGCGCCTGTCCGTAATATGTATTGATATTCTTTATCTTTAACATGGTGTTTACCCAACGGCTCCCTAAAAATACCGGCGATTAGACGCGGTCGAGACAAGGGTTGATACGCATTTTTGTTGCACGTTGCAGCATCGGACAATTTTTTAAAAACCTCATTATCCTTCACCGAGATACGCGGAGATGACTGCGGGGTTTTCCTGAATTTCCCGCGGTGTCCCCTCAGCCAGTTTTTTACCCAGGTTCAAGACCACAATAGCATCACAGACATCCATCACCAGGTCCATATCGTGCTCTACCAGAACGACCGTTACGCCGGATTGTCTTATTTTGCGAATAAGCAACGCCAGTTCGGCGGTCTCCCTGCTGTTCAATCCTGCCGCCGGTTCATCCATCAGAATGATCTTCGGCCCGGCAGCCAGCGCCCGGGAGATTTCCAGCAGCCGTCCCTTGCCGAAAGGCAGATTTCCGGCCGTCATTTCCGCCAGCTCGGCAATGCCGGTATATTTAAGCCATACCATGCTTTTTTCCCGGATAGCTTTTTCTTCCCTGGTCTGACGCGGCAGTTTAAAAGCACACGAGAAAATGCCGCTTGAACTCTTCGTGTGTAAACCGACCATCACGTTTTCCAGAACAGTCATTTTCCGGAACAGTTCCACATTTTGAAATGTGCGCACCAGCCCCCGGCCGGCAAGTTCTTCGGTTTCCAGAAAAGAAATATTTTCTCCGCCGAGGAAAACATCCCCTCCGGTCTGGGTGTAAAGGCCGGTCACGATATTGAAAAGCGTGGTTTTCCCGGCCCCGTTGGGACCGATAATGCCGGTAATGGATCCTTCCTTGACCGAAAACGACACATCCTCCAAGGCGTTCAGTCCGCCGAAAATCTGCGTGATGTTGCTGAGTCGAAGCATCATTCACCTTTGCCTTTTCTCAGGCGGGACGAAAAAAATTCTGCCGCCATCTCAATTCCGCTGATCAGACCGCCGGGCATATACATCGTCATCAGAATCAGCATCAATCCGTAAATAACGATGTCCAGATCCTGGAAAACGCGCAGGAATTCCGGCATCATGGTCAAGATGACCGCCCCCAGAAACGACCCGTAAACGCTGCCCAGACCACCGATAACAATCATCGTCAGCAGCTCCACGGAAAAATTAAAACCGAACGACGCGGGCGCTATAAACGTCATGACGTGAGCGTAAAGACTGCCGGCAACGGCCGAAATCACGGCAGAAACCGTAAAAATCTGCACCTTCAGGAACCTGGCATTGACGCCCATCACGCGTGCGGCCACTTCCGAATCATGGATCGCGCGAAGTGCGCGGCCGATCCTCGAGTTGGACAAATTAATCGAGAGCATCATCACAACCAGCGTAAAAACCCACACCAGGTAATAATTGCTCTGATCATTATCGAAAACAACCGGACCGATTTTCAAACTGGGAATGCCGGACAAGCCCGAAGGTCCTCCTGTCCAGTCCACGGTTTCATTGAAAATAATGTACATAATAATGCCGAAGCCCAGGGTGGCCATGGCCAGATAATGCCCCTTGAGTTTCAAAATGGGAAATCCGATCACAAAAGCAATCAGGCCGACACAGACCGCCGCCAGAAAAATGATCAGAAACGGCTCGACAGGGTACCGGGACGTCACGATGCCGGAGATGTAAGCGCCCATGCCGAAAAAGGCGGCGTGCCCCAGAGAAATCTGCCCGGCATATCCCAAGAGCAGATTCAGTCCCACCGCCAGCATGGTGTTGATGCCGACAAACACGAGCACGTTTAAAAGATAATTCCCCTGCAGGAAAAACGGGACCGACAACACGGCCAGTGCGAAAATGACGAAGATGAATATCTGATGTTTTTTTTCTTTTAGCATGATCAAATATAATGCACCAATCCGTAAACGGTTTATCCGCGGCCGGCGCCTAAAACCGCTCCGTTTCCTTTTTTCTGAACAATCCCTCCGGACGAATAAATAGAATCAACAGCAGAATGATAAACGCGATGGCATCTTTGTAACTGGCGGAAATAAAACCGGCGCCCAGAGCCTCCAGCAGCCCCAGCAAAAGACCGCCCAGCACCGTTCCCATGCCGCTGCTCATGCCGCCGATAATGACCGCGCAAAATCCCTTCAGGCCGAGCATGACCCCGACATCGAAGGACGTCATCGTCAGGGGCGCGATAATAATACCGGCCAGAGAACCGATGGCGGCGCTCAGGGAAAAAGAAAGCAGCACCATGCTCTTCACATTAATGCCGACAAGCCCGGCCGCGCGCGGATTATAGGAACAAGCGCGCATGGCTTTGCCGATGATGCTGTGATTAAAAAATAGCCTGCTGGCCGCGATGATCAAAATCGTCACGCCAAGGATCCAGAGATGTTGAGGCAGAATCGTGGCGCCGGCGATTGAGAGAGGATCGTGACTGGAAAAAGCGGGCAGGGCGTGTGTATCTTTTCCCCAGACCAGCATCGCCACTCCGCGGATAAAAATACTGGCGCCGATCGTGATAATGATCAGACTCAGCGGTTGAGCGTCTTTTAAAGGCCGGATGGCGAAACGTTCGAATAAAATTCCGACAAGGGTCGACACGACAATGGCCAGTGCGATGGCCGGCACGAGCGACACATGCAAAACGGTCAGCAGGAAAACAGTCAGCATGCCGCCGAGCATTACGAATTCCCCTTGGGCGAAATTGATGATTCCGGTGGAATTATAAATCACGGCAAATCCGAACCCGATCAGGGCATAAATGGCACCGTTGGATAAACCGGTCAGAACATATTGAAATAGCTGTTGAAAATTGTCCATATCCCATTCCGTCTCTGCATCGAATACGCGTCACACAGGCCGGGTGGCCGCCGATTCCGCCGTCTGTAAAACGCAGGCAATCGTGGATTCAATATCATTTTTAATTTAGAAATGGTATCAATTTATGTTTGAGTCACTGGACGAACAGAAAACGGCGCGGTTTTGGTTCCGCGCCGTTTATAAAAAAATGAATCCGAATGCCGGATCGGTTAATTGATTAATTTCCAGTCGCCCTTTTCGACCCTGACCAGAACAAAGGCATCGCTGGTCAGACCCGCATGATCCCGGGAAGAGAAACTGAACGTTCCGCCGATACCGGCAAATTTTTTGGTTTTCTCCAACTGGTCGCGAATGGCCGCGGGAGTGAATCCGCCCTGTTCCATGGCTCTCTTCAGCAGCATGACTGCGTCATATGCGTGGCCGCCGAAATGATCGCCTTCCACCTTATAGCGCTCCTTGTATTTGCTCACGTAGTTCAACAGGATTTTTTTCTGCGGATCCGAATCCGGCAACTGATCAGCAACAATCACCTTGCCTGAAGGCAGCATAATGCCTTCCGCTGCTTCTCCGGCCAGTTCAATGAATTTCTTGGAAGAAACACCGTGACTCATGTACAGGGGAATCTTGATCCCCAGCTGTCTGGCGTTTCGGGCAACAATGGCCGGCCCGGGGTTCGTCCCCCAGCAGATGACGGCCTGCGCCGCGCTGTTGCGTATTTTTGTCAATTGCACGGTCATATCCGTGTCTTTCGGACCGTACGTTTCATCGGAAATAATGCTGATATCGAATTCTTTCGCCTGCAATCTCAGCTGTTCGCGTCCGGAAGACCCGAATCCGTCGGAGACCGTGAGAATAGCTACTTTGGAAATTTTCTGCTTTTGCAAATTTTTATAAATCCGCATGACCGCCAGAACATCGTTCTGCGCTGTTTTGAAAACCCATTTTTTTACCGGATCGGTGATTTTAATGCCCGCCGCGCAGGAGATCAGCGGAACCTGAGATTTTTCAATAACCGGAATAACGGCCATGCTGTCGCCTGTCGTGCTCGGACCGATGATTGCCACGACTTTGTCATCCTTGATCAGTTTATTAACCGCCTGGACGGCTTTGGTGGCATCTCCCTGCGTATCATAGACAATCAGTTCCAGCTTGCGGCCCTTGATTCCGCCGGCTTTGTTGATTTCATCAACCATCATCACCGCCGTATTGCGTTCCGGCTCGCCCAGCGGCGATGCCGGACCGGTTACGGCAAACAGCGCGCCGATTTTTACGGGAGGAGCCGCCAACACCACCCCCGCCGTTAAAAAGCTGAAAATCAATACAAAAATAATTCTGAAAATATTCTTCGACATACACACCTCCACTTAAGTTTATTCCACAACCATTCAAACGAATAAAAAAACTTAAAAGCTCCAATGCCGGCAATACGCCGGTGAAACGACTAACCCCTTTGATTAAAAATTCGCCCGGTCTGTCTTTCCAATAGCTTAATATTTTTGACGAGTTGTAAACCACAGAACACTTTCTGTGTCAAACGGAAATTCATCCCCGCCGCCGGCAGACCGGAATATTTTTAAAAAATCTTCCGGTCTTCACACAACAGGAATTTTTATCGAAAACGTTGTGCCCCTGCCTTCCTCACTGGCAACCGTTATCTCTCCCCTATGCCGCTGAATAATTTCATAGGTAATACTCAGTCCCAGACCGGTCCCCTTCCCCACTGCTTTGGTGGTAAAAAAAGGTTCGAAGATCCGGATCAGATTTTCACGCGGTATGCCGGCACCCGTATCCGAAACATCAATACGGATAGCATGGTCTTCGTACCACGTCTTAATCGTAATGGTTCCTTTATCGACAATCGCGTTGACGGCATTGATCAGGAGATTTACGAACACCTGATTCATCTGCCGGGGATAACACATGGTGGCCGGCAGGTCGCCGTAATGCTTTTCGAGTTTTGATTTGTATTTCAATTCATTCCAGACAATGGTGATGGCGCTCTCGATGCACTCATGAATATCCGCCTTCTTATACTCCTCTTCATCCATGCGGGAAAAGGAGTTGAGTTCATAGACAATTTTTTTGACCCGTTGCGCCCCCTCCAGAGATTCTTTCAGCAGTCCCCGGACATCTTCGACCATGTAATCGAGTTTAACCTCTGCGCGTTTCTCATCGACACGGCGCACAACGGCGGCATCCTGAAGCGATGCGACGGCCTCGGACTGTACGCGGATAAACTGAATCAGACGGTTGATGTATTTCTCCAGCGTACTGAGATTGCTGGAAATAAAGGACATGGGATTGTTCAGTTCATGCGCTACGCCGGCGGCAAGCTGCCCGATCGATGCCATCTTCTCCTGCTGAAGGATTTTTAACTGCGACGCCTTCAATTCCTCATGAGCCTTTTCAAGGCTGACCAACGCCTGTTGAATGTCTTTCCGGCTCTGATCGATTTCCTGATTCTTTCTGATCAGATCGTGCTGATTTCTTTTCAATTCAGCTTCCATCTGCCGGCGGCGGGTCACATCCCGGCCGACCCCTCTGAATCCCACGACCACGCCGTCCGTTTCTCTGATCACGGAAACCATCGCCTCGTAAATAATTTTCGTTCCGTCTTTTTTGGCCGCCTCCATGTCCAGCAGATTGACCGGTTCGTCGTTTTTGTGAAGCCGTTCCACGGCCTGCTGAAGTTTTTTTGCACCGTCCTTGTCCACCAGTTTACGGTATTTTGAGCCGATCAATTCCTCCGGTCCGTATCCCAGAGCACTGCACATCGCGCTGTTGACGACGGTGAAATTACCGAGAAGATCGACCTCAAAATACGCATCCTTGATATCCTTGAGCAGCACGCGGTATTTTTCCATTTGCTCGCGAATAAGTTCCTGATTCATTTTGCGCACGTCTTCGCGGCGCTCATATTTCCGGCGCTCACCGCGTCGACGGTCGTCATGCCGGCGATCTTCATGACGGCGTTCCATCGTTATATCATTCATGGTTTCGATCCCCTCCAGAGGTATTGCGTTGACTATTCATGTTCGCTTGCCCGGTGCGACGGCATATCATCCGTTATCCCGTCGTCCGTCGGCCGTGTGTCCGTCGACGCTTCCACGGCTTTCAGTTTATTGGAAAGTGTTTTTGTTTTCTTCTGCGCATCATCGACCGAATTGGCGGCCTGCTCCAGTTTCTTGCGCACATTATCCAGCGTATCGCCGAATCTTCCGAAAGCCGTTTTGACCTCTCCCAGAACCTTCCAGACTTCGCCGGACCGTTTCTGAATGGCGAGCGTGCGGAAACCCATCTGCAGACTGTTCAAAAGCGCGGCAAACGTTGTGGGACCGGTCACCACGATATGATATTCGCGCTGCAAAACGCCCACCAGAGCCGTCCGGCGTATGACTTCGGCGTAAAGTCCTTCCGACGGAAGAAACATAATGCCGAAATCCGTGGTTTTCGGCGGAGCAATGTATTTTTGAAAAATATCTCTGGCGGCTTTTTTAATGCCTGTTTCGAGCTGGCGGACAGATTCGTCCGCCGCGGCAACATCCCCACGCTCCTGAGCCTCCAGCAGGCGCTGGTAATCCTCGATCGGAAATTTTGCATCGACCGGAATCAGTACGCAATCGTCGGGAAGGTCGCTTTGACCGGGAAGCTTGATGGCAAACTCCACAACATCGCCGCCGGTTTCGCTGATCCGGACATTTTTCAGATACTGTTCGGGGGAAAGCATCTCCTCCAAAAGCGCGCCCAGTTGTACTTCTCCCCATGTGCCGCGCGCCTTGACGTTGGTTAAAACCTTCTGCAAATTGCCGACATCGGCGGCCAGTTCGCGCATCTGTCCCAGCCCCTGGTGAACCATTTCCAGCCGTTCCGACACCTGCCGGAAGGACTCTCCCAGGCGCTTTTCCAGCGTGGTTTGCAGTTTTTCATCCACGGTTTCCCGCATCCGGTCCAGCTGGCGGCTATTGTCTTCCTGAATTTCCCGAAGCTTGGTATCGATGATCAGCCGGACCGCCTCTATTTTCTTTTCCGTGGCGGCTGTCAGGTCCGACAGGCTGTTCTGGATGGAATCTTCAAATAATTTGAAAGACCCCGTTATCTCCGTTCGTTCCTGCTGCGCCTGGGTCCGGGCTTCTGCCCGCGATCGCGCGATTTCTTCGCGCACGGAACGGTCGGTTCTCTCCTGAAAATCCCGCAGGTTGTCGATTCTGCCCATCAATAATGAAAAATCGGCAAAACGGCGTCCCGTACGCCACAACAAAAGCGCAAAACCGCCCAGCACAAGGATGATAACGACTATCATCAGGATTAATTCCATTTTTCTCCGCTATCAGTCAGCAGTTTTTTAGGAAAGAATACTACGGAAACAGCGAAAGCATTTAACGATTAAAAAAGTCCCCTGTCAAGCGAAATGACCAGATTTTATCCATAAAAGGCCATTTCATGACGTTAGGATGAATTTTGACGCCAAAGCCTATTTGTAAGTTGCATAATTTGCCGCTTTTGGGTATAACGCATCGTCCGTTCATCAGAAAAAATTAAAACGTCAAGGTTGAACATGATCAGCAGAATTGAAGTCGGTTTCAAAAAAGGCATCCGCGATGCTCTGGGTGAAAAAATCAGAAAGCGAATGATTGAGAATTTCTCCCTTCCCGTGGAACATGTGGCCACCATCGACGTTTACACCATCGCCGGCGATCTGACGCCGGGAGAGCTGAACAAAGCCGCTTTGGGACCGCTTTCCGACCCGGTGATCCAGAACTTTTCCATCAACCGCCCGCTGGCTGCCGGTTTCGATTGTCTGATTGAAGTCGGGTATCGCCCCGGCGTCACCGACAACGTGGGCAAAACCGCCCGTGAAGCCATTAAACTCATCCTGGGCAGGGACAACGACATCGCCGTCTACACCTCCCGCCAGTACCTGATTTGCGGCCAGATCACCGAAGGCGATGCGGAAAAAATCGCGTCCGGCCTTCTGGCCAACGACTTAATCGAGCGGTATCAGATTTTTTTCGCCGGAGACTTCGACACGGTCCGCGGCGTCCCGGCCTATATCCCGCAGGTGACCGGCAAAGCGAAACCGGTCGTTGAAGAAATCCGTCTTTCCGATGCCCGAAACGACGATCTCATGACCATCAGCAGAGAACGCGTTCTGGCGCTGAACCTTGACGAAATGAAGGCCATTCGCGACTACTTCCTTGATCCACGAGTCATTGCCGGACGGAAGAAAAAAGGCCTCGGGAAAAACATCACGGATGTGGAAATGGAATGCCTCGCCCAGACCTGGTCGGAACACTGCAAACACAAAATATTCAACAGTTACATTGATTATACGGACGGCAAGAAGCAACAGGCCGTCGACTCTCTTTTTAAAACCTACATCAAGGGATCCACGGAAAAAATCCGGCGGGCCAAAGGAAAAAAGGATTTCTGCCTTTCCGTTTTCGTGGACAATGCCGGCATCATAAAATTCAACGACAATTACAACCTTGTTTTCAAGGTGGAAACGCATAATTCTCCTTCCGCACTTGACCCGTACGGCGGAGCGCTCACCGGCATCGTCGGCGTGAACCGCGATCCGTTCGGGACGGGACTGGGCGCGAAACTAATATTCAATACCGATGTATTCTGCTTTGCGTCGCCGTTTCATCAAAAGAAACTGCCGCCGCGCATCCTGCATCCGCGCCGCATTTACGAAGGGGTGCGCGAGGGGGTGGAACACGGCGGGAACAAAAGCGGCATCCCGACCGTCAACGGCAGCATTGTTTTTGACGAGCGATTCCTGGGCAAACCCCTGGTGTACTGCGGAACGGCCGGCATCATGCCCGCGCGCATCCAGGGCAAAACCACCCATCAGAAAGACATCCGGCCGGGCGATCTGATTGTCATGACCGGCGGACGCATCGGCAAGGACGGCATCCACGGCGCCACCTTTTCGTCCGAAGAACTGCACGCAGGCTCCCCGGTGACGGCCGTGCAGATCGGCGACCCCATCACCCAGAAGAAGATGACCGATTTTCTGCTCGCGGCGCGCGACCGCGGCCTGTACCGGGCCATTACCGACAACGGCGCCGGCGGTCTTTCCTCCTCCGTGGGTGAAATGGCCACCTATTCCGGCGGCTGCGAACTGGATCTCACGCATGCTCCCCTGAAATATCAGGGATTGCAGCCCTGGGAAATTCTCATCTCCGAAGCGCAGGAACGGATGACACTGGCCATCGACCCGAAAAAAATAAAACCGTTTCTGGAGATGGCCGGAAAAATGGACGTGGAAGCGACCGTTCTGGGAAAATTCACCGCTTCAGGAAAATTTCACGTTTTGTACGGCTCCCAAACCGTTGCCTGGCTGGACATGCACTTTTTGCATGCCGGCGTTCCGCAACTGCGCCTTCATGCCCGCTGGAAACAACCCCGGCATCACGAACCGCGCTTTTCACCGCCGAAGCATTACGGAACGGAATTAAAAAACATGCTGGCCCGCCTGAACATCTGCTCCAAGGAATCGGTGGTGCGCCAGTACGATCATGAAGTGCAGGGCGGCTCCGTCGTCAAGCCGCTGGTCGGGGCGCAGAATGACGGCCCGTCGGATGCCGCCGTCATCCGGCCGCTGCTGGATTCCATGGAGGGCGTTGTCGTTGCGCACGGGATCTGTCCGCGCTACAGCGACATCGACACGTACCACATGACCGCCTGCGCCATCGACGAAGCCATCCGCAATGCCGTGGCGGTCGGCGCCGACATCGATCATCTGGCGGGGCTGGATAATTTCTGCTGGTGCGATCCGGTGAAATCCGAAAAGACACCCGACGGCGAATACAAGCTGGCCCAGCTGGTTCGCGCCAACATGGCCATTTACGATTACACCACCGCGTTCGGTGTTCCCTGCATCTCCGGCAAGGACAGCATGAAAAACGACTATCAGATCGGCCGCACAAAGATTTCCATTCCGCCGACGATTCTCTACTCCGTCATCGGATTCATCCGCGACGTCCGCCAGGCCGTCACCATGGATGCCAAGCATCCCGGCGATTTGGTGTACATTGTCGGCGAAACCAAAGAGGAGCTGGGCGGGTCGGAATGGTTTGCATTGAAAAACGGAATCGGCAATACCGTGCCGCGCGTCAATGCGGCCAACGCCCTGAAGATATACCGCGCCCTGCACCGGGCGATGCAAAAAGGCGTTGTTGCCTCCTGCCATGACTGCTCCGACGGAGGCATGGCTGTGGCGATGGCGGAAACGGCCCTGGCGGGCATGCTCGGCATGGACATTGACCTGAAACACGTCCCGTATACGGGCAGAAAAAGAAACGATTACCTCCTGTTTTCCGAAACAGCGAGCCGCTTTATCGTTACCGTGCATCCCGAAAATCAAAGACTGTTTGATAAAATCATGACCGGAAACGTCACAGGCCTCATCGGCTGCGTCACAGAAAAACCTTTTCTGGAGATCAGGGGCCTCGAAGGAAAAACGATGATCCGGGAAACATTAAAGGCTCTGAAAAAAGCGTGGCAGAAAACGCTTAATTTTTAGAGAAGGATTTTTTATGTCGCGTAAAGTCAAAGCCATCATCCTGACCGGCAACGGCACCAACTGCGAAATGGAAATGGCGCACGCCTGCAAAATGGCCGGCGCCGACACCGCCGATATCGTTCATTTAAGCGAACTGCTTTACGGCGAGCGGCGGCTGGACGATTACGCCTTCCTGAACCTGCCGGGCGGATTTCTGGACGGCGACGATCTGGGATCGGCCAAAGCGGGCGCGAACCGTTTTCTGCACGCCGGCATCCGGGAAACCGAGGAGATGCTCTTTGATCAGCTCATCCGGTTCATCCGGGCGGGAAAACTGATTCTTGGCGTCTGCAACGGTTTCCAGCTGATGATCAAACTGGGACTGCTGCCCGCGCTGGACGGCAATTACGCGCGTCAGAGCGCCACGCTGACCTTCAACGATTCGGGGCGCTTCGAAGACCGCTGGGTCTATCTGAAAACCGATCCGCAAACGCCCTGCGTTTATACGCAAAACACGGATGTCCTTTACCTTCCCGTCCGTCACGGCGAAGGAAAATTCATTCCTCAAAACGAGACCCTGCTTGACCGGATTGAAGCGGCGCATCTGTGCGCCCTGAAATACTCGACGCCGGAAGGACATCCGACGGCGCAATATCCGTTCAATCCCAACGGATCGGCCAATGCCATTGCCGGAGTGTGCGATGAATCGGGAAGGCTTTTCGGTCTGATGCCGCACCCGGAGGCCTATCTGAGCCGCGTCAATCACCCCCGCTGGACACGGGAAAAACTGCCCGAAGAAGGCCAGGGGCTGGTTTTTTTCAAAAATGCGGTGGATTTTATCAGAAGCAGGAATTTTTAGAACGTCCTAAACGACATCACCCCCGAAAAATCAGAGGTTTTTGCCGAAAACGTTTATTTTTTCTGCCGGTAGTACTGCATCCCCTTGGGATCGGCTGTCGGATTAATCATGAATTTGTATTCTTTTTCCGCAGCGGCCAGGGCCGGATTGAGTTGGTTGCCGAACATGGATTCGCGGGCGGCATCTTCCGTGATATACACCAGATCCTCCGGTTTTAATTTCAACGTGCTGACGGTTCTGCCGCCTTCCGGAGGCGTAACCACGAAAATAACCTTTTCGTACCAGTGGTCATAGAAATCATCCAGCGTAAAGCTGATGTCGCCCCGCCAGGGATCGGCCAGAAAAATATGGCCGTCATGAATCCCGCGGAACACCACAAAATGACGATAACTCATGATGGATATCGGCAGAATACAGGGCGTTGTCAGCGTCTTGAGGTCATCCAGTTCGGCCCGGTAGCCTTCGCCCTGGTAACCGAGTTCCGTGACAAATTTCTTCATATCCAGCAGGGAAAAAGCCTTGCGTTCCTGGATCTGGCCGACGTTGCCGTAATGCATCAGGCCGGCAATCACCTGTCTCTCCGTGAATTTTTCGCCGAGATAATGATTCAGAAGAATGGCTAGGGCGGCGGAGCCGCAGGAAAAGTCATACTGCTGCTTGATCAGATGCCCCTTGTCCAGCTCGGATGCGGGCTTGACATCAACGCGCAGATTGCCCATCCCCGGTCCGGGAACGGTCAGATTGATTTCCGATTGGGACTGCTCCTGAAGAGGATAGACACTCGATGTAAAAGACACAATGACCGCAAAAATTGCGGCAATGACCAATGCTCCCACGGGATGAAAAAAACCTCCAAACCGGCGCTCAATAAATCTGATTGGTAATGTAAAAGACGAACACTATAAAACCGGAGTTTTTAATAAATATCTCTGATGGTCAGTTGCGCTTTGTAAACGCTTACATTCTGCAAAAGCGTGGCCCCCGTATCCAGATTTTTTGCTCCTGTCCCGCCCTGATCAATGTAGAGGTGTTTCCAATTGAGAGACATCGCCATGGGCAAATTCATTCGGATCGCCGTTTCCCCGCCGCTGCTTCTGCCGACATCAATGGTTGCCGTAGTTGATTTATAACCATTACGCGTAATTGAATAGTTGCTGGTATCATAGGTATATGT